>Ga0335080_10000032_pt1 | contig 154967 bp, 132 predicted proteins | sample Lox_Sample_34_FD_206720 | JGI IMG/M metagenome (GOLD analysis project Ga0335080, IMG submission 206720) | Soil microbial communities from Loxahatchee National Wildlife Refuge, Florida, United States - Lox_Sample_3.4 | ecosystem: Environmental > Terrestrial > Soil > Wetlands | place: USA... | reverse complement strand
GAGGATGAGGTCAGCCTTGGGCAGCGCGGCCAACTTCACCGGCTTGGCAGGGTCGAGATAAATCACTTTGCCCCCGGCCTCGATCAGCGTGCTGGCGTGATTGAGCGGCGTGATTCTGACCAGCCCTACAGATGTATCGAAGGTTTGAGTCTGCGCACCGGCGGGCATGACGACAAGGAGCACGCCAACGAGGGAAGCAGCGAGAAGGAACAGTTTCATTGAGACCTCGAATCGAACCAGGGATTGCAGTGTCGCTGGGAAACACTATAGCGCGGAAGTGATTCTTCCATCCGGAATGCAAAGCGTACACCTGCAATGAAGAAGGCGGCCCGCAGGCCGCCTCCTATACTGGGTACTGAGTACCAGGTACTGGGTACTACTCTTCCTCTTCCTTCACCTCGCCGCGCTCCGCCTTCGCCTTCTCGATGATCTTCTCCTGCAGTTGGCCCGGGACGACGTCGTAGTGATGCATTTCCATGTTGAAGCTGCCGCGGCCCTGGGTCATCGACGTGAGCTCGACGCCGTAGGTCAGCATTTCAGCCATGGGGACTTCGGCCTTCACCACCGTGTTGCCCGCCTTGTTGTCCATGCCCTGGATGCGGCCACGGCGGCTGTTGAGATCGCCCATGATCGATCCGGCAAAGTCATCCGGCACCGTGATCTCGACCGCCATAACAGGCTCAAGCATCGTCGGCTTCGCCACCTCCATCGCCTTCTTAAAGGCGATGCGGCCGGCCATCTGGAATGACATATCGTTCGAGTCTACGTCGTGATACGACCCGTCGTAGAGCACGACGCGGAAGTCCACCACTGGAAATCCGGCCAGGTACCCGCGCGCTGCCGCATCCTTAATGCCTTTTTCGATCGCCGGAATGTAGTTTTTCGGAATGGCGCCGCCGAAAATGTCGTTCACAAACTCAAACTGCCCGCCCCGCGGCAGCGGCTCCATCTTGATTTTGCAGTCGCCGTACTGCCCGTGTCCGCCAGTCTGCTTCTTGTGGCGACCCTGCACATCGGCCTTACCGCGAATCGTCTCCCGGTAGGGCACTTTGGGCGCCTTCAGAACCACTTCCGTGTGATAGCGCTTCTTCAGCTTCGCCACCACCACTTCAATGTGTTGCTGTCCCGTGCCCGCGATCAGAAACTCCTGCGTCTGCGGATCGCGGAAGAATCGCAACATCGCATCTTCTTCCATGAGCTTGTGCAGGCCGGGTCCGAGTTTGTCTTCGTCGGCGCGCGACTTCGGCTCGATGGCGAACGTGATCGCCGGCTCGGGCAGCTTCACCCGCGGATACTGAATCGGGGCGGTCTTGTCACCGAGCGTGTCGCCGGTGAGCGTGTCTTTCAGTTTTGCGACAGCGCCGATATCGCCCGCGTGCAGTTCGTTCACCGGGATCGCCGTCTTGCCCTGCATGACCTGGATGTGCGCAAACTTCTCCGCCGAACTCTTGCTGTAGTTCTGTAGCGTGGCGTCATTCTTCAGCACGCCGGAGAACACCTTGAAATAGGTGATCCTTCCCGCGAACGCGTCCGACACGGTCTTGAACACATAGAGCGACACTGGCTCTTCATCGGTTTCGTGACGCTTGGGAGCGTCGCCGTTTCCGCCTTCGGCTACTTCTCCCTGCACCCACTCGTGCTCGGAAGGCGCAGGTGTGTAGTCGATGATGAAGTCCATGACGCGGTCGGCGCCGATGTTGCCCAGGCCCGAGCTGAAGATGACCGGGAAAATCTTGTCTTCGCGGATGGCGTTGTGCAGCGCCGGAACCAGGTCTTCTTCTCCGAGCGTGCCCGCCTCAAAAAACTTCTCCATCAGCTTGTCGTCGCCCTCGGCGACCAGTTCCACCAAGCGTTCATGCGCCTTCAGTGCCTGATCTTTCAAATTGGCGGGAATCTCGGTCTCTTTGCCTTTGCCGCTGCCACCCATCTCGTAGGTGTAGGCCTTCATGCGGACCAGGTCGACGACGCCCGACAAACTCTTCTCGGCGCCGATGGGCAGCTCGATCGGAATCACATTGCGGCCAAATGCCTTCTCGACGGACTCAAGCACGCGCGCCGCATCGGCACGTTCACGGTCCATGCGGCTGACCACAATCAGCCGGGGCGTCTTGTACTCTTCGCAATAATTCCAGACCCGCTGGGTCACAACTTCCACGCCGGCCACGCCGTCCACCACGACGATGGCGGCATCGACCACGGGCAGCACCATCTTTGCCTCGTGGACGAACATGTTGAAACCGGGAGTGTCGAGGATATTGATCTTCGATCCGCCCCACTCGACCACGGCGCAGCCGGTCGAGATCGACATCTGGCGGGCAACTTCTTCGTCGTCGTAGTCGGTGGTCGTCGAGCCGTCGTCCACACGGCCCATGCGTTGGGTAGCGCCGGAAGTGTACAGCATGGCCGATACCAGGGACGTTTTGCCGGCGTGTCCGTGGCCGACCAACGCTACATTCCGTATGTTTGCTCCAGAATAGACTTTCAAGTTGGGGCTCCCTTCAGGCAGGAGAGGGCAGGAACGGCCGATGAAGGTAATAAGGACAGGAACAGGCCAGCCCGAGATCACCCGCCAAAACTATGGATGCTAACACGCGGAGAGGAGCCCTAACAACCGGGGTGGGAGGGAGTCTAGTAAGGTCGCCCGAGTGATGGGGCTCACAGTGCGTCAGCAGGTGCGGGTATAGGCTGACCGTTGTCCGAGGTCGCGAAATATGAACGGCCTATCCGAACAGCGACAAGAGGAGCCGGCGAAGTGGGAGCGCGTTTACGTCCAAGCGATCAACGTGCTCTTCGTCGTAGCTGGTGCATTTCTTATTTGGAACGTCTTCTCGACTAGCGATTGGCGGACCAGATCCGGGTGCATATTCATCGTCGCTTGGACGATTACCTTGAGGCTGGGAGCGAGGTTGATTCCAACCTCGTTCATGGCTCGTGTTCAGAACTGGCGCGCGGCACGCCGCTTACATGAGTTTGGTTTTGGCCTGCTTCGGATCGGAACTCCGTTCAGTGTTTTCGGTTACCTTGTGCGATGGCGTTCTCCGTGGGAATTGGTCACGATGATCTTAATCATGTCGCTTCTGCCGCTCTTCTTCTGGGGACCCGATCGATCTGTGCCGCCCCACGATCACGAGTAACAGATTGTTGAAACTGGATTGCGCGCCGTAATTCCAAGGTCGTTCCTCCCGCGCCCAAACCCGTAGTATCATCCTCCAGCCATGCTAGGCGGACGCACTTCCGGGCGGCGCTCGAGCCAGGAATGGGTCGCGCAATACGCGACGAGTCATCAGCATCCCGTAAATCGGCTGTGTCACACGCTCGGCATCCCCACGATTCTCATTTCTCTCGCTGTGGCCGTCGCCGGATTCTTCTTTCACCGCCTCTGGTATTACGCCGCCGCTCTCTTCGTTGTCGGATGGATCTTCCAGTTCATCGGCCACGCCTTTGAAGGCAAGCCTCCGGAGTTCTTCCACGACTGGCGATTCCTGTTCGTCGGCGTCCGCTGGTGGTGGGCCAAGATCAACGGCAAAGCATAAATCCCGCAAAGGCGGTTACGCTCCCAACGTAAAAGTTTTGTCTCACGCTTGCTTCCGCGTTGTCGTTGCATTATTCTCGACCCACCTCGGGGTTCTGATTCACTGGGAAAACATGCAGCGCCTGACCGCCAGACTGCTGTTGCTGTTTGCGCTTGTCGGAACGATCCTTCCGGTCGCTCTGCAAGCCACGGTCACGCCCCAACATGCGTGCTGCCGCCGTCAGGGCGCGCATCACTGCCACGAATCTTCGAGCGATTCCCTGAACCATCCTGTCGTAAACAGCCGCGGATGCTGCAACCATGACTGCTGCCGCACCGTCACCACTTCCCACTGGGCTCATCCTGAGCCGCAAGCCCAGGGCTCGACGGCGCACCTCGCGAGCGCCGGCGTTCAGGAACCGAATTCGACCGATGCCTCCGCGCTATCCCTGACGTTCCTTTCCACCCGCGCTCCACCGCAACTCTCCATCGCCTAAGTCCACCCGAAATCTTTCGACTCGACGATTGGTGCGTCGCCGCCCAGCTTTCCGGCTGGAGTCCCGCGCGTGCCACCCTCAATGGAGATTGCATGCGCTTCGTTCGTTTGTTTTCTGGATGGTTATTGCTGTTGACAACCGCGGCTTCTGCTTCGGTGGTCAGCTCGGTGCGTGGCGTGATCCACGACCCGCAGCACCGTCCCGTGTCGGACGCGATGGTGATGATCAAAGCCAAGAATTCCGACTGGGCCTCGACCGTTAATTCCGACTCCGGCGGCAATTTCACTTTCAGCGCTGTGCCGATTGGGGAGTATGTCGTAACAGTGGCGGGAGTGGGATTTGAGCAGGTCCAGCAGGACGTGATGGTGGTCTCAGGCTCTCAGCCCGTGCTGCATTTCGCCCTCAGCGTGGAAGGAACCAAGGAAACCGTAAATGTCACCGGCAGCGCCGAAGAGGTTTCCACGGATACCGCGACGCCCGTCACGGTCGTGAACCGGATGGAAGTTGCGCGCACGCCCGGCGCGGCGCGCAGCAACAGTCTCGCCATGGTCACGAACTTCGTCCCCGGCGCTTACATCACGCATGATCAACTGCATATCCGCGGCGGACATCAGACCAGCTGGCTGGTCGACGGCGTCCCGGTGCCCAACACGAACATCGCCTCCAACATGGGACCGCAGTTCGATCCCAAAGACATCGATTATCTCGAAGTCAGCCGCGGCAGCTACGGCGCGGAAATGGGTGATCGCACCTACGGTGTCTTCAACGTCGTGCCGCGTACGGGATTTGAACGCAACCGCGAAGCCGAGCTGGTGCTGAGCGCCGGCAACTTCTATCAGACGAACGACCAGTTCAGTTTCGGCAGCCACACGGAACGACTCGCCTACTACGCGAGCGTGAACGGCAACCGAAGCAATCTGGGGATCGAAACGCCCGTGCCGCAGGTGGTTCACGACGCAGAGAACGGATACGGCGGCTTCGGATCAATCATCTTCAATGTGAATCCTTCCAATCAGCTTCGTCTTGTGAGCTCTGCGCGCAAGGACTTCTATCAGGTTCCCTACGATCCGTTTCCCAACGATATTGAGAACGGCGCAATCCCGGAGAATGATTTCACGCCGCAGTATCCCAGCATCGGGCTGCGCGACAGTGACCATGAGTCCGACGCGATTGTGAATCTGTCATGGGTTCACACGTTCAATTCGAAGGTGCTGTTCACGGTATCGCCGTTCTATCACTTCAACGCCGCAAACTACACGAGCGCGCCGTCGGACACGCCAGTCGCGGCGAAACAGGATCGCACCTCGAACTACGCCGGAGGCCAGGCCAGCTTCGATGCGACTTTGTCGAAGAACAGTTTTCAAGCGGGCGTCTACAGCTTTTACCAGTCGAATCGCGAGGGGTTCGGAGCCATCTTCAACGATGGCAGCGGACGGCCTGTGTTCAGCGATGCTGAGAGTCCCACCGGAGGACTGGCTGCATTCTTCGTCAACGACACTTTCAAGCCGTTTCCTGTACTCACGCTGACGGCAGGGATGCGGCCGACGCACTTCTCGGGCAACCGCGGATTCTCCGAGAATGCGATCAGCCCGCGTTTTGGAGCGACGCTCACGATTCCGCGTCTGCGGTGGACGTTCCGCGCATTCTACGGCCACTACTACCAGGCACCGCCGTTAGTAACGGCGTCGGGATCGTTGATTGAGCTGTGCAGCTCGAGTGGCTGCGGATTCACCAGTCTCGCAGGCGAGCGCGACGAGGAACACCAGCTTGGCGTCACGATTCCCTTCCGTGGATGGACCGTCGACGCCGACACTTTCCATACCCGCGCCCGCAATTTCTTCGATCACGACGTGATTGGGGAGTCGAATCTCTTCTTTCCGCTGACGATCGACAAGACGCGCATTCGCGGCTGGGAAGTTACCCTGCGCTCGCCGCGGCTGGCGCATCGGGCGCAGATTCATCTCGCGTATTCGAATCAGGTCGCGGAGGCCGGCGGAGGAATCAACGGCGGGTTAACCGACTTCACGACGAATATTTGCGATCCGGCTCCCGCAGGGAGCTTCTGCATCCTCGATCACGACCAGCGCAACACGTTAAACGTCGGTGGAGACATCTCGCTACCCTGGAGTTCCTACGCGTCGACGAACGTCTACTACGGTTCTGGACTGGCGAACGGATTTCCCGGACAGCCGTATCCCGGAGACTATCTGCCGCAGCACACGACGTTCGATGTGGCCTTCGGGAAGCAGTTTGGCGAACGCCTGTCAGCGTCAGTGACAGCCCTCAACTTGGCCAACCGCCGCGTGGAAATCGACAACAGCGTCACTTTCGGCGGATTCCATTGGAACAATCCACGCGAAGTCTTCGTGGAACTGCGCTATCGGTTCCACTTTTGAGGAACAAGTCAGAAGTAAGAATGCAGAAGTCTGAAGTAAGAATTTATAAGTTGTCTCGGACGAAAATTTCGGGCAGCGGTTTCACTTCTGCATTCTGCCTTCTGACTTCTGCATTCACGACTTATTCTGCCCCAGCCTTTCGCGCAGTAGCTCTTCCACGTCTCCCAACTTCTCCCCCATCAGATTGAGCTTGCGCGCGAGGCCCTGAATCTCTGCCTCGGCCTGACGGTTGACGTTGAAGTCGAGTTCACTGCGCAGCCGGTCCTTAGTATCCTGGCGGTTCTGGCTCATCATGATGATCGGCGCCTGGAATGCGGCCAGCATCGACAAGAAGAGGTTCAGCAGGATGAACGGGTAAGGATCCCAGGCGCGGGGTCCCATCCATAGGGACAACCAGACGTATACGATCAGCGCAGCAATGAACGTGAGGATGAATGTCCATGAGCCGCCGAAACCCGCGACCACGTCGGCGATTCGCTCCCCGAAAGTGGCCTCTTCTTCGATGATTTCGTTCAGATTGCGGTTGGCCCGCAGTCGCACCAGTTGTTGCGACGCGTGGAACTGGCGGCCCAGAACCTGCAGCATGTCCATGCCGGCAAGGGGCTTGCGCTGCAACAGGATCGTAATATCCTCACGGTCGACCTCGATGCACACTGCTTCATCGATGGCCTCGGCATCGGTCTGGTGCGGAGTCTGCTCCAGCATCGAGGCGAAGCCGAAGAACTCCCCGTGCGAGGGCTCGTCGATCACAATCTCCTGTTGATCCTGGTCTACCGTCGAGACGCGCACTCGTCCCGAGACCACGACGTAGGCACGGCCGCTGGTGTCGCCGGTCTTGTAGATGCGTTGGCGGGGAGTGAAGGTTTTCAATTCGACCTGGCCGGCGAGTACCGCCGTCTCTTCTTCGTCGAGCAAGGCAAACAGCGGGACGTGCTTCAAGACTTCGGGGTTGCAAGGCATGAGGAAAAACTCTCCGTAGAGGAAGTCCCGCGTAGCATCGCACAGTGCGCGTGAGGAAATCCAGCGGCGATTCGGCCCTGCAGGCGCGTGGCAAAGCCACTTGGTGAAGAGTACAGTTGTCTACATCGTGAACAACCCGGCGATTCGGCGGTTTTTCCTCATACTCCTGCTTTGTTCAACAGTTCTCTTTGCTGTCTCCTGTCATCACTCCACGCCGGCCACGAAGCGGTACCCTTTCACCGGACGGGTCGTCTCCATCGACACGCAAGCGCAGTCGGCCACCATTGACGGCGACCTGATCCAGGGATTCATGGAACCCATGGTGATGACGTACAAGATCAAGCCGGTGTCCATGCTGAGTCAGCTCGCGCCAGGAGATGTGATCTCGGCTGAAGTCGTGGTCGTGGACCACGACGCACGCGATGAGAGCGCGGATTCCGACTACTGGCTGGAAAACGTGAAGGTGAAGTCGCACTCGCCGCAGGCCCCCGCGACCGGCACCAATGCGATACACATGCCGTCGGCTGGAGAAAAGGTCCCGGATTTTGCGTTCACGAATCAGGACGCCAAGCGTATCTCGCTGAAACAATTTCGCGGGAAAGTGCTGCTGATTACCTTCATCTACACGCGCTGCCCGTTCCCCGAGTTCTGCCCGCGCATGAGCAGCAACTTTGCAGAGATCTACAAGCAGCTCAGGTCGGATCCGTCACTGAAAAGCGCTCAACTGCTGAGTATCAGCTTCGATCCGGAACACGACACGCCGAAGGTTCTGCACGACTACGGATTCTCCGTCACGCACTTACACGATGCCGCGCTCTTCCAGCGCTGGCAGTTTGCAGTAGCCAAGGCAGCCGATCTGCCGAAGATCGCGGACTTTTTTGCGCTGACGATCAAGCCTGAGGGCGGACTGATCACACACAATCTCAGCACCGCTGTCATCGGCCCCGACGGCAAGATTGTGAAGTGGTATCACGGCGGCGACTGGCAGGTTTCTGATTTAATAAAGGACGCGGCGGGCGCTGCTCCCAAGACGTAGCGCAAGCCCGGTGCCGCACGGTCCGAGGAACTCATGAAATACGTCTTTCTCATTCTTACTGTGCTTGGAATTGTCGTCTCGTCTCTCGCATTGCGCGAGCACTATCGCGAATATGGGGATTCCCCATGTAGCATCAACGAACGCTGGGACTGCGGAGTCGTCAACCACAGCCCGTTCGCAGTTCTCGGCGGAGTATTTGATCAAATGGGCATCCACAGCCACATCCCGCTGATTGGTGGGATGCCGGTCGCGACCGCAGGAATTCTCGGCTACATCGTGATGATGATTGTGGCTTTTCGCCGATGGTACAAGTTCCTGCTGGTTCTCATTCTGGGGAGTCTCGGCTTCTCGCTTTATCTTGCGCACATTGAGAAAGACGTGCTGGGCGTGTGGTGCGTGTACTGCGTGATTTCTCTGGGCCTCATCAGCCTGATGACGCTACTGATTCTCGGGACCGTGATCGCGCAGGCCGTGAGAAAACCAAGCCAGGCTTAGCGCTCAACGACTCCGAGGGCGCTAGCCTTGGCCGCCTCTCCTTGTTCGAGACTGATGGCATGATCCTTCACCATCGCATCGATCACTTCGTTTCGGCGCTGCAATGCGCGGTCGGGATGTTTGTAGGGAGATAAGCGCGAAGGACCTCTGATCAGACCCGCCAACAGGGCAGCCTCTGCGACGTTCAACTGATTCGGCTCTTTGTGAAAGTAATGTTCTACTGCTGCCTGGACGCCGGTACAGTTGTCCCCGAACCCGACACGATTTGCGTATATAGTGAGCAGCTCGTCACGGGAAAAGCGCCAGCGCAACTGCACTGCTGTGCGCCACTCTTTGAGCTGCCGATCCAGCAGTCGGGAAGGCTCGCAGAACATCCCGCGCGCGATTTGCATCCGCACATTCACCTCGCCCGGACGGTCAAAACCTTCCGCGGCGTTCAGCGCCGCGCGCAAGTTATATCCGATTGCGTCGTACGGAATCGCGACGACATCACTCCCCAGGCAAGGATCTGACACGCGGCTCACCTGTTGCGGTGCGTACCGTCTGAGGCCAGCGATATCAGGAAGATCGCCGGAATAAAGAAAGAACCACCCAGTCGTGAAAGAAACCGCAAGAATCACAGCCGCAACAAACGCAAGAAGAATTTTCACCAACAGGCGCATTGTGGTCGGTACTCGGGACTCGCAACTCGGTACAAAGCTATCCTCGCTCGAACGCGTGCTTCTTCTCCAACTCCTCCACGGCTTTACGCCGGGCGGCTTCGAAGCGCTCGCCTTGATGCATCAGGCCCGCGGTCCCTTCTGCGTATTCGCCCTCAATGCGCAGCATTCCTTGCGCCGCCGACAGGCGTGCCGCCACCTCCAGCAGATGCCCGGGCGTTGCCTGGACGTATTGGGCATCGGCCGGATCGGCGATCCACACGCGAGTTTCGCCTGTGAGCTTGGTGTGCCAGAAGACTTTGCGCTCGATGAACTCCGCCATCACCTCGTCCGACGCTTTGCCGAACACCCATTGCTGACGCTTGAAGTCATAGTGACGGCTGGAAAACGGCACCGGCAGCAGTTTCCCGGATTTCAGGAATTCAATCTGGCGCCGGTCGACTTCCTTGCGCAGCGCATTGACGACGGGCGCCTCCGCGTCGTTCGGTTCGAGTGACGGCATTACGTCTTTCACCGTCAGCGACATATTCACCGCTACCGGCGCGTGCAGCCCGTCGGAACCTTCCAGCCGGATATCGCCGTGCAGCACCCAGAAGTCCGCGCCCGAGTTCGAAGGATGAAAAGGCCAGTTCAAGGTGATCGTCAGCGGCAATCCCGTGAGCGTGACCCAGACTTTCCTGGCATCGCTCGCGATTCCGCGAATTTCTTGCATCATTCGTTTCAATTCCTGTTCGTTGGATTTGTTCTTGCAAGAATCTTACCGGAAGGACGGCGCGTCTGCCGCGGCGGTGCTGCAGGTTCGACGGCGGTTTTGAGGCCTAGCGGCCGGCCTTCCCGTCCAGCGTGGTCCTTATCTTCAAAGCCAGCTCTGCTTTTGTAAACGGCTTCTGCAGCAGTTGCACCCCGGGCTCGAGCACTTTGTGTTGCACGACCATGTCGTCGGTATAGCCGGTCATGTACAAGATCCTCGTCGCGGGACTCTTGCGCAGGACCTGCTCTGCCAGTTGCCGGCCGCTCATCCCCGGCATGATGACGTCGGTCAACAGGAGATGGACTGGCCCGTCGGACTCCTCCACCTTGCGAATCGCCTGGACCGCACTGCCCGCCTCGATCACCTTGTACCCATAGCTCTCCAGAAAAATTCTGGTTAGTTCCCGCAGGTCCGCTTCGTCTTCCGTTATGAGAATGGTCTCCGATCCGCCCACGACGGGTTGGCTGCCGGATGTTTCCAGTTGCTGGCTGGTGCTGGCTTCGGTGGCGGGCAGGTAAATCCGGAATGTTGTGCCGCGGCCGGTTTGGCTCTGGACCCGAATGCCGCCTCCACTCTGCTTCACGATGCCGTACACCGTGGACAACCCAAGCCCCGTCCCTTTGCCGCGGGCCTTGGTGGTAAAGAATGGCTCGAAGATGTGGGATACCGTGTCGGCGTCCATCCCATAGCCGGTGTCGCTGACTTTGAGCATCACGTACTTGCCCTGTGGCAGATCCATGTCACGCGCCTCGTCTTCCTTGATGTCGACGTTGAATGTATCCATCGCAAGTTGACCGCCATGCGGCATGGCGTCGCGCGCGTTGACCGCCAGATTCATCAAAACCTGCTGAATCTGCCCTGGGTCCGCCTTTACGTTTCTCAGCAGCGGGTGCAAACGGGTGACCAGTTCAATGTCTTCGCCGATGACCCGCGACAGCATCTTGTCGACTTCGATCACCGCTTCGTTCAAGTCGAGCACTCTGGGTTGCAGCACTTGTCTTCGGCTGAAAGCCAGCAATTGCTGGGTCAGTGAGGCGGCGCGGTCGGCGGCGCGGCGTATCTGCTCCAATCCGGAGCGCGACTTCTCTTCTACACCGCTCGCCAGCAGTAATTCGCAGTGCCCGGTGAGGATGCTCAGAATGTTGTTGAAGTCGTGGGCGACGCCACCCGCGAGGCGCCCGATCGCTTCCAACTGCTGCGCGTTCCTCAGTTGTTCTTCGAGATGAAGCCGCTCGGTCACGTCTCGCGCGATCCCCCAGGTGCGCACCCACCGCCCGTCCGCGATCGTTCCGACCATCGTATTGCGGAAAATCCTCTTCTGGCCGCGCGCATCGATCTCGACCGATTCCTGGTCGGTGACCCGGTATCCTCCGCGTATGAATTTCTGCATGAATTCGCGCGTCACCGGGTCGCGCAACACCAGAAACTCCGACAGACGCTTGCCCATCAGCTCATGCGCCGAGACGAGCCCAAACATCCGCGCCATGGCATCGTTGCATTCGGCCATGTAGCCATGACTGTGGCCCAGCTCGATCTGCTCATCGATGGGAAGATCGCAGGGCACCGGCGGGTCATATTCCATCCGGAAGATTCCTTCTGAGCTCTGCCGGACGAACGTACGATAGCGCTCTTCGCTCTCACGCAGCGCGATCTCCACCTTTCTGCGCAGTTCCTCGGTTTTCAGTTGCTCGGTTATGTCGCGCTGAATCCCCCAGCTGCGCCAGAGCTTTCCCTTTTCCACAATGCCAAAAACGCTGGTCCAAAAAACTTTGGGATTCCCGCGGGCGTCCGTCTCCCGCAGCTCGCGATCGACCAGCCGGAATCCATTCCGTACGTACTCCTGCAGCACTTTCGTCGTGTTGGGACCGCCAGCCTGCCACAAGATACCGAGTCGGCATCCCAGAAGATCCTTGGGGCCATTCATGCCGCACATTTTTGCCATGGCGTCGTTGCATTCGGCCATGAAAGAGCCCTGGAGAATCCTTTGAGTCAGTTCGTCCTCGGGCAGTTCGAGAGGCAGAGGCTCAGACAGATCGAGGCGGAAGATACCCTCCGAGCTCTGCGCCACGAACAGCCGGTAGTTCTCTTCGCTGCGCCGCAACGCTTCCTCGGCCTGTTTGCGACCCGTGATATCCACCAGCAGTCCCCGCGTCAGCTTCTTCCCACTCGTGGGATCGCGAAGGACGACGCCTTCGTCACGCAGCCAGACCTCCGCACCGTCGGCTCGCCGCATGCGATATTCGAGTTGGAAGAGTTTGCCTTCCTCCCAGGTGTCCTCCTGCAGGGAAGCCTGCCGATCCTCTGGATGCAAGTGGTCCCACCAAAAACGGTTGTCGGACATGCACTGTTCCGGCTTATAGCCCAGGATGGCGGTAACTTGCGGGCTCATGTACAGGAAGGGACCAAACATGCCGGTCTCGGAAACGTAGGAGACCGCCGGCACCTGCTCGATCAGTTGCCGGTACTTCGCTTCGGCCTCGCGCAGCGCCGTGGTGGCGCGCCGGCTCTCTTCCTGCGATCGGATGGCCGTGATCCCAAAGGCCAGGTTGTTGGCCATCTCGGAGAGCAGTTCGATCTCGGATGGTTCGAAGGAATTTGCCTGCTCGGAATAGATGGCGAGCACCCCGAAAGGAAGTCCCGCGACTCGTAGGGGTAGACAGATCACAGAAGCGTATCCGCGATGAACGGCTGCCTGCCGCCAAGGCTCAAAGCGTGGATCGGTCGCGGTATCGGCAATCAGGCAGATGCGGTTTTCGCGAATGCACGTTCCGGCCGGCCCTCGGCCCAAGGGGCTGTCGGACCATCGCAACTCGATCTCGTCGAGATATCCGCTGTCGCGTCCCGCGTGCGCCACGGGGCGAACCGTCTTCTGCGGATCCTGTTCGGCATACACGATGCCGCACATGCGGTAGCCGCCGACGTGCACGACGGTGTCGCAGATCTGATCCAGCAGTTCCTGCTCGCTGGTCGCCTGAGCCAATGCCTGATTGGAACCGCTTAAGGCCCGCAGAGCACGATTGAGCCGGCGGAGCTCCTTGTTGACCTCGCTCTCTCGCTCGGCAGAAGTGATGTCGCCGGATGGTGGAGAGGCTGGTGCCTGCAGCGATGCCGCCGCCGAGCTTTTCGGCGTCGTCTCGCCCGCCATAGATGACGTGAAGCCTGATTCCTTAGGACCCGATTCCGGATGGGTCAAGAAAACGCGCGGGAAACACCTGACTGTTTAGCCCGCCCCCTGAGATAGTCTTAACATAAGTTTAACGAAACTTCTTCAATATCTACATACGTTCAGATTCCCGAACAATCTTAGGTCAGTTTGCTTCGAGCCCCTTCGCCCGGTCCAGGAGGTGGTTGGCGCATCTGCGGGACGTGATTTATACTTTGAGTTTGCCCTAAGACCGTCGAAAGACTTAGAGGAGCACCTTACTTTTCATGCCCAAGCGTACATTCCAACCCAATCGTCGCAAGCGGTCCAAGAAGCATGGATTCCGCACGCGCATGAAGACCCAGGGCGGCCAGAAGGTTTTGTCCCGCCGCCGCGCCAAGGGGCGCAAACGGGTCTCTGTGAAACCAGGTTTCCGCGAGTAGTCGAGTGTGGCGCGGGCGCCTCCGTCCGCGTCGTTCTCCATCGCAAATAGCGTTCGGATATTGATTACACTGTGACCGCCAGTCTGCCTGAAGAGTCGAATCAGGGTGTCGAAAGGCCAACTGGCAAGGCTGCTTTCCCCCGCAGCGCGCGGTTGTTGCGCCACGCCGATTTCGAACGGGTATACAAGCTGGGACGGCGGCATTTCTCGGCCTCCATGACGGTCTTCTACCTGGGCCGGGAGGTGTTTGAAAGCGCTGATAATCCGGCAGTTCCCGGCCTTCGCGTCGGGTTCACGGTGGGACGGGCCCTGGGGGGTGCCGTGCAGCGGAATCGTATGAAGCGCCGCTTGCGCGAGGCCGTCCGCTTAACGCGGCCAGCGCCGGGCGCCAGCGCCGATGTGGTCATCAACCCTAAGAAGGCTCTGCTGACCAGCCGCTTCGAAGCCGTGTTGAACGAAGTCCGCCAGGCTTTCGTAGTCATAGAGAAGAAACTGGCGAAAGGTCAGGAACGACCGGTCAGGCATTAAGGGAACATCGACTAGCCATTATCATGCGCCGCCTCGCCCAACGCGCCACGCTGCAGTTGCTGAGAGCCTACAAATGGGCTATCTCGCCGATGCTTCCACCTTCGTGCCGCTATACGCCAACGTGCTCGGAGTACGCCATGGAGGCGATCGAGCTCCATGGAGTTCTACGCGGCGGGCTGATGGCCGCGACGCGACTGCTGCGCTGCCATCCCTTCGTGAAAGGCGGGTACGATCCGGTGCCCAGTGAACAAACGGCGAGCGAACCGCGACCTCATTGCCACGGCGCGACATAAGGAAAGACGACACTTTGGCCGAATATCAGAATCCTCAAAACGAACCGGGCGGCGAAAAACGCCTGCTGCTGATTTTCCTGATTTCGTTCGTCTTCATGCTGCTGTCGCAGCCGCTGCTCAAGAGGTTCTTCCCTGCGGCACCTCCGCCCCAAAAAGCAGTTCAATCGCAGTCGTCCTCGCCCGCGCCTCCTGCACCTCCATCCGCTGCCTCGACGCCAGTGGTATCCGCTTCACCGGCGGTCACCAAGCAGGCTGCGAGCGAAAACGAGACAGTCGTTGAGAGTGATCTTTACCGCGTGACTTTCACAAACCGCGGAGGAAAGGTCAAGTCGTGGGTCCTCAAGAAATTCGACAACGACAGCGAGAGCGGCAACCTTGATCTCGTCAACGCCTCCGCCGCAGCGCAGTACGGCTATCCGCTCTCTCTCTATACCTACGATGAAGGCGTGCGCGAACGCCTGAACTCGGCGCTCTACGTCGCCACGCAGGACGGCAAGCAGATCACTTTCGAGTATTCCGACAGCGATCTAACCGTCCGCAAGGTCTTCAAGTTCGACGACAGCTACGTCGTCAAGATCGACGCCAGCGTCACCTACAAGGGCGCTGCGAAGGAAACGTTCGTCGCTTGGCCTGCCGGCTTCGGCGATCAGGCGACTCCAGCCTTTTACGCAAGTTCGCTCCTGGCCTACCAGTTCAACAAGAATATCGAGCGCTTGCCCACTCGCTGCGGATTCTCTCTGTTCTCAAAATGTTCGCAAGTGGTCGGTGGCGCAACAATACCCGGTCCCTTCCACTGGGCCGGACCGACCGATCAATACTTTGCCGCGGTCTTCATCCCGGACGATCCTGCGGCGGCTTCGATGGTCACTCTGAATCACAGCATGCCGATTCCGAAGGACCCGCAGAAACCACAAGACACGATCAACGTCGATGTCATCGGTGTGGCCGTCGGCAACCAGCACGGTGCGACCTCTGGGCGGCTTTTCGCCGGACCCAAAGAGTTGCAGGTCCTGCAGAAGGTCCCCGTTCCTGGCGTGACCGGCGCTGACAACGATCTTAACGGCCTCGTCGATTTCGGCTGGTGGGGCATCATCGCCAAGCCGCTCTTCGTCTGGTTGCGCTGGACCTATTCTCACATCGTGCCCAACTGGGGATGGGCCATCATTGTTCAGACGATCGTTTTGAGCCTCGCGCTGATGCCGCTGCGCATCACGCAGATGAAATCGATGCTGAAGATGCAGCGGGTGGCGCCGCAGATCAAGTCGATCCAGGACAAGTACAAAAAGTACAGCCTGCGGGATCCCCGCAAGGCGCAGATGAACGAAGAGGTCGCTGCGCTGTACAAGAAGGAAGGTGTCAATCCGGCCGGCGGATGTTTGCCGATGCTGATTCAGTTGCCTTTCCTGATTGCTTACTACAGAATGCTGGGAACCGCGCTCGATCTGCGGCACGCCCATTTCCTGTGGATTCGCGACTTGTCCGCCGCCGAGCCGTTCCCCTATATCCTGCCGATTTTGATGGTGGTCAGCAGCCTGATCAATCAGCGCATGACCCCGCAGGCCGGGATGGATCCGGCGCAGCAGCGAATGATGAACATCATGATGCCGCTGTTCATGGGCTTCATCTTCTTCCGTCTGCAAGCCGGACTGAATCTGTACTACGCCATGAGCAACTTGATCATGATCGCGCAGCAAGCGGTCATGAACCGCACGCACCTGGGCCGCGAGATGCGTGAGATCATGGCCAAGCGCGCACGGAAGAAAGACAAATGAAGCTCCTGGCTGCTAGCTTCTGGCTACTGGCTAGGTTCCGGTGTGGAGAGATTGATTTCGCAGAGTTGAGAGGAACTGCCGGTGAGGCAGGTTTGGCTAGAAGCCAGCAGCTAGAAGCCAGGAGCCACGAAGTGTCCATTCCCGACAAAGTCGCCGCCGCCAAGAAGATCAACGGATTCCTGCAGGCCGTCGTCACAAACGGTGGTCTTCGCCTGAAGTACCGGATCGTCGTCGATCCGCCGCTGCCGGAGAATCGCGATTGGGAAAAGCCCGAGATTCTCGTGGACTTCTCCGGTCCCGACTCGCCCCTGTTGCTCGATCGCGGAGGAGAACTGCTGCGCGCTCTCGAACTGCTCGCGCTCGAGATTCTTCGCCTTCCCTCTGGCGAGCACGAAAAGATCTGCTTCGACTGCCAGAACCGGCGCTCCATGCGCATTCAGGAACTGCGCGCTTCCGCCGGTGTCGCCGCCGATAAAGTCCGCAAAACGGGATCCCCCTACAAGTTCAACCCCATGTCCTCGCGCGAGCGTCGCATCGTCCACCTGGCCCTGCGCGATGAATCCGATCTTCGCACCGAAAGCGAAGGCGAGGGTGCCCACCGCTGTCTGGTGGTCTACCCCAGTGACTACAAGGGCGCACCGGGGAGACCGCAGCCCAAGACTATTCCTTGATTCCCGGCTGACGTGTCCTTAGACGGACGCTCCGTCGCTTGGAACCAACAGAAAAGGCGGCCCCAAAGGCCGCCGGTTCCGGTTACTGGGTACTAGGTACTGCTTCTATTTTCCCGCCCCAGCCGCGGCAGCCTGCGGCGCTCCGGCGATCTTCATCGCTTCGATCCGATTCAACACAGACTCCACGCTGGTTCCTGTATCCACACAGGCGTCCACATAGGGATGCCGGCTGCCATCGGCGTGCAATACCAATACTTTCGTCCCGACGCTCGCTTTTTTCACCATGTAGGGCAGATGATGCCGGTCGTTGCGGGTCATGGATGACCCGAGGATCACCAGATCGAATGCCGACTTCTTTAGTGACTCTTCCACGTTCTTCCGCCCCTCGGCTTTCTGCACCGAATGTCCGGCCTTTTCAAACGCCGGAGCCTGCTGGGCGAGCACTTCTCCATCGCCTTCGCCATAAAGAATTCTGAGTTTTGCCTTCGCCATTGACTCCATCCTTAGCTGGCACTCGACGCACCCGTGCCTGCATTTGACGGTAGCAACGGCCCCGGCCCTGATAAACGTCACCGAAGTTCCATCACGAACGAGACTGAAGAGCTGTGGAGGGGCGGACGCAGCCTGCCCTGAGCAAGGCCGAAGGGTCCGGCCCCCGCTCGCGAAGCGAGCGTTCGTAGCTTGGAAACTCCTCGATCATCGCCGGCAACCGACATTGCGCAATTCGCCCAGATACCCCTGAGGATGGCGACTTGGGCTATACCACCAAATTCCTTCCACAAAAACCCCTTGCAGCGCTAAACTTCTGCGCTGGAGGGCTTTCCACATGTCGGCCACGATCGTCTGGAGAGCAGTACTCATATCATTCTTGTTAGCCCTGTTGGTTCCGTTCGTTGCCGCGCAGTCGGGCAATCAATCCACCACGACCTGCAATCTTGAGGACGGACGTCAGGTCTACATTCGCTACACGCCGGTTTCTTCCAAGCAGGAGAAGATCCCCAATGGCAAGGCCTGGGCTCCGGGGGGCACGGCGATGACTCTGTTCACAGAAGCACAACTGTCGCTGGGCACATCCGTAATTCCTGTCGGCGCTTACACCATCTATCCGATTCCCGCCCGCGGCAACTGGACGATCGTCGTAAACAAGAACGTCACGCCCGGAACGCCTTACGACGAGAAACAGGACATCGCGCGCACTCAGATGGAAACCGCTCAGGTCGAGTCGGCATCCGAGACACTGGAAGTGGCCTTCGCCCACGTGGGAAACAAGTGCAGCCTTCGGGTCTACATCGGCAAGACGGCTTCTTTCGCGGACTTCACGGCGAAGTGACGAAGCTTCTCCTCGGACGCTCTTTGCCTGGATCGTAGTACTCTGTCTACGAGACTCATCATGCGTCGTGTTTTGCTGATCCTGCTGGTTGCGACGGCGGTGGCCCAGTCCAGGCCCCGCGTCCAAATTTCCAACACGAAAGAAAACCTTCGCGGCGTCAGCGTCGTCTCGCGCCAGGTGGCGTGGGCAAGTGGCACGCACGGCACATATCTTCGTACCACCGACGGTGGCCAGACATGGCTCTCCGCCCAGGTTCCCGAAGCGGCATCGCTCGATTTCCGCGGCGTTGTCGCCTTTTCCGCGGACGATGTCTACCTCATGTCCAGTGGGCCGGGCGAGCAGTCCCGCGTTTATCACACGATTGATGCCGGAGTGCACTGGAACCTGCAATTCACCAATTCCAACCCCAAGGGATTCTTCGACTCCATTGCGTTCTGGGATTCAAAGCATGGAATCGTTCTCGGCGATCCGATTCCTGACGAATCCGGCAAGCTGAAATTCGAAGTCTTGCTGACAGAAGACGGCCAGACGTGGCACCAGGTCCCGTCGTCACAACTTCCAGACGCTCTCGCCGGGGAAGGCGCATTCGCCGCAAGCAATTCCTGTGTCGCCGTCAACAATGACGGATTCAATACCGATCTATGGTTCGCAACCGGCGGCAAAGTGGCGCGAGTGTTCCATTCGCCAAACGCCGGCAAGGACTGGGAAGTCTATGACACACCCATCCTTCACGGACCTGACTCTGCCGGAATTTTCTCGATCGCTTTTCGCAGCCCGCAGGACGGTGTGATCGCCGGCGGCGACTACAAACATCCCAACGATGACGGCCCCAATCTGGCGTTCACCCACGACGGAGGAAAAACCTGGGACCTCACCACGCTTCATCCCCTGGCGTACTTCTCAGCCGTAGCCTACGACCGCAAGGTCAACGAAGACGCGCGCCACGAACGGCGCGACCAGGTAAAGGCCGAGCTCAAGGGTCGCTCCATCGAAGCGAAAGATTTCCCCGAGCGCCTGTTCATCGTCGGGCAGGATTTCGTGTTTGACTTCCGCCCACCGAACAACCCCAGCCGCGTCAACGGAAAAAGGAAAGATGGACTCGCGTTCAATGCCATCAGCCCCTTCCCCGAGGGCGGAGCGCTGGTAGTAGGCCCGAAGGGCACCATCGCCTATATCCCATAGATTTGTGTAGGGACGGACGCCTCGTCCGTCCCCGGCGCGAAGCGCCGGTGCCGAGTGGGGACAGCCGCCGAAACTTGCCCTGAGCGAAGTCGAAGGGGCTGTCCAAGCAAGGGCGAAGCCCGAGCCCCGCGGTAACAGATGCCCGCGCTGGTTACTAAAGTCCCCACCCTTCCTGTCCTTTGCATTCATGCGCCAATCCCGCACCATATAGATGATTAGAGATTTCTCCATCTCCCCCAGATTGAGAACGCTTGTGAAAAACCTGTCTCTGGCCTTCTACCTTGTCGCCGCGGCGCTCGCGTCCGCGCAAACGCAAACGCCTTCGTCGAGCTACACGACCACCCAGACCGTCACCACGACGACGGTGCAAACGTCGGCGAGCGGTACGCTGACACCGGCGCCGGCACCGACCGTGTTGCGCTCCATCCGCGCGATGCATTATCGCCTGCAGGGTGGAACGACCAAGGTCGACTTCCGCGGCACCGACTTGATGCAGCGCGCTGGCGGCGAAGCCAAGGTCGAAGGCAAGAAGACCAATTTCCAGATCGAGGCCAAGTTCGAAGGCTTCGAGGACGCGACCAAGTTCGGCCTCGAATATCTGACCTACGTTCTCTGGGCCGTTTCGCCCCAGGGGCGCCCGGTGAACCTCGGCGAACTCAGTCTCGATCACCACGGCAACGCGCAGCTCAAGTCCTTCACCGATCTTCAGACCTTCGGCCTAATCGTCACCGCCGAACCCTATTTCGCCGTGACGCAGCCCGGCAACATGGTGGTGGCCGAGAGTTCCTCGATCAGCGGCGCCGCCACCGAGAACATCGACACCAAGTACGAACTCGTCACCCGCGGCACGTATTCCGCCACGAACGCACACATTCAGGATGCGATCTTCGGCATCGACTCGAAGACTCCACTGGAACTCTTTGAAGCGCGCAATGCGGTTCGGATCGCGCGTATCGCGATGGCCGACAAATACGCGCCGTCGATTCTCTCCAAGGCTAGCCAGCAGTTGCTGAATGCGGAGAGCATCTATCGCCAGAAGCAGAAGAAGGAAGTCGTAGAAGCGGCCGCCAAAGAAGCAACGCAAACCGCCGAAGAAGCGCGCGTGATGGCCGTGAAGCAGAAAGCAGAAGAAGAGGCACAGGCCGCCGCTGCAGCCGCGGCCGCCAAAGCCCGCGCCGATGCCGAAGCCGAAGCCCGGCGCCGCGCCGACGCCGAGGCCGCACAGAAGGCCGCCGAGCAGGCTCGCCTTCAAGCCGAGAAAGACCGCGCTGCCGCCGAACAGGCGAAAGCCGAAGCCGAACGCATGAAGCAGGAAGCTCTGGCCGCCGCGCAGGAAGCCGCCCGCCAGAAGGAAGAAGCCGAGAGGGCAAAGGCTGAAGCCATCGCGCAGCAACAAGCGCTGGCCGCCGACGCCGCTCAAGCACATGCCGACGCGCAAAAAGCTGAAGGCCTTCGTCAACAGGCCGAGCGCGAAAAGCAGGATCTCCGCGAGCGCCTGTTGCAGCAGCTCAACCAGATTCTCGCCACTCGCGATTCCGCCCGCGGACTTGTCGCCAACATGTCTGACGTGCTGTTCCGCAGCGGCAGCTACGAACTCATGCCCGGAGCCCGCGAGCGTCTGGCGAAAGTTTCCGGCATCATCCTCGCCTATCCCAGCCTGCACGTTTCGATCGAAGGACACACCGACGCGATCGGCAGCGACGAATACAACCAGAGCCTCTCGGAGCTGCGCGCCCAGTCGGTTCGCGACTATTTCGTGCAGCAGGGAATCGCTGCCCGCGCGATTGAAGCCCGCGGATTCGGCAAGACGCAGCCCATCGCCGCGAATGACACGCCCGAAGGCCGCCAGCAGAACCGCCGTGTGGAGTTAGTGCTGTCCGGCGAGGTCATCGGAGGCCAGTTCGAAACTCCGTCGTCCGGTCCGGCAACCAGCGCCACCGCCACACCGCGCCAATAGGCGTGTGTAGGGACGAAGACTGCCGGCGCCAGTACGAATATGTAGGGACAGCCGCCTCGGCTGTCCCGCGAGCGAAGCGAGCGTAGCTGGCACAGATCTCGCCCAAGCCGAGCGTGGAGAATCAGAAATGGGTCCCTCGCTTCCGCAGAAGTCGACGCGCATTCCCGCATTCCTAGCAGTCGTCATAGCGCTGTTGGTTGCTCTTCCCTGCGTGATCTGCTGGGTGTTCTTCTTCGGTAGGCTCTATGGTGTTCTCGGCTTTTTGATCTTCGCCGTCCTTCTGCCAATTCTTGTGTGGCATTACCAACGGCGGAAAGACCCGGCCCGAAGCTGCGATCAACAAATCGACAAATCCACCGGCAAGCCTAGCGATCCACGCCAGATGGCCAACTTCGTCCCGTAATTCACCCACAGACTGAATCTCCCGCGGCCGAACTCGAATCCAAGCTTCGGAGGCCCTCATGCCGCAAGACCCGCACGCCGCCCTACGCCAGCATCTCCTCGAACTTCTCGCCGCAGGCCACGCCCATGCCACGTTCGACGCTGCCATCAAAGATTTCCCCGCGAAACTGCACGGCACCAAGCCCGCCAACCTCCCGCACTCTGCCTGGATGATCCTCGAACACCTCCGCCTCGCGCAATGGGACATCCTTGAATTCAGCCGCAACGAGAAGCACGAGTCGCCAACGTTTCCCGAAGGCTATTGGCCGAAGACGGAAGCGCCGCCGAGCCCGAAAGCGTGGACCGAGAGTGTCGCTCAATTCCGCGCCGATCTGAAAGCCATGGAAGATCTCGTCAAGAATCCGAGCACCGACCTTTTCGCGAAAATCCCGTGGGGTGACGGCCAGACGATCCTGCGCGAAGCCATGCTGCTGGCCGATCACAACTCGTACCACACCGCACAGCTGATCGACGTTCGCCGATTGTTAGGAGCATGGAAGGGTTAACCGGTGGGGTTAAAGGCAGGGCGTCATCCTGAGCGGAGCCGTTCTTCCGGCGGAGCGAAGGATCTCGCGCAGGGCTGCCGTTAAATTGAAGGTCGCGTTCGCCCCCTCAACTAGCCACAGCCGATGGTTCAACGCGCCGCACTCCGCGCGGGCCGATCCTCTCGCTACTCCTCTTGCGAAACACCACACGCGCTTCTTCTCTCCACCGTTCGTCAATCCCCACAAAGCTCCACTCAATCTCCGGAGAGATGTAGCGCAAGATCGCATCCGTCGACGGATGGACATGCAGAGCCGGCGCAACCAGAAATAGAAGAGGCGAATCCGCCGCCAGTTCCCGTCCGCCAAAATATCCGAATCTCAAAAACTCCCCGCGCCCGTGATGCCACTGCACGCGCGCCCAATAGTCAATCCCCTGCAACGGCAGATGAATATCCTCGTCCGCTTTCAGTTCTACGACCGCCAGCCGACCGTCCCGCGTCAGAGTGAGCACGTCGATCATCGCCCGGTCCGCCGCCGAAAATGCGGGCACCTGCGAATACACCGACTCCGTCTCCAATCGCTCATCGATCACGCTGACATCCGCCCGTACCAGGGATTCCAGCCACCGCTCCGGATGCATGCGAAACAGGCGGTCCGCCCGCGGGCCATACGGGTGCCGCGTATCCCGCAAAGCAGCCAGCAACTGCACGAAGAAGCTCCAGTTGCGGTCTTCGAGCACGCGCTCCTCCGCGCCCACGCCGAACACAATCTCCTGCTTGCTGCGAAACGTGACGGCCTCCGCTCCCATGCGAGCCCGCGCAAATTCCAGCCCGCGCCAGCGGAACGCAAGCTCCGCCGGGGACAGCACCGCGACCTCGCAGTTCGGCAACACTCCGTGAATGCGTTCGATCGACTGGGAGAAGCGCTCCAGAGCCGCCGTTTCGTTCGTCGCATGCACCAGTCGCGTCGCGATATTTCCTCGGTCCGAGCAATCGATCTCGACCACAGCGTCGTGCCGCTCATCGAACTCAAACAGCCGCCACTTCGCCGCCGCCGGATTCAGGTTCGCCATCCGTTCCCGCACCAGCGCCGAGCAGCCCAGGGGCACAAACAGAATCAGACCCTCGACTAAGAGGTTCCGCAGGTGCGGATTCTCCCGGCATACGTCGAGCCACAAGATCCCAAACGTCAGGCTGGCATCGATGGAGCTCTGCATCTCCGATACATTCACTCCCAGCACGGCGAACGCCGTCTGCCCCTGCCGCAGCAGCCCACGCGCGTATATCGGCCCAAACGACTTCTCAAGATCCACACCCGAAGTCAGCCGCGTGATCGCGAACCCGGGAAAGTGTCTCTCGATCGCCCTCCGCAATTTTGCTTCATATGCCAACCGCGCTGCCCGTTTTGCCGACGGCGAGCGCCGGTCGCGCTCCCGGCAGATCTCCATCTTCGTCGGACGCGCCTGGCCCAACCGCTGCACCGCTAGGCGCAATGTCCCGTGCTTCACCTCCGCCTCTAGCACCCGCCGCACGGTGTTGCGCTCCGCCGACCACAGATGCAGCAGGCACTTGTTGTGCTCGCCCGAGATCGAGTACCGCGCCTCCGCCAGGTCGAACTGCACCGCCCCATCTTCCAGCACAACGGCGCCCGACGCCTCGCTCAGGAACTCCTCGACCGTCCGCGCCAGCAACTCCGGGCTCATTCGGAGATTTGTTCACAATCCGCGAAACCAAGTCTGTGACGGATGAACACCGCCCAGAATCAGCCCTGTGGAAAACTCCTGCGCCGTTGCTGGGGACCCCCACCAGGCGTAAGCTATCCCCATGGAAGTACATTTCACGCCCGAGCAGGAAGCCAGGCTCGCCCAGTTGGCGAATACCACCGGGACCGACGCTACCACTCTGGTCAAAGACGCAGCCTTGCGCCTCCTTGAAAACGAAGCTCGATTTCGAGAGGCCGTCCAGCAGGGTCTCGCTCAAGCCGACCGGGGACAGTTCATCGAGGAAGCCGAAATGGACGCCCGCCTGAAACAGATGTTGCAGTTATTAGATGCGCCTGCGTTGGACCCCAGCCGCCGCGTCGGACCTCGAACAAATCAGTGACTATCTCAGGAACCACCACCCAACCTACTGGAGGGCAACGGTTCTGCGGCTGTACGAAGGCGTTCGCTCACTGAAGTCGTTTCCAGAAAGCGGACGTCCGGGTAATGAGCCCGGAACCCGTGAACTTGTGTTTCAACCTCTCCCGTACATTGCGGTGTACCGGGTGAAGCAGGACGCGGTTGAGATCTTGCGCATCTATCATGCTGCGCGCAACCGTTAAGCTGCTCGCTGCCGCGCCTACTCTGCGACCTCCGCGAATCGTCTGCGATCTCGGCGTTTCAAGTCGTTGACCGCCGAGTTTGCCGAAGAGCGACACAGAACGCAGAGCGAACTAACGCCCTCCCATAAGCCCCTATGGGATAATGGATTAGGGGACCCCCGCGAGTCCGCACGACACTCGCCGGCATCTAACACACGTGGACAAATACACCGACAAAGCCCGTTTTTTCTTTGAGCACTACGGCCTGACCGAACGCGACCTCGAGCGCTATCTGGCTGCCGCCCTCTCCGCCGGAGGCGAGTACGCCGACCTCTACTTCGAGTACCTCTCGTCGACATCGCTCTCCATGGACGAGTCCATGATCAAGTCGGCGAGTCAGGGCATCTCCGCCGGATGCGGAGTCCGCGTCGTGAGCGGCGAGCGCACTGGATACGCCTACACCGACGACTTGTCCTCCGACCGGATTCTGCACGCCGCCCGCACTGCCGCCCTGATTGCCAGCGCTCCCGCGAAGGCCACTGTGCAGGGATTCCAGAAGTCGCAAGCGCGCAGCCTCTATCCGGTCACGTTGCCGAGCGTCGATGCCGAGATCAGCGCGAAGGTTGAGCTGCTGATGCGCGCCGACAAGACGGCCCGCTCCTACGATTCCCGCATCAAAGAAGTCCGCGCCAGCTACGCCGACGAACTCCGCAACATTCTCGTCGTCGCCTCCGACGGCACTTTCGCCGAAGACTCGCAGCCGCTCGCTCGCATGAGCGTCTTCTGCATCGCGAAGACGGAAAGCAACTCCGCGCGTGGCTCCTCGGGCGGCGGAGGCCGCGTCGCCCTCGACTTTTTCTTTGGTGAGAAGACTCCCGAGTACTTCGCCAAGGAAGCGTCGCGCCAGGCAATCCTGCAACTCGACGCCCGCGAAGCCCCTGCGGGAGAAATGGAAGTTGTTCTCGGTCCCGGATGGCCCGGCGTCCTGCTGCACGAAGCCGTCGGCCACGGCCTCGAAGCGGACTTCAACCGCAAGAAGACTTCTGCATTCGCCGGCCTGATCGGCAAGCGCGTCGCCAGCGAGAAATGCACCGTGGTCGACAACGGCACCATGCCCTGGCGTCGCGGATCGCTCAATGTCGACGACGAAGGCAACACCACGCAGGAAACTGTCCTGATCGAAAACGGAATCCTCAAAGGATATCTGAGCGACAAGCTTTCATCTCGCCTCATGGGCATGGCCAACACCGGCAACGGACGCCGCGAGAGCTACGAGCACATCCCCATGCCGCGCATGACAAATACGTACATGCTTGCCGGTCAAGATAATCCGGAGGACATCATTCGCTCGGTGAAGCACGGCGTCTACGCGGTGAACTTCGGCGGAGGCCAGGTCGACATCACGAACGGCAAATTCGTCTTCTCCGCCAGCGAAGCCTACATGATTGAAAACGGCCAGATCACTGCCCCGATCAAGGGCGCCACGCTGATCGGCAACGGCCCCGATGTCCTCACGCGAGTCAGCATGGTCGGCAACGACCTGAAGCTGGACGAAGGCGTAGGCACCTGCGGCAAAGATGGTCAGGCAGTCCCGGTGGGAGTGGGCATTCCGACGCTGAAGGTAGATCGCCTGACAGTCGGCGGCACTGCAAGAAAAGATCCCGGCGGGTTTATGCAATAGACCGTGTTGGCCGCGGATGAACGCGGATTTCGCGGGTCTTAACGGATCTTAGAGTCATGTCATCCTGAGCGGAGCCGTGACGCAGCGAAGCGAAGTCACGGCGGAGGCGAAGGATCCCTATTGTTTTTGCAGCACCGGCGGCTCCTCAAGGAGTTTCCATCACAGGCCTCCAATACTAGACTGAAGTGAAAATGACCACAGCCATCGAGAAACAAACAAGCACTGACCTCCGCGAAGTCGCCACCGACATCGTCGCCCGCGCCATGAAATCCGGCGCCAGCGCCGCCGAGTGCGTAGTCCGCGAAGGAGACGAATTCTCCACGCTCGTCCGCCTCGGCCAGGTCGAAACTCTAAAAGAATCCGGCTCGAAATCCATCGGCGTCCGCGTCTTCTTCGGGCAGCGCGCCGCGAGCACCTACTCGAGCGACTTCTCCAAAGCAGGCCTCGACCGCATGCTGAAGTCGGCGCTCGAACTCGCCAAGATCACGTCCGAAGATCCATTCGGAGGAATTCCCGAAGCCAGCCAACTCGGTCAGCTCACCGGCAACCTCGATCTCTACCACGAAGACGTCTACTCGCTTCCCGGCGCCGACCGCATCGACTACGCCCGCCGCGCCGAAAAAGCCGCCCTCGACACCGACCCGCGCATCAAGAACTCTGAAGGCGGATCCTTCGACGCCGCCACCGGACACAAAGTCCTCGCCAACTCGCACGGCTTCGTCGGCGAGTACAAGCGCTCCTATTGCTCGGTCGCCGCAGTCCCGATCGCGCAAACACCCGAAGGCGCAATGCAGCGCGATTACTGGTTCTCCGTCGCACGCACACTGAAGAAACTCGACGCTCCCGAGAAGGTCGGCAAGATCGCCGCCGAGCGCACCCTCCGCCGCCTCGGCGCGAAAAAAGTGAAGACCGCCAAGGTCCCCATCGTCTTCGATCCCATGGTCTCGACCTCGATCCTCGAACACATCTTCGAAGGCATCAACGGAGACTCCGTCTACCGCGGCGCCAGTTTCCTCGCCGGCAAGCTGGGCCAGAAAATCGCCGGAGACATCGTCAACGTCATTGACGACGGCACCATGCCCGGCGGATTCGGCACCAGCCCCTTCGACGGCGAAGGCATCCCCACCCGTCGCACGGTGGTCATCGAAAATGGCGTGCTGAAATCGTATCTGCTGAACACCTACACCGCTAGGAAACTCGGCCTGCAGACGACGGCGAATGCATCTCGCGGACTGGCCGGTACTCCGGGAATTGGTCCAGGGAATTACTTCCTGCAACCCGGAACCAAAACTCCGAAAGAATTGCTCGCCGGAATCAAGCAAGGCCTGTACGTCACCGAATTCTTAGGGCAAGGTGTGAATCTGGTGACAGGCGACTACTCCCGTGGCGCCAGCGGCCTCTGGATCGAAAACGGCGAACTCACGTACCCGGTCGAAGAAATCACGGTTGCCGGAAACTTGAAAGATCTGTTCTTCAATATCTCGGAAATCGCCAACGATCTCGAATTTCGCGGCTCGGTAGCGGCCCCCACACTCCGCATCGACGGCCTAACGGTCGGCGGCGAATAAGCTTGTGTAGGGGCGGACGCCTTCGTCCGCCCCAGCCGAGCAAAGCTCGGCTGTTCCGCTTCTCTCTTTGGCCCATGGGGTGGCGCAGCGCTTTGGCGCTGCGATTAAGATCTCTTCTGCATGCGGCTTTAGCCGCTGAGGCGCTCTCTCTCCGCTTTCGTTTCCCACACAAACGAAACTTGAATTCTCCCGCCGATCGGCATACACATCCTTGTTCGTATGATCGCTGCACTTGGAGCCCTCCCATGAATCGCCGCTCGTTCCTGAAATCCGCCAACGCCGCCGGACTCGCCCTCGCTCTTCCCTCCGCAGCCTTCGCCGCCGAAGAAAAGAAGTCGGCGCCGGCACCGAATCCTAAAGCCATCCTGCTCAAGGACTACCGCCCGCACTCCCTCTACAAAGTTCCGGTCACACGCGTCGACAGAGCGAAATTCCCGATCATCGACATGCACTCGCACCCCGAGCCCAAGACCGACGCCGAGATCACCACCTGGATCAAGAACATGGACGAGGTCAACGTCGAAAAATCCATGGTCCTCACCATGACTACGGGCAAGGAGTTCGACGACATCTACGCCAAATATTCGAAGTATCCCGACCGCTTCGAAATCTGGTGCGGCCTCGATTTCACCGGACACAAGACGCCCGCATTCCCCGCCAGCGCCGTCAAGGAACTTGAGCGTTGCCACGACAAAGGCGCGAAAGGCATCGGAGAAATTCACGACAAGGGACAGGGCTTGCGCTCAGGAAAATCCACCGCGCCCGGAATCCATCCCGACGATCCGCACGTCGACGCCATCTGGGAAAAGGCCGCCGAACTTCACATGCCCATCAGCCTCCACGTCGCCGACCCCGTCTGGATGTACGAGCCCATGGACAAGCACAACGATGGCCTGATGAACGCCTTCGAGTGGCGCCTCGATAATCAACCCAACATCGTCAAACTCCCCGGCATGATCGACATCCTCGAGCGCACCGCCGCCCGCCACCGCAGCACGACATTCGTCTGCTGTCACTTCGCCAATCTCGACTACGATCTCGTCCATCTCGGAGAGGTCTTCGACCGCAACCCGAATCTCTCCGCCGACATCTCCGCGCGCTACGCCGAAACCGCGCCCATCCCGCGCTTCGCCGCGAAGTTCTACGAGAAGTACGCCGACCGCCTGGTTTACGGCACCGACATGGGTTTCGACACCAAGATGTACCGCATCACCTTCCGCATCCTCGAATCGCAAGACGAACACTTCTACGAGATCGACCAGTTCAGCTACCACTGGCCGCTCTACGGCCTCGGTCTGAGTGATGAGATCCTGAAGCAGGTCTACCGCGACACCGCCGCGAAGCTGCTCAAAGCGCGCGAAGCCTGAGCCGGTATTTCATCTGAAGCGTGATGTCATCCTGAGGCGCGCGAAAAGCGCGCCGAGGGACCGCACGACAACGAGCGCGGTTGCTGCTGTAGATGGGATCTTTTCGAAAGTTGTCGGTGTCACTTCATGTATTCATGGGCAAAATCGACAATCAATTTCCCAACGCCTACAATTCCCCCATGAGCACTCTGGGCACGCCGACCCCCACCGAAGAAAAGGACAACAGCCGCCTCATCATCGTCGCGGCCGTGGCCGTGGTCATCGTAATCATGGTGGGCCTGGCTTTCCTTCTGCGTGAGCCGCCCAAGAAGGTTGTGCCGCCCTCGCCTTACCTCGCGCAGCTTAAGCTCTCCGAGTTCAAGATGAGCGCCGAAGAAAACTTCATCGGCGCGACCGTCAGCTACATGGACGGCACCATCACGAACAGCAGCGACAAGACTGTCACCCGCGTGATGGTGCAAGTGAATTTTCTCGATTCCATGAACCAGGTGGCCCAGCGTGAGGATCTTCCCCTGCGCCTCTACCGCAGCAACGGCGCCTACAACGAACCGGTCGATCTCACCATCTCCCCGCTCGCCCCGGGCAAGTCCGCACCGTTCCGTCTGACGTTCGACAGCATCTCCGCGCAATGGAATCATCAATACCCGGATATCAAAGTCACCGACGCGGCAGTGAAATGAATCTCTAAAGATTTGTCATCCTGGGCGCGCCCCCAAGTGGGGTGTCATCCTGAGAAGGGCGGAACGCCCTTCGAGGGACCGTACGACTTTCGCCGTTACGATGCGGTAGAAAAGACCTCCTCGCGGCAAAGGCCAAGGGAACTTCCACGAGACAGCACAGAAGCATCGCGCCCGACGAACGGTCCTTCGCGACGGACTTTGCCGCCGCTCAGGATGACAACCATGAGGTCCCGACTGAACACCTGCATCTGCGCGAAGCGCGCAATCAAGAATCATCAATCAACAATTTCTCTTACAATGATTTCGTGCCCGATAGCAAGCCATTCCGCCTGACGGAGTCGGTCAAAGCCGCCGGTTGAGCGTCCAAGCTGAGTCCAGCGGCGCTGGACAAAGTGCTTGGGAAATTAGCCCGGCAACACGACCCTAATGTTCTGGTCGGCTTCGACCACGCCGACGACGCCGGAGTGTATCAACTCACGCCCGACCAAGCTCTCGTGCAAACCGTCGACTTCTTCACGCCCATCGTCGACGATCCCTACACCTTCGGCCAGATCGCCGCCACCAACGCCCTCTCCGACGTCTACGCCATGGGCGGAAAGCCGCTCACCGCGCTCGCTCTCGTCTGCTTCCCCGACAAAGCCGATCTCGAAATCCTCGAACGCATCCTCGCCGGAGGCCTCTCCAAAATGATCGAGGCCCGATGCACAGTCATCGGCGGCCACAGCATCCGCGACGAAGAAACCAAGTTCGGATACTCGGTCACCGGCATAATCCATCCGAAGAAGATCTATCAAAACCAAGGCGCCAAGGCAGGAGACAAGCTGATCCTGACAAAAGCAATCGGGACCGGAGTAATCTCGACGGCGATCAAGAAGGGAAAAGCCGAGCAAGCATGGATCGAAGCCGCCATCGCCTCAATGACCACGCTAAACAAGAAAGCCGCGGAGGTAATCGAGGTGTTGGCGAACGACCAACGACCAACGACCAACGGCGATTTAGCCGTGCACGCCATGACCGACATCACCGGCTTCGGCCTGATCGGCCACTTGCGCGAGATACTGATCGCCTCGAACGTCTCCGCGAGAATCCACGCCAACCGCATTCCGCTGCTCCCCGGCGCCGTCGAATGCGTCTACGCCGGATACATCCCCGGAGGCCTCAACAACAACCGCGCCTTCGCCGAATGCATGGTCAGCTACGACGAGGGAGTCTCGAAGGAACTGCGCGCCCTTCTCTACGACCCGCAAACCGCCGGAGGACTACTCATCTCCGCTGCGCCCAATGACATGGACTGGGCCGCCAAGTTGAACGAAGCCGGAGTCCCAGCAGTAGAAATCGGCGCAGTCCTGCCACTAACCAAGCCGCAGATCACGATAACAATGTGAACTTACGTCTGCAGTTCTTACCTCAACTCGCAGGCTGTGATCGATCTCGCAATACAAATGCAACCGCGTTGTTACAGCAGCAAGCAGGATAATCGCATTATGCCATCACCCTTTTTGCGTTCAACAGGTGGATATTCTGCGGAGTTCTATTGCTCGCTCTGCCAAACACGGCTGAAAGCGAAGATGCCCGGTCGTACACCTCCACAGGGAGACCGCGAGAGATTGCTGGCGGAAGCTAAGGCATCTCTGTTGAGAGAATGGGACGAGCACCTCGCCAACGTCCACCCCCGGCAGTGGGAGCGCGAACTGAGAAAAAGAGCCAGACGTCGTGCGCAAGTGACGTCCCAGAATAGAACGGAGAAGTAGATAAACCTCACAGGAGAATCATGTCCGTCAAACCCTTCCTCCGTCTCTGGCGCGATGGTCAACTCTCCGCGTTGGTGAGCGCCAGCGGAGAGCTCAAGTCCTTCTACAGGCTCACCTACCTTGCGGCTGCCGGCGAGGCCGGTCTACTCAACCGGCTGGCCTCTGGCCCGGTCACGCTCGACTCGCTCGCCGGGTTCTACTCTGCCGACGCCCGCGGCCGCGAAGCTCTCGAAGCCTGGCTGCAAATGGGGGTTCGCCTCAAGCTGCTCAGCGTAGGACCGCGTGGCTACGCACTCCGCGGACTCGCAAGCAAACTCGCCCGCCCGGAGAACGATCCTGTGCTCGCCATGGTCGAAGAGGTCGTCGAGTTGCACCACAAGCTGATCACCGCGACCATTCCCAAACTGCGTGCCGGCGAACTGTGGAGCCTCGCCGATCAGGACGGCGAACTGATCGCGCGCTCTTCCCGCATTCTCGAGGCCTTCCAGGCGGAGATTATTCAGAGCACGTTCCCCGCGCGCCGCGCCTTGCGTCTGCTCGAGATCGGCTGCGGATCGGGTGTTTACCTGCGGTACGCGGCCGAGAGAAATCCCTCGCTCACGGCGCTGGGACTGGACCTTCAGCCCGCGGTGGCGGAGATGGCGCGGACCAATCTTCGCGGCTGGGGACTGGGGAGCCGCGTGAAGGTTGAGACCGGCGACATTCGCGAAAAAATCCCAGACGATCCCTTCGACATCGCGACACTCTACAACAACATCTATTATTTCCCCGTTGCCGAGCGAGTGACGCTGCTCGCCCACATCGCCAGATTTCTCAAGCCCGGAGGCTTTCTGCTTTTGACCACTTGCTGCCAGGGCGGCAGCCTCGGCGCCGAGGCGCTGAACCTGTGGGGCGCGGCTACGCGCGGCGCTGGCCGCTTGCCCGCCGAAAACGAACTCGTCCGCCAGCTGCGCGAAGCCGGCTACAGCACGGTAAAGACAAAGAACCTGCTCCCCGGCGATCGATTCATGGCCTTCCAGGCCTTTCGCGCGTAGCTGGCGCAAATAGTTTGTTTCACCCCAAGAACCTACACCGATCACCGTGCGATTTCCAGCGCGCCGTTCGGAATAATGAATCAGAACCCACCTTGTTCCGACAGAGCTGCGGCTGATTCAGGCTGCTGCTTTCTTATCCAGGTGGAAATCGTCAAGATTGGCATCCTGCGTCGCGGCTTTGTCGGTCCACAGCACGAGAATCTTGCAGCCCTTCTCGGTGCTGTGCGGGCCATGCGACTTGCCAGCTTTCACGTGAAGCGACGTTCCCGGCTGATATCGTTTGCCCTCGTTGATGAAGTCGCCTTCAACGATGTAGAGCACCTCCGCAACCCCCTCATGAATGTGCGCTGGAATCACCGAGCCCGGGCCCATCTCGAGGTGCAGCATCACTGGCCCGAGCGCATAGTTCTTATTGCGGACTGCAAGGGCAATGTCTCCCTCGCACAGGAAAGGAAAACGATCGGCCTTAACTTGTACCGCGACAATCTCCTGATCAAACATAGCGCTTCTCCTTTTTGCTTCCAGATTGCGTATCGCAACGACGCTATTCCCGCGATCGCTGTCAGGGATGAAGGCATCTCATCAGAAATGCTGCATCTGACCAATTGGACGAAGGTATTGGCGATACCTTCGTATCAGTTGTCGCTGTGCTTCGTGACTTCTACCGATGAGGACCTGTGTGGACTCGATCTCCCGCTGTCAATGGGCGTAACCTGATACAACGTTTCGGGTGGTCCAAATGCCTACGGCACCGCACAACATGCAGCCTTCTTACGAGCCTTCATCTGTCGCAACCAAGCGGATCGCACACATGGCTGGCGCGGTCTATGTCCTGCTGTCCGTCCTTACCGCGTTCGGCTTTTTTCACGCTCCTCTGGTCCAAACCAACCTGAGCTCGATCGCGCACGTGCTGGTCAAGTCCGATTTCCGTTTTCGTATCGGGGTCGTGGCCGACCTGCTTTCCATGGTCCTGGCTGTGCCCCTGGCTCTCTTGCTTTACGAGTTGTTCCGGCTCGTCGATCGATTGCAGGCAGCACTGCTGGCGCTATTCTTGCTGGTCGCGATGCCGATCTCCTTCGTCGTCTCGCTTAACTATGTCGCCGCCCAATGGTTGCTGACCGGAGGCTCATTGGTTGAAATGATGCCGCCCGCGCAGCGTGAATCCCTCGCATTCCTGTTCCTCGGGCTGCATTCACAGGCCGTGCTCGCCGTCGAGATCTTCTGGGGACTGTGGCTCCTGCCCTTCGGATGGTTGGTTCTACGCTCGCGCTATCTGCCGCGAGTGCTCGGTGTGCTTCTTCTCATTGGGGGCGTGGCATATGTGGCGCACAGCATTGCTTCGCTGTTGCTGGGTGTTCAGCGCATCGCTGCCTATGAGCGCCCGATCATGGTCGCACGTGCGGCCGCCGAGTTTCCTACGATGTTGTGGCTCCTGATCAAAGGAGCGAAGGTCCCCAAGGCAACGTGAAAAATGGCGCTAGCTCCGCGATCAGTCAGTCTTTTTCACCGGGCTTGGTGATGCGCTCCCCGGTTCGCTAGACTCTCTATGCTTTCCGAGCAGTCGTTTTTCTGAAACGCGACGGCATGCCGGTCATCAAACCTTCATCCGCAAGGAGTCCTTCATGCAAACCCGCACCCTCGGCCGTTCCAATCTCAAAGTCTCCGCCCAGGGCCTCGGATGCATGGGCATGTCGGAGTTCTACGGCGCCACCGACGACGCTGAATCCATCGCCACCATTCATCGCGCTCTCGATCTCGGCATCTTCTTCCTCGACACCGCCGACGTCTACGGCCCGCACAAGAACGAAGTCCTCGTCGGACGCGCCATCCAGGACAAGCGCGACCAAGTCGTTCTCGCCACCAAGTTCGGCATCGTCCGCGATCCTGCCGACCCGATGAAGCGCGGCATCAACGGCAAGCCCGACTACGTCCGTCAGTCGTGCGAAGCCAGCTTGCGCCGCCTCCAGGTCGAAACCATCGATCTTTACTACCAGCATCGCGTCGATCCCTCGACTCCGATCGAAGAAACCGTCGGCGCCATGGCACAACTCGTGAAGGAAGGAAAGGTCCGCTACCTCGGCCTCTCCGAAGCCAGCCCCGCAACTCTGCGCCGCGCGATGAAAGTTCATCCCATCACCGCGCTGCAGACCGAATACTCTCTCTGGTCACGCGACCCGGAAAACGAAATTCTCGAAACTTGCCGCGAACTCGGCATCGGCTTCGTCGCCTACAGCCCCCTCGGCCGCGGACTCATCACCGGACAAATCAAGCGCTACGAAGATCTCGCGCCGGACGACTTCCGCCGCAACAGCCCGCGCTTTCAGGGAGAGAATTTCCAGAAGAATCTGAAGCTGGTCGACAAGGTCAACGAGATGGCCAACGAGCGCCGCTGCACGCCATCGCAACTGGCCCTCGCCTGGGTGGTGGCGCAGGGTGAAGACATTGTCCCAATCCCCGGCACCAAGCGCAGAAAGTATCTGGAAGAAAACGCAGCCGCCGCAGAAATCATCCTGACCAAAGAAGACCTCGCCCAGATCAACGAAGTCTTCCCGCAAGACGTAATAGCCGGCTCGCGCTACCCCGAACACATGATGTCGCTATTGAACCGCTGAGAAAAGAAAATGATCAAGGGTTGCCCCATCCTTGTCGCGTTCTGTGCGACAGGATGGGGACTTTGACTTCCGAAACCGCACCGCGAACCATGTGGGGACAGCCGCCTCAGCCTGCCCTGAGCGAAGTCGAAGGGGCTGTCCCGCGAGCGAAGCGAGCGCCGCTGTCACGAACGCCCGGCCCTAAGAAAACCGCCCGGTCACTTCACCTCAAAACTAACGGTAGCCCCCGCCGCAACCTTCTGCCCCGCCGCCGGCACCTGCGACACAATAATGCTCGCCGGCGAAGGCTGCACCGGCGGCTGATCCGCAGGAGCATCCGCGACCGGAGCCGCACTCACATTCCCCAATCGGAATCCCGCATCCTGCAATGTGCGGCTCACACTGCCCAGTGGCTGTCCGATAAAACTCGGCATCACGAACGCCTGCGCATCTCCATTGCTGCTTACCAGCAGATTGATTTTCGGGGCGACCAGCTGCGTGGCGTTCGCCGCCGGATTCTGTGCCAGCACCTGGTCCGCGGGAATTCCCGACGTTTCCACCGCGGCCATCGATGAAATCTCCAGTCCGCGCCGCCGAATGTTCAACTCCGCCGCGTGCTCGCTCTGCCCCGTTACGTCCGGCACCGCGACCCGCGTCGGCCCTAGGCTCTGCGCCACGCGCAGCTGCCATCCGCGCCGCACCTTCGTCCCAGGCAGCGGAAGCTGCGACATGATTCGCCCTTCGGGAATCTGCGGGCTGTAATACTGCCGCTCGATGTTCAATTGCAGTCCCAGTCCCGATAGCGCCCGTTCCGCCTCGGTCGGCGTCATCCCCACTAGCGGAGGCACCGCCACCTCCTGCCCGTGGATCGCGAACCGCATCGCCGTCAGCCCCGACAGCATGGCCACCACGATCAGGACCAGCGCCAGCATCGCAAATCGGAATGCCGACTTCATCTCGGCAAAATTATAGCCCCGACTGAACCCACGCGATTTCCCATGCAATCCGGCCCCATCCCCCCGTTCTATCCGCGAGGTGCGCCATTTCAAACCGACTGGAGTATCATAGTTCTGTGCGGCCCCCAGCCTTAGTTCCGGTCGCCCGGTTGAGCGCGTTAGCGGTTTCGCTGTTCCTCGCACTGCCCACCGTTGCCCAGATTCATGGCGTCCCCGCATCGGTCACCTCGCCCGGGTTCGGAGGCCGCGCCGTCAACGGCCCCCGCGCCAGTGTCACCTCGCTCGGACCACAGGGATTCTCCCGGCCCCATCCTCCGCTACTGACTGCAGGCAATCCGCCGCGTCATGGCGACGGACATCACCATCGCCGTCAGGATAATGAGTTCGTAGGGCCAGTCTGGTACGCCGTGCCCGTCCCGTATGCGGTTGAGACGCCCGCTGCGGAAGATCAGCCGGATGACGCCGACAACGACTCCGACGATCAGGGAGGCCCCACCGTCTTCGACCGCCGCGGATCGGGTGAGCGCTCCTACGTGCCCCCGATGAAAGATGCGCCTCCGGCCCACGCCGAGCGCCCCGTGGAGAGAACAGAAGAAGTTCCTCCGGCCGAGCCCGATCCCCCGCTCCCGCCCACGCTCCTGGTATTCAAAGACGGCCGCACACTCGAAGTTAGCAATTACGCGATCATCGGCCCGACCCTGTTCGATCTAACGCCCGGACATCGTCGCAAGGTCGCCATCATCGAGCTCGACCTTGACGCCACGCGCAAGCAGAACGATGAACGCGGAGTCGTCTTCCAGCTCCCGCAATCCACGCCAGGCAGCTAGGAAGGGTTTTCTAAGCGTCCTCAGCGGATATTCTCTGCGAACTCCGCGGTGAAAGGGTTTTCTTAGCGGACTTTCTTTGCGATCTTTGCGGTAAAAGGTTCCCTCCCGAGCGCCACAACTCAAGCAGCGGCAACCAACGTTCGCGCCGCCTTCCGCTGCTCCACACTCCGCTCCCGCAGCCGGATCATCGGCTGTTCCACCAGATAATACGATCCCGCAGCCACCACCACGGCCAACAGAGGAAAATACCAGGGCCGCGCACGCTCCCCAAACGCAAACAACTGCTGCCACAGATAGAGTCCATAGCTCACTTTCCCCAGCCATACCAGAGGCCCGACATTCAAAAGCCGATAGGGTCTCTGCACCACATGCAATAGCAATCCAGCGATCGAGCAGTGCATCACCGGCCACAGCACGAATAAGAGCAGAGCGGTCGTATGAAACCGCAACCGTCCCATGTACACGGGAACCAGCAGAACGGGAACAATCATCAGCGCGGCCCACCCGACGCGGACCCGAGGCAATCGCTTGAAGAAGAACGCCAGCAAACATCCAATGGCGAGAATGTCCGCGACCGCCGGAAATGCCTCATCCCCGCGCCCATGTAGCCCAAGAAAGTGGCAGGCCACGCGAAACGCCGGTGCCACGCCGATCGCCGCGACCGCAATCCACACGCGATGCGGCCACCACTTTTTCAGCACGACCGGCCACGCGAAGTAAAACTGCTCCTGCACACTGAGCGACCACAGATGCCCAATAAACCAAGGATGCGCGAAATCGTAATTCACCAGATAAAACGCCGCGGCCGCCATGTGATACCACCGCAGCTCATGCCAGAAGACGACGAACACGACAGCCATAAACAGCATCGCTCCCGGCAATATCCGGTACGCCCGCCGCACATAGAATCGCTGCAGCCGGATCGTCGATGTCTTCTCCAGTTCCCGCGTGAGCAGCGTCGTGATCAGGTATCCCGACAGAACAAAGAAGATTCGCCGCCCCAGGCTCGCGTACGCCCCGGCGACCTGCGAATGAAAGCGCACCTCCGCCCAGTGCCCCCACATCACCAGCAAAATAGCGAAAGCCCTCACGCCATCGAGCGACGGAATTCGATTCATCTCGAGCGCAGCCTAGCAGCCGCACGCCACAAATCTCTGTGACATTTGACCAAATCGAAGAATTTTCTGGCTGAGGATTTCCCGTCTCGGAACAGCCGATGGCAGAGCGCCGCATCCATCAATCGGTCATCCCGACCGAAGTGACCCTGAGCGCAGTCGAAGGGACGCTTAGTGGAGGGACCCTGTGTTGTACCGCGAAGGAGTACCGTTCCGCTGACCGTTGGAAACGGCATTTCGCACCCACCTCGTCACCTCTTGAGAGTCCCTTTCCATGCTATAATCACACCAGCTCCCAGGGCAGATAACATCCTGTAAATACAATCAGTTACGTCGCAATTCAATCGCAGGACGAAGGCCCGATTCGCGTGTCCAGCTGTTAGCGAAAAGCTAGCAGCCAGAAGCTAGAAGCTGACTATGCCTGACGAACAGAATCCCGAACTCCCCTTGCCACCTCCACCCAACGACGGTGGCCCCGGCGCGCTGAACATTCAACCCGTCAACATCGAAGAGGAGATGCGCCGCTCGTATCTCGATTACTCGATGTCGGTCATCATCGGCCGCGCCCTTCCCGACGTCCGCGACGGACTCAAGCCCGTGCATCGCCGCATTCTCTACACGATGCAGCAGATGGGGTTGTATCCGAACCGCGCCACTCGGAAATGCGCGCGTATCGTCGGCGACGTCATGGGCAAGTACCATCCGCATGGGAACCTCGCGGTGTACGACGCTCTTGTGCGTCTCGCGCAGGACTGGTCGATGCGCTATCCCTTGATCTTCGGTCAGGGGAATTTTGGATCTGTCGATGGTGATCCACCCGCAGCCGATCGTTACACCGAAGCGAAGCTGGCGCAGGTCTCCACGCCGCTGCTGGAAGATTTAGATAAGGAGACCGTCGACTTCCGTCCCAACTATGATGGCAACGAAGTCGAGCCCGATGTTCTCCCCGCGCGCATTCCGAACCTGCTGATCAATGGCTCCGACGGAATCGCGGTCGGCATGGCGACGAAAATTCCTCCGCACAATCTGACGGAGATCGTCGACGCGACCATCACGTTGGTCAACAATCCCAACGCGCAGCTCGCAGAAATTCTGAAATTCGTACAAGGGCCGGACTTCCCGACCGCCGGCATCATTCACGGCCGCGCGGGAATTTTTGACGCCTACAAGACCGGACGCGGACGCTTCATGATGCGCGCCAAGGCTGCGATCGAAAACATCAACAAAGACCGCCAGGCCATTGTCGTCACCGAAATTCCGTATCAGGTGAACAAGGCTGTCCTGATCAAGCGCATCGCCGCGCTGGTCAACGACAAGGAAATTGAAGACATCTCCGACGTGCGCGACGAATCCGATCGCGACGGCATGCGCATCGTCGTCGAGTTGAAGCGCGGCGTCGAGCCTCAGATCGTGCTAAACCAGCTCTTCAAGCACACGCAGATGCAGGAAAGCTTCTCCATGATCCTGCTCGCGGTGGTCAACGGACAGCCGCGCGAAATGGGCCTGATCCAGGCCATCAAGTACTTCATCGAGCACCGCGTCGACGTCGTGCGGCGGCGCACCGCCTACCTGCTCGCCAAGGCGAAGGACCGCGAGCACATCCTCGAAGGCTACCTGAAGGCGCTCGATCATCTCGACAACGTCATCACCATCATTCGCGCCAGCGCCAACCGCGCCGATGCCCGCGATAACCTGATCCAGTACTTCGGCGGCAAGAAGATCGAGATCAACACCACCGGCCGCGCGCCTAAGGTCGATCCCGAAAAGCCCTTCACCGCCAAGCAGGCCGATGCCATCCTCGAACTGCAACTGCATCGCCTGACCAAGCTCTCGATCGACGAAATCTCAAACGAGTTGAAGGAAGTGCGCGACAACATCGCCGAATACGAATCCATCCTTGGCTCCGAAAAGAAGCTGCGCTCGGTCATCATCAAAGAGCTCGAAGAAGTGAAGAAGCTCTACGGCGACGACCGCCGCACGCGCATCGAAGACGAAGCCGCGGAGATCGTCCTCGAAGACCTCATCGCCGACGAGCAGGTCGCCGTCACAGTCAGCCACTCCGGCTACCTGAAGCGCACGCCCATCTCCACCTACCGCATGCAGCGCCGCGGAGGCACGGGCCGCACCGGCATGAAGACGCGTGACGAGGATTTCGTCGAGCATCTCTTCATCGTCTCGACGCACGCCTACATTCTGATCTTCACCAACACTGGCCGCGTCTACTGGCTCAAGGTCTACGAGATCCCCGACGTCAGCGCTGCCGGCAAAGGCAAGCACATCGGCAACCTCGTCGGACTGCAACCCGGCGAGACGCTGAAGACAGTGGTCGCCGTGCGCAACCTCGAAGAGGAAAACAAATACGTCTTCTTTGCCACGCGCAACGGACTGGTGAAGAAGTCCGAAGTGCGCGAGTTCATGCACGTGCGTTCGAACGGCATTATGGCCATTGGCATCGAGCAAGGCGACGAACTCGTCGCCGCTCGCATCACCGACGGCAATCAGATCGTCTTCCTCGCCAGCCACGAAGGCATGGCCGTGCGCTTCGACGAGAGTCACGTCCGCCCGATGGGCCGCGCCGCCTACGGTGTCTGGGGCATCGACCTCGAGAAGGGCGACTACGTCATCGGCATGGCGACGACTGGCAAGCCGGGAGCAGCCACGGAACATGTGGGAACGGCCGCCTCGGCCGTTCAGGGCACTTCAGTGCCCGAAACCGACACCGACGCCGCTCTCACCGGCGACCTGATCCTCTCCGTCACCGAGAACGGATTCGGCAAGCGCACCGCCGCCGACGAATACCGCCTCACCAATCGCGGAGGCAAGGGCGTCATCAACCTGAAGACGACCGAGCGCGTCGGCAAAGTCGTCGCCATCGCGCAGGTCGACGAAACGTCAGAAGTCATGCTGATCAGCCACTACGGCAAGATCATCCGCATGGACTCGAAGACGATCCGCGAATCCGGCCGCAACGCCCAGGGCGTAAGACTGCTGCAGATGGAGCCAGGGGACAGAGTCGCCGCCGCGGTAGTCATCGCGCCAGAAGAAGAAGGAACCGGCAACAACGGCACGCTGATTCAATAATGCTCGTGTAGGGGCGGACGCCTCGTCCGCCCCGGCGCGAAGCGCCGTGAAGAAAGCCCGCAGTAATTCCGGCTCGAGATCCTAGAGATTGGCGCCCGTGTAATCCCACGGTTGACCCTGCTCGTCTTAGGCGGTACGCTTCTCAGTTTTCAGCTCTCCGGACCTAATCAAGTCAAGAGGAGGAGGCGCTGAAGGATCAAATTTTGCAACTCTGCTCTTGAGAGCATTCTATGTTGAATGCCAGTGATCTGGAGACTGTAGTTTCGCTGCGGCGACTTCAAGATGTAGTTACCACGGCCACACGACCCCTTATATTTTGGATTGGGGCCGGTTCCAGTAGGTGGCTGGGATATCCTTCGTGGAAAGATCTGACACTTGGGATCCGAAGGGACTTCTGGTGCAACGTTCCCGGTTTTGACAACCGACGGGCGCTTGAGCTCTTAAACAAAGAAGACTTTCCCGCCGTATTTCAGATGTGCAAGGATCTGGACACTCCAAGGTATCACCGCTTCATTGCGGAGACATTTGTTCCCCGTTCTCCGACAGGGACTTATCGAAGACTAATAAGCCTCCTTGCCGAAGTAGGACCATTGTTTATGCTCACAACAAATGTGGACGAGAGCTTGGAACATCACGTTTCGACAGTGGCAACCGTGCAACGAAGCGATCTCAGCCGATGCGTGGACCTGTTACAGAAGCAGGCGGGGTTCGTCGCAAAGCTGCATGGCTCCGTCAGTTCGGTTACCAGCACTATCTTCACGACAACAGACTATGACTCCTTGGTCGATGACGAGTCCTATATCCAGGCACTCAAGTACATCTTTACTGGTTGCACTGTAGTGTTTCTTGGTTACGGGGTTCGTGACTCTTACGTCATCCGGTTGTTATCACAGGACGCGGCCGAGAGAGCGCTGTTTGGTGCGGGACCTCACTTCGTAGTAACAAATGACACCGTCGCCATCAGCTCGCTCCACCGCATACAGTATGAAACAAGACTCAATCCCGACCACAAGGCGGCTCTTAGCGTACTGGACCTCATTCGGCAGGCGCGAGTCTCAAGTGGAGTCTCCCAAGTGACCGCCCCGGAAACCACAGGCCCAACCCAAAGGGTGGTCTCTCTTGCCGTGCCGCCAGGTAGAAGCGCGTATTATATCTCCGATTTCATACCTCCAGGCTTGTGGCAGACATCGCAAGACATCTCGGCGGAGGGTGAATCCGGAGCGATCGAAGCTTCTGTCGGGCTCGGCTTTACAAATGATGAGGTAGTGTCGCCCGTATCGACTGCCCTTCACGACATGGTGGTTGGCCTTATTTGCTTCGATTACGTCTACCTCCCCTTCTCAGCTCTTGGCGCCGTGCACGATTCCCTTGGATCTGAGTTGTTTTGGGAATTTGTGCGGCTGGACGTCCTGCGTTTCATTCACAATCACGCCAAGATCGGGATTCTCTTTCGCAAGGGAGAGGCTATAGGGGGCATAGCGAACATAATCGGAGGGACCAGGACTGGGCCAGAACCAGCACCGATGCCAGAGCTGATACGGGCAATCCTGACCCCAGCGCCAGGCAAAGACGCGGAAGCAGCGCGACTATTTACGACTCTTGAGGAGAAGACAGCAATCTACGGACGGAACGTGGAGCTTGACCTGCCCTCACTGGTTCGGAGCTCTCTGCTTATGCCGAACGTTTCAAGGCTACTCGGCATCGGAGACGCAATCCTACCCACTCAATCGCCACGCTGGCTACGTTTCCCCTACCTCCGCTTGGCACACTTGGTCCAGACCGCCGCAATATGCGCGGAGTACGGCATTCAGGCGTCCAAGGTGCCATTTGGCGGCACTGTCCTGACGGCTGCGGCATTTGGAGTTCAGACACCTGGACTTCAGGCCGACGATTTGGCAAGCTACGTTTCGTCAGGAGAGTACAACTCGGATCTTGGAGCATTGGTTTACAACGACCCTTCAGTGATGAAGAGTATCCTTCACTTCAGAAGCTCCGCAGATGGTGAAGCCTTCCGCAAGTCTACGAGTGAGGCATTGGCCACTGAGGATGGCCGCGTCTTTGACGCTTCCGTCAATGCAGGTCTGTCCCGGCTAATCCCAATTGACATTCTTCAAAGAGCGCGGGATCGTCTCCTAACTCTCATGACGGGGACGAGTCGCATTACTCCAGTCCGAGCCGTGTGGAGCAGTTCCGTGTTGACGGACAGTAGCACAAAATATTGGCGAGCTAGGAGTCAGAAGATTCTTCTCGAAATGTGCAAAGTGAGAGGAATCGGGAAAGACGATCCGTGCATCTGCGGTTCCGGCGACAAGATGCGCCTATGCTGCCTCCCTCCGCTACGCCAGTGAGTGAGCGCTTCATGACGTTTTTGGCAACTGGGGGGATTCTGCTCATTCTCCCGCCGCCGCTTTCTTCACCGCGCCGAACTGATTGATTTCGACAGTCCCCTCAGGGAATCGGGCGGTAATCTTCAATTCCCCGCCCATCGCTTTCACGAAATCCTGAAGCGTGCTGACATACATGTCGGCGCGGCGCTCCAGTTTGGAGACCGCTGCCTGATTCACTCCCAGCACCTTGGCCAGATGGACTTGAGTCATCTCGCGGGCCTCACGAAGTTCGTCCAGCGCCATTTCGGAGCGATATTTCTTTGCGAGAGCGCGGGAACGCTCCTGTGCGCCAGCGGACATTCTCTGTCGCAGCGTTTTGAAGTTTTTGGGCATCATTCTCTCCTGTCCCGGTCCATGGGACTGATCTCCAAGCCGCAGCTATCGTTTCTTCCGCCGAAGTTCCTTGAGATGCCGATCGAACAGCTCGTCGGCAATCGGAACGAACTTCTCGTACCACTTGGGATCGCCCGTCTTATCTCCGCCAAGGAGCAGTAGCGCACTCCGCAGCGGATTGAAGGCATACAGCACCCGCAAATGCCTTTCGTTGACTTTCCCCCGCAATTCCTTCATGTTGGGGTGACGAGACGTAACGATCACGTCGGAATGCGGTCGGGGCAGCGTCGGTCCGTGCTCTTCGAGAAGCTCGACCTTAGCGCTGATCTCGACCTGTTCGTCTTCCGATAGGGAATTCCACCAGGCTTCGAACTCGTCGGTGAATTCGACCTCCCAAGCCATGAGTCTATTATTCCTTAGCTGGCATATTCCGTCAAGGGAATAGCCACTCTTGTCGCCGCTTTTGCGGATCGCTTTTTTCCCCGGGCATGGCCTTCTTGTCACCACCGCCCGTTGCATTTCTCCGCCTCACCGTATTATCGTTCGCCTATTCACTTTCGGGGTCACAATGATCAATTCCATCGTCTCTGACTTGCATCTGCTCGCTCTCGTCCCGGTCGCGGTCCTTCTCTTCGCCGCTGCCGACAATCTTCCCGCGCCTCCGGTCGCGAAAAAGATCGCCCACTTCACCGAGATCAACGGTCACAAGCTGACCGACAACTATTTCTGGCTGCGCGAAAAGACGAACCCCGACGTCCGCGCCTATCTGGACGCGGAGAACGCCTATACCGATGCGGTGATGAAGCCCACCGAGCCGTTCCAGCAGAAGCTCTACGACGAGATGCTCAGCCGCGTGAAAGAGACCGACGTGGAGGTACCCTACAGGGAAGGCGAGTACTTCTATTACCTCCGCACCGAAGCGGGCAAGCAGTATCCCATTCGCTGCCGCAAGAAGATCAGCGCTGATGCCGCGGAAGAAGTCCTGCTCGACGTCAACGAACTCGCCAAAGGACAGGTCTTCATGACGGTGCAGGCGTTCGCGGTCAGCTCCGACGGCAACCTGCTCGCTTACAGCTACGACAACACCGGATACCGCCAGTTCAATCTTGCCGTGAAAGATCTGCGCACCGGGCAAACGCTCACCGATCACGCCGAGCGTGTCGGATCTGTCGTCTGGGCGAATGATAACCGCACGATTTTCTACACGCAGGAAGACGCTACCTCGAAGCGGCAGTACCGGCTGTATCGGCACACCGTCGGGTCAGCCGATCCCGACGTACTCGTCTACGAAGAGCCCGACGAGAAGTACACCGTCCGCGCCTTCAAGACGCGCAGCCAGGCCTACATCTTCATGGAACTGCGCAGCCACACCACGAGCGAAGCACGCTATATCCCGGCCAACGATCTCGCTGCGGACTGGAAGATCATCGAGCCGCGCAAGCAGGGCGTCGAATACTATCCCGACCACAACGCCGATTCCTTCTACATTCGCGTCAACGATACGGGGCGCAACTTCCGTCTCGTTACCGCGCCCATCACCGATCCGGGTAGCAAGAACTGGCACGAGGTTCTCGCGCAGGACCCCGCCATCATGCTCGACGAGATGGACCTCTTTAAGAATTTCCTGGTCCTGTACCTGCGCGAGAGCGGCCTGCCCCAGATCCGCATCCTCGATTTGCGCAACGGACACTCCCGGCGCCTCTCATTTCCCGAACCTGCGTATGCGGCTTATCCCTACACGAACCGCGTGTATGAAACCACCGAGTTCCGCTACGGCTATCAGTCTCCGATCACACCAGCGTCTGTCTACTCGTTCGACATGGAGACTGGGGCGGCGCAGTTGCTCAAACAGAAAGAAGTTCCTGGCGGATACGATCGCAACAAGTATGAAGTCGAGCAGATCTACACCTCCGCCTCCGACGGCGCAAAGATTCCCGTCTCTGTGCTGCACCTGAAAGGCGCGAAGCTTGACGGCAAGGGGCCGTTGTATCTCTATGGATATGGCTCCTACGGCATCTCGCTCGACATGAATTTCAACTCCAACATCTTCAGCCTGGTTGATCGCGGCGTGGTTTACGCGGTCGCCCACATTCGCGGCGGCGGCGAGATGGGCAAGGCCTGGCACGATGCCGGCAAGATGATGAACAAGAAGAACACCTTCACCGATTTCATCGCAGCGGGAGAAGACCTGACCAAGCGCGGCTACGGATCGAAAGACAAGCTCGTGATCGAAGGCGCGAGCGCCGGAGGCCTCCTTATGGGCGCGGTGCTCAACCTGCGTCCGGATCTATTTCACGCCGCCATCGTCAAAGTCCCCTTCGTCGACGTGATGAACACCATGCTCGACGAGACCCTCCCGCTAACGGTCGGCGAATTCGAGGAGTGGGGCAATCCCAAAGAGCAGGCTGCGTTTGACTACATGCTCACTTATTCGCCGTATGACAACATCGAGGCAAAGACCTATCCCAACATGTTGGTGAAGACATCGTTCAACGACAGCCAGGTTATGTACTGGGAGCCCGCGAAATACGTCGCGAAGATGCGCGCCACCCGCACCGACCACAACACGCTGATCTTCAAAACGAATCTGAAACCCGCCGGCCACGGAGGCGCGTCCGGCCGCTACGATCGGCTACACGAAGCGTCTTTCGACTACTCCTACATTCTGATGCAAGTAGGGATCACAAACTGACCGAGCGTATCAATCAGTATCCGGACGCACTTGGTCTGCACTCATTTCGAACTGGGTGATTTGCGCGGATCCTGCTTTGCATCCACGTACTCGGTTGAAGATGGACCGAAGCCGGTAATCTGAACGACAACCGGTTCGTCACCCGTTGCTGCGAAGTGATTGCGAGAAGGCGGTTCGGTGTAAAAACTGCCAGGAGGCAGCGCCTTCAACCCGACCTCGTCAAACTTGTCGCCATACCCGATATGCCATGTGCCGGAGATCACGGTCGCAACCCTGTCATCGCGATGGGAATGCGCGGCAATCTGTGTATGTGCCGGGACGCGCAGCATGATGGTATAGACGCCTGCCTGATCCGGATTGCCCTTAAGAACGATCGTCTGAATTCCGCCCACTCCCGAGCTTCCCGTCCCCGGATTGCCTACGCCCGGGAACTTGTACTCCGTAGGAGTGAGACGTTCTTCGTTTGAGTCCCCGCCCGCACTGCCTGCGCTGTGTGCAACCACCGGACCGTCGAGAAATTTGCGAATCAGCGCGACCGTGTAGTCGGGCTTCTCTTCCATCAGCCAATGTCCCGAGCCAGCGACGACCTCCTCATCCACGTTCGTCGCGACGTGACGCATGATCACTGCCTGCAGGGGGCCGAAGGACTTCTCTCCGCCAACTGCCATCACGGGCATCGTCAGCTTGGTTTGTTCGAAGACCTTGTTGTCCTTCGCATCCTGTGAGAACGCGGTGAACTGCGCGAATCCTGCGCGCATTCCGCCGGGCTGGGCGTAGGTCGCAGCAAAGAAATTCCTGGTTTCCTCGTCGGGCTTTCCAGGATCGGCAGTAAAGTCGTTCCATATGCGGTCAAAATAGATTCGTTCCCGCCCGGCCACCAGCCGTTCCGCATCCGGTCCATGAAAGTTGAAGTGCCAGACGCCGGGATTTTGGAGAATTTCGCTCCACGGTTCGATCCCAGGAATCGGTGCATCCATCACGACCAACCTCTCAACCTTGTCCGGATAGATCGCGGCGTAGGCATAGGCCACCATGTTGCCGATGTCGTGAGCGACCACAAACGTCTTGTCGAATCCCAGCGAAGTCACAACGGCGCGCATGTCTTTGGCCTGTGTCTTCTTGTCATAGCCATCCGCCGGTTTCGAGGATCGTCCGATGCCGCGAAGATCCGGCACCACGACCGTGTGGTCCTTCATGAGATCAGCAGCCAGAGGAGCCCAGGAATCGCTGTTCTCCGCGTACCCGTGAATCAGAAGCACCACCGGGCCATTTCCTCCCCAGCGGACAAAAATATCGGCCCCTGCCGGGCTGTGGATCGTCTTTGCTTGAAAACTCGACGGCAACGAAGGCTGAGCGTATGCACGCACTCCCCAGGCGAGAATCACCAGCGCAAGAAAACGTTGAATCATAGTTATCCCCACATTCAGCGGCGAGTCGGTTTACCGATGATAAACGAGTGGAACGCCGGGACGGGCAGAAACTGCAGACCAAGCGCTTCGTCGCGTGGAGCGTCGACTTAACCAGCCGCCACGGACGTTGTCTTGTCGAAGGCTGGACAGGCTAAGCCGCTTTAAGCTGGGGCTTGTGGAGCGAATGCCGCGAGTCAGCGCGAATCGTCGCGCTTCAGATCAATCCCGCCTTCAACCTGCGCAGGAAATCCTCGCCCTCGGTCTTTGCGCGGGCTAACGCCTTCGGATCATTCCGATATTCCAGCCCGACCTCCTGCAGGAACAGTTCTACCGCGTCCTTCGGCTTGAATCCCTGCGAGATCAGCTTCTTGATGTGCGACGTGAACTCTCCCTCGGCGGGCATCAGCCGAGCCGCGTGCTCCGCGCATTTGTGCTCGCGGAACTTTGCCGCCGCCAGCCGGTCATACGCCGTGCGTGCGTCCGCATCGCTGAGCAGCGTTGGCAGCGGATAATTCCACCCGCACTGCGAGCATGTCCAGCCTTCAAATGTGCGGTCGGAGGTCCAGATCAGTCCGCGAGCTACGGCTTCCTGAAGCGGACGTTGATCGCCATTTCCGTAACTCACAGCGAAGCCACTCCCCGCAGATGATTCCGTGGCCCAGGTATTTGGACCATGTTATCCCGCAGCAGCACTGCCTGAAACGTACCTAACGCGGTTCAAGGTCTATGTAGGGACGGACGCAGCCTGCCCTGAGCTTGGCCGAAGGGTCCGTCCCGCGGGCGAAGCCCGCGTGAACACGCCCGAAACCGCCTCAGATCTCAAGGTCGTCTCGACTGCCGGATCCATCGTGGAGGAGGGGCTGCGCTCTAAAGGCCCGAGGGGGAGAAGGAATTCGGGGCCTTGGCCCCGGCCTCTATTTCGCGAAATAGTAGTCGAACGATTTCACAGCATGAAACTCGTCGTCGCGAACGTCGAACACCGTGTACAGCTTGGTCACGTGAAGCACGTCCTGCACCTTTTGCGAGAGGTTCAACAGCTTCAACTCGCCGCCGGCGTTGCGCACGGTGGTAAAACATCCCACCAGCTCACCGACGCCCGAGCTGTCGATGTAATCGACCTCCGCCAGGTTCAGGATGATCTTCTTCTTCCCCTCGGCCACCAGATTGCGCACCACGTCGCGCAGCAGATGAATCTCGTCGCCCAGCACGATACGGCCACGAATGTCCAGAATGATGACGTGCGAGACTTCCCGCGGTTCAATGAGTAGCGGCATGAGGGACGGGCCTTCCAGCCCGCTGGCGGGAATACTAGTGCCTTGATCCGGGCAAGTCAATGCCACAGAATGGGCAACGAGCCGTGCAGCCCAAGCATCCGTTTCTGGGAGATCCCGCTATGCTCCGACGGAGTCTGATCCTCGCCGCCTGCCTGCTTCTCAGCACGTTTTTAACCGCGCAGTGCGCCCAAGACCACCGCGACAATAAGAACGGCGGGGTGCTGATCAAGGACTTCACCATCTCCGGCACGCAGGCGCTCAGCTCGACCGAGCTGGACCGCATCACCGGATCGTTGATCGGCTCCTGCTTCAACGACGACTCAGAAGAACTAACCGAGCGTATCCGCGCGCTTTTTCAGGATCGCGGATACTTCGCCGCCGAGTACAAGAGTGTCCGCCTGAAGCCTCTCGATCCTTTGGGCGACCCCAAACCTGTGCTCATCGAGGCCGAGATCGCTGAGGGAGTCCGCTACAAACTTGGCACGATTACCTTCCTCCAGAACCATGCCTTATCTTCCGAAAAACTGCGCGACGCGTTCCCTCTCAAGACCGGAGACCTCTTCGAGCGTGACAAGGTCGCGGGCGGACTCGGCAAGCTTCGCAAACTCTACGGCGCCGAGGGCTATCTCGACTTAACTGGGATACCCGAAACTGAATTTGCATCGAACGGCACCGCATCTCTCAAGATCACCGTGGACGAAGGCCCGCAATATCACATGGGAAAGCTCGACATCCTCGCCGGCAGGGAACTTGCCTTCAGACTGCGGTCCAAGTGGAAACTCGATGAAGGAGCCGTCTACGATCTGTCGTACATGGATCGCTTCGCTAAAGAAAACCGCGACTTGCTGCCGTCCGATTCGGACCTCGACGTAGAGCGAATAGTAGATTGCCCCGAGAGGCTCGTCGATCTGAAGCTGGTGATTGCTCGTCAAACAGAAGATGACAACGCTGTCCGACTCGATCAGAAATACATCCCGTGCGAACCCAGCGACAAAGACAAACAGAAGTAGCGCTCCGAGGGCCAAGTCAGTTCGGCAAGCGCATCAAATCAATTCGCCCGCGATCGTAGAGTAACTTGTAGACGCGCCAGATCAGCCACGAGAAGAAGAACATCCCCAGCGCCGCCGGTGCCGCCCAGGCAGCACGCGGATCCGGTGCCCAGTTCATGGCCACGAAGAAGACCGCGACGCAACCCAAATATGCGGGCGCGATCACGAGGATGGCAGTGAACGTACCCAGCGTATGCAGCGTGGCGCGCTTCGTGTCGTTCGTGCCGCTGGCGAGATGCCCGAAGACGAAGATCCATTGCGCCGAGATCAGCGCGATGAGAATCCCCACTCCCATCTGCAATCCCCAGGACCACGGCATTCCTCCCACTACTGCGACCGCAGTCGCGTACACCAGAAATATCGGAACCCAAACCAGATACCGCACGAGGTTCACCTTCAGCAACACGCGCGTGATCTCCGAATAAGACAGCGGCAATCCGGCATGCGCGGGCCCAACCGTGCCGGAAACGGCCACCAACTGGAGACCGTCCCATCGCCCGCCGAAAACTGGCAGAGCCGACACGCTCGCGACCGCCCCGAGCGCCAGACAAACCCAGCCTGGCAGCAAGGAAGTAAGAAACATGCTGACCACGCCACCGGCGGCGATCTTGATTCCGAGGTTCCATTCCGCGCTCCACCGCCCCAGCTTCCCGCCGCAAAGAAACGTGGCAACCTGGCGGTCGCGTGAATTCAGCCATCGACTGGCAAGCCGCTCAATCCACCCGGAATTCTCCCAGTTCAACGCAGGCAGAAGAACCGGCGTTAGCGCGATTGCGGGGGCCGTCTTGTCACTCCCGCTCTCAACCGACTCGCCCACTACGCGCGCGCTTTTGGGCCGCGGAACTTCTTCCGCCACGCCCACGCGCGCCGTTAGCAGCGGATACACGAGTTCGAATCTCGGATAGGCGTTGCGCATCCGCTGGAAGGCAATCGGCAGGAGTCCCACCAGCACCACCGAGGCGATGACCCAGGGAAGCGTCGACGTGTCGTGTTTCAGTACGCCTCGCTCAAATACTCGCAGCACCCAGGCAGTCGGCAACGGCTGTGCGATCCACCTGAGATTCTCGACCCACTGGGCCGGAAGGAAGATCGCCGTAAAACCCAGCACGTACAGCGGAGTCCCGATCCGCATGTTGAGAAATCGCGCCGGCGCTAGGTGCAGCACTATGCAAAGCACAAGCACCAATAGCCACTGCAGCGTAGCGGCCACTGCTGCCGCAGCCAGGTTTGCGCCGTAGGGGCCCTCCTGCCGTAAGGTCAGAACCACGAACACTGTCGCCGAGCAAAACCATACGAACAGCGACGAATACAGGAACCTCGGCCACTCGAAGTCGAAGAACTCGCGGTCCGTCACCGGAACATGCATGAAGAAGGCCAGATCACCCGACCGGTACAACGTGGTCGCGAGTCCAGTCGAACGTCCAAAGATGGTCGCCGTGCAATATAGGGTCAGCAATAGAAGAAGCAGGTCGTTGGTGGCGCGCTGGCCAAGGACTCCGATGATGAACACCGGATACAGCATGACGAACCAGCGCCCGAGGCTGAGCCGGCGCCACCGGCCCCGCCTCATGCGTTTGTAGTCTTTCCAGAGGTTGGTCGACGCCCGCAGCCGCTCACGCGCGTTTCTCCGGATCGCTCGCGCCAGGGGCTTGTTCTCGTTCATGCGTCTTCCTCCCGCAACTTGCGGAAGACCTCTTCCAGAACACTGCCCTCGCCGTCGTGCGGCGGGAGATTTGCCACCGTGTCAAAGAAGCGCACTTTCCCGCGGTGAATGATGCAAACCCGGTCCGAGAACTTTTCGGCGACATCCAGAATCTGCGTGGAATACAGAATCGTCCGCCCGCGCTCCGCGGCGAGCCGCGCCTGCCGCTTGAAGTATGCGATGCCGCCCGGATCCATCCCCGAGGCAAACGGTTCATCCAGCATCCACAACTCCGGATTGATGCTGAGCAGAGCCGTTAGCGCCGTCTTGTAGATCTGCCCTCGCGAAAGATGCCCAATCTGCGAATCCACCATCGGCAACAGATCGAGTTCATACAAGTGCTGCGTCACAACGGGCGCGGCGTCCATACCTTCAATGCCGTACAAACCGAGCATCATCGCGATCTGCCGCGCCGGCGTGAGAGACGGAAAGACCAGGGGGAAATCTGGCATGAAACTGAGCCGTTTTCTCAGGTCGACTCGTCCACGATTGAATCTCTCGCCGTCGTAGAGAATCCGGCCCGCGTCCGGCGCCGCAATCGACGACAAGCAGCGTAACAAAGTAGTCTTGCCCGCGCCGTTCGGCCCGACCACGGCCACAATCTGCCCCGCGCCAATCGTCAGCGAGACATCCTCCAGCGCCCGCAGAGACCCGAAGCGCTTCGACACCGACTCCAGAACAATCTCCATGGCTCAATGGTCCATGACGAATCCGCACGAGGCAATAGCAAAGGAAGCCCGTTGCACCACGGGCCATGTAGGGACAGCCGCCTCGGCTGTCTAGCAAGCCCGAAGGGCGAGCGCCTAAGGCAAGAGGTCAAGGATTAGAGAGGTGAAAAAGGGAAACGAAGAATACGCTCTGGAAAGGTCTGCCGCCCTGACGCCCGATGCCCGACGCCTAAGAATGCGCCCCGTGCACCCGTCCATCCAGCTCCAACTGGACCCTGTCGCGGATCTCCTGAATAGGCGACGTCACGATCGGCATCGGATAGTGCGGATGCCGGAACTCCAGATGCATCCCGCGCCCGACAAATTGCAGCTTCAACATCGAACCGCCCCACGTCGAGCCCGAGATCGCCACCTGCACCGGCTCCGGACAGAACTCCGGATGACCCGAGATCATCGCCTCGCTCCCGCCCAAGAGCACCGCCTTGTAGCAGTGATGCATGGTCTGAATCTCCAGCACCGTCGACGGCGGCAGTTCGTTCAGGAACACTCCGCCCTCAATCTCCGACTGGACGATTCCGCGGTTCACTTCGTCGGCGAGGTTGGGATGGGCGCTAAACATCGAATTGACTGCCAAGTAGCGTACCGGGTTTCCGCTGCCTCGACAAGAGTCCCTTAGGACCTACCCAAAAAGCGAAAGACCACTCCCTTTAGACGAGGCCTCTGCTCTAGAGGTTTCAGGGATTCGCGGCTCTACTCATCGAGAGCCAATATTGCAGTGGTCGGAGGGCGACAAGACGATATTTCGACGGCCTTCTGTAAGAAGACAGGGGTCAGACCCGTCTCTATGGCATGCGCCCTTTCTCGCGTGGCCGTGCCAGTTTTACCGGGAAACGAGCCTTTTAAATCATCTATTATGGATATGCGAGCCCGATCCCAAGATGCTCCCGCCGGCGCACTCGCCGAAAAGTCACACCCATTCGATGACCTAGCCCTGCTGGCCTCGTTGGTCGCTGCGGCGGCCTTCTTCGTCCCTTTTGCAGTGAACACATCACCATGGGACGCGATCATGCTGAGGGTTCCAGGAGACCAGGGCAATTGGTGGCACCTGCTGCTGGGCGTTCCGTTCCTGCTTCCCTATGCCATGATCTGGTTGCTCTTGCGGCAGCGTTTTTCGGCGAGCCATCCCGCTGCGGCAGCCCGGCGCTTAGTCTGGGTTCTCGTAGCCGTTTCTGCGTGTGGAACCGTCTCGGTGGAAGTCCCATTCCTTTTGCATCGGGCAGGTACTTCTGAGGGGCAGCGCCTGCTGGTCATGTTTCTGGGCTTGGGAAGCCTGATGGCAGGAGCAGCGATCGTGGTCACGCGGCGCCGCTCCCTGTCTCCCACCCGTACCTGCCTTGTGGGCCTGCTGGCTGCCTACCTCGCTAACGCGGCTATCTGCCTCTTGGTCTACGCCGAAGCGAAGGGTAGCGTCCGTTCCCGGCTGGGCTGGTTCGTTACGGCCGCGATCGTCTGGCCTCTTGTTCTAGAACTCTTCTGGATATTTGTTAGCACGGGCGGAAATCTACGAGCAGCGGAGAATCACCCAGCGGCTTAAGCAGAGAATCGGGTTCGTCGGGTCTTCCGCCGAGAATCGCTCAGAACGCACGAAGAAGCTGCTGACGCTTTGCGACTTGGGTAAGTCGAGAATGGGGACCCGAACGCCGTTCGAGGTGTTTTCCGGCCTCGATCCCCGAGGTTCGGGCCCCGTGGGTGAGCCGTTCGGTCCCGGCTATTGGTGCGGATCAGGAGAACTTGTGCCGCCCTTCGCCAAGTAGTCAGCCCATGCCGATGGTGCGAGGTCGTCGAATCTACAGTTGCGAAAGGGGTTGTTGAGACAGCGGAGGTGAACATCAAACGCCCGCTTCACGGACGTACCAGCGGACTGCACAACGCAAGTTTCGAGCCCATCGAAGGGAATATGGATAACACCGTGACTAACCGATACCTGGTATTCCTGACTGCTGCACGGGCCGTTCTTAAAGCTCGCTGCGTCTCTCTGAGTCTCGACTCCATATGTAAGGGGAACCAGCCAATAGACATTCCAGCTTACGCGTTTCATCCTATATTCGAAGACACCCATGCCGCCCTCATAGAGCTTCCCGTCTCGAACTTCAAAACTCGCACGGAAAACCCACGAACGGACCCCGATATAAGGAAGGATCGTATACAAAAATATTGCTTTTCTGCCCATTAACGGAATCCGTGGAAGCTGGCTCTTGATGTCCAACGCAAAATAGCAATCCCGCGGCGTGCACGTATCCTGGGCCCTCCTCTTCCACGTGGTGCCACCGTTACGAATCATGATGTCCCGAACCTCGGGAAAGCCAGCCGTCGAGAAGTCAAGAGATTTTAGGTCAGCAAGGAACGCCTCTGCTCTACGACGCTGATGGACGGAGTCGATATATAGGAATAGCCAAGCACCCGCGATGGATGCGAGGACTAGTCGCACCACCCAGCGTAAAGTGGCGCGACCTCGACGGCGGGCATCGGTCTTCTTCGAACGATTGTCGGTCACAACTAGTAGTCTAGACACCGCTGACAGTCCCCGAGTTCCCGCGCCCGACGCAAACGCGGATCACGCCTAGCCCACCGAACCCGCCCCGCCATTCCCTGATAAAATGACCTGAAGGGGTTCACCAGACGCATGCCAGTACCCGTCTCACAAATGTGGACCGTAGCCAGCTACGTGATCCGCCAAAAGCTCGCCGGACGCAAGCAATACCCGCTTGTCCTGATGCTCGAGCCGCTGTTCCGCTGTAACCTGGCCTGCGCCGGATGTGGCAAAATTCAATACCCCGCCCACATTCTCAAGAAAGACCTCAGCCCCGAAGAATGCTTCCGCGCCGTCGACGAATGTGGCGCCCCAATGGTCTCGATCCCCGGCGGCGAGCCTCTCATGCATCCCGAGATCGAAAAGATCGTCGCGGGCCTGGTCGCCCGCAAGAAATACATCTATCTCTGCACCAACGCTCTGCTGCTGAAAGAGAAGATCGATCTCTTCCAGCCCAGCAAATATCTGACATTCTCGGTGCATCTTGACGGACAGCGCGAGGAGCATGATCTCGCCGTCTGCCGCGAAGGCGGATACGACATCGCCGTCGACGCCGTGAAAGAGGCCCTGCGCCGCGGATTCCGCGTCACCACGAATACGACTTTGTTCGACGGCGCGAATCCGAAATCCGTGCGCGCCTTCTTCGACGAGATGATGAACCTGGGCGTCGAGGGCATGATGCTCTCCCCGGGATACTCTTACGACAAGGCGCCCGACCAAAAGCATTTCCTCGGACGCGCCCGCACGCGCCGCATGTTCCGCGCGATTTTGTCGAACCGAAAGAAGACGTGGCAGTTCAACCTCTCGCCGCTCTTCTTGGAATTCTTGATGGGCAAGCGGACGTATCCCTGCACGCCGTGGGGCATGCCCACGTACAACGTCTTCGGCTGGCAGAAGCCGTGCTACCTGCTGCAAGACGGCTACGCGGAGAGCTTCAAGGAACTGATCGAGACTACGGAATGGCAGAATTACGGGACAGAGTCGGGCAATCCGGCGTGCGCGAATTGCATGGTTCACAGTGGCTACGAAGCCAGCGCAGTCAACGCGACGTTCAGCTCGCTAGGCGGATTCCTGGCCACGGTGAAAGCGACGCTCTTCACCGGCTATCAAGACGAAGAAGCCCTGCGCATGCTGGAAGAACCGCAAGCCCCGATAAACCCGCTGATTCAGATCAACTCGACGACGGAAACACTCCATGAATCCCGAGCATAAGGAATTTGAGGCTTCAGCATCGGGGATGTCCCGGTAGGGACATCTGAGAATAGCCCGGCGTTTGAACGCCGGGTATGTACGAAAGAAGTGATTCCGTCCCGTAGGGACGGCTGAACTTTCGCGAAGATCTCTTATTGCACGTGGGTCAGATGCCCCTACGGGACACATGGCATTGTCCCGACGACGACCCGGCATTGGAAATGCCGGGCTATTATCAAATGTCCCTACGGGACAAGATGATGTAGGGTTCGCTCGCGACTCGCAGCTCAGGACTCGCTATCCATGACCGGCAAAGAAGCAGGCCACATCACCGAACATCCGCCGCACGCGCAGAATCCTGACGCGCTGGAAATCGCTCCCGGTGTGGAGCGCGAACATCTTGAAGGCTGGATCCCGCCGCTCGCCAATGAAGAAGATCTCCGCCAGGCGCTCGAAAAAGCCTTCGACTACCGCGGAGACATCACCATCACCCGCAAAGACGGATCGAAGATCGAAGGCTACCTCTTCGACCGCCGCACCGGAAAGACGCTGAACGATTCCCAGGTGCGCGTATATCCGAAGAATTCGAACGAGAAGATCGCCGTCTCCTACGCCGACATCGCCGCCCTGGCCTTCACCGGACGCGACACCGCCGCCGGCAGGAGCTGGGAAGCCTGGATGAAGAAATACGCCGAGAAGAAAGCCCGCGGCGAAAAGGACCTCAGCCTCTACTCCGAATCGCTCGAGGAGTAGTCCGTGCTCGACAAACATGTGCGGGACAGGCCAAGCTGCGATCATGCCAGTTGAGCGTGGTCGATTTCAAACAGGTGAAGCCTTGGATGCCTAGTACAGCGCGTTCAAGTCGGCACCTACTGCACGAAACTCCCCGATCGCCGTCTCTTCCCATTGCGCGAACTGCTTGCGCAGGCCTTCGTGATCTCCGGTCTTGATGGCCTCAATGACGGGAATGGCAACGCATTCGATCTTGGCTCGAATCTCCGGGTGGACCTTCCACGTCAGCGCCTTGCGCCGCAGAATCCTTGCCGCCTTGTCGTGGTGTCCCGCATGCGCATAGCACAGCCCGATGCGCAGCCAGTCCCATCCGGTAACTCGTCGTCCGAATACCCAAAGATAGTTCTTCGCAAATCGCTCCGGAGTATCGACCAGCGACAGCCTATGCACCTTGCGCCGGGTGATGCGCAACAGCCGTTGGAAAATCTGTGGATCTTCCAGTTCGTCAAAGTGCCAGACGTCGAAGCGCAGAAGCCCCCACGCAACTCGCGAAGTGGCGCCCATATAACCGGCATCGGGACAAAACAGCGGACGGGCAAACGTGGCCACACGCAAGGAGCGCCGAGATCTAAGAAACGGCGAGAGGGTCACGCCCCGCAGTATCGAGTTCACGGGCGTAATGCAGATCATTTCGTCGCACACCGCCAACCCCGGCATCTCCGGCTTGAGACCGTCGTAAAGCATGCGTCGCAGCTCTGCTCTTTTCATGATGCTGCCGTTACGCTCGAATCAGCGGGATGAGTTCACCGTGTGTTTTTGCTGGAGATCACCGACGATCGAGGGTGCTCTATCCAGGCGTTCCTTGCAAGGGCGGTACCATGAACGCGCAAGGCTCGAGCGTTAATCTGCCGCACAAAGCATTACCGTTGTCCACCAAGGCTGTCGTGACTACTGCCGTGTGAGGGTGCCCATCGCCACGTTTTTCGAGCCCATGTTCTCGAGCGACACGCGGAGACTTTGCTCCGTGGCATCAACAAAAGAGGCGCCGAGCATCATCTGCTCACCGCTGCTCGCGGCAAGCACCATAATGAAGTGGTCCCCATCGATATGGCAGCATATCCCGGTCTGACCCGCCTTCGCGGCTTCGTCTTTGTTTTCGGGAGGAAACTTGGCAGTCTTCAGTTCCTCTGAAGGAAACTCGCCGGAGCCACTCAGTTGCATCGTAGCCTGCACCGGCAGCCAATAGAGATAGTCAAGTCGAAGAAGCTCTCCTTGGCTCACTTCAATTGTGACGGTGACATCCCCAGAATGATCCAACAGGTGAAGCGTTCCCGAGTAGACCCCATTCAATGCCGGCAGCTTGGTGGCGACGAAATCGCCTTCCGCCGAACATTGACCTTTGGCAGTGCTTGCACTGAACTGGTAGTGGCCGGCCCAGTGCTCCGATCCGGGGTCGGGGACCCTTCCGCTGACCGTAATATCGCCACCCTTCAGAAGAAACGTTCCGTCCGCCGCGATCCTGCCTCTCGGAGACAGCGCCGCTCCCACGCCGACGCGATTGGGACACGACACGGAGATGCCACCCATGGCGAATACTTCATCTCCTTCTACTCCAATGGAAAGCGCCAACCTGGGACTCATCGACGACGAAGGGTCCCACGATCCCGTCAGGTGCCAGTTGCCGCGGATCGCTGTGTAGTCTTGCGCGCAAACGAAGCAACTCAACAGCAGGATAGCGAGAACCCACAGAAGCCTCGATGCTCGCATAACTCCTCCAATCGAGCCCGCCGCGGGAATGCCGCATTATAGCGCCATTCTCTGGGAGCGATTGCCGGACAGTTCGACAACCAATCACAGCTTCACACGCCCTGCTCCCACAGTGGCGCCACCTTCACCGACGCCATCCCTGCTGCGGTCGCGGCTTCGATCCCCATGTCGGTATCTTCAAATACCAGGCACTCACCCGGCTTCACGCTGAGTCTCGCCGCGCCCATGAGAAACGCTTCCGGATCGGGCTTAGCCTTCTTGTATTCGCCCGCGCACACCAGCGTTTGGAACCGGTCAGTTAAGTGGAGAGCCCGCAGCGACGCCAGCACCGACTCCCGCGTGCTGCCCGACACCACCGCGCAGGGAATTCGTCCCTGCGCTTCCTCGACGTGCTCCAACACTTCCGGCACCGCCTTCAGCTGCGGCAGCAATTCGTAATACAGGTTCTCCTTGCGATGCGCGACGTCTTCGATCGGCATGTGGAGCCCGTTCTTCTGGTTCAGCGTCGCCACGATTTCGCGGACGGGCATCCCGCCCAGCGAATAGAAGTATTGCTCCTCAAACTCGCAACCCCACTCGGCCAGCGCCGTCTTCCACGCGATGTAGTGCAGCGGCATCGAGTCCGCCACGGTGCCATCGCAGTCGAACAGGTAGGCAGCAAAATTCCCCGCTGGTAGCTTCAGTTTCATCTTCATTTGTCAGAATCAGAAATCAGGATTACTTCTTCTGCGCCGCCGCAACGAATTCAATCCCGTCGAGGAGTTCTTCCATTTCATTCTCCGTCCCGCCGATCGCGGTAATCGACACGACATACCCCTGCGCCAGAAACACGACCGTCGACTGCCGCATCACCCGCGACCCCACGTCCTTGTGAAAGTCCCCGCGCACCACGACCTTCGCCCCCATCTGGATTTCGTAAGGATCTTCGTCGGCGGTAAGCCCCTGTGCCTTGGCCACCTCGGTCAGCGGCCCGAAATACTGCGCCGCCTCTTTTAATCCCGGATAAGTCTCGACCTTCTCCGCCGCGATCACGATCGACGAATTCACATCCTCGCCTTTCGCCGCCGGAGGCCGCGAGAAAGCCGCCAGCAACACCAGACCATCACGATCACTCGCCGCACTCTTGGGTACCGTTTCTGAGGAGGGGTGCCCTGGGTCCGGCGGCGTTTGCGAGACCTGGGTGTCCTCACTCTCCTCCGACCGCGCATTCATCTCCTCGGTCCGCAACACCCATCCCGCAGGAATTTTGCAGGTCAGCCCGAGCGCCCGGTTGCGATACACACCGTTGGCCACGGTCCCTGCACCGATGTCCGGCACGAGCCGCGCCGACGAACCTTTCTTCTGTTTCGAAGAGGAAGACGAGGAAGAAGACTGCGACTGCCCCGGCCCTTGTGCCACCGCGGCCGCAGCCAGCGCCAGGCACACCAGCGCACAAGCTCGACAAGCCTTCATCACACCATGTTACGTGAGAATCACGGATTCAATTGCGGGTGAGCTGGAAAATTACGGTGATCGTTGTCTTCACATCAACAGTCTTACCCAGGAAGTAGTACGGATGGTACTTCCATCTTCTCACTGCATCGGTGGCAGCCTGCGTCAATAGGGGATGACCCGAGACCACCTGCACGTCGGTGACATCCCCATCCTTGCTGATCGTTGCATTCACGACCACGGCGCCCTCGATGCGTTTCTTGCGCGCCTCTTTCGGATACTTCGGATTGACTTTCTTGGTCAGCCAGCCTTTCGTCACTAGGTGAGCGAGTGGTCCAGGCTGTACGGGCGCAACGGGCGATGTGGCAGGAACTGGAGATGCACTCTCCGTTTGCGGTTGCTGCCCAATTGCGGTGAGCACGAGGCTAAAGAACGCAAGAAGGAAAGCGTAGAACCTGAGGCTGCCCCACCCTGGTCGCGTTCTGTGCGACAGGGTGGGGAATTTGACTTTCGATCTCTTGCCGTGCACGGGCTTTCTCCGAACTAAGCCGCTTTGCCCATCTGCGGCTGGGCGCAGTGCGAGCAGCGCCGCGCGTCGATCGGAATCTCGCTCAGGCACTCCGTGCACTTCTTGGTCGTCGGATCAGCCGGCGCCGGATCCTTCCGCATGCGTGCCACCAGCGCGTTCACCGGCGTCACCACGAAGAAGTAGACCGCGGCTGCGATCAACAGGAAGTTGATCACCGCTGTCAGGAACGCGCCCCATGGAACGGGGACCGGACCATGCGCTCCGGTGATAGTGGTGCTGACCGCAGTAAAGTCAGGCTTCCCAACCGTTAATGCGATGAGCGGTTCAATGAAGGACTTGACCAGCGAAGTGACCACACCGCCGAACGCAGCGCCGATGACAATACCAACCGCCATATCCACAACATTTCCACGCAGGATGAATTTCTTGAACCCGTCGAGCATACGTAGCCCCTCCGAAATTGAAGTGGGGCCAATGTATGCCAGCCCAGTCGTGAGGTCAAGCCGGGAAACGCGCATCAATCATGGCCAAGAAGCGCATTTACGGTGCGTGGGGGCGGACGCCTTCGTCCGTCCCTCAAAAGCTTGTCATCCTGAGCGGCGGCAAGGCCGGCGCGAGGGACCGTACGACGGAGGCGAGCTCCGATAATATGGATGGAAATACCTAATGAGGGCATGCCGCGCACGAGATCTTCTCGACTGCATCGGCGCTGTAACACTCCGTACGGTCCTTCGGAGGGCGTTCCGCCCTTCTCTGGATGACATCACTCGCGGGAGAAGGACCGCGTTTCGAGCTTATAGAACTCTGCCAGCAAAACTAAAGGCGTCCCGAAGGACGCCTGATTTTGTTGTTGTGCGAAGCGCGTCCGCCTGGACGGCCAGTCCTCAGATTCGCATCGGCATCACAATGTACCGATACTTGTAATCATCACCCTCGGCTGGCCGCAGCTGCCCGGCCGACTGCGGATCCTTCAACTCCAGCCGCACTTCGCTCGTGCCCGCGGCCTTGAGGAACTCCACGAGATACGCCGCATTAAACCCAATCGTCAGCGGATCGCCCGTGTACGGAGCTTCCAGCGAATCTTCCGACTCGCCCGCTTCCGTCGACGACGCGGAGATCTTCACTTCGCCCTTCTCTAGCCGCATGCGTACCGCGCGCGAGCGCTCATCGGCAAACTGCGCCACGCGCAGAATCGCCGCATTCAACTCCTCGGCATTCAAAGGAACGATCTTCGAATTATCTTTCGGCAGCACCGCTTCGAAATTCGGGAACTGTCCCGTCAACTGCCGCGAAGTCAGCAGCCGCGATCCGATGCGGAAGAACAGTGTCGACTCATCTTTCGCAAACTCGATCGTCTCGGCGTCGGTCGAATCAAGCAGTGACTTGAGCTCATCCATCGCTTTTTTCGGTACCAGCGTCTTCAACTCACCCGAGACGCCTTCGAATTTCTCCCCACTCCGCTCACAGTGTGCCAGCCGATGCCCGTCCGTCGCCACCATCGTGATCGACTCCGGCTTCAGCAGCATCAGCGCGCCATTCAGCGTGTACCGCGACTCCTCACTGGAAATCGCAAATCCGGTTCGAGCAATCAATCCCCGCAACGCCTGTGCTGGAATCGTAATTGCTCCAGACGTTGGAAACACCGGCAGGCTGGGGAAGTTCGACTTTGCCATCCCCACCATTTTCGTATTCGAACGTCCGCATCGGATGCTGACCCAGTGATTCTCCAGCAACTTGATCGTGATATCGGCGTCAGGTAGCAGTTTTACGTAGTCATACAGCTTGCGCGCCGGAATCGTGCATGACCCTTCCTTCTTCACTTTGGCATTACAGGAAGTCCGCAGGCTCAGGTCCAGATCTGTCGCGGTCAACGACAACCGGTCCCCGGCAGCCTCGAACAGATAATTCGACAGGATTGGAATCGTGGTCTTACGTTCGACTACACCCTGTGTGGCGGTCAATTCCCGCAGTAATTCGAACTTGCTGACCGTAATCTCCATGGTTCCCGCGGCAACGGCGGCCTCCACCGGCATAAAGTTCGTCTCCCGAATACAACTTTCGGTGCGAGTGATCTGGGAAGGGGCACCACTTCAATCGTGCCATTAAACCCTCCTGCTCCACTCGGGCCTTTAGCCCTTGGAGGGTTTGACTCCCAACTCGCCCTACTTCTGTTATTCCCTTATATCAAATGCAAAAGCAATAAAACCAGCAGTAACAGTAGGCGCTGCGGAAACGTGGAAAACTTTTACAAACCGCCTGCTCTCATCAACTTCCCCCCGAATCCCTAATGTGAGAAATCGTTGTATTGCGCTTCGGGTCTCCTACCCTATTTGGTCCCGATTTCTGATTTCCGCCTCGCAACGCACAACTTCCACATTTCATGCACAAGCCTTGGCGAGGAAGAACAGACTACAGAGTGGAAATCTCGCGCAAACCCGCGATTTTAGCCGCCGAGTTGTTCGGTCAGTTTATTGAGCAGCCTGTTCAAATCTTTATCGTTCTTGCGGACCTCTTCGATTTTCTCGACCGAATGCAGGACCGTGGTGTGATGTTTGCCGCCGAATTGCCGTCCGATCTCCGGCAAGGACGCTTCCGTCAGATGTTTTGCCAGGTACATGGCAATCTGCCGCGGATACACGATGGCGCGCGAATTATTCTTCGCCTTGATCTCAACCAACCGGAGCCCAAATTGCTCAGCCACCATCTTCTGGATGGATTCGATCGTGACCTTACGCGCTTGCGAGTCGATAAAGTTCTTTAGCACTTGCTGCGCATAGGGAAGGGTAATCTCAGCCCCGATGAGAGAGGAATGCGCCACCAACCGGATCAGCGCTCCTTCCAACTCCCTCACGTTCGACCGGATATTCGACGCCACATACAGCGCCACGTCCGTTGGCAGAGTGACCTTCTCCTGCTCCGCCTTCTTCTGCAGAATGGCGACCTTTGTCTCGAGATCCGGCGGCTGAATATCGGCGATCAATCCCCACTCGAAACGGCTGCGCAGACGATCTTCGATCTCCGCCAACTCCTTCGGCGAGCGATCGCTGGCAATCACAATCTGCTTCATCGATTCGTGCAGCGCGTTGAACGTGTGAAAGAACTCTTCCTGCGTGCGCTCTTTCTGCGCCAGAAACTGAATGTCGTCGATCAGGAGCACGTCGACATTGCGGAACCGGTCGCGGAACGACGTCATCTTGTCGTAGCGCAGCGAATTGATCATGTCGTTGGTAAACTTCTCGCTCGACACGTAGCAGATCGCCGCATGCGGCAGCCGGCGTTTGATTTCGTGCCCGATCGCCTGCATGAGGTGCGTCTTGCCCATCCCCACGCCGCCGTACAGGAACAGCGGGTTGTACGCCTTCGAAGGACGCTCCGCTACTGCCTGGCAGGCTGCGTGCGCGAACTGATTGCCGCTGCCGATCACAAATGCGTCGAATGTATACCGCGGATTCAGTTGCGCCGCTCCATCCCAGTCGAACCGCGACTGCGACGGGCCGGGAACCGCAGACCCGGATGTCAATCCGCCGTCGTGCCGGATCGGCGTCGCCGCCGGATCATCGTCCGGGGTCACGAACTTCACATCGTTGAATCCGAGTCCCAGGTTGTCGATGGCTTCCTGTATCAGGTCAGCGTACTTGTCGCCCGCGTGGCGGAACTCGATCGTTGGAACGCGCACGAACAGAACGCCTCCACTCGAGTGGCTGTAACGCGTCGGTTTGAGCCAGGTGTCGTATGAGTGCCGATTGATCTTCTTTTCCAGCGCATCGAGAATGCGCGCCCATGGGTTCGGGGAAACCGTTGTTGTGCCTGTCACTGACATAGTATGAAATTTTCACCACTGCAGCGCCCTGGCGGCTGGATAGAGCGCCTGTTAATAACTGCCGTTGATCGGTAGCTGGACCGTTAATTTTACTGCGGATTGCGCCTGTTGTTCCGTTGCGGCCAAAAAATTTGCGAAGCTCGAAAGCAGAACCAGTCGTGCATACTAGCACAAAAGTTTTTGCTGTGTGGAAATCTTCCGCTCATTTTTTTCTTGCGAGTCCCTATTCAGAACTGCATCGCATCTATTGTCAAGTACCGCGTTGGTTAATGCCGCGAACCGTGTGCAGTTTCGTCGCATGACTGGAATTGATACATCGCACGAGAATGAGTGCAAGTCTCGTCAGGAAATCTCTTGCATCTTCTTGGCTGGTTTCTTTCTCCGCAACGGACAAGCGCACACCGTTCTGTGAGCAAGGTCACGGAAACGAGACAAGAGAGAGGTCTCATTGAGAGGGAAGAGCGAAAGAAAAGACTTGCGAAGAAGCAGAGGTTGGACTTGTCTTAGCCTGAAGCCTGAAGCCTACCCTTTCACCACCGCACTTCTCCCCTTCTTCTTCATCCGTGTCCCCATGCGCAACAATTTCCGAACCGTACCTGTAGGCAGGCGCTTCATTTGATCGTGCAGTTCGGTGACGGCCTCGAAGAATCCCGCCATCGCTCCCAGTCTCTCCCGCGTGTAGTCCGCACCGGGCTCTTTCGGATCCAGTTCCGCCAGACACTGCCGCAGCATCTCGCGCGTCGGATCGATCTCTCTCCGCTTTCTCTGCTCGATTACCAACCGGAACATCTCCCACACATCTTTCATCGACTCGTAGTGCTCCCGCCGGTCGCCCAGCACGTGCACAGCGCGCACAATCCCCCAGGTTTCCAGCTCGCGAATCGAGGTGCTGACATTCGAGCGCGCGACGCTCAGCGTGTGCGCGATCTCCTCGGCCGGCAACGGCTTCGGCGACAGATACAGCAGCGCATGGATCTGCGCCACCGTACGGTTGATCCCCCACTTCGTTCCCATCTCGCCCCAGTGAAGGATGTACTGCTTCTGCAATCCTGTGAGTTCGGTCATATCGGTAGATTCAGTATAGATAGAATACTGACGCGAATGTGCCGATCAACATGCGCATAGGCGTAAACAAGGTGCTGGGCCGCCGGGCAGAAGAAGAACCACGAATTTCAAACAGCAGTGGTTCAGCCGGCGCGGGCTCGGTGGCGGGAGCAAGAGTCGCCATCATCAGTTCCAGATCAAACCCTTCCTTCCGCACACGCGCGTCGTAGTACATCAGCGTCAGCGCGATGGTCAGCAGCGGTCCGGCGAGAGTCGTGCCCGCGAACTCGCCGATCGACAATAATATCGATGACCACACGCTCGCGATCAGGTGGCCGCTAGCAAAATGCAATCCCCCGGTGGCATACGCCGGGGATTGAAACAGCAAGGTGATCGCGTACGTCAGCGTCACCACCAACAGGGAAACTATGAAGCCCCGTCCCCTCCGGCCTTCCGTGAGCACCTTGCTGCGAGACATGCTGTCTACCAGGCCCGTGCCTTCCAGCATGGTGATCGGAACCACCAGCGCCCGCGCCAGCCACCAATACCACGCCGCTATGATTCCGACCAGAAACACAACCCCAGTCGCGACCGGCATCGCTCCTACCCGCCCGATGCTCATCGGGATAAGAATCAACGCGACAAGAAATCCTCCGACAAATGCGATGAAAAAGGGAATCGCGATGGTGACAATGATCGAGATCCAAATCACGCGCAGCAAGCTCTTCCGGGCAACGGCATAGGCCGATCGGATACTCGTGTTCCGATCTAGGTGGACATCCGATACCGCGATCACCGTCCCGGCATGCGACACTCCGAGCGCCACCAGTTTCGCTGCCAGAAGCACCATCAGCGTCGCCAGCCTTGAGGGATAGATCTGCGCTGCAATCAGGGCGGCATTTCCCAGACGCAGGGCCAGGACCGGCAGATCCGCGATCGCTGTAATTCCCGCGAAGACAATGAGGTGATTCCGATAAAGAAAGAAGGTCCGATCCAGCAACTCGCTGGTGGAAAGCGGACGCAGCAGGGTCGACATGGTGGTCAGCCACTCAGACGGCGGATATTAGCACCACCCGCAACTTCAATCAACGAGCCCAACCCAACGCAGGGACAGCGACGGGCGACATTTCCGCAGTTCGAAGCCTCAAAGGGGCCGTCGCCTCGCACACTACGGCGCGTGGACAGACAAGGAGGGTGCGGCTCCAGGGACGCTCACGCCCTAGCTGGGCTGCGAACTGATCGGATCGCTCAGCGAAATCAGCTTCCCCGGTGGATAATCGGCGGCCGTCAGCGGAAGCTCAGGGTTCTGCGTCACGATGGTCAGCACTTCTCCGCTGCTCACCCCTTGGATGGTCAGTCTTTGACTTTCGACTGCCAACACCCGGTACTCTTCGTCAAAGATTTTCCGATTCTCCGCTTTCATATGGGAATCGGATGCAGAATTCCGCTAGAAGGACTCTAGCTAAATTTCACAAAATTGTTAGCCGGCCGCTTGACAATCTTCCCCCGTAGTTTGTTGCGCTTGGCGTCTTTTGTAAAGCGAAGGTCAGATGTAAAGCGAAGGTCAGAACATTGTGTTTCGAATTCCCGGCACGGCCGACGCTCTGTCCACTCTCGATATAATTCCTCATCGTCTCAGCTTGCCATCTCGCGACGACGTTCCCTGTCAACCTCCATCTGGGTCCTTACACCGTCCATCCGCACCTGTTCTTCGAATCGCTCGCCTACGGCGTAGGTGCCCTCATCTATCTCCGGCTTCGCCGCCGCTTTGGAGATCCCGTGGTTACGACTCTCCGCTGGGCCGCGGTCGCTGCCGCCGTTGCCGGCGCCGTTCTCGGCTCAAGACTCCTGTTCTGGCTCGAAGATCCCATCGCCACACTGCGCAACCTTCACGATCCCGCTTCCCTTATCGCTGGTAAAACCATCGTCGGCGCCCTCATCGGCGGACTCATCACCGTCGAACTCATCAAGCGCTACATCGGACTCCGCACCTCAACCGGCGATCTCTACGCCATCCCGCTGGCAGCAGGCATCGCCATCGGCCGCATCGGCTGCTTTCTCACCGGACTCTCCGACAACACCTACGGCACGCCGACCAAACTCCCCTGGGGAGTGAACTTCGGCGACGGCATCCCGCGTCACCCCACGCAGCTGTACGAAATCGCATTCCTTGTAGCACTAATCCCGTTGCTGTACCGAACTCTAAACAGAATTGTCATCCTGAGCGGAGCATCAGCAAAGCGAAGCGAAGCTGATGCGCAGTCGAAGGACCCTGTGTTCGCTGACAGTGCCTCGAACGCAGCGACGGCTATTACTCGACAGCCTGAGCCTGAAGCCCGAAGCCTGACACCGGAAGCCGCAACTCAGCCCGGCGACGCCTTCAAACTCTTCATGGTCGGCTACATGACGTTCCGTCTCCTCGCCGACTTCATCAAACCATACCCACGCCTCTTCCTCGGCCTCGGAGGAATCCAGTGGGCCTGCCTTCTAACGTTGCTGTATTACTCGCAAGATATCAGCCGCTGGCTACGCCGATCCAAGGCAAGGTCACCGGTTCAAGAATTGTCATCCTGAGCGCAGCCGCGACGCACGTCGCGGCGCAGTCGAAGGACCCCTACGTCTAGGAACGTCTCAGCGGGTCGCCCCACTCTTGTCGCGTTCTGTGCCACAGCGTGGGATTTCGAAATCCGTAGCCACCCCCGCCCCCATGCATTACTATTCCCCGAACCATGGAACGCTGGGCCGCCAACACGCTCCGCACTCTGGGCATCATCCTGACGGCAGGGTTTGTTCTGGTGGTGAGCGGATTCCTGGCGCTGCTGTCGATGTGCGCCGCCGGACCCTCTTACGGAGGCGGCCCCGGCAATAAGGAGGAAGCCGCGTACTTCGCAATCGCCGCGGCCCTGGTGGCACTTGGCGGCATGTTTCTTATTGCCTACCTCGCTCGCGCAATCATCCGCTCCAATCGCCAACCTCTTCCCGTGCCCGCCGATGTGGGAGCACTCGCTGCGCCCCCAGAGCCCAGCCATCCATTCCATCTTTCCCCTCTCGGTCGCAAAGCTGTTGACCGACTGGTCTTCGCCCTCGGCGCCCAGATCGTGGTCAGCGGCGGCATATGGATCTTCAATCAAATCCGGTACTGGTCGAAGGCGCGTGTCTTCGCCCCATTCCCCTCGACTCACTGGAGCGTGGTGCTGGCACCGTTTATCCTCTACCACCTTCCCTACGCCATCCTGATCTATAACCTTCTCAAACGCCCCGACCGCCGCGCTTTCACATTTTCACTCGCCGTTCCCGCTGTGCTGATCATGCAATCGCTGCTCAGCCTCGGCGTCATCAGCTTCTATTTGCAGAATCAACCCTTCGGATTCCTGCTCATGGTCATCCCCTGGGCGATTCATATCGTGATCATCGTCTACGCTTACCAGGCCATCCAGCAGGTCGGACTTCATCCTCATCCTTCGTCCCTCATCGTCGCCGCCATCGTCAGTTTCGTGTTTTTCTCCTTCGTCCACTCCGTAACGCCGTTTCTCTACCGCTGGCATTGGTAGCGATTTCGTAGCGCCTGCCGAGAAGTGATGCCTTGGGTTGCCCCACCCTTGTCGTGTTCTGTGCGACAGGGTCGGATCTTTGCTAAGCTTCCACCCCAAGAGCATCCCCATGGCTAAGACTCGCCCCTACCTTTTCTACGACGTAGTCGTCTCTATCTGCTCGACGTGCTATCGCAAGGTAGAGGGCAAAACGGTTTTCCAGGACGACAAAGTATTCCTCCTCAAGCGCTGCCCCGAGCACGGCTCCGAAAAAATCCTGATCGCCGACGACGTCGACTACTACCGCCGCTGCCGCGAGATTTTCATCAAGCCCCCCGAGATGCCCCTCGTCTACAACACTCCCGTCAAATGGGGATGCCCCTACGACTGCGGCCTCTGCACCGATCACGAGCAGCATTCCTGCCTCACACTCGTCGAAGTCTGTGACTACTGCAACCTGCGCTGCCCCGTCTGCTACGCCTCAAGCGGACCGGAGCGCCAGCAGTTCCGCTCGCTGGACCAAATCGAAAAGATGCTCGATGCCGTAGTCCGCAACGAAGGCCACCCCGACGTTGTGCAACTCTCCGGTGGAGAGCCCACCGTCCATCCAAATTTCTTCGAGATCGTCGAAATGGCGAAGGCTCGCCCCATCCGCCACCTGATGGTCAACACCAACGGCGTCCGCATCGCGCAAGAAGAAGATTTCGTGAAGCGCCTTGCGGAAGTAAAAGAAGATCTCGAAATCTATCTGCAGTGGGATTCCTTCGAGCGCGAGCCTCTGATGCAACTCCGCGACGCCGACCTCCGCCGCATCCGCGAACAGGCGATCGAGCATCTCAACCGCTACAACATCTCCACCAACTTGGTCGTCACGCTAAAGAAAGGACTCAACGATCACGAAATAGGCAAGACGATCGATTACGCGCTAAAGCAGCCGTGCGTGCGCGGCGTAACCTTCCAGCCAATTCAAGACGCCGGCCGCCTGGAATCCTGGCTCCCCGAAGAATCCCAAACCAATTGTCATCCCGAGCGAAGCATGACATCCGGCGAAGCCGGAAGTCATGCGCAGTCGAGGGACCCTGTGTCCCCTGCCGGCAAGTACGTCCGCAACTTCAACCCCGCCACCGACCGCTTGACGCTAACCGAAGTCCGCCGCAAGATCCTCGAACAAACCAGCGTCTTCAAGCCCGAAGACGTAATCCCTGTCCCCTGCCACCCCGACAGTCTGGCGATGGCCTACGCCCTCAAGCTCAATGGCAAAGTCACGCCGCTGACCAGCATGATCCCGCCCGAAGTCCTGATCAACGGCGCCAAGAACACGATCCTCTACGAACAAGAACCAGCCGTGCGCGACGGCCTCTTCAAACTCTTCGCGACGAATCACTCCCCGCAATCGCAAGCCGGAACGCTGCGAGAGCTGCTCTGCTGCCTCCCCAAGGTCTGGGTTCCGAACGAACTCACCACGGACCACGTAGAGACAGCCGCTTCGCCTGTCCCGCCGACCCCAAACTGTCATCCCGAGCGAAGCATGAATTCCGGCGAAGCCGGAAGTCATGCGCAGTCGAGGGACCCTGTGTCTCCCCTAACTTACGAAAACATTTTCCGCATCATCATTATGCAATTCATCGACGCCCACTCCTTCGACGTCCGCAGTGTCAAGAAGACCTGCGTCCACATCGTCCACCCCGACGGCCGCCTGATCCCGTTCGACACCTACAACCTCTTTTATAGGGACGATCTGGAACAAACTCGCCTGGCCCCTTTGAGAAACAGCGCCGAAGCGGCAGCAAATTCGTTCCGGAGGAACGACCTGATAGTAGCCCGCCAGTTCACTGGCGGGGAGCCCGAGCAACAGTAAGTCCGTGCCGTAGGCACGACTGAACCTCTTCCTCCACAACTGGGTACCTTTGTAATGTGCACCGACCTCGCCGCGCCGCTACTATCCATTCTTAGGGTCTCGAACGTATTCCAACCGCCGTGACTCGCCCCGTCCTCAACTCGCTGATTGTTCTCTCCGCCGTCCTACTGGGCGTGCTGCACTACAAGCTGAAGCCCTCGCCGACGACCAACGAAGTTCGCGATCAGGCCAGCACCATGATCGGCTACACCGAGTGGCGAGGCCAGATCGCTCCTGACTTCGAACTTAAACTCAGCGATGGCTCGACCTTCCGCGTCTCGGAAAATGTCGGCAAGAAGATCATCGTGCTGAACTTCTTCGCCACGTGGTGCGGCCCCTGCCGCGCGGAAATGCCGGAACTGAATCGCTACGTCGACGACCACAAATCTGCCGACTTTCTGTTAGTGGGCATCGATTCCGAAGAGCAGCCCGACCGCGTCCAGGACTTCCTCCAGGAGCTCAATGTCGAGTTCCCTGCCGGCATCGACAAAGGTCCCATTCAGCGTCAATACGGCGTCAGCTCTTTCCCAACTACCGTCCTGATCGGCGTCGATGGCAAGGTGCAGTTCTACGAAACCGGCTCGCTCGCGAATGCCAATGTCGCCTTCGACAAGTTGCTACAGGAGAATCAGAATCAGATCAAGCAAGGGCACCAGATCTCGCAAGCCGACTATGTACGAGAAGCGCAACTCCATCCATCGCTTCCCGTGAACCAGCCCAACCCGAGGACCGAAGAGGAAACGGTCAAGCTCGACGAACGCGGCAAGCGCATCGTCGCCAAAATGGATTGCCCCTGCGGTTGCGACGACAAAGTGCAGAAATGCACCTGCAATACCTCCAGCAAGATCAAGAAAGCTCTGGCGAGCGAGGATTTCAAAGATCAGTCCGATGACGCCATCATCAAGGGCCTGAACAAGCGCTTCTGCAAGGGGGACATGTGATCCGCGCCGAAGACGTCCGGGTCACCTTCCGGCGCGGTTTCGCGCGCCGTCCCATATACGCGCTGCAAGGCATGTCCCTCGAAGTGCACGACGGAGACTTCTTCGCCCTGGTGGGTCAGAACGGCGCCGGTAAATCGACGGCCATGTACGCATTCCTCGGCCTGTTGCGGCCTACGGCGGGCAAGGTCGAAGTGATGGGGCAGGTCCCCTCTCTCGGCCGCCCCGTCTACCGCGACATCGCCTACCTTCCCGAGGAGCCGCACTATCACCTCTACCTGACGGTAGAAGAAGCCGTGCGTTACTATGCCTCGCTCTACGGACGCCGCGTCTCCGACAAAGCCATTCACGACAGTCTCGAGCGCCTGGGCCTGGCGCAGTTCAAGAATTTGCGCCTGTCGAAATGTTCCAAAGGCATGAAGCAGAAGGTCGGCATCGCGCAGTGCCTGATCCACGAGACCCGCCTCCTGTTCCTCGATGAACCCACCCGCGGCCTCGATCCCATCGCGGTCCGCGAATTCCGCGAGACGCTGCGCGAGATCCATCAGCGCGGCGCCACCATCGTCATGAATTCGCATGTCCTCTCCGAGATCGAAATGCTCGCCAACCGTGTGGCCATCCTCGAGGCCGGCCGGGTTATCGCGCAGGATGAGTTGACCAACCTCCTGACCTCCGACCGCGAGTCGTATAGCGTCACCTTCGAGCCCAACGGTTCATTGCCCGACTACTTGAGCGCCGTGGAGCGCCAGGGAAACGTGGTCAAGGGCGTGATCGCCAAAGACAAGCTCTACGACTTCATGGAATTCGCCCGCAGCCATTCGCTCGCCCTGCACGAATGCTCACTAAAGAAGACATCGCTCGAGGAGAAGTTCTTCAACATCGTGAAAGGCAACGGGCACGAGACGGCAAGCGCGCAGCCTGTCGCAAGTTCAGAAAATGGGGCGAAAACAGTGTCTTGAAAGGGTGCGGCTTTAAGCCGCAGTTACGTCTGCCGGCTTTGATGTGAACGACAAGAAACATTCAGCGATGGCGGTGAAGTGGACGCCACCGTGAATGAAGCCGCGAAGCGGCGCAAGAATGCAGCCCACGGCGTAAGCCGTGGGTAGTGAGCACGAATTGAGGAAGCCCCGAAGGGGCGAAAGAACGTAATCTTATGGCGGAACTACTACGAGCCAACATCATCGCGCATCTCACCTTCTATCGCAGAAGCCGCCTTCTGATCGCGTTCCTGATTCTCTTCGTCGTCCTGACTGCGCTCGCCACCGTGCCGCAATTCTTCGTCGACTCCGGAGTCCAGAACTTCAACAAGCTGCAGGAAATCTTCGGCACCATCAATTTCTTCCTGAAGGTATTCGCCGCCGGATTGGGTCTGTTCATCATCTCGGCGCACCTCCGCAGCCGCAACCTCAAGATGGTTTTCACGAAACCGTGCCCGCCGTGGATATGGCTCGGCTCGGCCTTTCTCTCCGCCGTTCTCGTCGCGCTCTTGCTGAACACGGTTGTCTTGGGCGGTGTCACCGCCCTTTCGCTGCTCTGGCATCTCCCAGTGCGTGCCGGTTTGGCTTTCGTAGCCGCCGACACCTTCGTCATTTCGATTGGCCTCGCCGCGTATCTGATGCTGCTTGCGACTCTCGTCCATCCGGCCATCGCCGCCATTCTGGCCATCATCTTCAATGCCGACATGTTCTACGACGGATTTGTGTGGGCCCGCTCCGCCGCGCAAGCGGGAAACCACAACGCCGGCTTGCGCGTCCTGGAGCACATGTTTCATTTCCTCTACCTCGCCTCACCCATCCTGCATCCCTTCGCCCGGAAAACCGCCAACGTCTATGTGAGCGTCCGCGTGATGCACGGCGAGTGGCTATATCTGCTCTATTCCCTCGGCTATGCGCTCGCTCTTTCCGCGTTTTGCTGCCTGCTGGCCCTATCCGCCCTCCAGCGAAAACGCCACATCTAAAGCTCTCCCCTTGACAGCTTAGGAGAGCAAGCGTACATTCCTAAGCAGATTAGGGGAAGCATGACGGATCAGGCACAAATCCTTCCCGGAACGCTCGACCTCCTTATCCTGCGGGCCGTTTCGCTTGGCCCTCTCCATGGCTATGGCGTTCTCCTGCGCATCGCCCAGATTTCGGGCAACGCGCTGCTGATCGAGCAGGGAGCGCTCTATCCCGCGCTCTTCCGACTCGTGCGCCAGGGACTCCTCAAGGCGAGCTGGGGGACCTCGGAAAACAATCGTCGCGCCAAGTTCTACGAGCTCACCGCCGCCGGCCGCAAGCGTCTGCGCGAAGAAACCGACGGCTGGAAACGCCTCGCCGCCGCGATGGCTTCCGCGCTCGCCCTGCAATCCGAGGAATGATGAGACTCCTCGCGTCAATGCGCAACGTTCTCTGGACCTTGACGCATCGTTCCCGCGTGAACGACGAACTCGACGAAGAGTTGCGCGCGCACATCGCTCTCCGTGCCGACGACCTGGTGCGCTCTGGCATTCCTCGCCCGGAAGCCGAGCGCCAGGCGCGCGTCGAGTTCGGTGGATTCGACCGCTACATGGAGGCGTCTCACGAAGCCGCCGGCAGCCTGTGGGGAGAGTCGATCCTTCACGATCTCCGGTTCGGCCTGAGGATGCTCTGGAAGTCTCCCGTTCTCACCGCCGCCGCCATCGCAACCCTGGCTATCGGCATTGGCGCGAACACCGCCATGTTCAGTTTGGTCGACGGATTGTGGCTGCGGCCGCTCGCCATCGCCGACCCTGCGCATGTGGTTGCGATCAGCAGCGTCAAGAATCACGCCGCGTCCGACTCCGAAGAGGGTGACATCGATTCGTCCTACGCCGAGTATCGCGACGTCCGTGAACGCACGAGCGCCTTTGCGGACGTTGCCGCCTCCAGCAAGCGCGGAATCGCTCTCGAAACCAGTGAAGGCCTGCAAATGTTGTTGGCCACAGTCGTGAGCGACAACTACTTCACGTTCATGGGAGCGCGGCCTGAAGTTGGACGAGTGCCGATCGAGAGCGACTGGCACGACCCACAAGCTCCGGTGATCGTATTGAGCCACTCCACCTGGATGCGCGTCTTTGCCGGAGATGCCCGCGTTGTCGGCCAGACCTTCAACGTGAAAGGAGGCCGAGCCACGATCGCTGCGGTACTCCCGCCGCAATTCCGCGGCACAGAACGGTTGATCGAATCGGGCGTTTACGTACCGCAGTCCACCTGGGTGGCCTGGCATCCCGACGAACGCAATCTTCCGCGCACCGACCGCGAGTACGAGCTCTACGCCAGATTGAAGCCGGGCGCGACTCTGGATCAGGCGCGCCCGCAATTGGAGCGCTTGAGCAGAGACTTGTCCACAGATTACCCACAGGCCAACCAGGACCGCACCTTATCCGTTGCGTGGCAGTCAAGGTCCAGCTCATCCCAGCTGAAGGTCGTGGGAACGCTGCTCTTGGTTCTGGCGGGAGCCGTACTGATGATGGCGTGCGCGAACATCGCCAGCCTGCTGTTGGCGCGGAACGACTCGCGAACCAGGGAGATGGCGATCCGTTACTCGCTCGGCGCCACGCGGCGACGCCTGTTCCAGCAGATGCTCACCGAATGCGCAATCCTCGGCGCGGCGGGTATCGCGGTCGCGGTCCTGCTGGCCAGTTGGCTCATTGCGTCCGTCCCGGCACTATTGCCCAACATCGGGTTCCCCCTCAGCTTCGACTTCCGCATCGATCACCGCGTGCTCCTCTTCACCATGATTGCGGGTGTGCTCTCCGTATTGATTTGCGGCGTTCCGCTGGGAATCATCATCACGCGAACCGCACCGCTGGAAGCCGCGCGGACGCACGCCTCTCCTGCCAGGCTGAAGATGCCCGCGCGCAAGATCTTCGTCGTGCTACAGGCCGCGGCGACGATCGCGCTGCTGATGGCGACCGGCCTTCTTCTCCGAACTCTGATCGCCGTTCAGAAAGCCGACATCGGATTCAACCGCTCGCAGAATGCCGTCTTGATGCAGATCAACGTCGACTGGGAAGGTCCGCGCCGAATCGCAGAGTTCGACGCGCTCGCCGCTCGCATGCGAGCCCTGCCGGGTGTGAAGGATGCCTGCGTGGCTCGTGTCGCTCCGTTCGCCCTCAGCGGAGGCGGCGCGACCAGGTTCGTGCTTGCTCCCGGGGAACAGCCCGGGCCTGCCGCCGGAACGCCCGTCTGGTTCAACTGGGTAGATGACGCATATTTCCACGTGCTGGGCGTACCGCTGGTGCGAGGTCGAGCCTTCGAGCATCGCGATTCCACCGCTGCTGCACCCGTGGCCATTGTGAACCAGGCTTTGGCCAGAAGACTCTTCGCGACCGACGACGCTGTGGGCAAACATCTCCGCGTAGGCCGCGACCAACCCCAGGAGTTCGAGATCATTGGCGTCGCGCAAGATGGAAAATATGCCGGGATTACCGAGGCGCCACAGCCCTATCTGTATCTGCCCTTCACCCAGGATAGCTGGGCAGAAGTCACGCTGATCGTAACTGCCACCAAGGACGCGCGCCCGCTGCTCCCTGCCGTACGGAAAGCAGTGCGCGACGTCAGTCCGAACATCATGATTCTCTACGCACAGACCATGACGGACCGCATCGGCTTCGCCACCTATCCCAGCCGCATGGCTGCGTGGCTGACCGCCGTGTTGGCCTTGCTCGCTCTCCTGCTGGCGATGATCGGACTCTACGGCGTCGGCTCTTATTCCGTGTCGCGCCGTGTTCGTGAGATCGGCATTCGCATGGCCCTCGGAGCCCCGCGCAATGCCGCATTCAAGACCGTCCTCAACGACGGCCTCAAACTGACGCTTTCCGGCATTCTGCTCGGAACAGGACTAGCTCTGCTCCTGGGCCGAGGGATGAGCAGCCTCCTCTACGGAGTAACCCCATTCGACCCCATCACGCTGTCGGGCGTCGTATTCCTTGTTCTCGCGACATCGACCGCCGCCCTGCTGGGACCCGCGAGACGCGCCCTGCGAATCGACCCGGCCAATACACTTCGCGAAGACTGAACGCCGCCCGTAGCGCCCCGCCTGTGATCCGCACCCTTGCAGCACCGCCGATTCCGCGATACCGTTCTAGGTCCCGCGAGGAAGCCACCTTGTCTACTCCTAGAACCGTTTTTTTCTCCGCTCTCTTGCTGACTTTTTGTCTGCTGATCCCGGTCGCCGCTCGCGCCCAATCTCCAGCCCATTTCGCCGATGACACCGCTTCCGTCTATCAATCCTCAACGGCCATCACGCCGCCGGCAAACTCTGACGTCTTCGTCCTCGAGAACGAAGAAACCGTCACCTTCGATGCCGACGGCAAAGCGGTCCGCACCCGCTACGCGCTCTACAAGGTCCTTACGCAAAAAGGCGCGCAAGGCTGGGCTGACCTCTCCTTTACCTGGGAGCCCTGGCATGAAGAGCGCCCCACTCTCCGCGCCCGCGTCATCACACCCGACAACGCGGTTCACCCGCTCGATCAGGCCACCGTCACCGACGCGCCCGCGCGCGAAACCGAGGACAACGTCTTCAGCAACCGTCGCGTGCTGCGCGCCCCGCTGCCCGCCATCGCCCCCGGATCTCTCGTCGAAGAGGAGGAAATCTCGAAAGAAACCGCCGTCTTCTTCGGCGCCGGCCTCGTGCAGCGCTTCTACTTCGGCTTCTCCGTACCGCTCCACCACGCCCGCCTGGTCCTGGAAGCGCCATCCAAGCTTCCCCTGCGCTTCACACCCGAATTGCTGCCGGATCTCAAGCCGCAGCGCACCGAGTCCGACGGCATCGTCCACCTCGCTTTCGACATCGGCCCCATGGACGCCTTCGAACAGTCCGATCCCGGCCTTCCGCCCGAGATTCCTGCCTTCGCCAACATCACCTTCTCGACCGGCAGCACCTGGCAATCCGTCGCCGAGCAATACAGCCAGATCGTCGACAAGCAGATCGCCGTCGACGTGAACTCAGTGGTCGCGCCGCTGATCGCCGGAAAGAAATCGCGCGAAGAAAAGGCTGCCGCCATCCTGCAGTACGTCAGCAAAGAAGTCCGCTACACCGGAGTCGAATTCGGCGATGCCGCCGTGGTCCCGCGCTCGCCAACGGAAACGCTCACGCGCAAGTACGGCGACTGCAAAGACAAGTCCTCCTTATTAGTGGCCCTCTTCCGCGCCGCCAAGATTCCCGCTTATCTCGTCCTGCTCAATGTCGGCGGCCGCGAGGACGTTACCCTTGACCGTCCCGGCATGGGCATGTTCGATCACGCCATCGTCTACGCTCCCGGCTCTCCCGATCTCTGGATCGACGCCACCGACGAATACGCCCGCCTCGGCCAGCTCCCCGTTTCCGATCAGGAACGCCGCGCCCTGATCGCTCGACCCGGCACCACCGAGCTCGTCAAGACTCCCTCCAGCACCTCCGTCGACAATATCCTCATCGAGAAGCGCGAGATCCACCTCGCTGAACACGGCCCCGCCCATGTTCTCGAGACGACATATCCTCACGGCGCCCTCGAATCCGGATACCGCCGCTCCTACACCGACAAAGAAAGCAAGCGCGTCACCGATGAGCTCACCCGCTACGTCAAGAACCAATATCTCTCCGACAAGCTCGATCGCCTCGACCGCTCCGACCCAGCCGATCTCTCCAAACAGTTCGAGCTGATCATCGAATGTAACAAGGCCCGCCGCGGCAGCACCGATCTCGCGTCCGCCGCCGCTGCCATTCGTTTCGATACCCTGTTCGGGCGTCTCCCGCAGGATCTCCAGCAACGCGAAAGCGAAGAGGACAAGAAAGACACCGACAGCAACGGCAAGCCGACGAAGCACCGCACCTCCGACTATCAGCTGCGCGACGCGTTCATCACCGAGTGGCAGTACACCATCATTCCGCCCGCCGGATTCAAACCCAAGCCGCTGCCCGAGAACGTCAAGCGTTCCCTCGGCCCCGGGTTACTCAGCGAGCAGTTCTCTTCCGGAGATGACGGCACCGTCCACGCCACGATTCGCTTCGACACCGTGAAGCGCCGCTTCACTCTCGCCGAATTCACCGAACTCCGCAACGGAGTCGCGCAGGTCCGCGAAGGCGAGCCCATCGTCATTTACTTCGAACCCGTTGGCGAAGTCCTGCTGAACCAGGGCAAGGTCCACGAGGCTCTGCAGTCTTACCGCGACTTGATCGCCATGCATCCGACCGAGGCCGTCCACCACTTGCAGTTGGCGCAAGCCCTGTTGTCCGCCGGTCTTGGCGGAGCCGCTCGCGCCGAAGCCCTGAGCGCGGTCAAGCTCGAGCCGAAATCCGCCCTGGCCCAAAAGACGCTCGGCCTGATCCTTGAGTTCGATCTGGTCGGCCGTCGCACTCGGCCCGGCAGCGATTTTGCCGGAGCCCGGGCCGCGCTCCGTGCCGCCGAAGAGCTCGATCCCGATGACAAGTCCACCGTCGGCGATCTCGCCATCCTTCTCGAATATGATTCCTGGGGTGCCCGGTACAGTCCCGACGCGCCGCTCAAAGAATCGATCGCTGAGTACCGCAAGCTCACCGCCGAGAAGCGCGCCGATCTCGACATCGTCAACAACCTCGCCTTTGCGCTCTTCTACGCCGGACAATTCGCCGACGCCGAGAAGGAAGCTCAGACGCTGAACCCGCCGCCGCTCTCGCTGATCGTTGCTTGCGAAGGCGCGCAGAACGGAACCAAGGCTGCGCTCTCCGAGGCCCACAAGCGCACCAGCAACGACAAGCAGTTCAAAGACGTCGTCAAGTCTGCGGGCGACATGCTGGCCAACCTCGGCTTCTACGCCGTCGCGCCCGACCTCATGGAAGCCGGCGCCTCCGGCGAAAATGCCTCCGACGTCATTGCCGACGCCACCACCCTCCGCACCGCCAAGCCACATCGGCAGATCGTTTTCCCCGACGATCCCACCGGCGCTGCCCAGCATTTCTATCTTCTGCAAAACGATCCCAACCTCACGCTCGATCAGCTCCGCTCCGTTACCAGCCGCAACGGAGCGGTTGGCTTCGTTACCGATGACCTGCTCAAGGCCTACACCAAATCCGCTCGTGAGAGTTACAGCGGAAAGGCACGCGAGGGGAATTTCGAAGACCTCGGCATCGACCTTGCGCTGGCCCGCTCCCAGCCCAAGGTTCAGGGCGACGACGCCAACGGATACCGCGTCACCCTCTGGCCCTCGGCCAAGTACAAGACCGATATCTTCGTAGTCAAAGAAGACGGCAAATATAAAGTCCTAGCCGATACCGGCAGGCCGGGCAGCGACACCGGCATCGGTCTCGAAGCCCTCGATCGCGTCGAGAATAACAATCTGGCCGGCGCCCGCATCCTTCTCGATTGGCTTCGCGACGACTACCACCTCCCCGGCGGCGACGATCCCCTCGCCGGATTGCCTTTTGCCCGCCTCTGGACCAAGGGCCGCAACCCCGACGCTGCCGCTATGAAAACTGCAGCCGCGGCGATTCTGGCCGAACAAAAAGAAACCGCGAAGCGCGGCATCGAAATGCTCGAAGCCGCCAAGGCTACCGCAACCAACGAAATCGAGAAGCTCAACATCACCCTCGCCATCCTCAGCGGATACGGCACCCTCGAGGACTTCGACAAGGGAGCGCCCATCAGCGGTGAGCTGGCCAAACAGTATCCCGAGTCTGTCAGCATCTTCTACATCCACGACTTTGCTCTGCGCGCGCTCCATCGCTACAAGGAGGCCGAGGAATCGGCCAACGAACGCCTCAAGCGCATCCCCGGAGACGTGGACGCCATCCGCGATCTCGCCTACACCGCCTCCTGGCACGACGACCACGCTGCCGCCCGCGCTCTCCAACAGAAATTGATGGACGACGGCAAAGCCGAGCCCCAGGACCTCAACGGACTTGCCTGGAACGCTCTGTTCACCGGCAAGACCGGCCCGGCCGACCTCGACGCGGCACTGAAAGGCGCGCAACTCAGCAACAACAACACCAGCATTCTGCACACGCTGGGCTGCGTTTACGCCGAACTGGGAAAGACGAAGGAAGCCCGCGACATCCTCACCGAGTCGATGGACGAACTCGACCTCGACGAACCCGACGACAATTATTGGTACGCCTTCGGCCGCATCGCCGAGCAATACGGAGAACGCGAAGTCGCGCTCGCCGACTACGCCAAAGTGAGCAAGCCGAAGCACGAGTACGAAATCCCCGACTCGTCATACCACCTGGCCCAACTCCGCACCGCCACAATAAACGGAGAGAAGAAGAAATAGAACCGCCGCATCCCGTCTGTAGCAGCCACCACAGATTGTGTGGGGGCGGACGCCCCGTCCGCCCTGCGGAGTGAAGCTCCGCATTAGAGGTTTGTCATCCCGAGCGAAGCGGCCTTTGGCACAGAACCGTCTTCATCGTTGTCATCCCGAGCAAAGCGGGAACGTTCGCAGAACGGTCCAGCGCAGTCGAGGGACCCAGTGTTGGGATTGCAGCGGCGACCAGAGCGCCTGTCATCCTGAGGATCGGTCCTTTGGCGACGAAGAGCCTGCCCTGAGCTTGTCGAAGGGACCTATGCACTCTGCCGGCACCATCGACGCCGCCAACAGTCCACAGGTCCTTCGGCGCTGCAAAAGACGCGGTCCTCAGGATGACAAACAGTCGCAGGTGCGCCCCGGCTGTCCGGCGGAGCGAAAAGCTCCGCAGCCTCTAGGCACAGAATCGCCTTCATCGTTGTCATCCCGAGCGCAGTCGAGGGACCCAGTGTTGGGATTGCAGCGGCGACCCAGAACGCCTGTCATCCTAAGGAGCCGTCTTTTGGCGACGAAGAGCCTGCCCTGAGCTTGTCGAAGGGACCTATGCACTCTGCCGGCACCATCGACGCCGCCAACCAGTCCACAGGTCCTTCGGCCCGCAAGAAGGGCGGTCCTCAGGATGACAAACAGTAGCAGGCGCACCTGAGCTGAACGATCTTCCTGTCACGAGCCACGCCACATACAATGGCGCTGCACATGGACAAGTCCCGAATCGCGGAGCTGCTGGAACCATATCTGGGCCCTGACGCCAGCCGCCTGAAGCCTGAAACCCTCGCTAATATATCGACGTACATCGATATACTCCAGCACTGGAACGCGCGCATAAACCTGACCGCCATCCGCGACGAAGACGAGATCGTGACCCGCCACTTCGGCGAAAGCTTCTTCGCCGCCCGCCATCTTTTCCCAAGAGAGGACAGGGAAGGGCACGGCTTGAGCCGTGCCGATTCAGCAGCAGAAAGAGCGAGGGCTTTAGCCCCTGAGGGCCGCGAGAATGCATCGCTCGGCCCCTCTCGGGCCAGCGACCAACGACCAACGACGAACGACGCAGTCCGGCTCGCTGATGTGGGCTCCGGCGCCGGATTCCCCGGCATCCCCATCAAGCTCTGGGCGCCTGTGATCTCCCTGACGTTGATCGAGTCCAATCACAAGAAGGCCGCGTTCTTGAAGGAAGTCGTCCGCACTCTTACATTGACGGACGTCGATATACAAAACGCCCGCGCCGAATCCCTAATCGGCTCTCTCTTCGACATCGTCACCCTGCGCGCCGTTGAGCGGTTCGCAGAGATCCTGCCCACAGCCGCCGGCCTGGTAGCCCCCAATGGCCGCCTGGCTCTCCTGATCGGTACCGCCCAACTGCCCGAGGCTAAGACTTTCTCGCCAAACTTGGCCTGGTCGACTCCCATCCCCCTTCCCCGCACCCAATCGCGAGTCCTAGCGCTAGCCTGCAAGCTGTAGCGGCGGCGGGCTAGGCGCCAACGCCGGAACCAACATGGTAATAAGTGGTAAGAAGCATGCTGCCAGAGTCTATTTTTGTATGATGGGATGGCATGAAGGCCCCACTGGTTTTGGTAAAAGTGGGACGCACGTCACATATGTTGCAATATGCAACAATTAAGCCCAAAGTTTTCCACAGTGTTCCTGCAGGAACATTTCTCGCATTTCACGACCTGAGAACGTCCGGATATCGACCAAGTGTTCCCGCAGGAACACTCAACAGGTTCCTGCAAGAACGCCCCTGAGCGTTCCTGTGGGAACACTTCGCTGGATATGAAAACCGCAGATGTGTTCCTGCAGGAACATTTCTGCTGGTTTTGCACATCGATTCACCACTCTGCACAGCATTTCTTCATTGCAACTGAATTGTGAAGAGAAGTATCCTCAACTGCTCTGTTTCTCCTGACAATTCCATGGGACGTGTAATCGCGGTTGCCAATCAGAAGGGTGGCGTCGGCAAGACTACGACTGCCATCAACCTGGCTGCATCTTTTGCGGCTGCTGAAGTGAACACTCTGCTGGTTGATTGCGATCCACAATCGAATGCAACCAGCGGCTTGGGATTCGTGAAGGATCCTGAGCGTGTGAGCACCTACCACATGCTCATGGGCGCAGCCACTGCCGAAGAAGCTCTGCGCACGACTGAGCTGGAGCAGTTGTGGATCATTCCATCGCACAAGAACATGGTTGGGGCAAACCTCGAACTGGTTGACGCTGAGGCGCGCGAGTTCAAAATGCGCGAGGCGCTTGCGCCATTGCGTGATCGCTTCCAGTTCATTGTGCTGGACTGTCCTCCTGCGCTGGATCTGCTGACGCTGAATGCGCTGGTGGCTGCCGACACCGTGCTGATTCCAATGCAGGGCGAGTACTTTGCGCTGGAAGGCATCAGCGAGCTGCTGGACACGATCGAGCGCATACGGGCTGGCCTGAATCCTGGGTTAGGGATTGAGGGTGTGGTGCTCACCATGTTTGATGAGCGTACCAACCTGGCGCAGCAGGTCATGGCAGAGCTGAAGAACTTCTTTGGCGAGAAGCTGTGCAGCACGACAGTGCCGCGCAACATCAGGCTGGCAGAGGCGCCCAGTCATGGCAAGCCGGCGCTGCTGTACGATCCGCGCTCGCGAGGCGCGGAGAGCTATATCAAGCTGGCGAAGGAGATCATAGAGCGGGCGTCAGGCGCCGGGCGTCAGGCGGCAGAGTCTCAGCCAGCAGCAGAGAGCATCACCACAGAGAGCACAGGGAAACCCAGAGGGGACGCGGGGGTCGAGGAGATTCCGGCCGCGGCGGAGATGGACAAGACAGCTTAGTATATCGATGGACATCGATATATTATATTGATGTTCGTCGATGTATGTAATGCGAAAGAGCGTCGCTGAGAGGTAGGGATCCTTCGACTGCGTTGTCGCGCATTGCGCGGCAACTCCGCTCAGGATGACGGTGGTTGCTGGGCCAGGGTGCATAGGTCCTTCGCGGCCAAAACCGCCGCTCAGGATGACAAGCCTAAGCAGAGGCGGGCGCGAGTGGCTGTCAGGATGACAAGCCTACGTGCGTAGGTCCTTCGGACCGCAAATGGCGCGGTCCTCAGGATGACAAGGAAATTCGAGTAAGGACATTACACAAATGACGACGAATACGGCGACACATGTGGCGGGACACGAGAAGGAGAAAGTGGAGAAGCGGCGGGCTTTGGGGCGGGGGTTGGAGTCCTTGTTGCCGGGGCCGAGAGTGGTGCCTGCGCCGGCGGTTAAGGCGACAACCACGGGGGCTGAAGCCCCCGGTTCTTCGGGAGCTGACGCGGCCCTTAAGGGCCGCTCTTCCACGGTTGCTCCTTCACCTTATTCAGCAGTGGCGCCTGCAGAAAATGCCGAGCTGCGCTCGGCCGGGCAGCCGAGGGCGGCTGCCCCCACATCGGTCTCTCCTGACGTTCAGAATTCGCCCTTGACGCCGAATCTGGGGGGAGTCGGGCAGTCGATATCCCCACCCTTCGCAAAGGACGCGAAGGATGGGGCACCCACAGACGGGGCTTTGGCGATTGCTACCGGAGAAGTTGGGGACGATCCGTTTGGGGAAGCGGCTGCGGACGGGGTGATTGAGATCCAGGCGGTGGCGGATACGCGGATTCCGACGAATCTCGTGGTGAACATGGCGATTTCCGACATCGACAAGAATCCGTTCCAGACGCGGTATGTCGAGGACGACGAGGCGCTGGAGGAACTGTCGGAATCGATCAAGGCGAACGGGGTGGTGCAGCCGATCGTGGTGCGTCCGTCGGATGAGGAGGGGCGGTACATCCTGATCCTGGGCGAGCGGCGATTGCATGCGTCGAAGAAGGTCGGGAAGACGCACATTCCGGCGCTGGTGCGGCGGGTCTCGGACCAGCAGGCGGCGGAGATGACGGTGGTTGAGAATCTGCAGCGGGAGGATTTGAGTCCGCTGGAGCAGGCGCAGGCGTTCAAATCGCTCAGCCTGCAATTCAGCATGACGCAGGACCAGATCGCGAAGCGAGTGGGATTGTCGCGGGCGTCGGTTGCGAATTACATGCGCCTGCTGAAGCTGCCACGAGAAGTGATGGAGATGCTGGCGGAGAAGCGGATCAATTTCGCCAAGGCGAAAGAACTGCTGAAACTGGGGGACAACGACCGGATCGCAGAAGCGGCGTTGTATGCGGTGAAGAAGGGGATGAACATCGAGCAGGTCGAGATGCTGGTGCTGCGGATGGATGGACTGCTCGATGCGCTGCCTGATATGCCCGGGATGACCAAGGAGAAGAAGTCCGGTGGGGCGCGGTGGGTGGATCCGAATGTGAGGTCGGCGCAGATGGATCTGGAACGGTTGCTGGGCGTGCGAGTGCGGATTCGCGACCGGAAGGGTAGGGGGAAGATTGTGATTGAGTATTCGACGGTGGACGACTATGAACGCGTCGTGGAGATGTTGCGCGGGAAGAAATAGTACCCAGTACCTAGTGCCTAGTTTTCGGGCGGCTTTTGGCCGCCTTTCTTTTTGGGTATCAGGGTGGTTATGTGTGGGAGTTTGGTAGGCCTTTTTTGATCTGGCGGACTTGTGGCATTGAGTTCGGGCGGCTATTTTGCGCTTTGGTGGGAAATCTCGAGCGATGTTTACTATGTTGATTCGGATAAAGGGAAAGATCGGATTTTTCGAGTTGTTGGAGGGGTGATCCTTCAGATTTCATGCATCTCCGCGGTTGTCTTGAGGAATCGAGATAGGTATGTGTGGGAGACAATTGCCGTTTGTTGACCCCTATTAGGGTTTGTTTTTGCGCGGAGCGCCGTCGCGGGGGCCCAAGTGGGAATTGGGATTGGTTGTTTACTAAGTTGATTCGTGTATTCCAGCTGTTCTTCGCTTGCGCATCTGCCGTTTTCTACCTTCGACCTCGCTCAGGGCAGGCTGCATTTTTTCGCTGCTTCGCAGTCGTGTGGGGAGGGTGGGCAGCGATACCTCAGCGGCTGAAGCCGCTCTCTATTTTGCGCCTGAATCGCAGCGCTAAAGCGCTGCGCCACCCGGAGGACTGCGCCACCCGGAGGACTGCGCCACCTGAGCGCGGCGCCACCCGTGGACCGCGCCATGCATAGGGGACGCTCTATTCGGAGACGGTCAGAGACGCATAAGAGGTTTCGGCGGAGCTGGCGCCGATTCTTACTTCTACCTGGCCGGGTTCTACTGCACGCTTCATTTGGGCGTTCAGGATTGAGAGCTGGTCGGGGCCTACGTCGAAGGTGACAGTGGTAGAGGCTCCGGGCTCGAGGTGAACGCGTTTGAATCCCTTCAGCGCGATGATCGGTTGCACGACGCTGCTTACGCCGTGATGGATGTACATCTGGACTACTTGATCTCCGGCGCGGGATCCAGTGTTGGTCACGGTGACGGAGATTTTGGCGGTGTCTTTGGGAGAGATCTGGTCGCGATCGAGCTTTGGGCTGCTGATGGTGAACGTGGTGTAGCTAAGGCCGTGGCCAAAGGGGAAGAGCGGCGAGTTGTCATGGAAGACGTAGCCGCGGCGGGCGGCGGGAGTCTTGTAGTAATAGACGGGAAGCTGTCCGACGTTGCGAGCGATGGTGACGGGAAGATGTCCGGAAGGATTGACGTCGCCGAAAATGACTCCGGCTAGGGCGTTGCCGGTTTCCTGGCCGAGATACCAGCCTTCGAGAATGGCCGGGACTTCGGAGGAAAGTTGTTCGATCGCGTAGGCCTTGCCGTTGAGCAGGACGGCGACCATGGGTTTGCCGAGCTTCGAGATTTCGTGAGCGAGTTCGTTTTGGCGACCCGGGAGTTCGAGAGAGTCGGAGTCTCCGTAGGCCGGCTTCATGAAGCCGATGTTCCCGATGGATTCGCGGGAGACGACTTCGTTACCGCCGAGAGCGAGGACGATGACGTCCGCGGATTTCGCTACTTCGATGGCTTCGTCAAAGAGCTTCTGGTCGGTCTCGGGCTTAGGCGCTTCGTAGGGAGCCATGACGCTGACGTTGGGAGCGGGGTCGGGGTCGGAAATCTTGCATCCTTCCGCGAACACGACTTTCGTAGCGGCGCCGGCTCGGGTTTGGAGGCCATCGACGACGGAGACGTAGTACGGCGGAACGCTGCTGTAGCCGCCCAGTCTGACGTGCCTGCCATTGGGGCCGATCACGGCGAGAGTTTTGATCTTGGCAGAATCGAGAGGCAGAAGGTTTCCCTTGTTCTGCAGAAGGACGATCGTTTCGTCGGCGACCTGGCGGGCGAGTTTGATGTGATCTTTGTTGCCGACTACTGAGGCGGCGCGATCTTCGTCGACGTAGGGATGCTCGAAGAGGCCGGCGCGGAATTTGGCGGAGAGGACACGGCCGACGGCTTCGTCGAGTTCCTTCTCTGAAAGCTTGCCGTCCTTCACTGCAGTTACCAGCCCCGGGAAACCGGACGGGGCGGGCAGTTCCATGTCGAGTCCGGACTTGAAGGCGAGGAGGCCTGCGGATGCGGGATTGGGAGCTACATGCTGCAGCACGGAGAGCTGCTCGACCGCGGTGTAGTCGGAGACGGTGAGGCCGGTGAATCCCCACTCTTTGCGGAGGATATCTTTCAGGAGCCACGGGTTGGCGTGAGAAGGAATGCCGCCGATGTTTTCGTTGTATGACGGCATGACAGCGGCGACGTGAGCGTTCTTGACGACCTGTTCGAACGGATAGAGGAAAACAGTGCGCATAGTGCGCTCGGAGAAATCGTTTGGGCCGACGTTGGTGCCGTTCTCGGGCTGTCCGTGGACGAAGTGCTTGAGCGTCGAGTAGACGTGATTCTCGTCGAGGCGATCGTCGGCGGACTGCATTCCCTGCAGACCTTTCACGGCGGCGATGCCTAGTTGGGCGGCGAGATAGGGATCCTCGGAATACATTTCTTCGACGCGGCCGTAGCGCGGATCGCGGCTGAGATCGAGAACCGGGGCGAGGACGAGAACGTTGCCCGCGGCGCGAGTCTCGAGGGCTACAGTGGTGAACATCTTCTGGAGCAGCTCGGGGTCCCAGGTGCTGCCGAGGCCGACGGCCTCGGGGAAGGAAGTTGCTCCTACGGTGACCGCGCCGTGGAGAGCTTCGCCGTGGAACATAATTGGGATGCCGAGGCGAGTGTTCTTGAGAATCCACTCCTGCAAGATGTTGCGGTGATGCGCGGAAGCGCGAGGACTGGAAGAGCCGGTTCCGGTGAACTCGTCAAGGAAGGCGTACGTACCGAGGCCGTTGCCGGCGATCTTCTTGGCCAGGGCTTCGTTCACCTGATCGCCTTCGAGCGGAGAGGGTATGCGGAAGGTTCCGAAGGCGGGGAGAGTCCAGCCGCTTTCGAGTTGCGCGACTTTCTCTTCGACGGTCATGCGGGAGAGGAGATCGCGGACGCGGTCGGCGACGGCGGCTTTAGGGTCTTTGTAGACGGCTTTGGAGGTGTCTTGCGAGAAGGCGAGAGAAGTGATCGCGAGTAAGCAGAAGAAAGAGAGCCACAGGTTCTTCATGAAATCGTCCTGACCCGTCGCGTCGGTTGGCGCCACGCGGGGAGATTAGTGGAACGGACGAGGGTACTGCTGTGGGGGAGGAATCGCAAGGGTGGGGGCGGGTAGGGACCCGCCCCGACAATCGGTGTGCTACTTCGCTTTGGGTGGGGCGTTCTTTACGTATTTGTCGAACCAGCGGAGCATCTCGTAGACCTCCTGCTCGTTGGACTCCCTGGCGGTGTACCAGTGGGGCTCGTGCGGGAGGAGCACGAGGCGAGTGATGCCTCCATTGCCGCGGATGGCTTCGTAGAGCTTGGTGGACTGGAGGGGAATGGTGCCGGGGTTGGCGTCTTCGGCGCCGTGCATGAGAAGAATCGGAGTCTTGATCTGGGCGGCGGAGAAGAACGGGGAGACTTTCACGTAGACATCCGGCGCTTCCCAGACGGAGCGGCGTTCATTTTGGAAACCGAACGGGGTCAGAGTTTTGTTGTAGGAGCCGCTGGTGGCGACACCGGCGCGGAATAGATCGGAGTGGGCCACTAGATTGACGGTCATCAATGCACCGTGACTGTGTCCGGTGACGCCAATGCGGTCGGGGTCGGCGACGCCGAGGCGGACGGCCTCATCCACGGCGGCTTTGGCATCGGCGACGAGCTGGTCGAGATAGGTATCGTAGGCTTTCTTGGGATCGCCGATGATCGGGAATGAGGCCTCGTCGATGATGGCGTATCCGGCGAGGAGCAAGAACTGGTACTGGCTCAGATGGGTGAAAGTCTCTTGCGATCCGGAGACTTCGCCGGCGGTGGTGGGGTCGGCATAGTCGAGTGGATAGGCGTAGAGAATGGTCGGAACGCGGGTGCCCTCTTTGTAATCCGGCGGCGTGTAGAGGGTGAAGGAGAGGTCGAGTCCGTCGGCACGTTTGTATTTGACCAGGCGCTTCTTGATGGCGCGCACAGCAGGAGAGGGATCGGGAGTGTGGGTAACGGCCGCGCTGTTGGAAGAGAACAATGCTTCGCCGGAGGGAGCTTCAACGCTCTTGCCGAGCGTGTGTTTGAAAGCATTCGGAGGATCGGTGGGGGACTGACGCCAAGTCAGAAACGTCTCGGCGTCCGCGCCGGTGAAGGCGAGGAATCGCTCGTAGGAAGTCTTGTCGCAGCGGAAAAGGCGTTCGTACTGGAGATTGGATAGATTGAGGCGATCGAGGAAGGGGCGATCGCCGTCGGGAGAAGCGCCGTCTCCGCGGAGATAGATGGAGTCGCCATCCTGGCGCACGACCCACACACCGTTGGCGAGCTGGCGGAACACGGGGTTGCCGGGGTCTTTGTACAACTCGTCGGTGGAGAGATCCCAGAGGAGGCGGGGCTTCTGCTGGGGATCGTCGACGTTGACGATGAATGTCTTCTTCCAGTGCTTGTTGTGGTCGTACTCGGAGAGGAGAGCGGCGTTCGGCTTTTCGCTCCAGTCGTATCCGGCGTAGCGCTGGACGGTGCGGGCGATCTCAGCGGGCGGGCCGGAGAACGGGGACTTGGAGAGCATCAGCTTATCGCGGTTGGGGACTTCGACGTTCCAGTCGCCGCCATCGAGAGCTTCGGCCCAGATTAGTGTGGCGGGATCGGTGGGACGCCAGGTGAAATCGCGCGGCCCCGTGGGAACGCCGTGAATGGGCACGCGGTCGGCCAAGGGAAGCGAGGCGATTGTATGTACAGAAATGTGTGCGGGCTGGGAGACGTCCCAGGCCTCGACTTCTTTGGGGAAGCGCTCGTAGGTGGTGACGTAGGAATAGGGCTTATGAATGGTGGTGACGAGGATGTGCTTGCCATCGGGCGCGGGGCCCAATGATTCGTAGTTCGCGGGCTTTCCCAGCGGCGTGACGGCTCCTGTGGCGACGTTGACGAGGGCGAGTTGGGTGGAGGCGTAATAGTCGAAGAGATCCTCGTCGTGCTTGTTGGTCAGGGTGTCGCGAGTTTCGTAGGTGCTGCTCTGACCCTTTTCGCCTTCGCTTTCCTGAATGCTGGGGCCGATGGGCGCGCTGGTGGCGCGGGGCGGAGCTCCGAGATTCGCTGGAACGAGCTTGACCAGGAGTGTCTTCTGGTCAGGCATCCACTGCAGTTCGTCGTTCAGCATGGGATTGATGCGAATGCCGGGGACGCGGTGGGCTTGAGCGGTGGTGGCGTCGCCGATCCAGAGCTCGACGGATTCGGGACTGATGTTGATGAAGGCGAAGTGCTTGCCATCGGCCGACCACGAGGGACCGCTTGGGCATGCAGCGGGGGGCAGGGCGACGTGGAGTTGCTTGCTGTCAGAGACGCGGACGAGGTCGAAATTGCGGGCGCAGGGTGTGATGCCGTATCCGCCGGGAGTATCGTGGCGGCTGTGATTGGCGGGCTCGACGCGAACTCCGGCCAGGCGCAGGAAGGGCGTGGCGACGCGGGCGATCGAGGGGTATTCCTGCCAGGAGACGAGGAGAATCGAGTCGTGCGTCGGGCTCACGACTGGACGCGGCGGCGAGGGCGCGCGCATCACGTCGAGGATGTATTGCGGAGGCTGGTTGTATCCGGAGGCGGTTTCGGCTGCCTTGGCGGAAGGAGTTTGGGCTGCGGCTTGAGTGGAGGCGAAACAGGCGATCAGGGCGGCGGACAAAAGATGGATCGAGGACTTCCGGATATTCATAGCGGCTCCCTGTGAATCTGACGGGCGAGAGAGTGTATCGCGAGCGGGAGTCTCGATAAAAGTGTCGGGATAGGGGAGTGGATGGGGGATTCGCCGGGCACGGCGGTCCAACGGCACGATACAGTATTGGCAGAACATCATTGGCAGGCATTATTAGCACCGATAGGGTCCGTCAGCGGGGATGACGGGAGGGGCACCCGGCTTCATTTTTCAGCCAGAGGAGATTTCATGGACAGGTTTGAACAGGAGCGGCGATCCTTTCTCTTCACGATGGGAGGATTGGGCATGAGCCAGTTACTGCCGGAAGGAGTGTTGGATGGCCTGGGCGGCGGAGGCCGGCAAGGGTATGTGCTCGGAGCCAACGAGGGCGAGCATCTGGTTCATTTCCGCGACCATGGAAATGTCATGATCAAACTCGGCGCGGCGACAGGGTCGGAGAATCTCGCGGTCGGCACGCAGCAGGTAATGCTGGGTTCTGGCATTCCGATTCATCGGCACTTGAAGATGGACGAAGCGTTTGTCGTGTTGGAGGGCAGCGGCACAGTGATCTTGAATGACGTGCGGCATCCGTTTGAAAAAGGCGGGACGATCTTCATTCCCAAGAATTCCTGGCACGGGTTTGAGAATCCGGAGCACGAACTGCTGCTGCAATGGATGGTCACGCCAGCGGGGCTGGATGGATTTTTTCGGGAGACTTGCAGTCTGCCAGGGGTTGCGCCACAGCAGCTTACGCGGGAGCAGATTCGGGAGATCGCGCGGAAGTATGACACGGAGTTCCGGTAGCTGACGGGATGCGCGCTCTTTGGTTTTGAGAGCGAGCGGCTACTGTGCTCCCTTCAGCACAATCTCGGATCGCGGAGTGTAGGCGGTGGGATCGGGCATGGTGAAGGCGTGGGCGAACTTGAGGGTGACCTCGAAGCGCTCCTGATCGCCTTCAAGCAACTTGATAATGACATCCAAAGGCTTCCGGTCGCACTTGGGTTTCAGGTTCTTGAGGAGCGGGCGGCTGCTTTGGGTTAAGAACTCAACAGGCAGACGGAAGGTCCCGTTCTCGACGGTCGTTTCCGCGGACTCCCCGGGCTGGTCTTTGGCGTAGACGAGCTGCACGCGCACCTTGGAATCACGTGGCGGGTTTTCGACTCGCCCTTTCACCATCACCGTGTTGACCGGGCATTGAGCGCAAGCGATGGCGGAACTTGCCAGAAGGATAAACGGGAGAGTGCGGGGCAAAAACCGCATGGCGACCTCCGGAAGTTCTTCAGAGAAATATAGTCCTCGCTTGGCCGGTTGGGAATCACGGGAATCAAGTGGGGAAAGAAACGAATGATTTCAGCCAGGTTTCGACGGAGAGTGCCGGCCAAATGGTGAAATCTTGGGGTGCAAGTGGGAAATCTGCGAGTACGACCATCATCAACTTGGTTCTCCAAGCCGGAAAATGGACAAAGGACGCCTACCAAGGGCGCTTGATACGTCATGCTTGAGGGATTAGCGGGCTGGGGCTAGCCGGTCAGCGGCGAGGCGGCGAAATTCGTCGAGTTGAGGAAGAAGGCCGAGCGAGTCTAGGTATTTCATGTCCTGATCGCGAAATCCCGCGGAAGGCTGCTCATGGGCATTTTCCTCGTGGGTGAGAAGATCTGCGATGTAGACGGCGAGCGAGGCGTCGAGACCGGAATGAGAGATGCGTTCCGGGCGGTGATGATGAGCGACAGCCTGCACGGTGGCGTCGGGAATGCCCCAGAGTCCGAGGAGATAGGCTCCGATCTCGGCGTGGGAAGTGCCGAGGAGCTCTTCTTCCGCCTCAAACCATCGGCAATGGTATTCCTGGGCGTGGGCGACGACGGCGCGCTGCATATCGGGGAGCTTGCTGGCCATGGCGACCCGGCCGATGTCGTGGAGGAGGCCGGAGATGATGGCATCGTCGCGGAACTTGCGATCAAGTGGTAGCAAGCCGATGATCTCGGCAGTTTTGTAAGAGTGCTGCTGAATGGCTTCGAATGCCGCTTGCGACATGCTGGAACTGGGCTTGAAGACGCCAAAGGTTTCGGTGACCAGGGCGAGATTCTTGAGAGTCTCCAACCCAAGATAGGTTGCGGCTTCCTGTAATCCGGTGACCTTGTGCCCCAGGCCAAAGAACGCGCTGTTGACGAGCTGGAGAATCTTGGCGGACATGGCGACATCGCGAGCCAGGATTTCGGCGACCTTTCGCATGGAGACATCAGGATCGCGCAAGGCCTGTGTCAGGGAGCGATAGGTGCTGGAGAGAGACGGCAGATCAGAGACGACACCGATGATGCGGCGGATCTCAGGGGTGGAGAGAAGGTCACGAAGAGCGCAGAGGCGTTCGATCGTTGAGCGGAGAGTGGCGGGATCGCAGGGTTTGTTGAGGAAGCGATGCGCGACCGGGATGACGCGAGAGGTCGATTCGGTCTCGGCATAACCGGAAAGGACGATGCGAACCGCGTCGGGATAGCGATCGCGAACGATGCCGAGGAACTTGGCGCCATCCATACCGGGCATGCGCATGTCGGAGATAACGAGGTCGAAGGGGGCGGCCTCGCACAGTTTCAGAGCGTCTTCAGCATTCTGTGCGAACGCCATATCCCAATGTTTGCGGTCCGCATAAAACAGGCGTTTGATGCCGTCGAGGACCTTGGACTCGTCGTCGACAAACAGAATGCGGTTCATGCGGAGACTGCCTTGGCCCGCACCGCCTGGTTATGAGGAATGCGAATGAAGAAGGTCGTTCCCTGACCCTCGGCGCTTTCGAAGTGAATGGTGCCGTGGTGCTGGCCCACGATGACGGAGTGGGCAATGGCGAGACCCTGGCCGGTACCTTTACCGATCTGCTTGGTAGTGAAGAAGGGATCGAAGACGCGGTCGCGGATTCTCTCGGGAATGCCGATCCCGGTGTCCTGAATCTGGATCTCGGCCCAGTCGGGGCAGTTGAGGGTGCGGACGGTAATCTTGCCTTTGCGGCTGCCATCTTTGCCGACGACGTCGGCGATGGCGTGCGCGGCGTTCACGATCAGGTTCAGGATGACCTGATTGAACTCACCGGGAAGGCACGTGACTGGGGGTAGATTCGGGTCGAACACGGTTTCCACGTCGGCAACGTATTTCCACTCATTGCGCGAGACGGTGAGGGTGCTTTCGATGGCATGGTTGAGGTCGACGGCGACCTTGTCCCGGGTGCCGGGGTGGGAGAACTCTTTCATGGCGCTGACCAGCCGGGCAACGCGCGTGACGCCTTCCAGGGCCTGATCGATCGCTTTGGGAATTTCGACGCAGAGGTAGTCGATATCTGTGCGTTCGACAGCAGCCAGGACTTCCTGCAGAAGGGATGACGAGAGAGAGCCTTCTTTGGCTGCGGAGAGGAGTCTGCCGTAGATGGCGAGGAGGGAGTTGAGATCGACGAAAGCATCTTTGAGGAATCTGACGTTATCGCCCACGAATTGGGTGGGCGTATTGATCTCGTGGGCGATGCCGGCTGCGAGCTGTCCGACGGATTCGAGTTTCTGGGCTTGGAGGAGCTGTTCCTGCAGGTGTTTTCGGTCGGTAATGTCCTGACACATTCCTTCGTAGCGGACGACAACGCCGTCGGTGACGACAGCGCGGGCGCTCAGGGAGATCCAGACCCTGGTTCCATCTTTACGGGCTGCCTCACATTCGAAATTGTGAACCGCGCCCATGTGGCCCATGAGAAGGCGGAATTCGTCTTGACGGCGGGGATCGATGTTGAGCTGCGGGCCGATGTCGGTGATGGCAGCAGTCATCTCCTCCGTGGAGGAAAAGCCAAACATGTGAGCGAGAGCGGCATTGGCGCTGAGGAGGCCGCCGCGCGGGGCGCTCTGGAAGATGCCGACAATGGCGTCGTCGAAGATGCTGCGGTACTTGCGTTCGGCCTCGCGGAGGCCCTCTTCCGCTTTCTTGCGGCGGGTAATATCGCGACCGACGCCGGCGAGTCCGATGATCTGTCCTCTTTCATTGCGAATAGGGACTTTGGTGGTGAGGAGGTAGGTGGCCTCGCCCCGTTCGTCGATGAAGGGCTCCTCGTGATTGAGCAAGGGCTGTCCAGTGCGGATGATCTGCTGTTCCTGCTGATAGAACGCGTCGGCGAGATCGTGGGAGAGGAAGTCGAAATCGGTTTTCCCAATTAGGTCCTGCGGGGACTTCGCGCCCATCGAGCGTGCGACGTGAAGATTGGCCAGTATGAAACGGCTGCGGGTGTCTTTCACATACATGAAGTCGGGAAGATTGTCTGCCATGGCGCGAAGGAGGTTGCGTTCGCCTTCCATGAGCAGATGTCGGGCCGAGAGGCGACGGTCGACCAAGGAAGTGACGGAGACTGCGAGAGGGACGAAGAAAGTTGCGACAAGAATGGCAAAGGTTGCCAGGGGGGTGACCTCGATGGAGGAAGACAGATCGGGCGGAGTCGTGGTCCCGGGCATGAAAATGACCGCGGCCATGCCTGTGTAATGCATGACGGGGATGGCTAGACCGAGAATGAGGGCAACGAGGAGTTTGACGGACCAGCTGCGATGTTCGTCGCGGAAGTAGGACAGCAACCGCAGGCCGACATATGAGATGGCAATAGCAATGGCGACCGAGAGAAACAAGAGCCCGCGGCGGTAATAGTGCATGGCCTGCAGGCGCATGGCAGCCATACCGATGTAGTGCATGGCGGCGATGCCGGCGCCCATCAGCACGCTGCCGACGGCGGTATCACGAGGAGCAATGTGGTCGCGACTGACTACGAGCAGGGCAACGGCAGAGGCGATTACGCCTGCGAGTAAGGAAATGACAACGGTCGGGACGTGGTAGTAAACCCTGATGGGTAGGTGGTAGGCGAGCATTCCGGTGTAATGCATGGACCAGATGCCGAAGCCCATGGCCAAGGCGCCGCCCGCAAGCCAGATGGTCCGGGCTGAGCGGCGGGAGGCAGCGATGCGGCCCACGAGATCGATGGCCACGTAGGAGGAGACGATGGCAATCACCACGGAAAGCACGACGAGGCGAGGGTCGTAGGTGGCCGGCAGCGCGGACGACGTCATTAAAGATGCCTGCAAAATAGAGGTGTCAGGTTTTGTTATCGGTAATCCAAGGGGAATTCGTTAAGCCTTCGCTTCAAAATAGGTGGGGAGCCGAATGTTACCTAAGGGTGTTTACTTCGTGATTAAAGAGACAAGGCCAAAGTACCGATGAAGGCTCGGCACCAGCAGAAAGTCAATCGAGGCCAAGCCGAGAGATGTCCGAGAAGATCCTTTTTGTGGATGACGAACCGGCCGCACTGGACGGTTACAAGCGAATCCTGCATCGCGATTTTGACGTAGATACCGCGACCGGGGGAGACGAAGGACTGAACTCCGTGCGGGAGCACGGCCCGTACGCGGTGGTGATCTCGGACATGCAGATGCCGGGGATGAATGGGGCGCAATTTCTGGCGCGCGTGCGGCAGGAGACGCCAGACACAATCCGAATGCTGCTGACCGGGCACGCGGACGTGAAGTCGGCAATCGATGCGGTCAATGAAGGGAACATCTTCCGGTTCCTGACCAAGCCGTGCGACAAAGACGCACTGGGGAAAGCGATTACTACCGGACTTGTCCAGTATCGGCTGACCTTGGCCGAGAAGGAGCTGCTGGAGAACACGCTTATGGGGAGTATCAAGGTGCTCACGGATGTACTGAGCGCCTCCTCCCCAGAAGCGTTTGGCCGGTCGCTGCGAATTACGCGGTGCGTGCGGCACATGGCGACCAAGTGCCAGTTGCCGGATCCCTGGCGGTTTGAAGCGGCGGCGATGCTGTCGCAGCTGGGCTGCGTCACGCTGGACGGGGAGCTGATCCAGAACGCATATCTGGGGAAGGAGCTCTCGGCGGAAGACCGGACACGTTTCGAAGCTCATCCGCAAGTCGCGAAGGAACTTCTTGGGAACATTCCCCGGCTGGAAGGCATTGCGTGGATGATCAGCCAACAACTGGGGCATGAGCATTTGCGAAAGCCGCCGGAGCGGGTGGTGTCGGCCCCAGAGGTTCTGTTAGGGGCGAGGATTCTGCGGCTGGCGGTTGCGTTTGACAACCTACGGCTGAAGGGCATGAGCGAGACGGAGGCGTTTCAGGCGATGCAGCGGACGGTGGGCCCCGCGGACCGGGGACTAGTCGATCTGCTGGAGGACTTGCGGGCGGAAGACTCTGCCATGCAGCTGAAGAAGGTGGCGACGCCAAAACTTCAGATCGGGATGATTCTGCAGCAGGAGATTCGTAACCGAGCGGGGATCCTGGTGGTGGGCAGAGGGCAGGAAGTGACGCATGCGCTGTTGATCAAGCTGAACAACTTTGCCCGCACGGGAGCTATTGACAAAGAAGTAATGGTGCTGGTGCCAGCATAGAAGCGAAAATACAGGACGACCCTGGACTCAGGGATTCGTCGAGAAACCTCAGGTTACCTTCGTTCGGGCAGAGTTACCGCAGTAAGGATTCGGCAGGCTCCCATCTTTATTAGTATCAACGAAGGTGCGTAGAAAAGTGCGGATCTTCAGAAGGAGGCCCTTCCGAATGCGTGTGCCTCGCGTTCTTTTTTGTGTCCTTATCGCCTGCCTGGTATTCACCTGTGCGGGTTTCCGGTCGGATGATGCAAGCGCTCCGATCGATCCATCGAACTTCGCGACTATCAATCAAATCACCCATGACGGTCTGATCAAGACGGCGGTGCTATCCGACGGGACCGCGCTGTATGTGGCGGAGCAGAAGGGTGGGCACCAGGTTATTTCCAAGATTGTGCCGGGAACGGGGGAGGCGACGACGGTTGCGACTCCGTTTGCGGATGCGAAAGCGGTGGATGTGTCGCCGGACCGCAAGAGTTTGCTGGCAGTGCCGATTCGTGCGCCCGAGAAAAAAGGGCAGTTGTGGGTGGTGCCGTTGGGCAAGGTGGAGTCCCGGCAACTCGGAGATGTGCGGGCCGAAGACGCCGCATGGTCTCGGAATGGCGAAGAACTCGTCACAGTGAGAGGGAACGAGATCTGGATCAGTGCGGCGGACGGATCGAATGGAAAGAAGCTGGGGCAGGTGAAAGGGCGTCCGTTTGGCCCTCGATTCTCGCCGGACGGCAAGCTGGTCCGATTCAGCGTGGCGGACTTGGACGTAAACGCTACTACTTTGTGGGAAGTTGGGACGGACGGGTCGAATCTGCACGAGATGCTGACCGGCTGGCCGATGGCGCACACGGTGTGCTGCGGCGTTTGGAGCCAGGACGGCAAGGCATACATCTTCCAGACCACGCAGAGCTGGCCGAGGATGGTCTCGATGTTGTGGTCCCTGGCGGGAACCAGTGAAGGAGAGCCGAGACAACTGACGAACGGGCCGATGTCATTCGGCAGTCCGTGGCCGGCGGCCGAGTCGGAGAAGATCTGGGCGTTGGGCGTGAATCCACTGGGAGAGGTTGTGAAGTATGACGTGGGCAGCGCGAAGTCCACGAAAGTGCTTTCGGGAATCTCAGCCACCGATCTGGATTTTTCGGCGGACGGGCAGTGGATCACCTATGTGTCGATTCCGGACGCGACACTGTGGCGGTGCCGGCCGGATGGAAGCGACCGTCGGCAACTGACGTTCGGGCCGGACCAGGTGGCGCTGCCGCGCTGGTCTCCAGACAGCAAGCAAATCGCCTACGTAAGCCTCAAGACGGGACACCCTGCGAAGATCATGCTGATCGGAGTGGACGGAGGCACGGCGACTCCGATGTACGCGGAGGAGCCGGGGCAAGTCGATGCATTCTGGACCAAAGACGGCCAGCGGATGATCTATGGATACCAATATGGCACGTCGAAGCAGATGACCATCAACGTGCTGGATCTGAAGTCCCAGAAAGTGACCAAACTCCCTGGTTCAGAGGGATTGTTCAGCCCGCGAATGTCTCCGGATGAGCGCTATGTGGCGGCGTTGACGCTGGACTTCACGACAGTGAAGTTGTTCGACTTCAAGACGCAGAAATGGACGACGTGGTTCAAGGAACCGGCGGGTTCGGTGAGCTATCCGTCATGGTCGAAGGACAGCAAGTCGGTGTATTTCGACGACATGATGACGGGTGAGGAATCGATCCGGCAGGTGAAGCTGGGCGAGGATCGTCCCGAGCGCGTGGCCGACGTGCAGGGTGTCGATCGCTATTCAACGCAATTTGGGTACTGGATGGGCATGGCTCCGGATGGTTCGTTCTTGTTCGTGCAGGATCGGAGCACGCAAGAGGTGTACAGCCTCAACCTGAGGTCAATGAAATGAGCCTCCTCACGAAGTTGTTCACAGGCAGCAGTGGACGGATTCGGTGGGTGGCGCGAACGGGCCTGCTATGCCTCTTCGCCTGTGTAGTGAGTGTGCCACTGTTTTCACAGAGTGACGATGCTTCGGCGGCGGCTGAGCGGAAAGTGATTACGCGGGTAGAGCCGAAGTATCCGCCAACGCTGGAGAGGCTCTATATCGGAGGAGTGGTGCGGCTGGAAGTGGAGATCGCGGCCAACGGGACGGTTGAGGGAGCGCAGATCCTCGGAGGCAATCCGATTTTGGGCCAAGCCGCGATTATGGCCGTCAAGCAATGGAAATACACACCATCGACCCACAAGACAAAGCAAGTTGAGCGGCTGGAGTTCGATCCGCATAAGTAGGCGGTGAGCGCGGCCCGTATCGAGCAGGCTGCGCCCCGGTATCCCTTGAGCCCGGCATTTGCCGGGCTTTTCTTTTTCACGGGGGGCATGTTGGTTACTCGAACCAAGTCTTTGGCGTTCCCTCTGTAGCTCTCGCCTCAAACGCTTCACCACAGGGACACAGAGCAGCACATAGAATTCAGCCGCCGTTTCATCCACGCATGTAGAATCTTCGCGATGGAACGAGTCAAATTACATAGGTCCTTCGGACCGCAAAGATCGCGGTCCTCAGGATGACAAGACTTGGGGGCGGCATGATCTCCAATAGGAATGGACTTCTGGCATTTGCATGTGCGCTGTTCGCGATTTCATCCTTAGCTCAGACACCGAATGAGCAACCGATCCGGTTGCATCCGCAGAACCCCCACTATTTCCTTTACCGCGGGAAGGCCGTGGCTTTGATCGCCAGTGGAGAGCATTACGGGGCGGTGATCAATGGAGACTTCGACTATCACAAGTATCTGGCGGCGATGGATGCCGCTGGGATGAATTACACGCGGCTTTTCGGTGGATCGTACGTGGAGGAGCCGGGGAAATCGTTTGGCATTCGGCGAAATGACCTAGCGCCGGAGCGGGGGAAGTTTGTGACGCCGTGGGCGCGGAGCACGGATCCCGGGTATGCGGGCGGAGGCAATAAGATCGATCTTTCAAAGTGGAATCCGGAGTACTTTACGCGGCTGCATGATTTTCTTGGCGAGGCGGCGCGGCGCGGGATCGTGGTCGAGATCGGGTTGTTCTCGTCGCAGTATGGGGAGATGCAGTGGAATCTGTCTCCGTTCAAGCGCGAGAACAACGTGAATGGGACGGACGCGATTGACTACAAGAAGGTGAATACGCTGGAGAACGGGAACATTCTCGCGGTTCAGGAAAAATATGTGCGCAAGCTGGTGCACGAAGTGAATGCGTATCCGAATGTGATGTTTGAGATCGAGAATGAGCCGTGGTCAGATCGCACTGTGCTGGCCGACGTGGTGAATCCGTACTTGTGGACGGGACGGGACCAGTATCCGAATTCGGTGGACCTGCCGGACGACGCGGCGATGGCGTGGCAGGTGCGGGTGGTCGAATGGATCACAAAGGAAGAGGCGGGCCTCCCGAACAAGCACATGATCGCGCAAGACTGCTGCAATTTTGTTTACGCTCTCAAGAGTGCGCTGGCAGGAGTAAGCGTGGTGAATTTTCATTATGCGTATCCTGAGGCGGCTGTCCTGAACTACGGATTGGGCAAGGCACTGTCTTATGACGAGACTGGATTCCTCGGGCAGAGTGATGACGTGTACACGCGGCAGGCGTGGAACTTCATGCTGTCGGGAGGGAGCGTGTTCTCCGGTCTGGACTATTCGTTCAGCGTGGGGCATGAGGATGGGACGGATACGGAGCCGAACGGGCCGGGAGGAGGAAGCCCGGAACTGCGCCGGCGACTGAAGATCCTGAGCGAGTTCCTGCGGGGATTGCCTTTGGTCGACCTCAAGCCGGGTTTCGATTTGGTCAAGCATGCTGGGGGAGTCGTGACGCACACGCTCTCATCGGGGAGCGGTGAATATGCAATGTATGTCGACGGGAACGGTCCGACGGAGCTGAAGTTGAGTCTGCCGGCGGGGGAGTATGTGTTTTCGTGGATGGACGTGGTGTCGGGAGAGAAAAGGGACGGCAAGCACTCGGGGGGAGAGTGGGTGATGCTGAGTCCGGCATTCAAGAACGGCATGGCGCTGCGGATATCGCGACGGTAGGAATCAAGTTTCTAACAAGTGGAAAATCTGAGTTGGCAGGTGCCGAAACTACGATTTTTCTTTCGTCCGTTCCCAGAGAGCCCGATCGCCCACTTTTGCAAACAGGACACGTCGCGACCGCGAATTTCTTCGCGGTCTCGCGGCAAGGAACATCCGGTCGAGTTCCACTTTCTTAATCTGGGGCGGACCTGGTGTGCTCGGCAGCAGCCCGAATCTTCGAGGCCGGTGTCATTGCGTCGCGGCCCATGCGCGGCTTTTGTGGAGTGGCGCGCCTGGTGCGGATTACCTTTTTGGTTCCCTCTATCGATGAAGACCGAAATACAACAGGCCGCCGATAAGCAGAACTGCCACCAGAATGGCGAGTACTTTCCACGCGTTGCCTGATTCGGGTGCGATTGGGGCATCGGTGATTGTGCCCGTCGGAGCGAAATCCCTGGTGCTGTCAGACAGCTCTGGGGTCAGAGTCGATGGACTTTGGGCCGGTGGCGAGTCTTTCGCACCGAAGGTGAGTCCTGCCGGGCTGGAGCTGACGCGGAGCGAAGTCCTGCCATTGACCACTACTTTGACGTTTGCAGAACCGACTTGTGCGGCGAGGGCCTGGCAAAAGTCGGGGGCCAGGTGCTTGCCGACAAAGCCGAGGAATTTCTCGAGGAACTTGTTCTCGAGGTCGTCGGAGTTGGCAGCGTCGACCGTGGGGGTATTTGGATCGGCGGAATGGATGGAGTATCCACCTCCGGGCTGGTGCTCGATGTGGAAACTCATCTCGCGATGAAAGCCGCCGGATGGGGACTTCAAGGCGGGAAATTCGGTGGACAGAGCGTCCAGAATGTTGCGCTGGATTTTCTGCTGCAACTCTTCGCGAGTGGCGCCCTCGATCGGCGGTACGGACGGATCGGTGGCGCGTGCGACGAAACCGCCCTCGGGCCGGGGTTCGATCTTGTAGGCGAAATGCGTGATGAGTTGCTTGAGATCCATGGGAGATGGTAGCGCGAGGAGTGCGACGAGGGTTGATTACTTTCGGGATACGGCTGTTCGTTCGAGGGCAGGATTCTGAGCTTGTCGGCTGGCCAGATTGTCGCTTCTATGGCCGTTCCAGGATCGCGGCGAAGAAGCCGTCGCAAGGATGAATTCCGGGGATGGTGCGGAGGAACGGGCCGCGCGCGAGTGAGGCGGGATCGAGCCAGGTCAGGACTCCGGTGGATTTCAAGCGATCGAGTTCGGCGTGGCAGTCGAGGAGGCGCAGGGTCGGATCTTCCTGCAAAACGCGCTCAACCACATCTTCGTTTTCTTCTCTTTCCAACGAACACGTGGAGTAGATGAGACGGCCTCCTGGCGCGAGGTGCACCAGGGCCGACCGCAGTATTTCAAACTGGCGGTTGTGCAGCTCTTTGAGATCGTCAGGCCGTAGGCGCCATTTGATTTCCGGATTGCGCGCCAGCGTACCCGTGCCGGAACAGGGGACATCGGCGAGGATGCGGTCGAAAGGCTGGGTGAGGGGAAGTTGGCGCGCATCGGCAACCAGCGTCTTGATTCTTGAGTCCGCGGAGAAGCGGCTGTGCATAAGGCGGGCGCGGTGCGGATGGAGTTCGACGGCGGTAATCGTGGCGTATGAATTCTGATCGGCGATGGCCAGCGTCTTGCCGCCTGGGGCCGCGCAGCAGTCGAGGACACGCTCGGCGGGGGCGACCAAAGCGGCGATGAGTTGTGACGCTTCGTCCTGGATGACTACGTGGCCTTGGCGAAAGGACTTCGTCTTTGTTACGTCGCCTGACTTCACTCGGCCCGCTGAAGAGAGGAAGCTGCCGGGGATGAGCACGACGCCCTCGGCGGTGAGGTCGCCTTCGGCGGCTGAGGTGCGGAAGCGAAGAACGGTTTGCGGAGTAGCCTGGTTGTACGTACAGATTTGTTGGGCGGCTGGAAGTCCGAATTGCCGGGACCAGCGTTCGACCAGCCACTCCGGATGGGCGAGCGCGCTGCTCAGGACTTGCGCAGAAAGGCCATCCAGCACAGGCGGTACAGGGTTGCGCAGGGAATCTTGCGAGAGCTTGCGGAGGACCGCGTTGACGAAAGGGGCGGCGGAGCGCTTACGGGCACGCTTTACCAATTCGACGCTTTCGTGAAGGGCCGCGCGGCGGGGGACACGATCCAGATACAGGAACTGATAGATGGCGAGCCGGAGCGCGATGAGGACTTCGAGATCGAGCTTCTTGAGCGGTTGCGACGAAGCTTGGGAGACGTTGACGTCGAGAACGGAGCGCCAGCGGAGCACGCCCAGCACCAATTCTGTAGCCAGTGCGTGATCGGGCGTCGATAGATCTTCGTAGGTTTTCGAATGCAGGAGTTCTGACGCGTAGGAAGATTCGCGCTCGACCCGGACCAGGATGTCGAAGGCTGCGGCGCGGGCAGGCGAGACGGGCATGGGGTGATTGTACGGAATCGAGAAGAGGGGCGGGGCCTGCCCCGGAGCAGGCTCCGCCTGCGCTGGATAGCCTCTTCGACTTCGCTCAGGGCAGGCTTCGGTGGCTGTCCCCACACGGTTCGGTTAGAGTCCCAGCTTCTCGGATTCTTTCGGGCGGTAGCCGTTTACGAAATCTCTTGCGGACGCGCGCTTTTTGCCTTCGAGCTGAAGTTCGAGTAACTCGAGGCTGGTGTTTTGGGCGCAGCCAACGATCAGACGGTCTGCCAGAATCTTGAGCTCGGACGGGGCGACGGACGCTGTAGCGGATTGAGCTTTCAGGACCTGAAGAGTTTTGCCACGGAATTTTGTGTACGCGCCCGGCCAAGGTTGGAAGCCGCGCAGACGGTTCAGGATTTCGTGCGCAGTGCGGGAGAAATCGATAAGGCCATCTTCCTTCTTGAGGATGGGAGCAAGAGTCGCGTGGGAGTTATCTTGCTTGCGCGGCTGGATGGTGCCCTCATGAAGTCCAGCCAGAGTCCGCAACAGGAGATCGGCGCCGGTCGCTGCGAGGCGTGCGGCCAGGGTTTCGGCGGTGTCGTCGGGAGCGATGGGCGTCTCTTGCTGGAGAAGAAGGTCGCCGGTATCGAGTCCAGTGTCGAGGCGCATGGTGGTATTGCCGGTGACGGTTTCGCCGCTGGCGATGGCCCATTGGATAGGTGCGGCACCGCGATATTTCGGCAGAAGCGAGGCGTGGAGATTGATGTTGCCCAGCGGAGGGAGATCAAGCATCCACGGCGGGATGATCCGGCCGTAGCCGACAACGATGATGGCGTCGGGATTGATAGCAGCGATCTGGGCGCGAAATTCGTCGTTGGTCTTGATGCGCTCTGGTTGGGCGATGGAGAGATTCAATTTCAGCGCGGACTCTTTCACTGGGGAGGCGACGAGTTCGAGGCCGCGTCCTTTGGGGCGATCGGGCTGAGTGACGACGAGGTGGATGCGGTGACCGGTAGCCAGTCTTTCGAGCGCCGGTACGGCGAATGCCGGAGTGCCACAGAAGATGAGGTCGAGAGGCATCGAGTAAGAGATATTGAGTAATTTGGCGATCGAGTAATTGAAAAAACTACCGCTGGGGCTGAAGCCCCTATGAGGGCGCATCCGGCGCGGCACCCCGGCGGCTAAAGCCGCTTCTGACTGGCATCTGCTATCGCAGCGCTGGAAGCGCTGCGCCACCCAGAAGCGCTGCGCCACACCAAAAGTACTGCGTCAGCCGGAGGCGCCTGACTTTCAATTACACAATTACCAAATTACTCAATTACAAAATCTCTACCAGTCTCCGGCTTTCATCAGCTTCTTAATTTTGCGTTTCATCAGGTCGCGCTTGAGAGCGCTCAGATGGCTGATGTAGAGCTTGCCGTTGAGATGGTCGGTCTCGTGGAGAAAGGCACGAGCCAGAAGTTCCTCTCCCGTTTTCTCGTAGACATTTCCCTTCACGTCTTGCGCGCGCACTGTCACTTTGTTGGGGCGAGTCACGTTCTCGCGGAACTCGGGGATGCTCAGGCACCCTTCGCTCTGCGTGTGCTTCCCCTCCGTGCGGATGATTTCGGGATTAATCAGGACCAACTTGGCGTCAGGGTCCTCTTTGAAAGTGACGTCGATGACGGCAATGCGGCGACCGATGCCGATTTGCGGGGCAGCGAGACCGACGCCATGAGCCTCGTACATGGACTCGAACATGTCTTCGATGAGTTTCTCTAATTCCTTGTCGAAGACGGTGACTTTCTCGGCGGGTTTCTCGAGGACCGGATTGCCGTATTTTACGATGGGATAGATCATCAGAAGTTTTTGAGCTGCTGACAGTAGCCTTCGAAGTTGCGAATGGTCTCTGTCATGGAATCGCCGCCGAATTTTTCAAGAGCGCAGCGAGCGAGTGTGAGCGCGACCATCGCCTCCGCCGCGACGCCGGCGGCCGGGACCACACACACATCGGAGCGCTCGTAGGCTGCCTTGACGGGCTCGCGGGTTTCGAAGTCGACCGATTGCAGCGGACGGCGCAGGGTGGAGATCGGCTTGAGATAGCCGCGCACGCGAATTTCTTCTCCGTTGGAGATGCCGCCCTCGATGCCGCCGGCATTGTTGTGAGTGCGCGAGAAGGCGGTGAAGCCTTCTTTCGCGGCGTAGCCGATTTCGTCGTGCACCTGCGAGCCGGGAACAAACGCAGCGGCGACGCCGGAGCCGATCTCGACGGCTTTCACGGCTTGCAACGACATGACGGCAGCGGCGAGCAGGGCGTCGAGACGTTCGTCCCATTGGGCGTAGGTGCCGAGGCCTGGGGGTACGCCATGGGAGACAACTTCAAAAACGCCGCCCAGAGAGTCTCCGGTCTTGAGGATTTTGTCGACCTCTTCTTTCATGCGCTGTTCGATCTTGGGATCGGCGCAGTTGAGGAGGACGTCCTGGCGGCCGTGGAGCTCGCGGATCTTCTCCCAGCAGACCTGATCTATCACGCTGACGCTGCCGGTGGTGATGACGTGGCTGAGGACTTCGATGCCGAGATCGCGAAGAAAAAGTTTGGCGATCGCGCCGATGGCCACGCGCGCGGCGGATTCGCGGGCGGAGGCGCGCTCGAGAATGTATCGAGCCTCGGGGAAGTTGTACTTTAGCGCACCGGCGAGATCGGCGTGTCCGGGGCGTGGAGAGGCGACGCGCTTGTGTTTGGAGGGATCACCGTCCCCTATGGGCAGGGAATCTTCCCAGTTTTTCCAGTCGCGGTTAGCAATCTGCAGCGAGATGGGCGAGCCGATAGTGATGCCGTGGCGCACGCCGGAAAGGATGTGGGCGGTGTCTGTCTCGATCTTCATGCGGCCACCGCGGCCGTATCCCTGCTGGCGACGCCAGAGTTCGCGATCAAGGAAGGGCTGGTCGATTCTTAGCCCAGCCGGGACGCCCGACAGGAAGGAGATCAGGGCCTCCCCGTGAGATTCTCCGGCGGTGAAGTAGCGCAACATAAATTTTCGATTGTACCTGATGAGGATGGTAATACATCGCGAGGGTCGAGGGGCAGCGGGTCCGTTCGGAGTTGATGGATTTTTCCAGCAGGCCAAGCCTGCGTGAGGCATACAATATCAGGACGCTGGCTCAGGCCGGGTACGCAGGCCCGCCGTTGATCGACCTTTGGCCGACGTGGACAGGGAGAAATTGTGTGTCCCCCCGCGCAGAGATGATTCGATGTGTCCTGGTTCACGAGCTCGCCGTGCTGCGGCAGGGACTCCGTCGTCTGCTTGAAGACGAACCGGATGTCAGAGTGGTGGCTGAGGCGGAAAATGGGGCGGAAGCTCTGCGCACGATTCACGAGCACCGCCCCGAAGTCGTGATCGCCGACGCAAGGATACTGGCTGGTTCTGCTCATGAGGCTGAGCGGATGATTCTGCAGGAATCCCCGAAAACTACAGTGATCTTTCTCCCGGCTCACGGCGAGGAAGGAACGCGGCCGGCCGGCAGCGAGAGCCCGAAGATCCTGCCGCAGCAGACTTCGGCCGATGAGCTTATCCGGATGATCCGCAGCGCTGGCGGTGTAGAGGGCGCGATCGGTGCAGGTGGCGCCGAAGTGAGCGAGTTCCCGGCAGAGGACTTAGGATCCCGGAAGCGAGCTTTGACAGCGCGAGAGCGGGAAGTGCTCAAACTCCTTGCAGAAGGCCGGACCGTGCGGTCGGTGGCCAGCATTCTGGGGTTGAGCGTGAAGACTGTGGACGCGCACAAATTCAATCTGATGCGGAAATTGGGGATTCACAACAAGGCAGAGCTGGTGATGTGGGCGATCCAGAAGAAAGTGGTCAAACTGCCGGTGAATTTCTGAGATCCGTTTGGCCTTGCGAAATGCCCTGTTCCTCCGTTCGACAATTAGTTCCGCGTAGCTTACCCTTCTGCACGTACAGTCCACCCTGCGAAGTGAGATGCCCATATCTCTGAGTTCGACGAGCGTCGTGAACATTGAGGACTTGCGTCAGATGGCCCGGCGGCGCGTGCCTCGGGCGGTTTTTGACTATCTGGACGGCGGCGCCGAGTCCGAACTTACTCTCAACGAAAATTGCCGCGTCTTTCGCGATGTGACGTTTCGTCCGCGGGGAGCGGTGTCTGCGCCGGAGTGCAAGCTCTCGACCTCGGTGATCGGGCAGGAACTTGCTGTTCCCTTCATGCTGGCGCCGGTGGGCTACAGCCGGTTGATGCATCCGGAAGGCGAGGTGGCAGCGGCTGGAGTAGCGGGAGAGTTTGGGACCGGCTACATTCTGTCGACGATCTCGGGACACAAGCTTGAGGATGTGAAAGCGGCGACGAACGGGCCAGCATGGTATCAGCTATATCTGATGGGTGGACGGGGTGCTGCCGAGGGCGCGCTGGAGCGGGCGAGAAAAGCCGGGTTCTCGGCTCTCGTCATTACCGTGGACACGCCGGTGGCCGGGATGCGCGAACGCGATCCGCGGAATGGGATGAAGGAGCTGCTAGGAAGTTCACCGTTCGCGAAGATTCCTTTCCTGCTGAATATTCTCTCGCATCCGGGATGGCTGATTTCTTTCCTGCTCGACGGCGGAGTGCCCAAGTTGCAGAACATCGTGATTCCGGGCAAAGGACCGATGGATTTGCTCGATGTCAGTGCGGCGCTGGCAGAGTCGACGGTTACGTGGGCGGATTTGAAGTGGATTCGCGAGTTCTGGTCCGGGCCGATCGTGGTGAAGGGAATCCTGGTTGGCGATGACGCCCGGCGGGCGATTGATGAGGGAGCGGCAGCGGTCGTCGTGTCGAACCACGGTGGGCGGCAGCTGGATTCGGTTTCGTCAACTCTGCGGGCGCTGCCGGAAATTGTGGCCGCTGTGAATGGGAAGATCGAAGTGTTGATGGATGGAGGAATTCGGCGCGGGAGCGACATCGTGAAGGCGATCTGCCTGGGGGCGCGCGCCGTGCTGGTTGGGCGCGGTTATGCCTATGGGCTTGCGGCCGCGGGAAAGCCGGGTGTGCGAAGAGCGCTGGAGATTCTGAAAGGCGATGTGGAGCGGACGCTGCGGTTGCTTGGGTGTGCGTCAATTGCTGGGCTAGATCGGTCGTTTGTGGAAGTTCCGGCTGAGTGGGAATCTCGCTTGGCCCGGCATTGAACTAGGGTGCTGCAACCTCAGCGGCTAAAAGCCGCCGCGACGAGGCTGCGGATATCGCAGCGCTGAAGGGCTGCGCCACCCGCGCGCGGATTCGGAAGATTCTGGCGAGTTTAGTTTTTATTCGGAGGGATGAACTATGTCATCACTGTTACGACGTATTCTGTTGGTTGTCGTGTTCAGCGTGCTGGTGTCCGTAGCTGCGGCGCAGTTTCCTGGCATGCAGCCGAAACACTATGCATGGTCGGACACGAGTCTTTCGCCAGATGCGCGGGCCGATCTGGTGCTGAAGGAAATGACGCTGGATGAGAAGCTTCTTCTTCTCCACGGAAATGGGCTGGACTTCTTCGAGACCCTGCCCACCGAATCTAATGGTGGCGCAGGTTTCACCAAGTCAATTCCGCGGCTCGGGATTCCCGCGATTCAGATGGCGGATTCCGCCTATGGCGTGACGCAGGGTGCAAGAGCGGGCCGGTATTCAACCGCGCTGCCCAACAATCTCGGTGCAGCGTCATCGTGGGACCCAGAAACGGTGGTCGAGTACGGCGCGCTGATCGGGCGCGAATTGCGCAACCAGGGATACAACATGACACTGGGCGGCGGCGTGAATCTGCCGCGCGAGCCGCGCAATGGAAGGACGTTTGAATATCAGGGAGAAGATCCGCTGCTGGCCGGGACTCTGGCGGGGAGTCTAGTGAAAGGCGTCCAATCGCAGAACGTGATCGGAGATCTAAAGCATTATGCGGTTAACGATCAGGAGAACGGCCGCAACGCGGTGAATGCCAACATCGACAAGCGGTCGATGCGGGAGAGCGACCTGCTGGCGTTTCAGATTGCATTGGAGATGTCGGACCCGGGCGCGGTGATGTGTTCGTACAACCGCCTGAATGGCGACTTCGCGTGCGAGAACACTTATCTGCTCACCGACGTTTTGAAGAAGGATCTTCACTTCAAGGGGTTTGTCGTCTCCGATTGGGGCGGGACGCACTCCACGACGAAGGCGTCGCATGCGGGACTAGATCAGGAGCAGCCGGAACAGATCTTCTTCGGGGATGCGCTGAAGAAGGCGGTGGAGAGCGGCGAAGTTTCCCAGGCGGAACTCGACGAGCACGTGCACCGGGTCCTGCGCACGATATTCGCGAAGGGACTGTTTGATCACCCGGCGGCGAAGCAAGTGCCGGATGTGGAGGCCGGGGCAGCCTTTGCACAGAAGGTCGCGGAGAAGAGCATTGTGTTGCTGAAGAACGACAAGAAGCTGCTGCCGCTGGATCCCGCGAAGGTGCACACACTGGCGCTGATTGGCGGGCATGCGGATGTGGGCGTGCTGACTGGGGGTGGATCGGCGCAGGTCGATCCTCCGGGCGGTTCGGTGGTACCGCCTCCTCCGCCGGGGCCGGATTTTCTCAGCCAGTTCCTGCGTCCCGCGTGGTTGCCGAGTTCTCCGCTGCGCGCATTCAAGGCGGAGTTCCCTGCTGCCAAAGTGGCGTACGTTTCGGGCGACAAACTCGATGAAGCCGCTGCTGCCGCGAAGGGCGCGGATGCTGCGATCGTGTTCGCATATGTTTGGGAGTCGGAAGGGTTCGATCTGAAGACGCTCGACCTGCCGGAAGAGCAGAACAAATTGATCGAAGCGGTGGCGGCGGCGAATCCGCGGACCATCGTTGTGCTGGAGACGGGCAGTCCGGCGACGATGCCTTGGGTCGACAAGGTCGCGGGAGTGATCGAGGCGTGGTATCCAGGCATTCGGGGCGCGGAGGCGCTGGCGAGTACCGTGGCGGGGAAGGTGAACCCAAGCGGGAAACTGGCGATTACTTTCCCGAAGAGCGATGCGGATCTGCCGCATCCGAAACTGGTGCTGCCTCCGCCGGAGTCAGAACCGAAGTTCCCCGGACCGGGCGAGGATTTCTCAGACTTCATGAAGGCCATGGCGAAAGGGCTGCCGGCGTTCCAGGCGTACTACGACGAGAAGCTGAAGGTCGGCTACAAGTGGTACGACGCCGAGAAGAAGCCGGTGTTGTTCCCGTTTGGATTCGGGATCTCTTACACGACGTTTGCCTATTCAGGGCTCGCTGTTTCCGCGGACGCGTCGACGATATCCTTCACGGTGAAGAACACCGGGGCGCGCGCGGGAACCGAGATCGCACAAATCTATTCCTCGTTGCCGGATGCGGCGGGAGAACCTCCAAAACGGCTGATCGGGTGGAGCAGGATCGAACTTGGCCCGGGCGAATCGAAGCAGGTCTCGGTGACGGTTCCGCGGGAACGCCTGACTGTTTATGAGGAGGCATCCAACTCGTGGAAGCTTGTGCCCGGAGGATACAACGTGATGGTGGGCGGCTCGTCGCAGGATCTACCGCTGCATAAAGAGGTCACGCTGCACTGAAGTCGCATTGACTGGGAGCAATCTGCCGAAGATTGCTCCCACTGTTTTAGGCGGGTGTGAGTCCAAGGCCAGGGCGATCTGGAAGAACCAGCTTTCCTTTGCTGACGGTGACCCCGGAGAAGCTGTCGTTGGCGATCAGGAGATTGCCGTCGAGATCGGAGTAGTCCACCAGCGGCGAGAGGTGAGCCGCCGCCGTCACGCTGATCGAACTCGAAATCATGCACCCCAGCATGGTCTTCATGCCGAGAGATTTCGCGACGTAAATCATACGCAGGGCCTGCTGGATGCCTCCGCACTTGTCGAGCTTTACGTTGATGCCGTCGTAAGCATCGAGCAGCTTGGGGATTGCCTGCGCGTTGACGGCGGCTTCGTCGGCGATGAGGGGCAGGTGAACGCGGCTGCGCACCCACCGCGTTTCCTCAAGCATGGCCGCGGGCATCGGCTGCTCGACGAATTCCACGCCCTGCGTTTCCAGCCATTTGATCTTGCGGACGGCTTCTTCCTTGTCTTTCCATCCTTCGTTGGCGTCGACGCGGAGGGGCTTGTTGGTGACGGCGCGAACCGCGGCAATGGTGGCCTCGTCGGTGTTGAGGCCGACTTTGATCTTCAGCACGGGGAATGGCTCGGCTTCTAGAACCTTCTGGCGCGTGGTCTCGGGATTGTCGATGCCGATGGAGAACGTGGTTATGGGCGTGCCGGCGGGATCGAGGCCCAACATCTTATAGAGCGGGAGATTCGCCTTCTTGCCCACCCAATCCAAGAGGGCGGTGTCAAGCGCGGCCTTGGCGGCGAATTGTCCGGGGACTTTCGCGGAGATCTCTTCCATCACTTTTTCGAAGCGCCAGGGGTTGGCCGATTGCAGGAAGGGCGCGATCGACTCGATGGCCTTCTTTCCTTCTTCCGCGTTCTCGTGATAGCGGACGATGGGAGCGCCTTCTCCCACACCGGTGGTGCCGTCGCAGGTGAGCCGCGCCTGGATGGTGTCGCGATAGTCGCTGGAGGACATTGTCGTCGTCCAGGTGTGACGGAGCTTGAGACGAGTGATGGAGGTTTCCCATGTGCAGCCGTTCGTGTCGGCGGCGAGGGCATTGATGTTGGGGAAGGAGCTAGTAATTCCGACAGCAGTGCAGGTCTTGAGCCAGTCTCTGCGATTCATGGAGTCTCCGGATGTGGGCTCGGCTACTCACTTCTATTTCTCGCACGCCAGTCTACTGCTTTTGGTTGAAACCCGGAACAGGGAGCGCGGCGGTGAACGGCAAATCGGACCGCTGAGGTCGCAGAGGCCGCAGAGAGAATCGCAAAGATCACGAAGAAAGACGCAAAGATCGCGAAGAAAACTGCTCGCCGCTACTCGATGGTGTAGTTGATCTCCATGCGGCGGACTTGGACGGTGGAGACAAAGAGGGCGATCAGGGCCACGACGAGAATTCCAATGATCGCGAGTGGCGGTGAAATTGGGTCGGCGTTGGAAATCAAGAGGGCGAAGAAGCTGGGAGTGCCGGGTGAGACAGGGATTTCGACGGGGCACAAAGATTTCAAATAGTAGATGACGCTGAATTGCTTGAGGATCGCCGGGAGAAAGGGGTTGATGAACTCCCAGATCAAAATAGCTGCGGTGGGGATGATGGGATTGCGAAACAGCATTCCAGCAACCAGAAAGAAGGCGCCGTATCCGATGCAGGCGAGGATTGTCACACCGACGTAGATGGCAGCGTGCTCGAGACCGTGATGGTGATAGAGATAGATATCCTTCGCGCGGGCGTTGAAGGGCCAGAGGAAGGCTGAAGTCTGCAGGATTTCACTGGTGACGAAAATCGTGCAGGTGGCAAGGAGGCCCGCGAAGAATTTTCCTGCGACGAGGACCTCGCGGCGGATCGGTGACAGAAAATAGAAATGCAAGCTCTTGTCGAGGACTTCGCCGCGGAAGAGATTCATGAAGACGCCGAGGCATCCGAAGAAAATGGCGAGGCGAAGGAAGAAGAATTGGAAGACGCCCGCGAACATGACCGCGTCCTGGCCGAGCTGTTCGGGCTCCTGAATGCTGACGCTCGCGACCTTGTCGTCTACCAGTCCGATGTACAGGTCGTTCTGTCCGTCGGAGTACTGATAGTCCTCGTGTTGAATGTGTTCGACGGTGTTGGGGCCGGTGGGGCGGTCCTCGGTCCAGTGAAATCTAAGGGGAGCTTTGCCCAGCAGCGCAACGACGTCGTCCTTGGTCATGCCGGGCTTGACGGCGAGCAAGTCCTGGTGGGTGAGCGGCCTCTCGTTCTGACGGGCGAGGTTGGCGGTTCGGTGCTCCTGGTTGCTCATCACGACGGCGTAGACGATGAAGAGCGCCACCGGCAGCGCGGCGAGCACGTAGATCCAGAGGCCGCGCTTGGCGAAGAAAGTTTTCTTCAATTCCAGACGGATTACCGCTTTCACCTGCGCCCACCAGAGACGGGTCATCGGACCACCTCTTCGTTCCCGATCAAATATTCGTAGACGGAGAGGACATCGTCGTCGGCGGGGGCGATGGATTCGATCTGAATGCCTTCGAGCGCGAGTTGATTCATGGCGAGATAGAACCGGTCGGCGTCGCGGGTCTTCAGCAGAACGCCGCGGCCGTCGTTGTGGATGGAGGCTTCGATCATGTATTCCGACTGGAACAGCTTGGCGGCGAGCTCTCTGGGACGATCGCAGCGGATGAGAATCTGCGTGGGATGATCCTGGATTTCGTTGCGCACGCTCTGAATCTGGCCTTCGGCGACGACGTATCCGTTGCTGAGAAGTATGACTTGATCGGAGATGACGTCGACCTCGTGCAGGATGTGGCTGGAGATGATCACGTAGCAGCCTTGCGCGGCGGAGGCGCGGAAGAGGGCGATCATCTCGGAGCGGGCGAGGGGATCAAGGCCATTGAGCGGCTCGTCGAGCACAAGAACTCTTGGGTTGTGGGCCAACGCCTGCGCCAGGCGGATTCTCTGGCGCATGCCTTTGCTGTAGGCGGCGATCTTGCGGGAAGCGGCGTCGATGAGGTTGACGCGCTCGATGGCCTGCCAAGTGGTGCGTTCGGCATCGCGCAGCGGCATGCCAGACAGGCATAGGTACGAGTAGATGAACTGGAATCCCGTCAGACCTTTGGGGAAGGCGTCGAATTGAGTCGAGTAGCCAACGAGTTTGAAAAGAGCCTCGGCGGCGTCGGTTTTATGACCGAGGACTTCAATTCGTCCGCGTGAGGGTCTTACGAGGCCGGTCATCAAGTTCATCAGCGTGGTCTTGCCCGAGCCGTTTGGGCCGACGAGGCTGGTGATCCCCGGCGGAATCGAGAGGTTGACGCGGTTCACGCCAAGGATCTCGCCGTAGAACTTGGAGACGTCTTCGAAGAGGATGCGGTCACTCACCGGACCACCTCGTAGGCGCGGACTTTGCGCATCAGGAGCCAGAGGCAGACCACGCAATAGAAGAGGATGGCGATCCAGGCTTGACCGGCGGGGATAGCACGGTCCATATCAACATCGAATAAGTCCATACAGACAATGGTGACAAGGTATCCAATGTTGAAGAAGTGGCCCGACTGAATTCGCAGGACGCCGTTGACAGCCCCTGCGAAGCCTGCGCCGAAGAACATCAGGGCCAGGAGCAGGGCGCCGGCGACGACTCTCCACTTCACCCAGGCGGAGAGAGCCATAGCCAGCATGGACAGGATGGCGATCCAGATCAGGGAAGAAAGCATGAGGCTGCCGACGATCCAGAGATTGTGCCAGGTCCAGTCGCCTCCGGCGAAGCTGGCCTGCACGATGAAGAGGAGAACACCCGGAACCCAGGTGATCTCGGAGAGCAAGATTCCAAGGACGGAGGACTTACCGAGTACGTATTCGGTTCTCGAGAACGGGCGGCAGAAGTAAAGAGGGAGAGCGCCGTTCGCGAGATCGGGAGAGATGAGGCCTGGACCTGCAAATGCCGTCATGAGAAAGGCGAGTATGCCCTGGACCACCACGAACCAAAAAAAGAACGAGTTATCGATCGCGATGAGACTGGCAGGAATGCCTAGCTTCGCCAGAAAACCGGCGCTGTGGGCAAGGTAGATTCTGACCAGGCAGACGACGGGCCAGAAGAAGCAAAGGACAAAGAAACCGGTTAGGAATTTGGAGCGGAAGAGATTGCGGCGGGAGTAGCGAAAGAGCACGAGGAATCGCGACCAAGGCGTAGTCAGCGTTCCGGAGTACGGTTTGTAACTGCGTCTGTAGACCGCCATTCGTTGTCCTATCAGTAAAGCTACTGAATTCTGCAGTGCACCTCAGCGGCTAAAGCCGCTTCATGGCTTTGCCTCTGATCGCAGCGCTGAAGCGCTGCGCCACCCGTCAACCACTGCGCTGCCGCGACAACAATCGTCGCGGCTGGACAGCCGAGGCGGCTGTCCCTACACGTTCTTTCCCTTCATCAAGAGAACTTCCTCGCGGCACAGTTTCAGCTCTCCATCGCTTTCAGGAAAATGTCTTCTAGCGTGTCGCGGCGGAAATTCATGCGGCGGATACGAACTTGTTGCTCGGCGGCGATACGAAAAATGTCGCGGGTTTCCACCCCGTCGGCCAGGATCATCTTCATCCGATTGTTGGTCACGGCGCACTCGCAACCGAGTTTCTCGATCGCGGCGGTGAAATCTCCGTTGGCGTTGTAGGTCTCCAGTTCGAGGAAGCGCTTGTTGGCGCGCCGCTCTTCGTCGAGGTCGGAGTAGTGCGCGATCTGGCCCTGCTTCAGGATCAAGACTTCGTCGCAGGTGTCTTCGACGTCGCGCAGCAGATGCGAGCACAGGACGATGCGCATTTCCTTGCCGTCGCGAATTTCACGGATCATGCGGATCATGCGTTGGCGAGCTGATGGGTCGAGACCGTTCGTCGGTTCGTCGAGGATCAGGAGCTTGGGGCCGTGGACGATCGCCTGCGCCAGTTTCGCGAGCTGCTTCATGCCGAGCGAGTAGGTTCCCAACTGGCGATAGCGGGCTTCGGCAAGTCCCACATAGAACAGAGCTTCGTGTGCGCGCTCGAGCGCAACGCTCGACGGTAGACCCGACAGTTCGCCCATCATCTGGACGAATGACACGGCGTTCATCTTGGAGATGAAGGCGTCGTTTTCGGGCATGTAGCCGACGAGGCCGCGGATGGTCCTGAGGTCTTTATGAATGTCGCGGCCGAAGACCTTGGCTGAGCCGGCAATCGGCTTGTAGAAGCCGAGGAGTGTATTGATCAGCGTGGACTTCCCGGCGCCGTTGGGACCGAGCAATCCGATGGCGCGTCCGTGCAATGCCGCGGTGAGATTGCGCAGGATGTCGCGATCGCCGAAGCGGACGGTGAGGCCCTGGAGTTCGATGAGGGGAACGGACGGAGCACCAGGCTGCGTGCTATCGCTTGTGCTGACTGGTGCTCCGAGTTGGGATGTCGTGCTCACTGCGTTGGTGATGTGGTTTGAGTCCCGTTTACGGTTCCGCCCAAAAACATCTGGGGAAAGAATGGCCCATTATGCCCCATCGTCAACAGCGTGCCCAGATCAAATCCCATGAAGCCGGTGTTGCTGGCGACGGTGATGCGGTTGGGCTCGCCGTAGGCGTAAATCATGCCGGGGGCGGTGTTGGCAGTGAGGGCATCGACCGACTGACGCTGCTGCGGGTTTAGCGCGCCGCTGGATTTCAGCTTGTCGGCAAGCGGGCCAATCACGGGCCCGACGTTGTGATAAAAGATCGCCGAGAAGTTGGTGTAACCGTCGGTCGGCAACAGCGCCTGGAACGTGGAGGAGTGGGTTAAGGTGTATCCGGCCTCGCGAGTTTGAATGGCGCGCGAGATCGTTCCCATGTCCGGTGCCGCAATCAGGTAGCTGTCGACGAAGGCGTAATCGATTTCGTAGTTCACCTGACTCGGACTGCTGATAGTGAAGTACGTGCGCGAGCCGACCTGCTTTCTAGTCACCTGCAGCGTGTGGCCCTGCGTGTTCTCCCGGTTGAAGCTGTCGATGAGCTTCTCGATCGTCAACTGCAGCGTGGTCGGATCGTACACCTCGAAGATCAGCTTCCAGCGCGGAGTTGGGATCATGGGTCCGTCGAATGCCATGGTGACTTCACCGCCCAGCGGCGCGGCGATGTCGTTGAGCACGTTCACTCCGGCTTTCGATTCGAACTCGGCCAGATGCTCGGAGAACTCGGGGTCGCCGCTTCCGGCCATTTTGAAGAGCTCTTCCATGATGCTTCTCGGGTTCTTGACCACGGCCGACGTGACCATGCTGGCTTCGGGCGAAACAAATTCCAGCGACCCCATGGAGGCTGGTGCTGCGAGCCAGGCGGCGACGCCTTGCCGTTCGTTGGCGAAGGTCAGGTCGGCGTGACTCTCGCTCTTGCCGGCGATTTCACGGTGGCCCATCATGAGGAACTTCACGTCTCCGATGCCGGGGGGTAGATTGTGCCGGCCGCTATCAGCTTGTACGTTCTGCGCGACAATTTGTTCCATGTCGACGGAGAAAAGATATTCGACGCCCTGCTGATAGGAGTTGGCGATCTGCTCGTAGAACGGTGTTCCGACGAACTGACTGCCGCTGCTTTGCTTGGCGCGGCTAGCGGCCATCTGCAACTGGGGCAGGTCGGGGCTGGCGATCAGAAGATCGTTGGTCAAGTAGACCAATAGGGGATGGTTGGCAGCGGGCGTGAATGACCAAGGATCGCGAACGATCTGCAACTCGGTCTGCTGCGGATTGGTGTTGAATTGCTTGGCTTCCGACTGCAGGAAGGCGTCAAGGCCGGGTTGATGCACGCGGGCCAGGACGACGGGAGCGGTGTAGTTCGTTCCTTCCCTGCCGACGGCGAAGACCACCTCGTCACCGAGGTAGCTGCTGAAATTCTTCACCTGATCAAGAACGTCCTCGATCTTTGGGCCTTTGCCTTTTTGCTGCTGCTTCCACCAGTCGCGGAGCGTGGGACTCTGCTGCAGGCGATCCTGGAAGAGGCGGTTGGCCTCGCCGATCGTGTTCGCGAGATTCGGAATGGCGGCGTAGACGACGGTGTGGTTGGGGGCCAGCGGCAGAAGATCGGAGCTGTAACGCAGTCCGGGGCCGGGGATGGCGGCGAACTGCTTCTGCAGGATCGAGAAGTCGCCGAGCAGCGCTAGATATTTTGCAGAGTCGCGGCTCCAAGCGATTTCACTCTTCACCGGTACTTTCGAGACGGCCGAGCTAGACGTGGCCTGCTGGCCAGCAGTCAGATCGGCGCTGGTATCTGCGAAATCGACGCGGACTACGCCTTCGATCACCGCGACGCGCGAACCTTTGACACCACGATTCACCGAGAAGATCGTGCCCTTCACCGAGACCAGGCCGTCATCGGTGGCAACGTAGAGGCGGCGTCCAGCGCGCTGTTTGGCGGCTTGGACGATCACCTGTCCGCCCTGCAGATGGATAGTGGTGCCTCTCCACTGGCGCGAAACTGAGAGATCGGCGCGAGGCCCCATCTCGACGAGCGAGCCATCAATCAGGCGGACGACCGCGGTCGAGGCCTTGGCCGTGCGAATCTCTTCGCCGTTTCTGATCTGATATCCGGCAGGAACGAGGTGGACGTTTTCGCCATCCACCGCGTAGAGAGGACCGTCCACGGTCTGGACTTCGGCGCGAACCACATGCTGGCCGGGGAGAAGACCGTTCGAGAATGCGAAGGTGACGAGCGCCACCGCGGCAACGGCGGCCGTGGCCCAGCGCCATCCGAAGGAACGCGAGCGCTTGGGCTCAAGCGTCCAGACTCTCTGCTTCTCGCCGTCGCGGGCGTGCTCGACCGCATGGCGGCAGGCGACGCAGGCGTGCACATGATCTTCGAACAGCATGGCGCGCGCGGGCGCGAGCTGCTTCGCCAGATAGGCGGGGATCAGCGACTGGAAGTCTTCGCAGGTGCGGAGAATGTGGGGGCTGACGGCCGGGTCTGGACCGGCAAGCGACTTCCGGACGCGGTCGCCGGCTTCGGCGACAATCTTGTCGTCCACGTGTTCGTTGCGGATTGCCGACAGCAACTGGTCGAATTTCTCGTTCTTCATGACCTGTCTCCTAGAAACTTTGCGAGCTCCTTGCGGAGCTGTTGCCGGGTGCGGTAGACGGTGACGGCTACCAGCACCTGGGAAATGCCAAGCATGCGGGCGATTTCGGGATTGGTGAGTCCTTCGATGAATCGCAGAGCGAAAATTTCTGCCGAACGGGGCGGGAGTTGGCTGAGCGCGCGTCCTAGAGCCTGCCGCAGTTCGGTGATGTCACCCTCGCTGCGTTCGCTGGGCACGTCGACGAGTTCCACGGTCCGATCGGACTGCCGCGAGCGGATCACATCAAGAGACGCATTGATCGCGGCGCGGCGGAGATAGCTTTCTTCGTTCTCCATGGCGTCGGACTGGGAAGTCCGGCGAACGAGGCGGAGAAAGACGGTTTGCAGCACGTCCTCGGCGTCGGCCGCGTTACCGGTGATGCGGTAGGCGGTGCGGAAGACGAGGCTGTGATGCGACCGGAAGGTTCGCTCGAGCTCGTCGGGAATGGCGATTGCCGGTTCCTCTTCTTCTATTAGTGCGCTCTCTATTAATACGCTTCGCAGGGTACTCCTCCGTACGGCGGTCTTTCACTAGTAAAGACGGAGGGGGCGGGGGATTATTACACGGGGGGTGGGAGTTTGTTTGTGGCTGGGAATCAGGGGGTTAGGGAGGTCAAGATGCAGTCGCCGTACGGCGGTAACCTTGTTGAAGTATCGGCTGCACAGCACAATTTTCTTCAGAGCGGTGTCTATGTTGACAGGAGGAGGCTGTTCTACGCCTCTAGGTCTCGATGCCTGACCTGTGTCTGATCTCGGCGGCTGGCGGTGAGTGTCAAGTGACCGTCGGCAATCTTTGGCGCTCGATGGGTTGGATCATGCGGGGCGACGTAATCCTGCTCGTTGTGATGCTGGCCTATGTCGCTGCCATTGCATGCAGCAGGTTCTATCGCTTCGCTGTTACTCGTAGACGTTCCCGCCTCTTCGTCCGCGACGTGGCCTCAGCCATGCAATCAGGTGATCTCAAGCAGGCAATCGATATTGCCACTCAACACTCTCGTGGCCATGTGGCCAGCATTGCCGCAGCAGGACTGATTTCATTCGTCGACGCCGGACCACAATTGACCGATGCGGAGGCGGTCGGTGCTGCGGAGCGGGCTTTTCAGCGCAGGCACCAAAGGCTGGCTGCGGATCTTAGGCGCGGTGTCGGCACGCTGACCAGTGTCGCACTTCTTGCGCCGCTCGTCGGCCTAGCTGGCACCGTTTTTGGCATCATGAACGCATTCGTCGGCGGTGGCGATCGATCGAGTGGTCTGTCCTATGTCGCAGGAGGCCTTGCTGAAGCGCTGGTAACCACCGCCTTGGGTCTTCTAGTGGCGATCCCGGCAGCATGGTGCCGCAACTATATCCTCGTCAGCGTTGAGACATTTGAAACGGAGATGTCGAACTCAGCGCTCGAAACGCTGACCTATTGCGAATCCCACTGCCACTTGCGTCAACTATTCGAACGTCCGGTCGCCAGGAAGCCACGTCGCCGCTCGTTTCAGGACTACATCTCTAGAACACGCTCTTGGGAGGTTCCCTATGATCGCCCACGAGGCCTGTTGCTTCTAGTCTCCTTCTATACTCTGATTTTTGTGCTGTTCTACGTTTCCGCCGCAATGGTGGCGCTCTTGGATTCGCGTTAGCGGCCAGACTAAACTTCCCACTCTGAATTACACCTATCCGAGGCTGGCAGTTCGCAATTTCACTTCACACCTGCAGGTTGCGCAGGAACGGGACGCTCTCCTTCATCATCTCCAGCTTCATCTCTACGAAGTAATTCTTGATGCCGCCGGTTTTGGCGGTGGTGAAGATCTTTTTCCAGTCGAGGGCGTCTTTGCCGACCGGCGTGATCTTCTTGCTTTCGGCGGACCATCCTTGCACGTGCATGGAGACGAAGCGGCCGGGATACTTGGTGAAATATTCGGCGGCGTCGAAGCCTTGCGCGATGGTGGAAACCTGGAACTGGAATTTGACCAGCTTCGGATCGAGGAGTTCGAAGAGGATGTCGTAGGTGCGTTTGCCGTCGACGGTTGAGGTCTCGAAGACTTCATTGTGAAGGCCTTGCTGGATGCCGGCTTTGGCGGCCTTCTCGCCCATCTTGTTGTATTCATCGGCGGCGCGCTTGACGTCGTCCATTTTGGGATGTTCCGGGCCGTCGAGGCTGGGGACGATCATCTGGGTCAAGCCGACATCGGAGGCCCAGGCGATGCTTTGTTCCTGGTTCTTGCGGAGCTCGTCGATGCCGAAGTGGGAGCTGACGCAGGTGAGGCCGGCGTCAGTGATGACCTTCTTGAGTTCGGCGCCCTTGTATTTCGAGAGGCCGCCGAAACCGAATTCGGTGTAGCCGAAAGGGGAACAGAGTTCGATGGCCTGGAATCCGGTGTCGGCGAGAAGTTTGAGCGTGCCGGGGAAATCTTTGGCGAGCAAGTCGCGGACGGCCCAGGTTTGGCATCCGATGGGGAGGCCTAGGGGGTTGGCGTTCAGTTTGAGGACTCCGGTGGAGAGGAGAGTGGCTGCTGCTGCGGCGGTTTTGCAGAATTCTCGTCTGTTGATGGCGGACATAGAGGCCTCCTATTTGACTAGAGTGCACCTCAGCGGCTAAAGCCGCATGAAAAGCGGGCAACTTATCGCAGCGCTGAAGCGCTGCGCCACCCAAAAACAACGTCAACCGATTGCGCGGCGCCGCCCAAAGGCGCTGCGACCGGAAGGCTGCATCAACGGGCTACGCGGTATCAACCCGCTCGCTGCGCCAGCCGACTGAGCTGCCTGAGCCAACGCCACGCTACTCGAAGCGCTGCGTTACCCAAAAAAACTGCGCCACGCGAAAGCCGCCACCCTGAGGGCTGCGCACCCGATAACGCCGCGTCGACCGACTGCGTTTCGCCACCCGAACAGGCTGCGACATGCGGACTGCGCTGCGCAGCGTGCGCGGTTCGCGCCACCGAAAGCGCGCCGGCTACAGTTCCCATCCCTTGCGGCGTTCGGGGCGGATGTACTTCTGCGCAAGGTCGGAGTTGTTGACTTTCATGTTCGCGCGATCCCACGTTAGCTTCTGGCCCGTGAGAACGGCGATGTTGCCGAGCAGCAGCGTCTGCGTGACCATGTCCTCAAATTCGAAATTGCCTCCGGGCTTCGTTTTGCCGCCCTTGCAGGCGTCGAGCCATTCGCGCTCGTTGCCCGGAGAGCGCGGCAGCGTCTTGGCTGGCTGCTTGTAAGCATCCATCTTGCTCTTCGGGATCAGACGGGGATGTCTTCCGTTGAATCCGCAGAGAATCTTGCCGCGATCTCCTACGAAGAGGAGGCCTTCGTCTTCGTCGGGCTCGCCCTGGAACGGAACGTTGTCTTCCAACTCGGGTGGACGGGACGGCTTCAGTCCGCTGTCATACCAAGTGAAGTGAACGGGAGGCATATCGCCGCGGGCCGGAAAATCGTAGTGAATGATTTCGGCCTGCGGGTACGTCTCGTCGTAGCGATCGGTCGAACTCGCCTGAACGCTCACGGGCGCTTCGAGCTTCATGACGCGGAAGATAGTGTCGTAGCTGTAGCAGCCCATGTCACCGAGCGAGCCGCAGCCGAAGTCGACCCATCCGCGCCAGACGAAGGGCAGGTAGGCGTGATTGAAAGGACGTTCGGGAGCGGGGCCGAGCCAGAGATCCCAATCGAGGCCTTCGGGGACGGGTTGAGTCTCTTTCGGGCGCTCAATGCCTTGAGGCCAGAACGGGCGGCTCGACCAGTTGATGACTTCGCGCACCGGGCCGATGGCGCCGTCCCAGATCCATTCGCAGAGCAGGCGCGTGTCTTCGGAGGCCTGGTTGGCGACGGCGATCTGGGTGGCGACTCCGGTTTCGCGGGCGATTTCGCCGATGCGCTTGGACTCGTAGATGGTGTGGGTGAGCGGCTTCTGGCAGAAGACGTGTTTCTTTTTCTTCATGGCCGCGGCGGAAATAGCGGCGTGCAGATGATCGGTGGTGCAGACAACCACGGCGTCGACGTCTTTCTCTTTTTCGAGGAGCTCGCGGAAGTCGTTGTAGGCTGCGCAACCTTTATATTGTCCGGAGCGCTTCTGCGTGGCGTAGAGGCCTTCGATGATTTTCTGGGCGGGCTCGCGTCCGGCCACACCACTGGTGACCTGGAGAGTGTGACTGAGCGAGATGGGATCGTCGGGGCTGAGCCAATCCCAGCCGCTGTCGACGCCGAGCAGTTTGCGAACGGATTTGCAGAATTCGTGGGTGTCCCACTGGGGATATCCGGCGCTGCCTTTGTTGACGTCGCAGACGGCGACGCCTTGCACGTCGGGCTCGCGCAGGAAGTGGAGCATGACGCGGAGGCCTTGTGCGCCGACGCCGATGAAGGCGACGTTGACCTTGTCACTGGGCGGAACGTATCCGACGCCGCCGAGCACGTGGCGTGGAACGATGGTGAACGCGGCGGCTGCGGTGGCACTCTTTGCGAGAAAATCGCGGCGGGAAATGGAGTTGACTGGAAGGCTTTCCGAGGCGTCGTCCTTCATAGGTCCCCCTTACACCGGGCTTGACCGCGGAACGCGGTCGAATGAGACAGTCGGGGATACTGTAATCCCAAAAGAACTCTCGATACAACATTAAATCGTTTTTGGCGCGGATCAAGCTCCCGGCCGTGTGTTCGAGAGTGGTACCATCTTGGCGGCTCTCATGCACATCGATGCGCACCAACACTTCTGGAAATACAGCGCGCAGGAATACGACTGGATTGACGAATCGATGGGAGTTATTCGGCGGGATTTCCTGCCGCAGGATCTGGAGCCGGAACTTCAGCGGAACGATTTTTATGGGTCGGTGGCAGTTCAGGCACGGCAGACTCTGGAAGAGACGCGCTGGCTGCTCGAGCTGGCGGAGCGGTCGCCGAGGATTCTGGGTGTGGTTGGTTGGGTGGATTTGTGCTCGCCCCATGCGCGCTCTCAACTGCGCGAGTTCTCGCAAAATCCAAAGCTGGTTGGCGTACGTCATATTGTGCAGGCGGAGCCGGACGAGCGGTTTCTGCTGCGCGAGGATTTTCTGCGCGGGATTTCGCTGCTGGAAGAACTTGATCTTGCCTACGACATTTTGATTTACACCAAGCATCTCCCGGTGGCGGCGGAATTTGTGGAGCGATTTCCGCGGCAGCGATTTGTACTCGATCATATGGCGAAGCCTCCGATCAAGAACCGGGAGATTCAGGAGTGGGCGGCGGGAATTCGGCGGTTGGCGGCGTTGCCGAATGTACTGTGCAAGATGTCGGGAATAGTGACGGAGGCTGACTGGCAGCGCTGGCGGCCGGAGGACATCACTCCATACCTCGATGTGGCGTTTGAGGCATTCGGGCCGTCACAGTTGATGATCGGATCGGACTGGCCGGTCTGTCTGGTCGCTGGTTCTTATGACCGGGTGATGGATGTGGTGAGGAACTATTTGCAGCAGTACCCGTCTGAGGCGCGCGAGGCGGTGCTCGGCGAGAACGCGCGGCAATTCTGGCGGTTGAAGGTGTAGCCGCGAATCCTTGCTGGTGGGACTGCGAACTCCAAATTGCAGGCGACTCCGTTAACGTTTACACTGCCGTGCTACGCAGCTTTTGAGTCTCATGCGATGAAATCCCGCGTCCTGCAACTCGACTCCCGAGACAACGTGCTGGTGGCGCTCACCGACCTCAAGCGTGGTGAGACGATCGAGTGGGCGGGCAAAGCTTACGTTCTCAAATCGGACGTTTCCGCGAAGCACAAGTTCGCGACGGCGCATCTGGCTGCCGGGGATCGCGTGGTGATGTACGGCGTGTTGGTCGGACAGGCCGTCAAGCCGATTGCGGCTGGCGAAGTTCTCACAGTCACAAACATCCGGCATCAAGCGTCATCTTTTCAGGCACAAACGGAGGCGTTTGGGTGGGCGTCGCCGGATATATCGCGGTGGCAGCAGGCTACCTTCCAAGGTTATCTGAGACCGGACGGTCAGGTTGGAACGCGCAACTACTGGCTGGTGGTGCCGCTGGTCTTCTGCGAGAACAAAAACATTCAGGTGTTGAAGCAGGCGTTTGAGGAAGAGCTGGGATTCGCGGCGCCTCAGCTATACCGGCAGCAAGTTGCGGACCTGGCCCGGCGCTTTCGTGAAGGCACGTTTACTGAATCCGCACAGCACACAACCGCTGAGCCGGGGCCGACAAGTCGGGAACGGCTGCTCCCCAATGTGGACGGGATTCGATTTCTTCTGCATGAAGGCGGCTGCGGCGGGACGCGCGAGGATTCCGACAATTTGTGCGGGTTGATCGCGGGATACATTCACCATCCCAACTGTGCCGGGGCGACCGTGTTAAGTCTTGGCTGTCAGCACGCACAGGTGGAGATCCTGCAGAGCGAGATTCGCAAGCGCAATCCGAACTTCAACAAGCCGTTGTTTGTTTTTGAGCAGCAGAAGAGCGGGTCGGAATTGGCGATGATGACCGAGGCCATCCGGCAGACGTTTCTCGGCCTGGCCGACGCGAACCAAGCGCGACGCGTTGCCGCTCCGTTGTCGAAGCTGTGCGTGGCGCTGCAGTGCGGCGGGTCGGACGGATTTTCCGGCATCTCGGCGAATCCGGCGATCGGACATGCGTCCGATTTGTGCGCAGCTCTTGGCGCGCGAACGATTCTGTCGGAATTTCCCGAGTTGTGCGGCGTGGAGCAGGAATTGATCAATCGTGGACGGAGCAAGGACGTCGGCGACCGATTTGCGAAGTTGATGACGGATTACGCGGCGCGGGCGGCCGCGGTGCGATCGGCGTTTGAGATGAATCCGTCGCCCGGCAACATGCGCGACGGACTGCTGACGGATGCGATGAAGTCGGCCGGGGCGGCGAAGAAGGGCGGGAAGTCTCCAGTGACCGCGGTGCTGGATTATCCGGAGTACTGCACCGAGCCGGGACTGAACCTGCATTGCACACCGGGAAATGATGTGGAGTCCGTGACGGCGCAGGTTGGGGCGGGAGCGAACGTCGTGTTGTTCACTACGGGACTGGGCACGCCGACGGGAAATCCGATTGCGCCAGTGGTGAAACTGGCGACCAATTCTGCGCTGGCGGCGCGGATGCACGACATCATTGACATCGATACGGGCGCAATCATTGACGGCGCGGAGACGATTGAGCAGATGGGCGAGACGATTCTGGACTTCGTGGTGAGGGTGGCCAGTGGAGACATACGGACGAAAGCCGAAATCAAAGCGCAGGAGGATTTCATTCCCTGGAAGAGAGGGGTTTCGTTGTGAACGGCACTGATCGAGATCGCGAGTTCCGTCTGGACGGCAAGATTGCGCTGGTGACTGGCGCGGGCAGCGGAATCGGGCAAGCGATTGCGGTGAAATTTGCGGCGCATGGGGCCAGCATCCGGATTGTGGATGTGAACGAGCAAGGCGCCGAAAGGACGCGACAACTCATCGCCAAGTGTGGGGGGCAGGCGTCGGTCCATATCTGCGACGTGACCGATCAAGCGCTTGCGCAAGTGGTGTTCAACGAGATATTCGCGGGCGAACGGATTCATATTCTTGTCAACAATGCGGGCGTCTCACATATCGGAACGGTTGAGAGCACGACGGAGGCGGATTTCGACCGGCTACTGCGGGTCAACGTCAAAGGCTTCTACAACTGCATGCACGTGACGGTGCCGCATATGCGTGAGCAAGGCGGGGGAGTCATCCTTAATATGGCGTCGATCGCGGGGTCGGCGGGGCTTCCCGACCGCTTTGCGTATTCCATGACCAAGGGCGCTGTCATCGCGATGACGTACTCGGTGGCGCGAGACTATATGGCGCACAACATCCGGTGTAACTGCATTTCTCCCGCGCGCGTCCATACGCCATTCGTGGACGACTATCTGCGAAAGACATATCCGGGGCGAGAGCGCGAGATGTTCGAGAAGCTGGCGAAGGCGCAGCCGATCGGGAGAATGGCGGAGTCGGCAGAAGTTGCATCGCTGGCGCTGTTTCTATGTTCAGACGCGGCGTCCTTTATTACGGGCGCAGACTATCCGCTCGATGGTGGGTTCTTTAATCTACGGGGCTAAGCATGGATCTTCAGTTGAAAGACAAAGTGGTGATCGTGACCGGCGGCGCGAAAGGGATTGGTGCGGCGATTGTCCATGCATGCGCGGACGAGGGCGCGGTACCGGTGATCGTGGGTCGCGATGCAAACGCCGGCGGGAAGCTGCAGGCGGAGATCAGGAGCAAGGGCTCGAAGTGCGGGTTGATTACTGTTGATCTCAGCGTGGCCGAACGCTGCGAGCAAGCGGTTGCTCAAACGGTGAAAGAGTTCGGACGGCTGGATGCGCTGGTCAATAATGCTGGAAAGAATGACAAGGTTGGCCTGGAACAGGGCAATCCGGCTGAGTACGTGGCGTCGCTGCACCGCAACCTGGTGCACTACTACAGCATGGCGCACTACAGCCTGCCTCATTTGAAAACGGCGCACGGATGCATTGTGAACGTCGGATCGAAAACCGCGGTTACCGGACAGGGGAGCACTTCGGCGTACGCATCGGCGAAGGGAGGCATCATGGCGCTCACTCGCGAGTGGGCTGCGGAGCTGCTGCCGTATGGAATCCGGGTGAACACGGTGATTCCCGCCGAGGTGATGACGCCACTCTATCGCAGTTGGCTGGATACCTTTCCAAATCCTGAGGAGAAGCTGCGCACGATCCTTTCGAAAATTCCGCTGGAGAAGCGCATGACTACGTCGGAAGAGATTGCGGCGATGACGGTGTTCCTGCTCTCCGCGAAGTCCAGCCATACGACGGGACAGCATATTTTTGTCGACGGCGGCTATGTGCACCTGGACCGCGCTCTGACGTAGAGACACCAGAGATCGAAAAATGACCACATCTGCGCCCATCACGGAACGCCGATACTATGTCCCGCTCACCATGGTGACAAGCTTGTTTTTTGTGTGGGCGATCGGGGTCAACCTGAATGACGTGCTGATCCAGCACCTGAAGAAGGCGTTTGGACTGACGGACTTTCAGTCGTCCTTCATCCAGTTTGCCTTTTTCGGCGGCTATTTCCTGGCGGCGTTGCCGGCGGGATGGATCATGCAGCGGATTGGGTACAAGCGCGGAATTTTGATGGGGCTGCTTGTGTGCGCGACGGGAACGATCCTGTTTATTCCGGCGGCGTCGGTGCGGGTATATGCGTTCTTCCTGCTGGCGCTGTTCATCATGGCGTGCGGGCAGTCCGTGCTGGAGGTCGCTGCCAACCCGTATGTGACGACACTCGGTCCGGCACAGAGCTCCGAGCAGCGGCTGAATCTGGCGCAATCGTTTAACGCGACGGGGGCGTTTCTGGTCGCGGTGTTGGGCTCGAAGTTCATTCTGTCGGGGATCGAGTATACGTCGGCGCAGCAAGCGGCGATGTCGCCGGCGGAGCTGTTGAGATATAGGATTTCGGAAGCGAACATGGTGAAGACGCCGTACATGGTCATCACCGGAATCTTTCTGCTGATCGCGGTGCTCATCTTGGTGACAAAGCTGCCCGAGATTCAGGAAACCGCAGAAACCGGGCCGACTGATGCCAACGCCAAACTCAGCGGAGCACTGAAATTTCCTCATTTGCTCAAAGGCGTTTTGGCACAATTCTGTTATGTGGGGGCCCAGGTCGGCGTGGCCAGCTTCATCATCCGGTTCAGCGAATTCACTCTCGTGGGAGCGCATGAAAAGCTGGCGGCTCGCTTTCTGCAGGCTCACTTACTGGGCTTCATGCTCGGCAGGTTTTCCGGTTCGGCAATCATGCATAAAGTTGCTCCCAGCCGGTTGCTGAGTATCTTCGCCGCCGCGTCGTTGGCGTGCCTAGCATTAATTCTGGTCGCTTCGGGGATACCTACGATCGTTGCGATTATTGCGCTGGGGTTCTTCCACTCCATCATGTTCCCGACGATTTTTGCGTTGAGCATCAAGAATCTTGGTCCCTATACAAAGCTTGGTTCGTCTCTGCTCGTGATGTCGATTATCGGGGGCGCACTTTGTCCGCTGGCGATGGGACGGATCTCGGACGCGTGGAACATTCAGCGAGCGTTTCTCGTGCCGCTGGTGTGTCACGCTGTCGTCTTCTATTTCGGCATGAAGGGTTACCGGCCTGCGACTTCCACCGCAGGTGCGATGGGTGTGCCCGCTGGAGAACTGGAATGAAACGCCGCTATTGTCTGACTCTCGACCTCAAGGATGATCCGAAGCTGATTGCCGAGTACAAGCGCTATCACGAGCAGGTCTGGCCCGAGATTGCGGAGAGCATCAAGGAATCCGGCATTGAGGATATGGAGATTTACCTTCTTGGTACCCGGATGTTCATGATTATGGAGGTGAGCGAGAGATTCTCGTTCGAAGCCAAGGCCGCGGCCGACCGGAGTAACTCGAAGGTTCAGGAATGGGAGGCGTTGATGTGGAAGTTTCAGAAAGCGCTGCCTAAGGCCAAGCCAGGAGAGAAATGGATGCGCATGGACCGCATCTTCAAACTGCAGGCCTGAGCTGACGGAATACGAATTGGTCTCTCCGTTTGTACGAAACTCTGCTGGTACCTGCCCGCATTAACCTCACCGTAACAATCGAGGCGAACGCGCCCGTAAGTCGTCGAGTCGTGCTTGCGGCGAGCCATCTACGCACGGACTAACTACACTCGGTAGTTCATTCGCGGTCTCTTTTGTTCGGGATTCGTAACGCAAAACAGTCTTGCGTGCCGGTCCGGCGAAGTTGAGTGAAAATCGGCAGTAACACGAGGGGGAGAAGGAGTGGCTCCGGAGACCTGCCCGAACTGCGGCGGTTCAGGATACGTGGCCAAGCCCGTGGACTTGAACGGTAAGTCCGAGGGGGTCGCGTTTATCCGATCGAAGTGCCCCGCCTGCGGGGGCAGTGGCCGGAAGCGCCCAATCTCACCTACAACCGCCGGCTGACCGCACGGCCTGCGGTGCTTGCGAAACGTACGGAACCGGGCCGTCACACTTCCCGTCCAACGGTCGACGGTCCGGGCCGGACGTACCACGAAGTTGTTGGGATTTCTTCAGGCGATTCCTGCGGCTTTAGTGCGCATCCGCCTTACCAGCGAAGCAGCGACCTCCACACGATTTCTTCCGTTTGCCTTGGCGCGATAGAGAGCCTTGTCGGCCGCGTCGAGCACCGCTTCGGGATGAGGTCTCTGGGTCGTAGCCGTCGCCACGCCAATACTTACCGTTACGGATAGTACGGAAGCGGGAGCCTCCGTCAGTTGCCGGATCCTGTCGCCCTTTCGTGATCGTGCCCGAGCCTGCTCGGTGCGGCGGTCAGGACCGCGAGGAACCTGACGACGCTCTTTGCCGCGCGTCCGGAAGCCGGAGCTCGCAATGGTCTCCCGGAGTTCCTCCAGATGAGGACGAATCTCGGGAATCGTCTTGCCGCGGAAGAGAATGGTGAATTCCTCGCCGCCGCAGCGGAACGCCTGCCCCCCGCCCGTCACGCGGCCGAGATTCGCGGCTACCAGCCTCAGAACCTGATCTCCGGTGTCATGTCCGTAGGTGTCGTTGAAGCGCTTGAAGTGATCGATGTCGACTACGGCGATGGAGTAGGGAGATCTCAGCTGCTCTAAGGCATCGTTGAAAGCGCGACGGGAAGGCAGGGTCGTGAGTTCATCGTGATAGGCCAGCAGGTAGGAACTCTCGATGATGGAGGCGACGAGGATGCACGCTGAGGTGGCCCAGTAGAGCGTGGAGACACGTGGGCTCGGAGCGTAGCGCAGGGCAAGGAAGAGTCCGCCGAGCGACCACAGCAGGGCGCTCTCAATTGGCCTGCGATGCAGGAGGAAGCGGACACAAAGAAAGATGACGACTGCCGCGATCACGACCATGGCGTAGCGAGGTACGACGAAGATCGGGGGCAGGCTGCGGGCGCGAGGCGCGGCACCGCAAAACACGGTTGCGGTCAGGGATTGGACGAAGAGAAACAGAGCCAGCGGCGCGACCGACTCCAGGGTAAATCCTCGTTCGCGCATCAGGGCAATCAGAACAAAGTTGGTCGGCACCAGAACGGCGATCGCGTGCAAAGTCGCCGGAATGTAGGGAGGTTGTTCCATCGAGAGGGTCGTTGCCTGATGCGCCAGGAGGAGCACCAGCAAGGAGAAGAAGATGCGGGAGGAGTGGAACCTCCAGGCGAGGAGCATGCCGCCAGCAATCAGGCAGTAAAAGAGGAATGTGAGCGCGGGCAGGGGCAGAGTGAACCATCCGGAATAGGCCATCACGATGGCCACCAGCAGCACGATGCCACCGGGTACACCCAACGACTTCAGGGTTGCCAGACTCAAGTCACGCAAGCACTTACTCCAAAGCGGGCAGGCTAGGAAAATTATCCGGCTTCGCCAATGCAGGGGATATTAGCGACCGAGGTTCGGGCGCCAAGAGGTCGATGTTACCAGCGTGCGTGTGACCTTCCTCATTTGAAACGGCCAACCATTTCTGCAATCGCATACCTTCGTGTGGGGCCGTCCACAGCTGCAGTTGAGTGGTTTCTAACTAGACTGGGGTTGTTCGATTAAGGACGGTTCACGTTATGCGAATTCTTATTGCAGAAGATGACGAAGCTCTGGCCAAGTACCTGAAGCAAGGGCTGGAGGCGGAACAGTACCAGGTAGATGTGGCACCGGACGGCGACCAGGCGCGGATTGCGGCGACGGAATCGGAGTATGACGTGGTTGTGCTTGACCTGAATCTGCCGAGGATCGACGGAGTCGACGTACTGCGGCATCTGCGGATGAAGAGGCCGAGCGTTCCGGTGCTGGTGCTGACGCAACGCACGCGCATCGAGGATCGGGTGCAGTGCCTCGATACCGGGGCGGATGACTATCTGCCCAAGCCCTTCTCGTTCAACGAGCTCTCGGCGCGGATTCGGGCCCTGATCCGGCGGAGCCACCTGCCATCGGAAGCGGTGCTCACGGTGGGCGATCTGCAGCTCGACCGGGTGCAGCGGATGGTGCAGCGAGGCGGGGTGAGGATCGAGCTGACGACGAAAGAGTTCTCTCTGTTGGAATACCTGATGCGGCACGCCGGGCGGGATGTGACCCGGTCGATGATTATCGAGCACGTCTGGAACCTGACGTTCGACACCACCACGAACGTGGTGGATGTCTATATCAACTACCTGCGGCGCAAGATCGACGACGGGCACCCGACCAAGCTGATCCAGACGGTGCGGGGCGTCGGCTACGCGCTGAGATCTCCGGCACAGGCAGCCGTGGAGGCCCAGATATGAGCGGCGCCGGACCACAACTTGCAGTTTCCGTGCGCGAAGCGAACCGGCCGGCAAGAGGCCCGATGGCGCACTTGCTCCACGCGCTGAACCAGCCCCTGACCGGACTGCAGTGCGCGATGGAAGTGGCGCTGACCGATCCCCGGTCTGCCGACTATTACATCCGAACCCTGAAGGACGGACTCGACCTGGTTGCCCGCCTGCGGATGCTGGCAGAGGCGATGCGGGAAGTCGCTGACTTGCAGGCGCCGCGGGGGGAGGAAAGAGTGGTGGTTCTTCTCGACAACCTGCTGCGAGAGGCCGTGACGGAATTGAAGCCGGTGTCGGAATCGAAGAGAGTCCATTTCAGGCTCGACAGTACGGGGCCATTTCCAGTACGCGCCGAGGCCGGCCGGCTGACGGCGCTGCTGTTCCGGTCGTTCGAATGCGTGATCGCGTTGTCCCGGCGGGACAGCGCGGTTCGAATCCTGGCCCAAGGCGAGCCGGGCATGGTGAACCTCACTGTGTCGTGGGAGGAAGGGCCGGCACCGGAGCATTCACCCGACTCTCGCGCCGAACTGGGTTGTTTGATTGCCCAATGCGGGTGGGAGCAGATGGGAGCGACCTGGACGCAGGAAGAAGCCGGAGGCAAGAGGACGTGGACGATCAGAATGCCGCGGGCGTGGACGATTCAACGTGCGCAATCTGCGACGGGGGTGATTTGAGGTGAGTGCCATCTTGTCGATCCCCAGTGTGCCGGATTCGGCTGCCGCGCTGGTGGCCAGTCCCAACAGCGCATTTCGCGAACAGGTATTGCACCGGCTGCATGGCCGCTGCCGTTCGATTCAACAAGCGCTCGGAGGCGCCGAGGCTTTGGCCAAGCTCGAAAAAGGGCAGTCGCAGGTGCTGTTCCTGGACCGCCGGCTCCTCGACCTCGATGCCGAAGAAGTCCTGGCGGTGGTGCAGCGGCGTTTTCCGGAGACCCAGGTGGTGCTGCTCGACTCGGACAGCGAGCAGCCGGAGAGGCCGTTGCCGGAACCAGACGAACTCAGTATGCGGAAGCCGCCCGTGCGCGCACTGGTGTCAGGCAAGGGGGAGCGGGCGCTGACCCATCCCCTGCCCGGGATGATTGGAACGAGCCTGGCGATGCAGTACGTGTACCGCATGGTGCGGCTGGTCGCATCGAGGCCGACAACGGTGCTGATCGCGGGTCCGACTGGGACGGGCAAGGAGCTCGTTGCGCGCGCCGTGCACTCGCTCAGCCCGCGAGCGAACAAGGCTTTTGTGGTGGTGAACTGCGCCGCCATTCCCGAGGCCTTGCTGGAGTCCGAGCTTTTCGGATTCAGCCGCGGCGCATTCACCGGCGCGGTGCAGTCGCAACTCGGGCGTATCCCGGCGGCGCAAGGCGGCACGCTATTTCTGGATGAGGTCAGCGAATTACCTTTGGGTATGCAGGCCAAGCTGCTCCGGTTTCTGGAGCAGAAAGAGATCCAGCGGCTGGGCACGTACGAGGTAACGCGGGTTGACGTCCGCGTCGTCGCGGCCAGCAACGTGGACCTGGAAGCGCGGGCGGCGCGAGGGGAATTTCGTCAGGATCTGTTTTACCGGCTTTCGGCATTTCCTATTGAGCTGCCGCCACTGGCCGCGCGTCAGGGTGACATCGTGCCGCTGGCCGATCATTTCCTGGACTGCATGGCCGCGGCTCTCGATGTGCGCAAGCCGAAACTGGAGGAGGATGCGATTCGCCTGCTGGAGGCCCATCCCTGGAGCGGAAATGTGCGCGAGCTGCAACATGTAATGGAGCGAGCGTCCATTCTCGTGGGAGAAGGCGACTCGATCGGTGCTGAGCATCTGTGCCTGACTCGATCCATTCGCGCGAACCCTGAGAGGAATCTCACCTGAGCCGCACCTCGGTTGGCATGCACCGTGCAAACCTTGCCTGTAGCTATGACTTCCTTGCCTATGTCGATTGCTTGGATGAACCCGCAGCCTGCGCCGCCTGCAGCGCTGCCCAGTCTTCCTATCGGCGATGTGAGCAACGAGGATGAGCAGTTTCTGCTGCGCGCCTTTCATACCTTCGCCCAGGCGGCGGCCTCGCTCGAGCAATCGTATGCAACTCTCAGAGACGAGGTCGGGGCGCTGCAGAAGGAACTGGCGTTGCGAAACGGCGAACTGGCTCGTACCTCCGAAGAGAACCTGAGCATGCGGGTGTATCTCGATCGCATTCTCGAAGGACTGCCCTGTGGTGTGGTGGCGGCGTCCGCCGAGGGACGAATCATGCGAGCGAACCCGATGGCGCAGGCCCTGCTGGGAATCGAACGGCAAAGCGCGCCGCTGGCGATGACGCAGATCTCGCCGGCTATGCAGACGCTTCTCGAAACTTCCCGAAAAGAAGATGCGGAGTGCGAGCGGAACGTCGCGCCGGACGGGGAGTCCGAGCGATGGCTGGCGGCACGGCACGCATCGTTGCCGGATGGCGAATCCATATTCATCTTGCGCGACGTCACAGAGCGGAAACGCCTCGACGAGATCGAGGCGCGGTCGCACCATGACCGGGTGCTGGCGGAAATATCCGCGTTGCTGGCGCATGAGATTCGCAACCCGCTGGGCAGCCTGGAGCTGTTTGCCGGACTGCTGGCGGAGTCCGGCCTTGACGATGGGCAACGCCGCTGGGTCGAGCAGGCGCAGGCGGGGCTGCGCACGCTGGCGGCAACGGTGAACAATGTCTTGCAGTTTCACACCTCGCCCGAGCCCGAGCGCGCTCCGCTCGATTTGGGCCGGCTGCTCGAATGGGCGTCGGATTTCCTGCAGCCGCTGGCCCGGCAAGCGGGCACCATGCTGAGCCTGCAGAACGAGCTGGCAGGGGTGATGTTGGCGGCCGACCGGCACCAGCTCGAACAGGTGCTGCTGAATCTCGTGCTCAACAGCTTGCGCGCGGTATCCGACCATGGCTGGATCGAAATCCGGGGACGCAAGCTGGCGGGTGGCAACGCGGTCGTCCTGGCGGTAGCCGACAACGGCTGCGGGGTTTCGCCGTCCGACCTGCCCTCGATTTTTGAGGCCAGATTCAGCCGCCGCCCGGCAAGCCCAGGGCTGGGTCTGTCGGTGTGCCGCAAGATCGTGGAGCGGCACGGCGGAACGATTCAGGCAGAGAGCCGTCCGGGCAGCGGAGCCACTTTCACGATCACCTTTCCGCTGGAAACAAAATTGAAAGGAGTCTGTGCATGAGCCGGGTATTGGTCGTCGACGATGATCGGGGCATGCGGGCGGCTCTGGAAGCGCGCTTCCTGCGGCGCGGATGGGCGGTCGAGACGGCGGCATCGGCGGCGGAAGGCCTCGAGAGGTTCCGGCGCAGCATGCACCCGCTGATCATCACCGACGTGCGCATGCCGGGCGAGGACGGATTCTTTCTGATGCGTTCCAGCCGGGCCCTGGTGCCCAACACTGCAGTGATTCTGCTGACCGCGTTCGCCAGCATTCCGGGAGCGGTTGCCGCCATGAAGGATGGCGCCTGCGACTATCTGGTCAAGCCGGTGTGCTTCGAGCAACTCGAGCGGGCGGCGGATCGCATACTCGATCAGGCCAGAAAACAGGGGGAAGCGGGGAAAGATCTGTGTGGGCATTCTCCCCAATGGCTGCGGGCTCTCGATCGCGCCCGCCAGGCGGCGGCCAGCGATGCCGACATCCTGATCGAGGCCGAGAGCGGCACGGGGAAAGAGCTGGTGGCGCGCCTGATCCATCGCCTGAGTGCGCGGCGTGATCGGCCATTTGTGGCCCTGAACTGCGCCGCGTTCCCCGAGACGCTGCTCGAGAGCGAGTTGTTCGGCCACACGCGCGGCGCGTTTACCGGCGCGAGCAATCTGAAACCGGGAAAGTTCGAGCTGGCGCACGGCGGCACGCTTCTACTGGATGAGGTGGGCGAAATGCCGCTGGCGCTGCAACCCAAACTGCTGCGGGCGCTGCAGGAACGGGAGTTTGACCGGCTGGGCGACACGCGCAGCGTTCGGGTCGACCTGCGCGTGATCGCCACGACCAATTGCAACCTGGCGCGTATGGTACGCGAAGGAAGGTTCCGCGCCGACCTGTACTACCGCCTGAATGTGATTCCGCTGACCCTTCCGCCACTGCGGGAGCGCGCGGGAGATGTGCAGGAACTGGCGGAGCATTTCGCGCGGCTCTACCTGCCTCCGGGAAAAGCCGTTCGGCTGAGCCCCGAATTCCTCGAAAAACTCGAAAAGCATCAATGGCCGGGCAACGTCAGGGAACTGGCGAATTGCCTGCGGCGCGTGGTCGCTCTGGCAGCGGCACCAGAGATCCATGCCGACGCGCTCGACAGCTCAGAGTGGAGCGAGACATCCACGCCGCCGGCCAGCGACGGGTCGTGTCTGCGTCCGGGGATCTCGCTTGGAGAGATGGAACGCAAACTGGTCGAGATGACATTAGAGGCAACCGGGGGAAACCGCTCGCGGGCCGCCGAGTTGCTGGGTGTGAGCCTGCGCACGGTGCGGAACAAAGTCCGCAGTTACGGCCTGCCGAGCTGGAGCAGCTATGTCCACGATTGATGGCAACAGCACAAGCATGATCGTGACTTCCATGACAGAGGCGCTCGGTCGCTTTCTCGACGTCGATGTGGCCCGATACAAGCTGGTTGCGGGGAACCTGGCCAACATCGATACGCCGGGATATCGCACGCGCGACCTCGATTTCCGTTCCGAACTGAGGCGTGCCGCGACGGAGGAATATGGCCGGGCGGAAGGCCTGATCGAAACGTCCTCGTTTCATCCGGTGGCGCGGCAAGTGCGCGGGCTGCTGGAGCGTCCGGATGGCAATAACGTGAGCGTGGAGCGCGAGAGCCTCCGGCTGGCCGAGGCGCAAATGAAGTTCAACCTGGGGATTCAGCTGCTGAAAGACCAGTTCCACACGATTTCTCTGGCCATCAATTCCGGAGGAGGTACGACGTCATGAACCTGTTCGGGATGCTCGAAGTAAGCGGCTCGGCGCTGGCGGCAGAGCGGTGGCGGGCGGAAGTTGTTTCGGCCAACATGGCCAACGCCGAAACCACGCGTACGCCGCAGGGCGGAGCGTACCGCCGGCAACTCGTCGTGTTTCGCGCGCAGCCGACTCCCAGGTTTCCCTTGTTGCTGGCGACTCTCCATTCCGAGCCGCGAGTCGGAGTGCGCGTGGACCGCGTAGTGGACGACACCTCACCGCTTCCCCGGCGATACGAGCCGGGTCATCCGGACGCAGACGCCTCGGGCTACGTGACGTATCCCAATGTGAATCCGGTGATGGAAATGACCGACCTGCTGAGCGCGGTGCGGGCTTACCAGCTCAATGCTGCGGCCGTGCAGGCGGCAAAAAGCATGATCCAGCAGTCGCTGCAGATCCTGAGCTGAGGCGACCGGAGGACGCCATGAATGCCATTTCTTCGCTTCGCATACTGCCGGCCGAGATCGAGACGCCGGCGCCAGGTTCGGCGGCCGCAGAAGGGCCGGGATTTCGTCAGGTGCTGCACAGCGCCATCGACGACATCCAACAGCTTGAAGGCCAGGCGCAGGCGAAAGTGGCTGGAGTTCTGGGAGGCAACGGAGCGGACGTGCACAGCGCGCTGATTGCCGTCGAGAAGGCCGATCTGAGCTTTCAGCTGATGATGCAGGTGCGGAACAAGATCGTGTCCGCCTACGAGGAGATTTCGCGCATGCAGTTCTGAGCTTCGGGCTCGAGCGCGCGCATGACCGACCATGGCCGAAAACGCGCCATCCACGAGCGATGTGCTGCAGCGCCTGGGGCAGTTCTTCACCGGGCTCAGCCTGAAGCAGCGGCTTTGGCTGGCCGGCGGCGCGGTAGTCGTAGTCGGCGTGTTGTGGGTGTTTGTGATTCTGCTGGGACAGCCGAAGTACGTGACGCTTTACTCCGGGTTGCGTGCCGAGCAGGCACAGAATCTGTCGAGCCGGCTGGCCGCCAAGAACATCCCGTATCAAATCTCTCCGGACGGGGGCAGCCTGCTGGTCCCAGAAGACAAGCTGGACGCGAGCCGCCTCGAAACCGCAGCCGCGGGCCTGCCGCGCAGCGCGCGGCTCGGGTTCGAGCTCTTCGACACGCCGGATTGGACCGGTTCCGATTTCACGGAAAAAGTGAATTACCAGCGCGCCCTGGAAGGAGAGCTGGAGCGGACTCTGGGCACGCTCAGTGAGGTGGAAAGCGTGCGGGTCCACCTGGTTCTGCCGCAGGAGTCCCTGTTTACCGAGCAACAGCACGAGGCCAAGGCCGCAGTCATCCTCAAGACACGCAGCGGGCGGCTGTCGGAGGAAGCCCAGCGGGCCATTCCGCAACTGGTGGCGAGCGCGGTCGACCGGCTACGGCCGGAGAATGTGACTGTCGTAGACGCAGACAGCAACACGCCGCTGCTGCGCGATGCAGTGCCTGGCAGTCGAGCTTACGGTCTCGATGAGGAGCTCGCCAAGACGCTGGTCCACACCCTCGAGCCGGTGGTGGGGGCGGACCATGTTCGTGCCAGCGTACACGTGGAATATGACCTGGGCACAAGTGAAGACACGCAGGAGACCTACGATCCCAAGGCCACGGCGACCCTGACTCAGGAGCACTCGGAAGAGAACTCCACTGGCGCGGCTCCGGCGGGCGTGCCGGGCACGGCCAGCAACGTGCCGTCTTCCACTCCACCTGCGGCGTCGGCAGCGGGAGCGGAGCAGTCCAGTTCACGGTCGGACGCGTCGACCTATGCCGTCAGCAAGAGCCTGCATCACAGCGTCGAGCCCCCAGGCCGCATCCGTCGAATCGCTGCCGCAGTGTTGGTCGACGACGCCGTCGACACCAGCGAACAGGCTGGCAAGCGGGTCACGACCCACCACAAGCGCACGGCGGAGGAGATGAAGCAGATCGAGCAACTGGCGCAGGCGGCGATCGGAGTGGATACCCAGCGAGGCGACGTCCTGGCGGTAGAGAATCTCTCGTTCCAGCAGGCGCCCGGGGAAAGCGTTCCTCCTCCGGGCAAGACCGAACGTCTGCGGCGCGTGATTGAACCCTGGACCTGGGCGCTGCGCTACGTGGGGTTGGCATTGCTGTTCCTGGTGGTCTACGGACTGGTGCTGCGTCCGGTGAAGAGGCAGGCGCTCGCCGCCTTCCGCGAGCTTCCCGGCAAGGTGGCGGCGCGACTGGCTCCGCCGGCGGCTGCCGGTGCGGGTGGCGCCGGGCTGGGACCGGGGGCCGAAGAAGCCGGCGGAAAACGGGCGAGCCAGCTGAAGCGGCTGCTCACCGAAAAAGTCAAGGCCGAGCCCGAGGCGGCGAGCCGGCTGGTCCAGAGCTGGGTCCAGCAGGAGGATCATCGGTGAGCACAAAAGCGGTGAACGGGTCGCGGAAGGCGGCAATACTGCTGGTGATCCTGGGCGAGGAGGCGGCCAGCCAGATTTACCGCCATCTGGCCCCGGCCGACGTCGAGCTGATTACCCGCGAGATCGCCGGCCTGACCGCAGTGGATGGCGAGACCGCGCTGGAGATTCTCGAAGAGTTCGAGCGCCTGGTGATCGCCGGAGACTACCTGGCGCAGGGCGGAAAGGATTACGCGAACAAGCTGTTGATCAAGGCTTTTGGGGAAGAGGGGGCAAAGGAACTGCTGCGCCAGGTATCGCTGACCGCCGAGATGAGCGCGAGCAAACTCGATTCCCTGCGCAAGGCCGATCCGCAGCAGCTGGCCAAGTTCATCGAGGGGGAGCATCCGCAGACCATCGCGCTCATTCTGGCGCACCTCGAGGCGAAACAGGCATCGACCCTGGTGATGCGGCTGCCGGAGGAACTGCGGGCGGAGGCGATCAAGCGTCTGGCGCAGCTGCGCCAGTTCTCGCCCGAGATGGCGCAGCGCGTCTCGCTGGTCCTGCACAAGCGGCTCGAAGCTCTTGGAGAACAGAGCCGGCGGGCATACGCGGGACTGCGCGGCGTGGCCGATGTCATGAACCGGCTGGAGCTCAATACCGCCAAGACGATTCTTGAGGGCATTGAAAAAGAGGATCCCAAGCTGGCGATTTCGATTCGCAATCTGATGTTCACCTTCGAGGATCTGCTGACGGTGCCGGAGACAGGAATTCGGGAACTGCTGGGACAGATGGACAAAAAGACTCTGGCGACAGCCCTGCGTGGCGCCTCGGAGGAATTGAAAAACTACATTTTCAAGTCGATGTCGTCGCGCGCCGTGGAAATGCTGAAAGAGGACATGGAAGTGCTGGGACCGGTGAAATCGCGCGAAATCCAGAAAGCCCAGATCGAGGCGGTGGCGGTGGCCCGCAAGCTCGAGGCCGACGGCAAGATCACCCTGTCACAGGAGCAGGACGATGAGTACGTTGCCTAGGCTGGCAGCAGAGGCCGTCCCGCCCGGGCGGCTCCCCATTGCCGAGCCGTTTCCCTATGACGCGGTCTCCGGCCTCGGCACGAGCGACCCTTATATCGACATGATCGCGGGCGCAGCATCGCGGAGCGCGCAGGAAGCATCGTCTCGCGAAACGCAGGCCCATGCCCAGGGCGTGCGCGACGGGCGATTGGAAGCGCAGAAGATGTTTGACGCGCAGCTGGGGCGCGAGCGGTCGGGCGTGGCGGCGGCCCTGGCCCAGTTCACCCGCGATCGGGCGGCGTACTTCGGGAAGGTGGAGGGCGAAGTGGTCGAGCTGGCGCTCAGCATCGCCGGCAAGATTCTCCATCGCGAAGCCCAACTGGATCCCCTGCTGCTGGCCGGGATTGTGCGGGTGGCGCTTGAAAGGATCGAAGGTGCCAGCGGGGTCGTGCTGCACGTGCATCCGCAGAATGCCAACGATTGGCGGCGTTACCTGGCGGTGGAACTCGATCCGGCCGACTTGCCGCAGATTCTGGAGGATCCCGCACAGACGCCGGACACATGTGTTTTGGAGACCGCGATGGGAACGACGACGCTGGGCCTGGAAGTACAACTGAAAGAAATCGAGCGAGGCTTGATGGATTTGCTGTCGGCGCGTCCGGGGACCGGGGTATGAGCGAAAGCGGGCTGCTGGCAGCCTATCTGGCCCGGCTGGAGTCAGCCTCCGCATTGCGCTGGCAGGGGAGGGTGACGCAGGTGGTGGGTTCCCTGGTCGAATCCGAAGGCCCTTTCTGTTCTGTGGGGGAGATCTGTCAGATCCAGAACGCGCTTGGGCATCCGTTGCCGGGCGAAGTTGTCGGGTTTCGAGGCTCGACTGTGCTTTCGATGGCACTCGACCAGCCGCGCGGGGTTCGGCGCGGAGATCGCATCGTGACTTGGGGCGAGCACGCCAGCTTGCGCGTGGGCGAGGACATGCTCGGACGGGTTCTGGATGGCTGCGGTCAACCGCTGGACTACGGGGGCAACTATCGGGCCAAAGGCTATCGGTCGCTCGAGGGAGCGGCGCCGCTCCCACTGGAGCGGGCGTCGATTCGCGAACCGATCGGCTGCGGCATTCGAGCCGTCGATGGGTTTATGACGTGCGGGCGCGGGCAGCGCCTCGGAATTTTTGGCGGCAGCGGAGTGGGCAAGAGCACTCTGATCGGGATGATGGCGCGCAACACCGCCGCCGATCTTACGGTGCTCGGGCTGGTCGGGGAACGCGGGCGCGAGGTGCGTGAGTTTCTGGAGAACCTGGGAGAGGACGGCCGGAGACGTTCGGTGGTACTGGTCTCAACTTCCGATCAATCGCCGCTGTTGCGCATTCGGGCGGCGCTGGCCGCGACGGCGGTTGCCGAGTATTTTTGCGCCCAGGGCAGAAATGTCCTGCTGGTCGTCGATTCCCTCACCCGGCTAGCGATGGCGCAGCGCGAAATTGGCCTGGCGGCGGGAGAGCCGCCGACCGCCAAGGGATACACGCCATCCTGTTTTTCGATGCTGGCGCGCCTGATTGAGCGGGCGGGAAACTTTTCTTCGGGAAGCATCACTGCGTTCTACACCGTGCTGATGGAAGGGGACGATGAGCAGGATCCCCTGGTGGACGGCGCTCGCGCGCTGCTCGACGGCCACATCATGCTGGACCGGAAGCTCGCGGTGCGGGGACATTATCCGCCGATTGCCGTGCTCCACAGCATCAGCCGTCTGATGTCATCGGTTTGTTCGACGCCGCATTTGCAGAAGGCGCACGAACTGCGGCGGCTGCTGGCGGCGTACACGGCGTCCGAGGACCTGATACGAATCGGGGCATATCAAAAGGGCAGCGATCCCACCCTGGACCGCGCTCTGGCGCTGATTCCAGAATTGAATCGCTTTCTGGAGCAGAAGCCGGGGGAAGCGGCGACCTTCGCTGACAGCGTGAGCCGGCTGTTGGCTCTGCCAACGTAACCATATGCCCTTTCGCTTTTCCCTCGAAGCGGTGCTGCATCTCCGGCAGGGTCAGGAACATCAGCAAGAGCTTCGCCTGCGCGCCGCCAATCAACAGGTGGGGCGGGTGCGCGGCTTGATCGATCGAGCCGAGGAACGAATCCGCCAGCAGCAAGCGGAATCGTCACGTAGCCTCTCTGCGGGGACACGAGCGGCCGAGATGCAATTCTCGCTGCTGCTGGAAGCCACTCTTCGAAGCAAGCGGCAGGAACTGCAGGCCGAACTCGTGCGGGTCATGCGATTGCGCGATCAGCAGCAAATGGTCTTTCAGCATGCGCGGCGGGAGCGCGAGAGCATCGAAGTGCTGCGCGACCAGAAATTGCAGGAGTACCGGCGCGAGCGCGAGCGGCGAGAGCAGCGCCAACTCGATGAGATTTTCCTTTTGCGGCGAAGCTATCGAATACCCCGATAGAGTTTGCCGATCCCTTGGGCAGGGACTGCCCATCCGACCCACTCCGAGCTCTTCCTCTTGCTATCGGCAGAATCGGGATTCGCTTGATTCTCCTGCACTTTCTGAATTCGCGAATGGCTGGCGATTTTGGAGCTCGAGATGCACATGGCATCTCGTACGTTCTCTCGATCCTTGATTGTCACTGTCAATCTCGAAGCGGCAACCGCCGGAAGTTTTCCATCGTTGCCTGTGGCCGGCGGCGTGGATTCTGCGGGGTCGCTGCTGGGCTGTTTCGCGCAGATGTGCATGGCGCAGTTCTGCGAGGCACAGAGCATCGCGGCGGCTTCGCAGTCCGGACCGGATGTGCAGGGTCAGTTGGGAACGCCCGCAACGGGGAGCGGGACGAAGGCGCAAAGCGAGCGACCGACGAAGGCTTCCGCGCCGCCTGCCGTGGACTTCAGTCTTGCAATGCTGTCACTGGTTCCGATACCCCCGGCGCCGCAGGTGCAAGCCGACCCTGCGGCCCCGGAACCGGCTGTCTCGGCCGCAGGCAGCTCGGCAGCTCGATCTGCGTCGGGTCTGGGACGAGACGCGCAATGCTCAAGCCTGAGTCCGGTCAGTGTGATGCCTGCGTCCTCGACGCGACCGACAGATGCAAACAGTACGAGCGCAGCGGCGCCGGCGGTTGCGTTCGACTCGACGGCGATGTGTACGTCAACCGAAGAATTCGTTTCGGTGCCGGGACCCCTGGATTTGTGCTCGCACGAAACCGATCCCGTTCCGGTGCCCTCTCCTGTTTCCGGGCGGAACACTCCGAACGCAGGCGTGAAAAGCGACAGTGTCGCGGGCGAGTCCAATGCAGAAGCTGCAGAGCCTTCTGGAGCAGGCGATGAAACGGTGGCGTTGAGCCCTCCGGTTCAGCAGGCATCCCCGCAGAAAGAGCCGATTCCGGCGGCAGCCCAGGAGGAACAGGCGATTGCGGGAGTCGTCGCCGGTGGAGTGCAGAGCCCAACGAGCAGCGAGACAGCATCCACCAGGCCTGCCGTCGACTTGACGCAGATTCCGACGTCGACGCCAACGCCCAATCCAGTGCGGCCCAACGCGCCGGGGGCGAGCGAGCCTGAATCGGGCAACGTTCAGGGAACGAAGCGGCCGCAAAGCGTCGCACCTACAAGAATGACGGGAGCCGAAATCCAAATGGAGAAATTGCGCGACCTTGCTCCCGGCGTACAAGCTTCTCTCCATGCTCAATTCGCCGTGTCGTCTATCGGCACTGCGAACCGCGACGCGGTTGCCGCCGTGGCGGCAACCGATCGGAGATTTCGCCCTACAGGGAAAACGCAACAAGTTTCGGTGCAGTCCTCCGTGACGGACTGCAGTGCTGACCAAACCAACCCGCCATCGCATTCAGGGTTGATCGAGCCGTTCCTCGGCGCTGCCAATGGGTTTCCCACGCAAGCGGACGGCGGGGCTCCGAATGCTTCCACCGCAGCAGTGTCCAGCCCGCAGCCGCTCTCGCCGGCTTCCTCTGTGCGCGTCGTGGCCAAAGAGTCATCGTCTGGCAATTCGAATGATCAGGCCGGAGGGAACGTGGCCGCCGGATGCAGCGGGATGATCGACGTTCTCGCCGCTTCACCTTCCGTTGTGGTGACCAGCGCAACTCCGGCCGGGCACGCGACTCAGATTCCAATCAGCGACGCGGCGAGCACCGGTCCGGCGAGGAATGAGTCGGGGAATCCTCCGGTGGCTGCTCTTCATGCGGCGACTGCAGCACCTGCGGCGGCCAGTCCGATCCATCTGGCGCGGATGGCGGATAACGCAGCGAGATCGGAGATGCGGATCGGGCTCAACACTGCGGAATTCGGCAGCGTGCAGGTTCGCACGGTGGTGCGCGCCAGCGATGTGGGGATTCTGATTGGCAGCGAGAAGGGCGATCTGCGGTCTCTGCTGGCGAATGATCTGCCGGGCATTGCGCACAATCTTCAGCAAAAGGACCTGCGCCTGACGCAGGTGAGTTTCCAACAGAACGGACTGCCGATGTCGGGCGATTCCCCGTCGCAGCACGACTCCCAATCGCGGGCGTTCAGCTACAAGGCGCAGCCAACGGCCGCGACGCCCCCGGAATCAGCTGCGATGGAGCGCGTTTCGTCGACAGAAGTTGGCGCGATTGGCGCACAAAGTCTCAGTGTTCTTGCGTAATAGGAGAAGGAGAAATGAACTCAGTAAGCCTGATGGCTCAGCAAAATGTCCCGATGACTGCAAAGGCGTCTGACAGTGGAGCACTGCCCAGTTCTGCGGGACTGAACGACATGTTCCTGCAACTGCTGGTGGCGCAATTGCAGAACCAGAGTCCTCTGAACCCCATGGACCCGACGCAGTTCGTCGGACAACTGGCGCAGTTCAGCGAACTCAGCGAAGTGACGCAGATCAACCAGGTTCTACAACAGATAGCGGCCAAGACCGCGACACACGTTTCGATGCCCGCGACGGCTGCGACTGCCGCGCAGGCGGCACTCTCCGAGGGGAGCGCGTCCGCCACATCGAAGCTCAATTCGAAGATTCAAGGAGTGTATTAATATGCCGAATTTTTCCATCCCACTCTCCGGACTGACCGCCGAATCGACGGCGCTGTCCACCATCGCCAACAACCTGGCCAACCAGAACACGACGGGCTACAAAAGCAAAGTGGTTCTGTTCAACGATTTGTTCTATCAGAATCTGGGAACGGCCGGCACCGGCGACCCGATCCAGTCAGGCGCTGGATCGCAGGTTGGCGCGACGCCGTCGCTGTTCACGCAAGGGAGCGTCAGTGCGACTGGCGTCGCGACCGATGTCGCCATTCAGGGAGCCGGTTTCTTTGTGGTGAAGGATTCGAGCGGGGTGATCGACTATACGCGCGCCGGCGACTTTACGGAACTGAACGACTATCTGGTGACCATCAACGGACAACAGGTTCTGGGTTACCCGGCGGTGAACGGCGTGATTAATAACGGAGCGGGGCTGGCTCCCTTGCAGCTGGGCGCGGGAACGATCAGCCCACCGACGGCAACCACCAATGTCCAGCTGACGACGAACCTGAACGCGGCCGCCAATGTTGGCGATGCGTTTTCTTCGACCATGACGGTCTATGATTCGCTGGGCGCCAGCCACGTACTGACCTTCACCTACACGAACACCGGTCCGGGCGCGTGGAATTATTCGATCACCATTCCCGCTGCCGATGTCGGAGGCACGGGAAATCCGGTGGTGGTCCAGAACGGGAATCTCACGTTCGACGCGAACGGAAATCTGACAGCCCCGGCGGCGGACGTTGCCGGAGTGACGGTAGGGCCACCCAATACGGCGGCTCTGGCCGATGGGGCCGCGCCGCTCGCCTTCAACTGGCAACTGTATAACAACGGAGTTGGCTTGTTGACGCAGGTGGCGGCGCCCAGCAGCACCTCATCGCAGAACCAGAACGGGTCGGGCAGCGGTTCGCTGGTCAAGTTCACCATCGGTTCTGACGGCATCATCACGGGTTCGTTCAGCAACGGAAAGACCCAGGCGCTCGGACAATTGGCCCTGGCCACCTTTGCCAACAACGATGGCCTCGAGCTGCAGGGCAACACCGACTTCGCGCCGACGCTCGCTTCCGGGCAGGCCGTGGTCGGAGTGCCCGCTGCCGGAGGACGAGGAACTCTGTCGGGTGGAGCATTGGAATTGTCCAATGTGGATATCGCAACGGAGTTCGCAAATTTGATTGTGGCGCAACGCGGCTTCGAAGCGAACGCCAAGGCGGTAACCACCTTCGACCAGATCACGCAGGACACGATTGCTCTGAAACAGTAGGGTGTTCAGCCCGGACGAGACGGCTCACAGACTCCGCTGGAAGGTGCCGGGTGAGCCGTTCGTCTTGCTAGAGATTCTTAATGAGAGTCGCCCAATCTTGCACAACCGCAGCCGGGCGATTGCGGAGTTGTGCTTTGTCCTGATCGCGGGAGTGATTGATTCTGCGGCAAAAGGGACTGAGAGCCGGTGCCAGCGCCTACACACCTTAGTGCTCCGCGCCGGACCGTCGATTGCTCATCCTCTGAGCATGCCGGAAGTCGAACCAGATCTTGGCGAGCGTCGTCCGCGGCGGCTGGGCTTGCTCCTAATCGTCCCGGTGCTGGCGCTGGTGTGCGGGGCGCTCTGGTATTGGATCGGCCGCGGCAGTGAGCCCGCGCAAGCGGGCGCGGACGTTCCGGTGCATTCCACTCTGCATCTTGAGACCTTTGTATTGAACCTGGCCGACGCCGACCAGCGGGCCTATCTGCGGGTGGGAATCGATCTCGGCCTGAACCAGGATGCCAAGACAGTGGCCGAACGGGTGCCGGTTGCCCAGGTGCGCGACACGATTCTCGGGGTACTGGGCGATGCCAGAGTGCAGGATCTGCTGACATCCGGTGGCAAGGCAAAGTTGAAACAGGACATCCTGCACGCTCTGCAAGAGCGGGTTCCGCTGTTAGGTGCGGAAGAAGTCTATTTCACCGAGTTTCTGATCCAGCGCTGAGCTTCGAGGAGACACCGCCATGTCCGCAACGTCTGTCGTTCCCGCGACCGCCGGAGAGCCCGGGGCCGATGCGCCCGCACGAAAGGAACAGGCGAGATGGGAGCCGGTGATGACCTTGCCGTGCCGGTTTACGGTGGCTCTGCTGCTGCCCAACTTCAAGGTCGACGATTTTCTCCGCCTGCGGCCGGGGTCGGTCATTAACACCGGCTGGGGGATTGGACGCGACGTCCCTCTCCGCGTCAACGGGATCCTGATCGGATGGGGAGAACTCGAGGGCGCGGGCAGCCGCATGGCAGTGCGGGTGACGGAGCTGGCATGACGGCTCGAGCGATCCGCGAGAAAGCCGGTTGCCTGACTGCCGCGAGCCGGCCAGTGATGCCGGGTATCGGGCGGCGCCTGCTGGGCCTGGTGCAGCAGGTGCTCCGCACGGGCAGCCGCCGTCATCAGAATCTCCGGGTATGTGACAGCGTTTCGCTCGGAGAGCGCCGTTTCGTAGCGGTCGTAGCCTACAAGCAGTCGCATTTTCTGATCGGGGGCACGGCGTCGTCATTGTCGCTACTGGCGCGGCTCGAGGTTGATCCAGGAGACGGAACGGCGCCGCAGCCGGCTGCAGTCGGTGCTCCCGCAGAAGGGCCGACAAATTGAGATATTCCGATGCAACGCGAATTGGGACCATCGCTGCGGTACTGCTGGTGCCGGCGGTGACTGCCTGTGCGGACTCGGTCCGGCCTCGTCATGCGGCCGGGCTGAACTGGAGCGGACCTGCCGGGGCCAGCGGCTCGGTGCCGTGGAACATCGTTGTCCTGCTGACCCTGCTCACGCTGTTGCCCGCCTTGGTCGTGGCCCTGACTCCGTTTACCAGGTTGCTGATTGTATTTCACTTTCTGCGGCAGGCACTGGGAACGCAGACCGCACCCAGCAACCAGACTCTGATCGGGCTGTCGCTGGTGCTGACCTATTTCCTGATGCAGCCGGTGGGAGCGGCTATCTACCAGGGGGCAGTGAGTCCTTTTCAGCGGGGCGAAGTGGACGCCTGGGCCGCCATCGAACAGGGCGCGCCTCCCCTGCGGCACTTCATGCTGAAGTTCGCCCGGGAGAAGGATCTGGCGTTGTTCCTCGAGCTGGCGCAGGCGCCGCGGCCCGCTCGGCCCGACGATGTCCCCATGCGCGTGGTTGTGCCAGCATACATCCTGTCAGAGCTGAAGACCGGGTTTCAGATCGGAGCGGCGCTGTTCCTTCCGTTTCTCGTCATTGATCTGGTGGTCGCCGCGGTCACCACTTCGATCGGCATGCTGCAACTGCCGCCCGTCGTGATCTCGACACCGCTCAAGATCATGCTCTTTGTCATGGTGGACGGCTGGAACCTGCTGATCGGATCGCTGCTGAAGAGCTTTGCGTAACGAGGAGATGAGATGGGCTCGGAATACATCGTCACATTGATGCGCCACACCATCGAGGCCGCGCTATGGATGGGAGCGCCGCTGCTGATCGTGGCCACAGTCGTCAGTCTGCTCATCAATGTAGCGCAAGTACTGACCTCGCTGCAGGAAAACACGGTCTCGACGGTACCGCGGTTGTTCGCCGTGGCAGCCGCCACTTTATTGCTGATGCCCTGGATGGCGCACCGGCTCTCTGCCTTCACGCTCGAGATGCTGGGTGACTTCCGGCCTTTCCTGCATTGAAGAAGTCATGGACACCTTCTTCCAAATCGAACCCTTTCTCACGGCAGCGGTATTCGTGGGAGCGAGAGTTTCCGGCTTGATGGTGTTCTGTCCTTTCCTCGGGAGCAACGCGATACCGATGCGCCTGAAGGCCGTGTTGGCGTTGCTCATCACCGGGTTGGTGTATCCCTTGCGCGGGCCGGTGCAGCTGGACCTGCATTCATGGCAATGGGCGGGAGTGGTGCTGGGCGAGGCGGTGATCGGACTGGTGCTCGGCCTGGCGGCGAATTTCATGATGGAAGCTCCCATGATGGCCGGCCAGATCCTGGGGGTGCAGATGGGTTACTCGCTGGCGACATTGTTTGATCCGCAGACGCAGGCCGACACACCGGTATTGGCGGAGTTGCACCGTCTCGCCGCGCTGCTCATCTTTCTGCAACTCAATGTGCATCACTGGCTGCTGCGGGCGGTGGTGAACAGCTTCGCGTATCTGCCCGCCGGGTCCGCGACAGCGACCGAAGGAGTAGCTACCGGGCTGCTGCATGCGGCCGCGGCAATTTTTTTGGCGGGGGTGCAGATCGCGGCGCCCGGACTGGTCGCCACCATGCTGGCGGATATTGCTTTGGGGTTTCTGGGGCGGGCATCGCAGCAGCTTCCGGTTCTGTTCATCGGCTTGGCGGTGAAGAACCTTCTCGGCCTTGCCATCCTCGGAGCGCTGGTGGCGTATTGGCCGCATCACTTGTCAGACCGGTTCCAGGATTCGATTGCGATCGGGGAGCGCTTGTTGCACCTGGCCCGGTGAGCCCTCGATGGCCGATCAGAACAAGACCGAGAAAGCAACCCCGCGGCGGCGCCAGAAAGCGCGCGAGCAGGGACAGGTGGCGCGCAGCCGCGACCTGATTTCCGGAGTTGGCGCCATGGCGGCCGTCCTGCTGCTTTCCTGGCAGTTGCCCGCTTTTGCCGGCGAGTGGAAAGGACTCCTGCGGCAGGCATTGAACGCCGCCGCCGTCCATCGGGAGCAACTGATACCGGCCTGGCGGAACGATCTGATGATCTTTCGCCGAATCGCGATTGCCGCCAGCCTGAGTTGGCTGGCTGGCACCCTGAGCGGAGTGGCACAAGGAGGGCTCGTGTTCGCCCCCGCGGCACTGGCACCCAATCTGAGCCGCCTCAATCCTGCGTCCAGGGTGGAGCAGCTGTTTTCCCTGAGCGCCGTGAGCCGGCTGCTGAAGTCCCTGCTGCCGACAGCCGCCATCGTGTGCCTGGCGGTGACAGTGTTGCAACGGGACTGGCGATTGTTGCCCGGCCTTCTCCATGGCAACGGCAATCGGGTGGTCAATTTTGGCGGATCGCGGGCCTTCGAGCTCGCCTGGAAAGCGTCACTGATACTGCTGGCCTGGTCGGCGGCCGACTACTTTCTGGAACGTTGGCGCCACGAGAACGAACTGAAAATGAGCCGCCAGGACCTGCGCGATGAGTTCAAGGAAACCGAGGGCAATCCGGCGGTGAAGATGCGAATCCGCCGGCTGCAACGGCAAGCCCGGCGGCGCCGCATGCTCAAAGACGTGGAGCGCGCCGCCGTGGTCATCACCAATCCCACCGAGTTCGCGATTGCGCTCGAATTCAACCTGCAGATGGAAGCCCCGGTCGTCGTCGCCAAAGGGCGAAACCTGCTGGCGGCGCAGATCCGCGACGTGGCGCTCTGGCACGGTATCCCGCTGGTGGAGAATCCGCCGCTGGCGCACGCGCTTTACCGGGCGGTGGAGGTAGGACAGGCGATTCCTGCCAAGCTGTACGCCGTGGTGGCCGAGATCCTGGCGGCCATCTGGCGGGCGCAGGCGCGGGCGGCACAAGCTGCCGCCGGCGGGAGGAGATAGGCGATGGCGGCGGCTTCGACCATCGTGAAAGCCGCTCCCCGGCTGTCGGAATGGATCATGCCGGTGGCGGCGGTGGCACTCATCTTTGTCATGCTGGTGCCGTTGCCCGGCCTGCTGCTCGACGTCCTGTTGGCGGTGAGCATCACGGCAGCCGTGCTGGTGCTGCTGTCGGCCATTCAGATTCTGCGGCCGTCGCAGTTCTCCGTCTTTCCCAGTCTTCTTCTGTTGCTCACCCTGTTTCGTCTGTCGCTGAATCTGGCCTCGAGCCGCCGCATTCTGCTGCACGGCAACGAAGGCGTGTCGGCCGCAGGCCACGTGATTGAGGCGTTCGGATCCTTCGTTGTGGGCGGCAACTACGTCGTCGGATTCGTGATCTTCATCGCGTTGATCGCGATTCAGTACATCGTGGTGGCGCACGGCGCTGTGCGCACCGCCGAAGTGACGGCGCGCTTCACGCTCGATGCCATGCCGGGCAAGCAAATGGCGATCGATGCGGACCTGAACGCCGGGCTGATTAACGAGGCCCAGGCGCGCGCCCGGCGCGAGCAGATTGCCCGAGACGCCGAGTTCTACGGCGCGATGGACGGCGCCGCGCGGTTCAACCAGCGTGACGCCATAGCGACCATCCTGATCACTGCCATCAACATCATTGCCGGATTCCTCATCGGCGTGTTCCAGCTCGAGATGCCCTTCCGCGAGGCGCTGAAGACCTACACGGTTCTCACGGTCGGGGACGGGCTGGTCACGATGATTCCCTCGCTGCTGGTCTCGATGGCGGGAGGCATGGTGGTGACGCGGGCTTCGTCCGATGCGACGTTGTCGGTCGATGTGGGCCGGCAATTGTTCTCCCGGCGTCCGTTGCTGATTGCCGCCGGCGTGATGGCGACCCTGGCCGCGATTCCAGGATTGCCGAAGTTCTCCTTCCTGCTGCTGGCTTCGTCTGCCGGGTTTCTGGCCTGGCGGACTCGCAAACGGTCGCTGGAAACGCCGCCAGAACCAGCTGCGGACAAGAAGGCTGCGAAGGAATCAGTGGAGGATCTGCTGAAGCTCGACGAACTCAGCCTGGAGGTCGGATACGGGCTGGTGCCGCTGGTGGACCAGAATCAGGGTGGCCAGCTTCTGGCCCGGGTGAAAGCGCTGCGGCAGAACCTGGCACAGCAGCTGGGGTTCATTGTTCCTCCGGTGCACATCACGGACAACGTCCGCTTGAAGCCGCGCGAGTACGTGATTGCACTGCGCGGCGTGGAAGTCGCACGTTGGGAGATGCTGCACGACCACCTGATGGCCATCAGTTCGGAGGGTTCGCCCCGGCCGGTCGCCGGAACGCCGACGAAGGAGCCGGCATTCGGCGTGGCCGCCGTCTGGATTCAGCCTGCGCTGCAGAATCAGGCGCTGGCGTCCGGCTATGCGGTGGTGGACCAGACTTCCGTACTGGCCACGCACCTGGCGGAAGTGGTGAAACAGCATGCCCATGAACTGCTGAGCCGGCAGGAAACCAAGCGCCTGCTCGACCGGCTGGCCGAGAGCCATCCCAAGCTGGTGGAGGAACTGGTGCCGAAGGTGCTCAGCCTGGGCGAAGTGCAGAAGGTGATGCAGCAACTGCTGCGCGAGCAGGTATCGATTCGCGATCTTCCGGCCATTCTCGAAACCCTGCTGGACGTGGCGCCGGCGGCGAAGAGCACGGTGGTGCAGGTCGAGGCGGTGCGGCAGTCCCTGGGCCGGGCGCTGGTGCGGCCGTTGTTGTCGGAGACGGGGAACCTGCGGGTGGTCACGCTCGACCAGGGGCTGGAGGAGGAACTGGGGAGAGCGTTCATTGCCCAAGCCGGGCCGCTGCCGGGCGGCGCTCTGCAGCCGCCTTTTGCGCGTCGGATTCTCGACGGCATGCGCCGGCTGGCCGGGGAGCAGGTCGCGCTGGCCACGCCGGTTCTGCTGTGCGCCACCCCGGCGCGATACCACGTCAAGCGCCTGCTTGAGCCATTCCTTCCGAAAGTCGTAGTGCTGTCCCCGCTCGAGATCCCGCCCGTGATCGAGGTGCAGTCTGTGGGAGTGGTGCGATGACGAAGGGCGCAGGCAGCGCGGGCTTCGGCAGGCTTCTTGCGGACATGAACGGATGAGACCGTTATGAACAAAAGCACCGCGCAAGCCTATACCAGCTGGCGGGATCAGGAAGAGCGAGACCGCATCCTGCTCGAACAGCTGCCGCAGGTCCGTTTTCTGGCGCGCCGCATTCACGAGCGGCTGCCGCGGCATGTCCCTTTGGAAGATCTGGTGCATGCCGGGGTCATCGGGCTGATTGACGCGCTCAACAAGTTCGACAGCTCCAAGCATGTGCAATTCGGGTCCTACGCCAAGTTCCGGATACGCGGCGCCATTCTCGACAGCCTGCGCGAAATGGATTGGGGTCCGCGGGAGTTGCGCCGGAAGGCCCGCAGAGTCGAAGAAGCGCACCGCAAGCTGAGTCTCGAGCTGAGCCGCGCCCCCAGCGAGAACGAGATGGCGGCCGAGATGGGCATGACTCTCAAGGAATTTCAGCGGTTGCTGGGCGAACTCGACTCGCTCGAGGTGGGCAGCCTGCGGGTCGAGTCCCCGTGGGACGGCAAAGAGGACGATCTCTGCGACTATTTGCCCAACGCGCCGGAAGACACGCCATTCTTCAGCTGCC
>Ga0335080_10000031_pt1 | contig 155273 bp, 135 predicted proteins | sample Lox_Sample_34_FD_206720 | JGI IMG/M metagenome (GOLD analysis project Ga0335080, IMG submission 206720) | Soil microbial communities from Loxahatchee National Wildlife Refuge, Florida, United States - Lox_Sample_3.4 | ecosystem: Environmental > Terrestrial > Soil > Wetlands | place: USA... | reverse complement strand
CTGCGTATTTCTTCTGTCCAACCTGTTGATGCTCTCGTTCTCCGCATGCGGCGGATCGAACTCAGGAGGCGGAGGAGGCGGTGGCAACAATCCGCCAGCGGCGCCGTCGGGGCTGACGGCCACGGCGGGAAATGCGCAGGTCACCCTGTCCTGGAACGCCAGCTCGGGCGCGGCCAGTTATCACGTGAAGCGAGGGACAGCTTCGGGTGGGCCGTACACGACGTTATCCTCGCCAACGACCAACAGCTACACGGACACGACCGCCAGCAACGGGACGCCTTACTACTATGTGGTGTCGGCGGTGAATACCAACGGGGAGAGTGGGAATTCAGGTCAGGCGACGGCAACGCCGGTGGCACCGGTCTCGCAGGCTTGCAACCAGCAGCTTCTAAACTCGTTCTGGACATCCAGCGTCGGTGGCACGAGGCACCCGCTCACGCGGCGGACAACGAGCCAGGGGATGTACGGGCCAGTTACTAGGCGAACCGCTGACGGCAAGACGCAATACGAAACGTTCGCCGCAGTGAGCGCCGGAGAAGAAAGCGTCAGCGCTTCGCAGATCTCGCCGGAGGGCTCGTCGACCAATGTCAATGTCACGGTAGACGTGCTCAAGAACCGGCATATGATCAGCGCCTACATTTACGGAGGGGCGTTTCCCGACGACGCAGCGTCGATCACCGACAGCGCTCTAAGTGTGGTGCGCTGGGGCGGGAATGCAACTTCGACCTATAACTGGAAGCTGGGAACCAACAATGCCGACAACGACTGGTACTTCGAAGACTTCGCCTTTGGTGCCCTGAATAATTCTGCTGATAGCGAATCTACGCAATTCATTAAGGATGTGCACACCGCGGGAAGCAATGCTCTGATGACAATGGTCATGCTGCCTTGCGTGGCGCAGAGCCCTGAAACGTCGACACAGCAGGGCGGTGCTTCGAACAACAATCATTGGAGCTTTCCGGTCACCTCGTGGTCTTCGCAGTGCGCCTTTGACCCCTACAATAGCAATGCGGGCGACGGGCTTATGTCTGACTGCACGACGCAGATCACTGCAAAGCCTAGCGACATCATCAACACCTACTACCCGTTACTTGATGGCCCACCGCAGGCTGGTGATCCGGCTAACAGCGTGTATCGCAGTCAATGGGCGGCCGCCCTTGCCACTGCGTTTGGCAGCGGATCCTGCCCCATCCCGTATTCGACGATCACATCGTGTCACTACTACGACATGGACAACGAGGTCGACATCTGGGGCGGCACTCACATTGACGTGCACCCGAATCCTTCGGGTTACGACGAACTGGCGAATATTTATGTGACGGAGGCTACGAATCTGAAGGTGTGGGATCCGGCCGCGGTGCGGCTGGGGCCGGTGAGTTGCTGCTGGTGGTTCTACTGGAACGGCGCCAACAGCAACGACAAGGCGGCTCACGCGGGCGATGACTTCCTGCCGTGGTGGTTGAACCAGGTCTACTTCAAGGATCAGGTTGCGGGTAAGCGGTCTCTGGATTTGTTTGACATTCATGCTTATCCGGACGGCCCGGATACGACGAACTACACGACGGCCCAGAAGCGGGCGGCAGCCGTGAGTATCTATCGCGACTATTGGGATCCGACGCTGACGAGCCCCTCGGGCACAGTCAATCAGCCTTGGGCAACCTCCATTCAGCCGAACCACACGATTGCATTTCGCATTCCGCGCATGCGTGCGATCGTGAACTCGACGTATCCGGGAACGCCGCTGGCGATGACGGAGTGGAGCGCCGAGTTCGCGGGTGCCTCGGATTTCTCGACCGCACTCGGGGATGCGGATGCTTATGGCGTGCTTGGCCGCGAGAGAGTATCACTGGCCACGCGCTGGACCGCTCCTTCTTCATCGAATCCGAACTATCAGGCGCTGAAGCTTTATACGAATTACGACGGTGCGCATCATGGCTTCGGGACAACGTCGGTTTCGGCCACACATGATGCCGATCCGAGTTTGTTCAGTACCTATGCCGCGTTGAACTCAGGCGGCACCGTGATGACGATCATGGTGTTGAACAAGGACCCAGCGAATTCGGCGCAAGTTACATTCACGATTCCCGGGTTTACTCCGAGCACCGTAACCAGCTACACGCTGTCGCAGAGTTCTCCGACCTCGATTGTCGCAGGGACATCGCAGGCATGGTCGGCGACGCGGACGTTCGCGGCGTATACGGCAACGCTGCTGGTGGTGAACGGCACTCTGGCCAGCTCTCCAGCTGCGGAGTGGGACTTGAACCCCGACACGATCATGGTTCCGGCGAATGGGACAGTTACACTGAGTCCAAAAATTACAAGTGCGACCGGAAGTGTGACGTTAGCGAACGCAGTGTTCGACGCATACGAAGGAGCGTCGGCCTGTTCCGGGTCGTTGAATATCACAACCGCAGCCGTCACGACCGGCGCCAACGGGGAGATCACGGTGAACGCCGGCAACACTCCGGCATTCTGCCACTTCACCGTGATCGCCACCGACAGCGCAAGTGTTACTCAGAGCCAAGGCGGATGGATCGTGGTGGGGAATCCGGCAGCGACCTTTACCACGGCGGGCGACCACGGGAGTGGGTCGCCCGGCAGTCAGTTGGTTTTGTCGGTCACGTTGAGTCCGGGATCTTCAGGAGGTACGAAGACCGGAGCCAGCGTGCTCTTTAGCACAACGGGAGGATCTCTCGCGAACGGTACCAACAGCGGCGGGAAAGTCATCGCGGTGACGAACAGTTCCGGTATCGCGTCGGTGACGCTCACTTTGCCCGGAACAGCAGGTCCGGTGACGGTGACGGCGGAAGGACCGTTCGGTCTCGGACATCCTGTGGCGACGTTTACCGAGACGGCGCAGTAGTACCGGAGGCCGAAGATCCTATGTAAAGCTGAGAATACGCGGCGAAGTCTCAACTTCGCGCGCGCTCTTCGGCCTCGGCGAGCCAACCGCGACGCAGTTTGTCCGCGGGGATGCTCGACAGGTACGGCTTCAAGTCGAGGACCGGGGTTGCGTCCAGCATGTCGATGCCGCGGACGTGTAACGATCTGCCGTCCCGCGCGAGTAATTCCACCACGGTGAATCCGATCGGATTCGGGCGGCGTGGAGAACGCGTCGCGAAGACTCCATGAGGGCGATTGTCGGCGGGTGGCGTGGCGATTAGTTCAAGTTTGTCTGCCGCGGTCAGCCGATCGAACACCCAGAGAACGATCAGGTGGGAGAATCCCTCCACGTCAGTAAGGCCCAACTCAAACCGCGGCAGAATTTCAATGATGCCTTCCGCGTCGTGCGTGGCGCCGAGACCCTTGGGGACTTCCAGCGCGTTCTTATAAGGACTGCGTACGTATCCGATGGGTTCGAAGGAAAACATAGTCAGAGCATTCTGACACAGTCGGGCGACCCCAACATCTTTGTCGCGATAGCCCGGGAATAGCAAGCAACTCAACGACGAGAAAACCTCACAAAAACTTTACGTCGCTTGACGAAACTCTAGATTCCGCAATGCAACATCCGCAATGAAGCGTCGCATCCCAGCAACTTAATCGCAGTTGCTCGTCGCAGTGGCCATTCATCTTGCTTCACGATGCGGGTCGAAGTGTGCCCGCTCGCCGGACGAAACGCAATGACCACGTGGAGGAGGCGATTCGCGACGGGAGTGACTGCAGTATGCGGAATCACCGATAAGGAGCAATCCAATGAATAGAAAAGCAATCATTGTTGCCGTGGCCGCTGTTCTGGGCTCGTCGCTGATCGCTTCGGCACAGGAAAACCGATCCGAAATCAGCTTGCAGGGAGGAGGTCTGTTCACCAAGAACACAGTCGGGAACGGAACCTCCTATAGCGCGACAGAGAGTGGCGGAGTGCTGGGAACCTATCGATATCACTTGAGTCACTGGTTGTCGTTGGAAGGCGCCTACGGATATAGCCTCAATACTCAGAGGTATGCACTCTCCTCCGGGGCGTTTCGGATTCAATCGGGAATCCACGATTTCACGGGCAGCCTGGTGGTGAATCTGCCCTCGCGCCCTCACTCGCGGTTCAATCCATACCTACTTGCCGGAGGTGGCGGGCTGCGGTTCGCGCCCACAGACAATCAGGTCAACACCGTGTCGGGCGCGCAGTCGCAGACGAAAGGGGTATTCGTATACGGCGTAGGCGCGAATTGGGGAATCTACAAAGGATTATCTCTGCGGGCAGAATATCGAGGCCTGGTCTACAGCACGCCGGATTTCGGATTTGGGGCGCTGGCTACGAATTCGGTGACGCACACGGCGGTGCCGACGGTTGGGATCAGTTTGCGCTTCTGATTACTGTGGCGAATTCTCCTGCGTGGACGGTTTGCCGGTAGGCGCCTTGGCATGTTCCTGCGCATCGACGGAGAAGAGCATGTAGTGATCGAAGCTGTGGCGGCGATAGTAGTTGTGCTTGCGAAATTGCAGGTAGATTTCTGCTTTTTGGGGCAGCCAGAGAGAGATGTTCTTCTTCGGGAAGGGAACGGGCCCATAGTCGACGATCTGGTGCTCGCTGACTAACTGGATCTCGGGGACCGGTTTGGTGATATCGGCTTCGATTCGTGCAATCTGAAATGTATCCGCTGAAACCCAGGCTCTTCCTCTCAGATTCACGAAGAATATCTGCTTACCAATGGTGTAACTGTGCATGCGGTTGGGCCGGTCATCACGCTGGCGGAAGCGCACAAGCCAGGCGGCATGCCCCTGCCAGTCCGTCAGTCCCTGGCAGTCAAGATCGAAATCCTTGCGTAGCTCCGGCTGGAAGACGAGAGCCAGAGCAATGAATCCGGAACTGGCGATCCGATCGGGATAGGTCTCCGCATCGGGCGAGGCAGAGCGGTATTCGTTGATGAACACAGGGCCCTGCCCCGAATCCGAGAAGGCTGCGACGTAGTCATACTTTCGAGTTTCACTTCGAACCGGCATGCCGGCGGGATCAAGCAACTGGTGAAACAGATCTTCCACCGCCGCGAATCGAGACAAATCTTGAACCAATTGCTGCACGCGGTTGCCGGCCTCGTCGATTACCTTTTCGGCGGGGCACACGGTTCCGGTGGCGAGGGTGGGCTGCACGTCATCAATGCTGGGAGCATGCCATGTCTCGGAGGCGAGGGCTGCAGAGGGAAGGGGGAAGCGAGGATTCACCGGGGTGGTGCCGGCAAGATTTGCATTGGAGTGGTCCCCGGCATTTTTCGCTGGTCCCTGCTCAATCTCCGCCACCATGGCGCGAACGTTTGGAGCAACCGGATCGTGTGGCAGGTCTCGCAGGAAAACTTTAAGCGCCTGCAAGCCTTCCTCGTTTTGTCCCAGGCGAACCAACGCTTCACCGAGTATGAGTTGCGCGGGAGCGACCGTTTTCGGGCCTATCTTTTGTCCTTTTCTCAGTGCAATCTGCGCCTCGTCTCGGGCTCGTTCGGAATTGTTGTCGTAAAGATAGGCCGTTGCCAACAACTCGTGCGACAGCCAGTTGTTCGCATCCACGAGTACGGCCTGCTCCAGAACCGAACGCGCGTCTGGATATTGCCGCGTCTCCAACAGAGCTCTCCCCAGCAGAGACAGCACCTGTGGACTGTTGGTAGCCAGTTTTGCGGCGGCGGATAAATAGGAGACGGCCTTCGTAAAGTCTCCCTTCTGCACCCAAAGGTAGCCCAGCAGAAAGTTCAACTCGGAACTCGCGGGTGCGAATGCATAGGCGGCATCCAGGTGCTTTTCTGCCCCTTTCAGCTTGCCCGACTTCAGAAGAGAGATCGCACGCTTGGCCTCTTTCCGTGCCTTGGGCGACAGGATTGTCGTGGCAATATCCAGGTTTACGGCCGTAGGATCGCGGTGCAGAACGATCTCCACTCGTATGGATTCGAGCGACCGCATCACACGTACGTTCTGCTTGGTGCTCAGGTATCCGACCGCGCTCACTTCGACCTCGTAGTCCCCCAACGCCAGATTGGTGAAGACGCTAAGAGAGGAAGTGCCCGTGGTTTGCCAGACCGCCAACTGATCATAAGCACGCACCAACTTGACCATGCCTTCGCGGTCAAGACTGGTGCCACTCTTCTCGGAAAATATGCTGAAGACCAGCACTCCTGTTCCGGGGGCCGTGTCGTATGTCAAACGAGTATCCCGTGGCAACTGCCCAAGACACGGTAATACAAGAACGCAAACAGCGCACCAGGCTTGGAGAAGAGAGAGAACTGCCAAAAGCGAGGAGTGCCTGCGATTCACAGTGATACGGCTCAGAGGCATAGGCAGATCCGACGAGCAGTCTGGTACGCGGTCAAAGAGCGGATACACCGCTAGGATCCGCCGTTAGGCTTGTCAGGGACAGGTTCTTTCCGCTTCTCGTCGGCATCGACTGAGAACAACATGTAGTGATCGAAACTATGGCGCCGATAGTAGCGGTGCTTGCGAAAGTCGAAATAGATTTCTGCACTCTTCGGCAGCCAGAGGGTGGTGTTCTTCTTCGGGAAGGGAACCGGTCCGTACTCTACGACCTGGTGCTCGCTGAGGAGTTGGATTTCGGGCATGGGCTTCACCATCTCAGCCTCGATACGGACGATCTGGAATTTGTCCGAGGTGATCCAGGCGCGGCCTTTCAACGGGACAGGGTGGAAACTGTTTCCCACCTTGTAGGTGTGCATGCGATTGGGACGATCACTCCGCTGCTGGAAGTGAACCAGCCAGCTGTCTTGCCCACGCCAGTTGCCTAGCCCCTCGCACACCATATCGAAGTTGTCGCGCACATGAGGATGAAAGACGAAAGCGAGTGTGGTGAAACCCGTGCTGGCGATCTTGCCCGGGTAGTCAGACAACGAGAGTTTGGTAGCGGCGCGATCTTCGGTTACGTCAAGGTAGCCCGGTTCGAGCTCCGAGATAGAAGCGACGTAATCGAACTTACGGGTCTGATTGCGGCCTGGATTGCCGTACTCGTCGAGAGTCTGGTGAAACAGATCTTCAATGGCGGCGAATCGGGCCAGATCATCTACCAGTTCCTGCACGCGCTTGCCTGACTCGGCAATCACGTGGTCCGAGGGACAGGGAATGGCAGGATCGACGGCGACTTTGACGTCATCAACGCTGGGAGGCTGCCAAGCCTTTACCGAGAGTTTGGGATCAGAAATGGCCAATAGCGGGTCGACACCAGCCAGAGTTTTTGATGGCGCTGTTCCGTCCGATGACGGCGAGCCGTGCTCTTCGATGTCTGCGATCAAGCTGCGAACTCGTCCGGCTACGGGGTGTCGCGGAGACGTCTCCAGAAATGTTTGCAGTGCCGCAACACCGTCTTTTGTCTGGCCGAGATTGACTAACGCTTCACCGAGAACGAGTTGCGCGGGGGCGGCAGCCGCCTTGCCCTTGGCAATGGCAATCTGCGCCTCGTTGCGTGCTTTGTCGAAGTTCTTCTCGTGCAAGTATGCATCCCCAAGAAGTTCGTGAGGGAGCCAATTCTCCTGATCGGCGAGGACTGCCAGCTCGAGGGCGGAGCGCGCTACGGGATAGTTTCGCTCTTCCAGGCTGGAGCGCCCGAGGAGGGTGAGCGCCTGCGCGCTGTGTGGATTAACAGTCGTGGATGTGGTCAGGTAACCGGTGGCCCGCGTGTAGTCTCCTTTCTGAAAATAGAGATAGCCGAGCAGGAAGGTCACATTCGCGTCAGAAGGAGAGGTTTTGTAGGCTGCATCGAGGTATTTCTGGGCGTCGTCGAGTCTTCCTGACTTGAGGGCCGAGACGGCGTGCCTGGTTTCCTTGCGGGCCTTCGGAGGCAGAATGGAATCGTCCACATCGAGATTGACTGCGGCCGGATCGCGGTGCAGGACGATGTCAAACTCGAGAACATTGTGGGTACTGACGACTTTAACTGGCTGGTGCGAACTCAGGTAGCCGATAGCGCTGATCTCCGCGTCATAGTCGCCGTACGGGACATCGGTAAATATTCCTTCGGAGTTATCGCGGGTTGTCTGCCAGGTTGCCATCTGGTCGGCGAGGTTTACGAGCTTTACCAGAGCCTGGCGGGTGAGACGCGTGCCGTTACGCTCGGCGAATATTTTGAAAGTAATGATGCCGGTGTTTGGAGCTGTGGCGAGGGTTACGACGTTGGTCTCGTCCGGATGACCGTAGCTGCCGTAGAGCTGCGCAGCCGCGCACACCGGAAGGAGGCAAAGAAGCAGAATCTCGCAAGCGAAATGGCATTGGTGGCGAGACATGGCCCGATCCGACGCGACAGTCTGGCACAGTTGGCCGATGTGGTCAATGTGCGCAGGTGGATGGACTGACTAGGGTTTCTTCTCGGGCTCGGATGCGGGCTTGGTATCAGTTTCGTCGGAATTTTTGATGATGTATTGAACGATGAGCGAGATTCTCCGATTGGCAGGGTCGAGGGGGGCGTCCGGCTTGCGGAGACGCTGGTCGGCGAAGCCGCGGACCTGGGTGATCTGATCGGAACGAATTCCATGGTCCTGCATGACGCGGCGTGCGGCATTAGCGCGGTCGGAAGAGAGTTCCCAGTTGCCGTAGGTGGCAGAAGGTGCGTATGGCTGGGAGTCTGTGTGTCCTTCGATGGAGAGCTTGTTGGGAAGGGCGGCGAGTTCTTGCGCCAGAGTGATCAGCAACTCCGCTCCGTCGCCATTGAGCCTGGCACTGCCGCTGTTGAAGAAAGTTCCGCTCGCAGATTCCGAGAGTTCGATGCGCAGGCCCTCGCTGGTCACGGTCATATCGATGTGGCTCTTGAGCTTGTCGAAGTCCGCCATTTGTTTGATGGCGGCCTGCAGTTGGTCTTTGAGTTTGGGCATGTTATCGCGGGTAAGGATGAAATTCTCCCCGGCCCCCTGCATGTTGGAGCCAACTTTCTTCGATGTGCCGCTGGGATCCTTGAAGTATCCGCCGACGGCTTCCTGTACTTGCTTGCTGCTGTTGAGCAGCCAGAGCACGATGAAGAGCGCCATCATGGCGGTGACAAAATCCGCGTAGGCGACCTTCCATGCGCCTCCATGGTGACCGCCATGGCCGCCTTTCTTTTTGAGGATGATGATGGGGCGGGTTTTGTCCATAGATCGACCGGTTAGGAGGCGGCCGCAGCAGCAGCGGCGGCGCCACCGCCCCGGCAGGCTTGTTCCATCTCCTTGAAGGACGGCCGCACGTGGCCGGGGACAGCGCGACGTGCGACTTCGACGGCCATGATGGGGGCGGTGCCTTTCAAAAAAGAAACGATCAGCACGCGCATGACATACAGGAAGGCGTGCTCTTCCTCGGCGATCTTCGTCATGTTGGCGGCGACCGGACCAACCAGGCCGTAGCAAAGCAGGATCCCAAGAAAAGTTCCGACCAGAGCAGCAGCGACCTTGTGCCCGATTTCCTCGGGCGGGCCTCCAAGCGCTCCCATGGTGATTACGACTCCCAGCACGGCGGCAACAATGCCGAGGCCGGGCAGAGAGTCCGCCATGGTGCTCAGGGCTGTGGTGGGCTGAGTCGCGTCGTGGTGATGCACTTCCATGTCGAGGTCGAGCATCTGGTCCAGTTCGAAGGCGTCGAAACCGGTGATCGCCATGCGCAGCGAGTCGCAGACGAAATCCTGTACGTGGTGATTCTTGATAAAGATCGTGTTCTTGGACAGGACCGCGCTCTTTTCGGGCTCTTCGACGTCGGCTTCGAGCGCCATCAATCCATCTTTACGGGCCCGGTTGAGCAGTTCGTACATGGTTTTCAGAGCGTCGATGTAGGCCTGCTTGGTGAACTTCGAACCGCCGAAGACTCCCCCGATGCCCCCTGCGATCTTCTTGATGATGTGAAGCGGGTTGGAGATCAGGACCGTTCCGACCGCCGCACCGCCGATGATGACCAATTCCGCGGGCTGAATGAGGACCCGCAAGTTGCCGTGTTCCATCAGGTAGCCGGCGACAATGCAACCGAAGACGACAACGATGCCGATAATCGCGAACATTGCTAACTCCCAGAAGTTGGGTTCTCGCCTGCCGCGGCAGCGCGTGCCAGACACGCGGATGCCGCCTCTAGAGACTGTTGGGCTCGACTTAACAGCGATTCGACGCTGTCGCCTTCGAGGGCTGTGGCTTCGCCGAGGCAGATGGGCAGCGAGCGCCGTTCTCCCCACCACTGGACGGAATCGTTCGCCAGCATATGATGGAGTCTTTCGCCGACGGAATGCAGCGCATCGCTACCGCAGCTGTTCAGAATTACCAGGAACTCATCGTCCGCCCAGCGACCGACCACGTCCGTCCTGGATAAGCCACTGGCCAGGGTTTGGGCTGAGACCTTCAGCAACGAGGAGGCAGCATCATTTCCAAATGCGGCCCGAAAGTGTTCGAGTCCGGGAAGGCGAAGGCGGAGAATCGCAAGTGGGACCTGCTGGTCAGTGAACGCACGGTGCGATTGTCGCAGTTGGGCCTGCATACGCGCCCGGCTGGCAAGACCGGTGAGTTCGTCGATACAGCCGGGCAGAGTTTTTTCGGCATGCCCGGTGGCGCTGCCCTGCTCAAGGTCATCGAAGGTTTCGACGGCGCCGATGATGAAGCCATGCTGGTTGCGAACCGGAACCGCGCGTACGCGCACAGGAATTTCGTATCCGGACTTGTGTAACAGAAATCCGGTTGCTTCGATGGGATGGGAGGTCTTGATGGCAAGCACCAGAGGGCATTCCTGGGCACAGTATTCGCATCCATTCTGGTGACAGTGGAGAAAAGGCCCGGTCACGCAGGAGCGCCCAATGATTTCATGCCGGAGATGTCCCGTGATCCGTTCCGCGCCATCGCTCCAGAAAAGGATCTTCTTGTGCATGTCGATGACACAGACTCCGGTTAGGAGGCTTTCCAGGATGTCACGACAAACGGCGAACTCATCGAGGGCTGACATGCAGTCTTGGCTCTGTCGCAGTGATAAGGAACTATGGGGCACATCGGCAGAATTCAGCGGGACTTCAACCAGTGTGGAGTCGGCCGAAAGACGGCCAGGCTACAGTTTCAATGAGGCGTGAAAGTGGCGCACTCTGTAGAGTTCATAGCCCGGAAGTGCCATATGCAGAAACCTGCAAGGCGGCTATTTTCGTTGATGAGCAGTTCTGGGGGAGGGCTGCCCGGGCGTCCTGAACTCGAAAGAGTTTCGGGACGCTCGTTATTTTTTGTGCCGAATTTCCTGACCCCGCGAGCTCGCATCCACCCTGCTTTGGCGGCTGCGCGAGTCAATTGGTTGAAATGGTGAAGTTGACCGTGATCTTGGCCTGGGTCTCAACGGCGAGCGATCCCTGGTAGTGGGGCTTGAAGTGCCATTGCCGGACCGCCTCACGGGCGGCGGTGGCGAGGATCGGAGGCCCGCTGACGACCTGCAGATCCTGGATCAGTCCATCACGACCAATCAAAGCCTGAAGGATTACCGAACCCTGTACCTTCATCTGTCGAGCCAGCATCGGGTACTCAGGGCGCACGGACGCAGTGACTATTGGAGAATCGGACTCCGGCGCGATCCTGGTCCGGTCGGCGGCAGGTGTGGTTATCTGACTATTCGCTTCGCCGGAATCGGGCGCCAAAGGAGCATCTGGCTGTTGCGGTTGGGCGCGCTGCAAATCCACATGCACCGCATTACTTCCAGGGTGCATGGTGCGGTGCGCATCGCCTGCTACCACCTCGACTTCAAGTGGGGGGAGCACGGTCCGTGTGATGGTGGTCGGCGGAGTCGGTGGATCATAAATTTCTTGCGGGTTGACGCGGGCCGCAGCGCGTGGGTGAGCCTTTTTCGCTTGCGACGGGGCTTGCCGCGGAGTGGCCGGGGTAGGGCTGTTCGACTGAGGAGCTACCTGAAGCGGTTGGACAAGCACCTCCTGCGCATCGGGGAACCAAAAGTCGCGGTCGCGATAAAGCACCACTGCCAAAGAAATCATAAGCAGCGCCAGGGCGGCGAGCATCAAGCGCTGTTGTCGGGGCGCTTGCGGCGACGCCGGACCCGGAAGCAAACGCCGGCCGGATTGGGGGATTCCTGTATTCTGATCCAACATACCGAGGGACCCGTCTTTAAGACTCTGCCTAGTATGCCCCGGCTGAGGGCGGCAAGACCAGAGCTAATCGCTGGAAGATCGACCGGAGCGGCCGCAGGGGATGCGAGGACGAGCCTGCGCGGGCGCCGAGAACGGACGTAACTTTCCGGGTATTCGGGAATCCGATGGAGAAGACGCTCGTCGACACCGGGCTTTGTGGGGGCTCAGCCTGCCCTCTACAACCGGGTTGGCGAAGGGCCCCTTGCGTGTGAAAACAACTTTCGGGACAGCACTGACTGAGTGAAAATGTACCCGAGGTGCTGGAGCAGCTGGACGGGAATGGCCGAGTTGAAAGTTGTCCTAAGCAATCTGGGGCCGGGCACGCGCGAGCAGGAGTTGATCGCGCAGGTGCAGCGCGGGCAATCGGAGTCGTTCTATGAGCTCGTGCGGCCCTATGAACGGCGCGTATACGCCGCGGCCATGGCTATCCTGCGCAACGAGGCCGACGCAGAGGATGTGGCCCAGGAAGCGATGTTGAAGGCACTGGCCAACATCCGGCAATTCAGGGCGGAGGCGAAGTTCAGTACGTGGCTGATTCAGATCACGGTGAATGAGGCTCTGATGCGGCGGCGCCGCGAGAGGATTGGGACGATGGAAGCCATCGACGACAACCGCGACGACGAAGGGGAATATGCGCCGCGCGAATTCGCCGACTGGCGGGAGATTCCCTCCGAGGCGCTGGAGCGGAAAGAAGTCCGGCAGAAACTGGCGGAGGCGCTGGCCTCGCTGGACCGGAAGTATCGCGAAGTCTTCGTAATGCGGGATATGGAGCACTTGAATATTCAGGAAACAGCCGAGGCACTGGGAATCTCCGTGGCCTCGGTGAAAACGCGGTTGCTGCGGGCACGGCTGATGTTGCGGGACATGCTCGCAGGAGGCTGGGAAGGTGGCTGGTTCAGCCGGTTGCCCTTCGAGAAGGGAACAAAACCATGGTAGTCAACTGCGAACAAGTCTGGAAGGAGATATCCAACTACATCGACGGGGAAGTGGACGGGGATCTGCGTACGGCAATGGACGAGCACCTGCGCACGTGCAAACGATGCACGTCGGTGCTGCAAGGAGCTCGGAACGTAGTCCAGTTGTACGGCGACGAGCGCATGATCGAAGCACCGGCCGGATTCGGAAGAAGACTCGAGCGCAGGCTGACGCAAGAGTCGCGGGTCCGCCGATGGGCGTGGCCCAAATGGTCCGTCTGGCTTGTTCCGGTCGCCGCATTGGCATTAATAGTCGGCGGATTGCGTTGGACCCGCTCGGTCGGTACTCCCCGCCCAATACAATCTGAGCGCGCGAAACCGACCTACAACATCCCACCCGACATGATGGTCGTGGTGGCGTTGAATTCCAAGGAATTCCATGTCGCGGAATGCGATCTCGTCCGCAACCAGGACAAGGTCCAGACGATGACCGCCAAAGAGGCGATTCAGGCAGGATACACTCCATGCCCCAAGTGCATGCGGAAGTATGTCCAGACAGCCAATAATGGTATTGCACACCCCGAACAGGAGAGGGATGCGAGCGGCCTTTAGCAGGCGAGTTGGTCGCGGGTAAGCTTCAGGCCGTTCAGATTTCCCAGGGCAGTGACGGCAACGGATTCGGGCTTGAAGAACTCGTTCGCCATGGTCATCAGGTCTTCGGCCGTAACGGCCTCGATCCGCGCAATCAGTTCGTCGAGATCGTAAAATCGCTCGAAGTACATCTCCTGGCGCGCCAGGTTCGACATGCGCGAGGTGCTCGACTCGAGCGAGAGCATTAGGCTGCCTTTCAGTTGCGCCTTGGAGCGGCTCAATTCCTCATCGGACACAGGCTCGTTCTTGAGTTTGCCGAACTCACTGACCACGGATTGCACTACCTTGGCGGCCGACGCCAACGACGTTCCAACGTAGACGGCGAGGCAGCCGGTATCGCGGTAGGGATTCAGATCGCTGTAGATCGAGTAGGCCAAGCCTTGCCGCTCGCGAATGTTTTGAAACAGGCGGGAACTCATGCCTCCGCCGAGCAACGTATTCAAGATGTATCCCGCGTGGCGTTTCTCGTGGGCGATCGGATGCGCCGGCACCCCAATGCAGAGCTGGACCTGTTCGAGAGCTTTCTTATTTCTCAGGATGATCCGCGAGTGAATCTTCGGCGCGGAGGAATGCAACCCATTCGCATGGGGCTTCATGTGCTCAAAGTGGCTCTTGACGAGTTCGACGAATTGGTCGTGATCGAGATTGCCGGCCGCCGAGACGATGATGTTGCCGGGCGCAAATCGGTGAGCGTAGGCCTCCAGTACGGGCTCGCGCTCAAAACGCTTTACCGTTTCTTTGGTTCCCAGGATCGGCTTGCCCAAAGGATGATCTCTCCAGAAGTTCTGGGTGAAGATCTCGTGCACAAGATAGTCAGGATTGTCCTCGTCCATCTTGATTTCTTCGAGAATCACACCCCGCTCCCGGGCGATATCGGCGGCATCGAAAACGGGGTTCAGAACCAAGTCGCTGAGGATGTCGAGCGCAACCGGCACATGCTCGTCGAGCACTTTGACGTTGAAACAGATACATTCCTTGGCGGTGAAGGCGTCCATATTTCCGCCGATGGAGTCCACTTGGCGAGCGATCTCCTCGGCAGTTCGATGCTTCGTTCCTTTGAAGACCATGTGCTCGATGAAGTGGGAAATGCCATTCCATTCCGGGGCTTCGTCCCGCGAGCCAGTCTGCAACCAGACTCCGATCGATGCGGAGCGGATGTGCGACATCTGTTCAGTAATGACCGTGAGCCCGTTGGGGAGCTTGTGACGACGAATGCTGCGCACTTCGTGAGACATAACAGTACTTCCTGCCGAAATCCGTGCAAAACCCCAGTGAGATGTGCTGAAAATCGAGGAGCTTTACTATTCTTACATAGGGAACGCGGGCGTGCGAGAATAAGTTTAACTGTCTAGAATCAGTGACTTATGGAGATCCCGTCTGGGGCTCGATTGTCCCTGGTGGAAGCGCAGTTTCACAGATCCTGCGCAATCGGATAACGTAGCGACATATGACGGATGTCGTTCTTCATTCGTTGCTCGGCATGGACCGCGGCGAGTTGGTTTCGTTGGTGGAGAGAGCCGGCGAGCCCGACTACCGGGCGCAGCAATTGGCGGAAGCGATTTATCGAGAAAGAGTGGAGTCGGTGGAGAGAATCTCCACACTTCCTCAGCAGTTTCGCGTCCGGCTCGCGGTTGAGGGCTATGGGATCGGGCTGCCCACGATCGAGAAACGCTTCGTCTCGAAGGACGGCACAGTCCGCTATCTGATGTCGTTTGCTGACGGACAGAGTGTGGAGACGGTGTGGATGCCGGAGGGCGATGGCGGCGAAAGTGGCGACGGCAGCGAGGTGGAAGACTCTGGAGAAGACGCCTCACGCCCTTGGGACCGAGCGACGATTTGTGTGTCGAGTCAGGTCGGGTGTGCGGTGGATTGTCAGTTCTGTCTTACAGCGCTGCTGGGTGTGAAGAGAAATCTGAGCGCCGGCGAAATCGTGGGGCAAGTCCTGGCGGTTCTGGAAGACCAAAAAGTTACGCCGCCGCAGGACCGGGTGAACCTGGTGTTCATGGGTATGGGCGAGCCGTTTCTGAACTACGAGAACTTCATGAAGGCGGTGCGACTGCTGGTCGAGGAAGCGGGTGTGGCGGAGTCGCGCATGACGGTCTCAACGGCAGGAATCGTCCCGAGAATTCATGACTTCGGACTCGAGCCGATTCGTCCGAAGCTGGCGATTTCGCTGAATGCCTCAAACGACGAGAGCCGCAGCCGGGTGATGCCGATCAATCGCAAGTGGGACCTGGAAAGCCTGATTGCGGCCGCACGCGAATTTCCGCTCCGGAATCGCGAGCGCATCACCTTCGAATACGTTCTGCTGGATGGTGTAAATGATGGCGTCAAAGACGCTCAGCAGGTGGCGGGATTGTTACGCGGCCTGCGAAGCAAGGTGAACCTGATCGCCCTGAATCCGGGACCGGGAATCGATTTCTCAACTCCAACGGCGGAGAGAGTGATGGCGTTTCAGAAATTCCTGATCAAGGCGGGCATACCTACGTTTGTACGGCGACCGCGGGGGCGCGACATTTTCGCCGCGTGCGGACAGCTCAAGCGTACGGTTGAGATTGCCACGTCGCCGGCACCGTAGTCTCCTTTGTCGAGGCCGGAGCGGCTTCCACTGAAGGCAATTCCATGCAAAGTAAAAGCGTTCCATCCGCGCGGCGTTCCCGGTAAACGCGGCCGCGGTGTTCCTGCAGGATGCCTTGGCAAGCACTGAGCCCAAGAGAATCTTCCGGGTCCACTGGCGAACAGCCTCTCGCCTGGCCGGGCACGAAAGGCAGAGCCTCGGTAGCGATTTGAAGCAGGCACAGGCCGCCTTTTTTCTCGGTGCTGGCGATGAGAATCTTGCCATCGCGCTCGCTCAGGGCGTGAATTCCGTTGCCCACGAGTTGCATGCACACCTGAAGCAGCTGGTTGGAATCACCCATGACTTTGGGAAGCGTATTGTCGAACCGCGTTTGGACGTCCAGCTTGAGAGCCTTCCAGTGATGTTCTGAGAGCTTTACGGCGGTGCGGGCCAGAGTATTGAGATCGAGGGATGTCTTGGGGGCGGGCGCCTGCCGGGCAAAGCTGATCAAGCTGGCGACCAGCGATTTTGTACGCCGGACATACTGACCGACTTTCGCCGCGAGGGGCTGCTGCTCCGCGTTCAACGGAGTGTTGAGCAGCAAATCGGAATATCCCAGCATCGCAGTGATCGGGTTATTGAGTTCATGGGCGGCGCCGCCTGCCAGTTGCCCGATCGAAGCAAGTTTTTCGGACTGGAGGATCTGCGCCTGCAGGCGCTTCAAGTTTTCGAAAGCCTCACGCGAGTGATCGAGCAAGCGGACGAGTTCCCGATCGAGGATCCGCTGCCGCACCATGATCATGACTCCCATGGTGAACGCGGCCATGAGAGTCAATGCGACACGGAAGAGGCGGACCGGTGGTGGAATGAGCTCGTCGGAGATAGCCCAAAGGGCAAAGACTGGCACGGAGAAGACGGCGATCATGCTGCATCTCGCCACCCAGACTCCATAAGGAGCGGACGCTCCCGACGCGAGGGGCTGGGCCTGAGCCGATTTGACTCTCAGAGCGATCCAGGTGAGGGACGCCATCGATGCCAGCAAAGGGACGTCGTATAGGCTTCCGCTGTAATACGTTCCTCGCGCGATAGCCCAGTTGGCTAACGTCGAAGCAGCGGAATAGCAAAGGTTCATGGCAAACAGGGAGGAGTAGATTTTTCTCCACTCGCCATTGCTTGTGAGCCACGAACCGAGAAGACCGGCCAGCAGAACAAGCTTTTCCGCGAAGTAGACGTCGTTGAGATCGTGATTGTAGGTGGCCACGTCGGGAAGCACGTACTGCCATGGGGTCACGATCAAAACGTAGAGATAGAGCCACCAGATCATGAGCAGCGCGAAATCCAGCCTTCCCACGCGATAGGAATACTCATCGCGCGAGAATTGCACGCGGATGCCGAGTGCGGCCATCAGTGGCACCAAATGGAGGAAAAGAACGATATCCCATGCACACAGATCCGGGACTTCGCGGCGAAGCACGATTTCGGTGTAGGTCCAAAACAGCTGGTAAGCCAGCCAGAGCATCAAGCCAAGGGCGACGAGCGACCAGAAGAGGCGGAGTCGTCCTTGCCCTCGCAATGCAAGGGGCACAAAGGCAATGGCACCGGAAAGCAAGAGAAGGGATTGAATGACGTCGCTAATTGCGGTAAGGGCGAAAGAGCGGGGCAGAAGCAAGGCGGCCAAGACCGCGATTGACATCAGGCCCACCACGGTCGCCAGCCAGAGTTTAGACCGAACGCTCAAAAATACTCCTCCGCGCAGCCATTCTAGGATGTTCAGAGCAAATGACCATGGTTACTGTAGTAACCTTGTCCTGAGGGAGAAGTAGTGGGCGACCGATCCGACTCCGGATACAAACTTGCAGAATAGCCTTTCAATTCAATAATATGCGCCTGTGTTCACCGAGACGGGAGCCCGCACAAGCAAGTGAATCCACGCGTTGAACGATATCGACAGTCCTGGAGGCTGAGAGTTCCGGCCGATCCCGGCGAGACGCGCCGCATCGAGAGCTGGCTGGCGACGGCCCGCGTTTTTCTCGCGGTTTCGACTTTGGTCGCGATCCGCATGGACCCCACCGAATTGGGGCATTCGTGGGCAGCGTACGGATTGTTTGTTTTCTACCTGGCCAACGGGATCCTGATCCTGATGCTGCTGCGGCGGCGGCAGCAATCTACTGCCGCCTTTCGATTCCTGGTGCACGCGGGCGATATCGCTTGGCCGGCGATGATTTCGGTTTTTGCCGAAGGACCCAGGACACCGTTCTTCCTTTTCTTCTTTTTCGTGCTGGCGGCTGCCGCCTATCGCTGGGGTTTGTGGGAGACGCTCGGCACCGCGGCGGCTGAAGCCGCGCTTTTGTGGATCGAGAGCTTTGTGGTTCTGCATGTGTGGCCGCAAGGTTCGTTGCCCTTACGGGCGATGACGGGGCTGCACATCAATGTCCCCGAGTTCGAGCCGAAGCGTTTGTTCATGCTCTCGGTGTACCTGATTGTGATGGGGCTTCTGCTGGGATATCTTGCCGAGCAACAGAAGCATCTCAGGGCAGAAAAGGCAGTGGTCACGGGAATACTCTCCCGGATCCGGGTCGAGGCTGGCCTGACGGGGACCATCGAGCAGATCTTCAACGAAGTGATGACGATGTACGGCGCGTCGAGGGTGATGATCGCATCCCAGGAGACACATAGTGAGCGGGTCTTCGCCGGTGAACTGAGCAAGGCGAAGGAGAGCGCACGCGCGGAGTTCCGATGGCTTGAATCCGGAATGCAGAACGCGCGAGCGTACCTGGACGACTTCCCGGGTGAGGCCTGCTATGCATCTGCGGCTCGCGGAGGCTGGACGACCCTGGCTCTGGATTCCGCCGGGCACCAGGTCGCGGTGACGAACCAGACAACGCTAACCCAACTGCGGCAAGAGCAGCCATTCAACACCGTAGTGTCGGTCGCGTTCTTATTCGGTAGCGATTGGAGAGGAAGGGTATTTCTGTTCGATCCTTCCTGGCGGGGAGAACGACAGGAGGAACTTCGATTCCTCCTGGATCTGGTTCACCAAGCGGGACCCGCGATCTACAATGTGTACCTCTTGCATCGGTTGCGCCGGCGTGCTTCGGCCGCTGAGCGTGCGCGATTTGCACGGGAACTTCACGATGGCGCGGTACAGTCGCTGATTGCGGTCGAGATGCAGGTGGACGTCTTGCGGCGGCAGGCCGAGGCAAATCTGCCGATTGGCGCGGAGTTAGGGCGAATCCAGGGTCTGCTGCGCGAAGAGGTCCTGAAGCTGCGCGAACTCATGCAGCAGATGAAAGCCATCGACGTTGACTCGCAGCGGCTGTTGGGGGTTCTATGGGATACAGTCGAGCGTTTCCAGCGAGAGACGGGCATCAGCGCCCGCTTTGTGACTGAGTTGAAGGAACTCGACATGCCGCAACGGGTATGCCGGGAAATCCTGAGGATCGTTCAGGAGGGGTTGGTCAACGTTCGCAAGCACAGCGGGGCGCGGCATGCGATGGTACGGCTGAGTTCGACCCCTGAAAGATGGAACCTGACCGTGGAAGATGATGGGAAGGGGTTTTCGTTCTCCGGCCGTTACAATGCTGAACAAATGGGAGAGGCTGGCAAGGTGCCGATGATTATAAGAGAACGCGTAGATTTGATTGGCGGGGAACTCACGGTAGAATCAAGTCCCGGACAAGGGACGAGGTTGGAAATTACCGTGCCGCGGAACGGGGACTTGCCGCATGAACTTTAGAAAGCCACAACAAATTCGGCTTGTAATCGCCGATGACCATCCGATCTTCCGCGATGGCTTACGGCGGTTGTTAGAAGCGGAAGCCGACCTTAAGGTTCTTGGGGAAGCGTCCGATGGCGCGGAGGCAGTGAAACTCGCTCGTCAGCTGAAACCCGACATACTGCTCCTTGATCTGGCGATGCCGAAGCATCCGGGGCTGGAGGCCTTACGCGAACTCAGTGTTCCGGCGAATGCTACTCCGGTGCGGGTCATCCTGCTGACGGCAGCGGCGGAGAAGAGTCAGATCGTCGAAGCCCTGCAACTGGGTGCCCGGGGAGTAGTTCTCAAAGACTCTGCGACTCAGTTGTTGCTCAAGGCGATTCAGACGGTCATGGCGGGTGAGTACTGGGTGGGCCGCGAGAGCGTGTCGAACCTCGTACAGTACCTGCGCACACTGATGCAATCTACGCACGACGAGGCACGCCAGAAGAAGTTTGGACTTACTCCGCGAGAACTGGAGATCGTGTCGGCGGTGGTCGCCGGATACTCCAATAAAGAGATCGCCGAGTACTTCAAGATCAGCGAGGATACGGTAAAACATCACCTCAGCAATATCTTCGACAAGTTAGGCGTTTCGACAAGGCTGGAGCTGGCACTGTTTGCCGTCAATCAGGCGTTGCCGCTCAAGAGCATTGCCTAGCGGAGCGTCACCACGGGTGGCACTTACGTGCCATTGGCTGAAATTCGCTTCACGGATATATTGTGTGCTTACGCACCAGCCTGGCGTGCTGGGGAATTTTATACCTGCGTTCGGTGGATTCTGTAACGTAAGAGGAGCCTCGTGGCAAACCGTTTACAGCAGCTGTGGAACGATGAGCGCGGCCAGGATATTGCCGAGTACGCCGTCATGTTGGCTGTGATCCTCGTCATTGTCGTGGGTACGATTCGTCTGATCGGCTCCAACGCAAATAACGTCTTTTCTCAGGTCGGAAGCGCGATTCAGTAGCCGTTCCCTCTAACGCCGACATCAATCGCAACGCGTCCACGGTGAGTTGCCTACCCGCTTGCCCGTGCGAACGAGCAATCTCCGAAAACTCAACTTCCAACAAGTCACTTAGGGTTGTTCTCTGAGGCTGTTGGTGTGGTCGTGGTAAGCGCCATCTTCTCGGCGCCACCTGCGGCCAGCCGAGTGAGATACGGGTAAAAGGGAGTGATCTCAAACTCCATCTTCTCTCGTGCCGATGCCAGCGCCACAGGTTTAGCCTTTGACAGTTCCACTTGATCGCTCCAGGGATCAACCTTGATGCGCCCGCCGAGAGGCAGTGCCGCGATCTGATCCAGGCGTTTCTCATCCAGCGCCGGCGCCGACGCGAGCAATGTCGACATTCTTATGCTTTTGCTCCCAGCCAGGCTGTTTCCCAGGTGAGGGCGAATCAGCCGAGGCAGTTCAGGAGCATGCTGCTGGAGAGATTTCAGGAACAATCCCGCGTTTCCGAGTTTGTCCTTGTACGGTGAGTTCTTAAGGAGTTCGATGGCCTTCGCGTCCGCCGCTTCCTCATCCGCTGCGCTGCGCTTGAAATCGAGGCGCTGAAAGGATTCCTCGTCAGGGAAGAAGAGTTTGTCGTTGAAGGCAAGTTTTGTGTCCAGGCGATGGCCAAGCACGATGTGGCTCAGTTCGTGCGCAATGACCATGGCCAGCGACGCTTCATCTGGCAGCACATCCAGTAGGCCGCGGCTGACGACGATGGTATGGCCGATGGTGAACGATTCCAGCGGAGACGTCATGAGTACGCGGCAGTGGAAGTCGCTCTGCAGATCGATGTTGTTGGTGATCAGCAGATTGTTGACCACCGTTGCCATGATCTTGTCGACCTCGCCCGAAGGGGCCAAGAGGCCGATCTTCAGCAGGCGTTCCGTTGCATTCTCCTCTGCCTGTCTTTCCCACATGCGCTCCGCTACCACCGGACTGGGATCAGATGCGGCGTCGCTCTGATCCTTGACGGATTGAGGCGAGTCGACCAGGATCTGCGTGAACTCCTCGCTCTTGCCCAGGCCCTTCAGATCGTAGCCCCACAGGCGAGTCTGAGCCTTGAAGTGGAGAGACTTGGAGAGGCCGGTCTTCAGGTTCGACTCTTCGGTGTAGACGTAGGCCGGAAGCCAGAGGCCCGGACGCAAGTTCAGGCGCCAGCTGTCGAAATGAAAAAAGAAATTGATCTTCGGTTGGGGAGAGTAGGTGCCGTTGAAGCGGACGATGTTGTAATCCTGATCTTCGACCCAAATTCTCCCGAGGAATCGGGAAGTTTTGTCTCCGTCGCGTGGTTGAACGTCGATGACGAGGCAACGCAGCTCACCGAGAAACTCGCGCCGCACAAAGTTGAATTTGTAGTAGCGCTTCTGGAAATCGCTGTCCATGACCACCATTTGCGCAAAGCCCATCGGCAAGTAGTGCAGGGAGTAGATGCCGGTGAGCTTGCCCAACATACGATGTCCGAAACCGGGCTGGCCTACGAAAGACACATCGTCGGTGCCTTCGCTCATGTCCAGACGGCCGAGGAAGTACTCGTCTTTCACCGGAACGGCGTTTCCTCCGCTGTCGTTCTTGAGATCCTGAAGGTAGGTCTCGACCAGCGGATGCATGTGCCGAATCTGCGCCATGAAGTAGTGCTCGCGCTGTACGACTCGGTCGATGACGTCGTTCAGCGTGAGTGCGGCTGAAGGCATGCCTTCGGACTGAGCTGGTGCAGTCGGGGGCGCGCTAGCGGGCGCCGTCTTTGGATCTGTGCCCGGCTGTGCCTGAGACGCAGAATCCTGGGCCAGTGCCGCGCAAACACACGTCAAGAGAACAGCCAACCATCTCAAACCCGAACCTACCTTCTGCATAAGAACCTTCTGGGAGTCAATCACGCTAACTGGAAAATGATGTGGACGACCGTTGTCGAATCAGAGGGCTGGCCATCTTTCAACGCGGGCTTGAAGCGGATCTGTTCCGCAGCATGAACCGCCGCGTCGTCCAGACCGTGTCCGAGCCCTCGCACTATTCTAACCACACGCAGCTTGCCGGTCGCTTCAAAAACTACTTCGAGAAGCACTTCGCCCTCGATGCGTTTCGCCCTTGCCTCATCCGTGTAGATGGGGGTGGGCTTGGAAAGGATTTCCGCGGGCACGATTTTTGCGGCGGCCTGCTGAGCAGGGCGCGACTGTACGGTGGGCGGAGCGGGAACGTCCGCGCTGCCGAAGCCGGCCTGACGGACCACTGCTCCCGAGGATGTGCCGCGGGCGTTGCCCGTGGCTACGCCGCCACCGAATCCGGTGCTGGCGACCACGCCGCGCGTACCGTTCGCGCCGCCCGTGCCGTTGCCGTAGCCTGGACCAGAAGGCATGTCGAATCCGCCGGCCTGCGCAATGTTCACGGCTTGTGTCTGAGTGGTTCTAGCAGGTATCCCGTTTGGATCCCCGAATCCGCCGGTCTGCACTTTCTCTGGCGCTCGCTCGATGGTTTGCGGCGCCGAACTGCCCGTGGAGAAGCTTCCGGTTTTGATTGTCCGCGGAATGACAGGAGCACTGGTGACTGGAATGGAATCAAGCTTCTTGGCGGCAATCTTCACTTCAGGGGCAGGAGCATCCTCTGCGGCTTGGGGCTTCGGCTGAGGCTGAGGAGCCGGTAGGCGCAATGCCGAGGGCGGCGGGTCAATGGGGTCTAGTTTCGCTGCAAGAACTGGATGCGGCAATTGCCGTTGCGGCGTGTGATTGACAGGAACAGGGGTTGGCACCAATGCAATCGCGTGATAGTCCCTGGTCGGCTGTTCCAAAATCTCGGGGTGAAGAACCGGGATCCATACCAGAACACCAACAATCACGATCTGCGCCCCGTAGCTGAAAAGGAACTCTGACCACGGCGCATTCCATTTCGGCAGCGACTCAAACAATCTCGACTCTTGCGACGACGGCTTCATCAGTTGAGTTTGCGGCCCTAGCCTCGACACCGGGATTCCCTGATAGTTCTGCCCCGCCTGCGGATCGGAAGGCACCTGGGAAGGCGAGGCTATATGTCAGAGTCTACTACCCCATTGGGATACATGCACGGCAGAGGCCATTCTGTCGGAAGCAGAGAGCCCTGTAAGTTACTACGCAGTAAAGACTTGCCAGATCCCGATCCCAGAAGATGGGCGCTCCGGGATTTCCCCTGCAAAAAACTACACTATGGGGGGTGCAGTTTTCCCGGATGCGCCCGATTGCGCCGCTGACTTTAGCAGTGGACAATCTTATCGTTCTGGATGCCGCGAGTGGCGTTTCGAGTGTCCACAACGAGTTGAGACTCGTGAACGATGCGCTTGTAATCGTAGTCGGAGTGATCGGTCACGATCAGAACGCAGTCGTACTGGCCAAGGTCCTTCAACTCCGCGCACTTCATTTGCAGGTCGTACTTTCGACCTTTACCAATGAATGGGAAGTATGGATCGTGATAGCTGACCTGGGCGCCCTCCTGCTGCAGCAATTCGATGATGGTGAGCGAAGGCGATTCGCGCAGATCGTCGATGTCTTTCTTGTACGCAACCCCCAGAACGAGTACGCGGGCGCCGTTCACGGATTTTCTGCGCTTGTTGAGAGCGCCGCTCACCGATGCCAGCACGTGGTACGGCATGTTTGTGTTGATTTCGCCGGCGAGTTCTATGAATCGCGTACGGAAGTCCCACTCTTTTGCCTTCCATGATAGATAGAAAGGGTCCACCGGAATGCAATGGCCTCCGAGACCCGGCCCCGGGTAGAACGGGTGGAATCCAAAAGGCTTGGTGGAGGCGGCCTCGATCACTTCCCAAATATCGATTCCCATGCGGAGACAGAGAAGCTTCAGTTCGTTGACGAGAGCGATATTGACGCAGCGATAGATATTCTCGAGCAACTTCGTCATTTCCGCCGCCGCAGGCGATGACACCGGAACCGTGCGGTTGAAGATAGCGCCGTAAAGGGCGCGACCGAGTTCCGAAGCCTGGATGTCGAGTCCGCCGACGACCTTGGGAATGTCGGGGCGCGCGACAGAGGTATTGCCGGGATCTTCGCGCTCCGGCGAGAAGGCGACGAAAAACTCTTTCCCGGTGTACTCGCCGTTTCGAGCCGCTTTAAGGCCGTTCTTGTTTTCTTTCTCCAGAATTGGAATCATGACCTCCTCGGTGGTTCCCGGGTAGGTCGTGCTCTCGAGCACAACCAGCTGTCCCGCACGAAGGTGAGGAGCGATCGAATGCGTCGTGTCGGTGATGAAACTCAGATCGGGTTCGTGGTACTCGTTCAGAGGAGTGGGGACGCAGATGATGATGGCGTCCATCTCCGTCAGATGCGAGTAGTCGGAAGTTGCCGTGAACCCGCTGGCCTGGGCAGCCTGGATCTCGTCCGCCGCGATGCGATAGATGTAGGATCCGCCCTTGGTGAGGGTTTCGACTTTTCGCGAGTCGATATCGAAGCCGGTCACCTTGAATTTCTTTTCGCTGTATAGCAGGGCGAGCGGCAGCCCGACATAACCAAGCCCAATGATGGCGACGCGAGCCTGTCGCTGCTGGATCCTGCTCTTCAGTTGATCAACAAACGCTTCTGCGGCAGAGTAAGTCGTCATGAAACCTCCGGGAAAAGGGTAACCACCTGGGCGAGACAGGACCAAGACTACTAATTTTAGCAACCTGGAGGGAAACGCGAAATGGGAAGAAAGAGCCATCGGAGGATAGCAGCGGACCATCGCGAAATCGGGAGAGTGAGGCCAAGTCATTGAAAGAGAAAGGGAAGTTGCGTTGGCGGCTGATTGCCGGGCTGGCCGTGCTGGCGGCATTGGTTACATTTGCGTTAACGGCGGGCCGTATTCTGGTGGTTAATTCGCCGCAGCCATCCGACCTGATCCTGGTTTTGGCGGGCGAAACCGATCATCGCCCGGCGCACGCCCTGGAACTGCTGCACCAAGGATTTGGACGGCGAATCATGATCGATGTTCCCGCCGAGGCGAGAATCTACGAGTTTGCTCAATTGGACCTGGCGGAGAAATACATTCATGGACTCCCGGAGAGCGGGTCTGTCACCATCTGTCCCATTCATGGCTTGTCAACGCGGGATGAGTCTCATGACGTGGAAAAATGTATCGCCAATCAGCCCGTCAGTCGCATTTTGATCGTGACGTCCGACTTTCACACTCGCCGAGCCCTCAGCATCTTTCGCCACGAACTTTCCGGCAAGACGTTTTCCGTGGCAGCCTCTCGCGACGCTGCACAGTTCGGCACGCGTTGGTGGACACACCGCCAATGGGCAAAGACTTGCGCGGACGAATGGCTGCGCACGCTCTGGTGGAGTGCAGTGGAACGGTGGCAATAGCCAGAATCTTCGAAGATGGCTCCAGACAAGGGTTTTGCTCCACCCAGCGGGAGTTTTCCACCGAAATCCGCATCGATTAGCACAAAAGACGTTGACGCACAACTCCTTAGGAAGGTACGATTCCGGGAAGGTCACCAACATAGTTATTAACGGAGTTTGGGAATGGGTAGATCCGCGTTACGCGGTATGGTCAGTTGTGTGCTAATTGCTCTGTTCCCCCTCTCGTCGTTTGCGGCCGACTCCAACGCGGCCATGCTGTACACGAAAGGCCCTGCGTGGGTCAACGGCGCGCACGTCCCGCGTCCATCGCTCGCGATATTTTCCGGAGATCTTCTTCAGACCCGCTCGGACTCTGTGGCCAACATCAATCAGCCAGGCTCGACGGTGACGGTGCTATCGGACTCCCTCGTCCAGTTTGAAGGAACTTCTGTGAGGATTGACCACGGTGGGGTGTCGATAGCGACCTCCAGGGGGATGGCGACAACCGCTGGGGATGTGAAGGTGACGCCGGCGTCGAATCAGTGGACAGAGTTTAATGTGACCGATGTGGACGGCACGGTGAGGATTGCGGCGCGCAAAGGCGATGTGACTGTTAGCGATGGCCAGCAGACCGTGACTTTGCCGCAGGGGCAGGAGACCACACGGGACGAGACATCCAACACTTCCGACAAAGACCACCGCAAGAGCCGCAAACGCGCGGCGGGAGCCCCTCCCGGAGCGACAGGGGGCACGCTGAACTCGCCGATTGCCGTCGGCGTAGCCGGTGGCGCGGTAATTGGCCTCGCGGTGTGGGTCTTGGTAAAGAACGACGAACCAGCGAGTCCCTCCAAACCGACTCCGTAGGCATGGCGTCGCACAAGCCTGCGGAGTGATTCGTTACACAACTTCTGAAGCGGGGAAGAACTGCTCGTCCTCCTCTTGGACCGGCATGGGTTTGCGCACCCGTTGCAAGAGAGGTTGTGCGGCGGCCACCGTGCACAAGACATAGAAGAGAGCAGCGTTGGCAGGAATCTGCAGGTTGAAATCAACAAAGCTGTGGACGAGGATTCCGGTCACGCCCAGGATGCTGGCGAGAGTGGCGGCACCACCCACCTCGGTCGGCCATTTTCCGATTTTTTGCCGGGCCCGCCGGAACAGGGTTACCAGGAACCAGAGCATGACTGCGAATCCGAGGGTACCCATCTCCGCCAACAATTGAACGTAATCGTCATGTGCCTCATTCACAAAGAAGTTCGTGTAGAAACTTCTGAATTGCGGGTAGACAACAGGGAACGTCCCCAACCCCCAGCCGAGGATGGGTCTCTGGCGAAACATCCGGATTCCGTCGCGATCAATAGAGAGCCGCATTCCGCCTGAGATTTCCCCACGGGTCTCGGTGGAGATGCTACTGACCCGGCTGGTAAGTTGCTTGCCTCCGAGCCACACCAGCAAGCTGACCAGAACCGCGGCGAACGCCACGGCGGATAGAACAATACGAGCTGTCCGTTTCTGACGAAGAAGGACTGCTGCGAAAAGTGCAAGTTCTACGAAGACCGCGAGCATTCCGCCGCGGGAACCGCAGAGGAAGATCGTGCCGACCATGACCGCTGCCACCATCCCGGCAACGATCCGGGTCTTTTCATGTGCCAGGCGCGACAGGGCAATCACCAGAGGAACCGGTACGAGCAACTCCATCAATCCGGCGTAGTGATTGTGATTCACGTAGGGACCGTAAATCCAACCGCCCATTTGAGGCGTCCGCAGCCAGTACAATTTTCCGTTTGGGGCGACGCCCTGCACCAGGGCAAAGGCCGCGACCAGGAAGCCATAGGCCATGAGGATCATTGCGATCTTTCTGGCCTGAGAACTTCGCCGCAAGGTTTGGGTGGCGAGAAAGGCGAGCACGCCGTATGCACCGTACAAACACGCCTGTGAGATGCTGTCGTGCCGGTAGGCGCTAAGTCCAAACACGATCTGGATAACCATGAGGGCGGCAAATGCCAGCATCGGAAGAAACAGTGGGTTCCAATAGATGGTGATCTCTTCCGTCACGTACTGCCTGGTCAACCATAGAAGGGCGAGCAGGGCGGCGCCGGTCTCCACTGTGAAAATCGACCAAGGCTCAACCGCTCCAAACGCCAGCGGACCGAACATCAGCAGTCCAAATGTTGCATACAGCAGGATTGCGTCAATCTGCGACGCCCGGGATTGGCGATCCAACGCAACGCTCTTGTTCTTCTGCCTATGAGGGCTCATAAAGGTTCTGGCTCGAAAAGGACCGGCTAAGACGCCTTCTTCACCAGATGAAAGTTATCGATCCAGAGCTTGCCACGAATGGGGCTGCCGGCGGGAAGCCGCCGAATGTGTAACAGGACGAGTTGGCAGTCTGGAGCCGTCGTAAATACGCCGTTCACGGATTTCCAGAAACTCCCTTCTTTCAATTCGTCACTTTCGTAATACACCGCCTGGCTGTACATGTCCTGAATGGTGAGATGCGGCCCGCCAGCGCCTTCCATCTCGGAATTCTTATAGTAGGCCGTGAACTCGTAAGCGGTATTCGGCTGGACCGCAACAAACTGATAAATTCCAGCATCGGAGATTCCGGGTCCGTCGAAGGTGATCTCCAGAGACCGCCTGCCCGAGTGGAATTCGCTGGGATCGAGGCTGAGTATCACGCCGGATTGCTTCTGATATTGCCAGTCGAATCCAGCATTCAACATAGCCAGGTCAAAATTGCCGTTGATGACGAGATTCTCAGAGGAGGGCAGATAGGCGGAGAGCCCGAACCGCGCGACCGTCTGCTGCCAGGCCAGCAACGCCGCCTCGACCTCTTTGTGGAGGAGCAGGTAGCGCACGTAAGCGTAGGCATACTGGGTCTCGAAGGAGTCGCGGGTCTGCATCAGTGCACTCCAGACCTTCTTGGTGGCCGCAGTTTCCTGCTTCGACTCGAGCAGGGTCAGGAAACTCGTGCAGGCATCAGCGCGCGCGGGCACAACGTCACGCAACAGCTTGTCCACATCCGGTTGGATGCGCCAGGAAAGCTGCAGGGCCGATGCCTGAAGCGACGGATCGTTTTCGATCACGACCCGAAATTCGCGCAGGGCTTTCTGGTTCTCGCCCTGCACGAGGTACAGGTTTGCCGCTTCCCAAGCGACGTCAGGGGTTCTCGAGTCCGCCCGGATAGCATTCTCGAGGGCCTGAGTCTGGTTGGGAGTATCGCCCAGAACCTGGTAGGCACTGGCAAGATCGAACCAATAGCGAGCGGAGTGAGGATTGATCTGTACAGCAGACTTGTAATGTGTGACAGCGGTTGTGGGATCACGAACGACCAGATCGTAATAGCGTCCAAGACGATAGCGATAGTCCGCGTCCCCGGGATCGAGCCATGCGGCCTTTCTCAGAGTAGACAGCTCCGCTCGATTGCCATACCAGGCAGCCAGGAACTGGCAAGCGCAGAAGCCGACGTAAGCAGTCGCAACAAGTACCGCTGTTGTTACAGCGAGCCGCTTGCGCGCGGGAGTATGGAGAGGAATCTTCATTGTCAGCCGCAGGACACTAGGCGCTGTTCGAGGATGGTGACTCCTCGATCTCGTCTTCCTCACCGTCGTACTCGTGCGCGGAGGAACTTTCGTCGCGGTAGTAGCTGGCATACTTCCCGCGATATTCGTAGTAGTAGTAGTAGTCTGGCGAGCTCAAATCGACCGCATTCAGCAGGACTCCCACAAGCTTGGCGTTGACCTGGAGCAGGGTGTCGCGCGACCGGCGAAGTGCCTGCTTGGTGGTCTGTCCCGAACGAATGACCAGAACGACTGCGTCGGACCTGGGCGAGAGCACGACCGCATCGGTGACAGAGAGCGACGGGGGAGTGTCAATCACAATGTGATCGAACTGCTCGCGCAGCTGAAGCAACACGTCGCGCATGTTGGCGGAGGCGAGCAACTCTGCCGGGTTTGGCGGAGGCGTGCCGGCAGGAAGCACAAACAGGTTGGGAAGAATCGCCGTACGTGAGATTGCCTGCTCCAGAGTCGTGCTGCCGGTCAGCACGTTACTCAGACCGCTACGGGGTCCCATACCCAACGTCTTGTGAATGCTCGGCCGCCGCAAATCGGCGTCGATGAGCAAAACTCGAACGCCCTTCTGCGCCAGTACCACCGCGGTGTTAATGCTGGTGGTGGTTTTGCCTTCCTGGGGCAGGGCGCTGGTCACCATGATGACTTTGGGCGGAGCGCCTAAGTTCGACAGCAGCAGGGAAGTGCGCAGGGCCCGGTATGATTCAGCCATCTGCGACTGGGGCCTGACCTGAGTGACAAGTTCGACAGCTTCCTTTGAGGTGGCGATGACCAGACGCTTGGGATTCGGACCTTCGCGAGCCGACTTCGAGCCGAGTGGAATCATGCCCAGTGACGCGATGCCTGAGATCAGCTGAGCCTGCTCGGTGGTGCGCACGGTGTTGTCCAGGCCCTCAATGAGGAAGGCCATTCCGATGCCGGTTGCCAAACCAAGGACAGCCGCGAACAAAAGATTTCGGGGAACATTCGGCTCGATCGGTCCGGTTGGAGGGCGGGCACTGTCGACGATACGAAAATTGTTTGACTTCAGCCCGGCCGAAACCCCTGCTTCTTTCAGCTTCTGCAGCAGTCCTTCGTAGAGCTGCCGATTGGTGTCAACGTCACGCTTCAGTAGAGTGTAGGCGATGGCACTCTCGTTGAGCTTGTTTGCCTCCTGTTTCTGCTTGTCGAGAGCCGCGTGGAGCATGTTCTCGCGCTGCAGGGCGGCCATGTACTGGCCGCGAAGCTTGGCGGCCACCTTCTTCATTTCGCCCTGGATCTGCGAATCGATCTCCTTCAGCTGATTGTTGATCTGACTCAGCTTGGGATACGACGGACCGAACTGGGTGCTTAGGTCGGCGGCCTGAATCTTTAGATCGGCCTGCCTGGAGCGCAGCACGGCGAGCAACGCTGTGCTGGATTGAGCGCCGCCTCCGGCCTCTTCGATGGCGCTGGCGCTCGAGGCCACGGCGTCAGGATCACCGGACTCCACCAAACGGTAGAGGGCTTCCTTGTCCATGCGCTCGCTCTCGGCGGCGGTGAGCTCCTTGTTGAGCTCATCCAGCTTCTCCATGGTAATGTTCTGCTTCTCGTCGGCTCCCAGGATCTCGTGCTCCTTCTGGTAGCGCACGAGCTTTTCCTGCGAAGTCTCGACCTTCATCTGCAGATCGACCAATTGCTTCGAAAGCCAGTCTGAGGCCTGCATGGTGGACTCGAAGCGGGCCTTGAAGTTGTTCTCCACGTAGGTCTGCATCAGCGTGTTGACTACGTTGGCGGCCATCTGCGGCTCAGGGCTGCGGTAGTGAACCTCGATGATGCGGGTATTGGGGCTGAGGTTGACTCGGAGGCCTCCTTTGAAACTGCCGACCATGGCGGAGGTGCGAGCCGGATCGCTCAACAAGGAGTCTGGAGTGAGGTCAAGGGAAGGCGAAGGGTTGGCGGGAGTCGGGCTGGCAAACTCTGGCCGGCGGTCCAGGTTGAGCTCACGGATCACTTGCATCGCCAGCAAGTCGCTCTGCAGGATCTTGACTTCGGTATCGAGTTCAGTCGGATCGTAATAGTCGAGGCTAAAAGTTGCGGAGTTCTGAAAATTCAGAGTCGTGTCGGGCTTGTTGATTGCGATCGTGCCGCTGGCCTCATACACGGGGGTGGTTTTGAGGGTGGCGATGGCCACTACGGAGAAGATGGTTACCAGGCATCCGACCACGATCCACTTTCGTTTGACCAGGATGCGGAGATACTCACTGGCGCCGGATTCGTGCGACGCCAACTGCGGATAGAGGCGAGGGTCGGTGGGTCGGGTCAGATCCGCGTTCTGAGAAGGCTGAATGTCGCGAGCGATCGGGTTACTCAACGGTGCCAAGGGCCCTGGATCCATGCCTGCTCCTGAACGATTTCTGACAACGCCATCAAAGGCCAACCGGCCTGAATTGCACAATTACCACTCAATCCCGGGTCGAAGAGGCTGGTCTATCGCGCAGGGACTAATCTCGCACCAAAGAACAGGGAGTTCGTCGGACATTTTAGCATTGGCAGAAGAAAAATTCGTGACGAATTTTCCAGAACCCCGGCGGGTTGCCTCGAAATCCCGCGCGACTCCGCTATACTAGCCACCAACGTGAAATCGGTCTGAATGCTGACTCTTTCGATTGTGCCAGAAAGATGTTCGCATCCATCAGCGATGCGGACGGCTGTGCCACTCAAGCCTGGTTTCACCACGTCGCAAACAGGGCGGATAGGATGAATTGGTCCGAACAGTCGGTGTTGGTAACGGGCGGGACGGGTTCGTTTGGCAAGAAGTTTGTTGAGGTCATGCTGCAGCACTATCGGCCGAAGCGCCTGGTGATCTTCAGCCGCGACGAACTCAAGCAGCACGACATGCGGGCGGCAGGGTTCGATCATCCCAGCTTGCGCTATTTCATTGGAGATGTGCGCGATGCTTCACGCCTGGAGCGCGCTTTTGCCGGCGTCACCATTGTGGTTCATGCCGCGGCACTCAAACAGGTCCCGGCCTGCGAGTACAACCCGTTCGAAGCGATCCAGACAAACATTATCGGTGGCAGAAACGTGATTGATGCGGCTATCAATCAACGGGTCTGGCGGGTGCTGGCGCTGAGTACTGACAAGGCGGTGAATCCGATCAATCTCTACGGCGCCACGAAGCTTTGCGCGGAGAAGATGTTTGTCCAGGCAAACGCGTACGCGGGCGCTCAAGAATCGCGATTCAGCTGTGCGCGCTACGGAAATGTTGTGGGCAGCCGGGGCAGCGTAATCCCCGTCTTTCTTGAGCAGAAACAACGGGGCCGAATCACGCTGACAGATCCGCGAATGACACGCTTCTGGCTTACGCTGGAACAGGGAGTGCGGTTCGTGATCAGCAGCATCGAGCAGATGCACGGCGGCGAAATCTTCGTTCCCAAGATTCCCAGCATGCGCCTGGTCGACCTGGCGGAGACAATCGCGCCCGGATGCGAGATTGAGACAATCGGAATTCGTCCCGGCGAAAAGCTGCACGAGGTGCTGGTTTCCGAAGACGAGGCGCGTAACACTCTCGAAGTGGATGACCGCTACATCATTCAGCCCTCACATCCGTGGTGGCGGCGGGAGAATTGGGTCAACGCCAAGCCTCTGCCGGAAGGCTTTCGCTACACCAGCGATACGAATGAGCGTTGGCTCACGAGTCGTGAACTGCAGGAATTGATTTCTCCTTCCGAGAGCAAAGAACCCGTCCCGGTTCGAGTTCTTGCCTAGGCCAAATCGGATGACGACGATTCCAGTCAGCCCGCAGGCACTGGCCATCCACGGGGGGATGCCGGTTCGCGCCCAGCTACTGCCCTACGGGCGGCAATCCATCGATGACGGCGACATCCAGGCTGTGGTCGACGTCCTGCGTTCCGACTGGCTGACCACAGGGCCTAAGGTCGGGGAGTTTGAAGATGTATTTGCCGCGCGGGTTGGCGCAAAACATGCCGTGAGCTTCAGCTCTGGGACGGCAGCATTGCATGCGACTGCCTTCACGGCAGGGCTCAAGCCCGGAGATGAAGCCATCACAACGCCGCTGACGTTCGCCGCGACGGCGAACTGCATTTTGTATCAGGGGGCGACGCCGGTGTTCGCGGATGTCTCCCCTGACACTCTGAACATCGATCCCGCACAAGTAGAGCGACGCATCACGCCAAACACGCGCGTACTCCTTACAGTGGACTACGCTGGACATCCGGCAGACCTGGATTCGATCCGCAAGATTGCAGCTGATCGCGGCTTGATTGTGATCGAAGATGCTTGCCACGCACTCGGCGCCCAGTATCGCGGAAAGGGCGTGGGCTCGGTCTCGGACATGACCGTATTTAGCTTTCATCCGGTGAAGCACATCACCACCGGAGAAGGCGGGATGGTCACCACGGACAATCCACGCTATGCAGAGACCCTTCGCCGGTTCCGCAATCACGGCATATCGAGCGACGCACGCCAAAGGCAGAGCCAGGGCCAATGGCATTACGAGATGGTGCTGCTGGGGTTCAACTACCGCATTCCAGATATCTTGTGCGTTCTTGGCATTCAGCAACTGAGGAGACTCGACGCGAACCTGGCTCGCCGGCGCGAAATCGCGGCGCGCTACACCGAAGCGTTTCGGAAAGTCCCGGGAGTGATTCCGCCTGTGGCGAAACCCGACGTGAATCCTGCGTGGCACCTCTACCCGATCCGACTGGAACTGGAAAAGCTGACGGCAGACCGGACGCAGGTATTTCGAGCCCTGCGAGCCGAGAACATCGGCGTGAACGTGCACTACATTCCCGTGCATACGCACCCGTACTATCGTGATCGTTTCGGGTACAAGGGCGGTGAATACCCGGTGGCCGAGCAAGCCTACGAACGGCTGATCAGCCTGCCTATGTTTCACGCGATGACCGATCAGGATGTAGAGGATGTGATTCGAGCTGTCGAGAAGGTATCTGCGCATTTTTCGAGCGGCCCGCTCTGATGCAAACTGTGCTCATCATGCAGGTGCGAACGGCGAGCACCCGCCTGCCGGGGAAGGCGTTGTTGGCAGTTACCGGCTTCCCCAGCGCGATTCTCGCGGCGCTGCGAGCGACGAATCGCGGGCAGGCAATCCGCATCGCAACCTCCGTCGAACCATCCGACAACGAACTGGCCTCGATGTTTCGGGAGCGGGGAATGACGGTTTTTCGGGGCCCGATGGACGATGTGGTTGCAAGGTTCACGGCCGCCACCGAAGACTTGCCTGAGAACTGCCTGATCATTCGACTGACGGGCGACAACCTGGTGCCCGATGGGGAGTTCCTGAAGGAACTGGAGTCGGATTTCCCTGGAGCAGGTGTGGACTACCTGTACCACGCCTATCCGCAGAGTCACCTGCCCTACGGCCTCGGTGCAGAGGCGTTCACCGTGGGAACCCTTCGGAAGGTGCATGCGTCGGCGACGACTCCACGCGATCGCGAGCATGTTGTGCCCTGGATGATCCGCAATTGCAGGTCAGCGATTCATGTTCCACGGGCGCTCCAGTCGATGGACCTCAGCCATCTGCGGTGCACGATCGATGACCGGAAAGACTATGAAAGAGCCTGCCGCTTGTTCGATGGAGTAGACGACCCGGTTTGCTATGGCTGGCTCGACCTGGCGCGGAAGTTGGCGGAGTTGCCGGGAGAGCCACGTTTTCGTGTTCCTTACAAGATTGTCGACGCTCGGGCGCACAGCGAGTTCGCGTTGGGGACTGTGCAGTTGGGGATGGAATATGGGATCGCGAATCGAACCGGGAAACCTGTTCGGTCGACAGCGATCAAGATGGTGCGATCCGCGATTGCGCACGGCGTTACGAGCATCGATACCGCGCGAGCGTATGGGGACGCGGAGGAAGTTCTGGGAGAGGCGACCGCCGGAGCCTGGAAGTCGCGGGTTGAGATCGTGACGAAACTGGATCCCCTGGCATCTCTTGCGCACGACGCGGCGCCATCCGCTGTCCACGAAGCAGTGGATGAAAGTGTGAGGCGCTCCTGCCAGTCGCTTAAGGTGGACCGGTTATCTACGTTGTTGCTTCATCGCTGGCAGCATTATCAGCAATGGAATGGCGCGGTTTGGCATCGACTTCTGGAACTGGGGGATGCAGGGAAGATTGTGAACCTTGGGGCCTCCGTGTACGAGCCGCAAGAGGCACTGGAGGCTCTGCGTGAACCGTCGATTCGGCATTTGCAAATTCCGATGAACGTAATCGATTGGCGATGGAGATCGGCCGGCGTTGACCGGGCTTTGTTAGCGCGTCCGGACGTCATCGTCCATGCACGAAGTGGGTTACTGCAGGGGTTGCTGACGCAACCCGCAGAGTTGTGGCCGCAGGTCACCGACTACGACGCGGCGCGCTGCGCACGGCTATTGCACGAGTGCGCCGACCGCTTTGACCGCGAGAACGTTGTCGACCTTTGCCTCGCCTACGTTCGATCGCAAGCCTGGATTACGAGTGTTGTCGTGGGCTGTGAGACTGAGATTCAGTTGCAGGAGAACTTGCGCTTGTTTCAGTCTCCCCATCTGATGTTGGATCAATGCGCCGAATTAGAATTGTTGCTGCCGGTGGCTCCGCAAGAATTGCTGAATCCGTCGAAATGGAAACTTATCCATGAACCGTCTCCGCACTAGTGATTCCAACCCGGTTGATCTTTTTCGGCTGGACGGAAAGATCGCATTTCTGTCGGGAGCTACAGGTCTCCTGGGCAGGCCAATGGCGTGGGCGCTTGCCGCTGCCGGAGCGCATGTTGTCTGCAACTCGCGCCGTCAGGATGCCGTGGATGCCCTGGTGAATGAGCTCAAAGGTGCAGGCCACAGCGCTTCCGGAGCTTCGTTCGATGTGACGGATGAGTCGGCGGTGGCACGGGCGGTGGACCTGATTGGAGCCGCACATGGACGCCTGAACATCCTCGTGAACAACGCGGCGTCCGGTCGACCAGGCACGATCGAGACGGCAACCCTCGCTGACTTCGAGCAGGCGTATCGGGTGAATGTGACGGCAGCGTTTTCTTTGATGCAGCGGGCTCTTCCGCTCTTGAAAGCGGGAGCGGAGCGTTCGGCGGGTGGCGCGTCCGTCGTCAATATTGCGTCGATGTATGCAAGTGTCAGCCCCGACCCGCGGATTTATGGAACAAGCGGCGCCAATAATCCGCCATATTATGGGGCGGCCAAAGCTGGATTAGTCCAGTTCACGCGTTACGCGGCGTGTCATCTCGCCTGCGACCGGATCCGCGTGAACTGCATCAGCCCGGGACCGTTCCCGAGCGCGAAGTATCTGGGAAGCGATCCGCAGTTTCATGATCGGCTGAAGAACAAGAATCCGATGCAGCGCACGGGGGATCCGAGCGAAATGCAGGGTCCGCTGCTGTTCCTGGCCTCAGACGCGTCTTCATACGTCACTGGCGTCAATCTTGCCGTGGATGGCGGGTGGACGGCTTGGTAGACATGTTGCCCCAGGAGCGAAGGTCGGAACTCACAAGAACTGACAAGGGCCGAGGACAACTATGGCAGTAGTCAGGGTTTCCGATTATGTGGAGGCATACCGGCTGCGGGCTTCATCGCCGGATATCCACCGCCTGACTGCCCGGCGGACGGTTGCCGGCACAGAGTTCGTGAGTGCTCAGATACTGGAAGGGATGGCGCTGACTCCGGACGATGTTTTGGTGGACATTGGATGCGGCGATGGCCGCCTGTTGAAACTGGCGGAAGGCCGTGTCGCACAGCGCATCGGGATTGTCCCAACGGAAGAGGAGAAGAAACGGCTGGAGAGCGTACTGCCCGGTGTGACTTTCGAAACTGGCGTTGCCCAGAAATTGACGCTTGCATCGTCGAGCGCGTCCAAGATCATCTGCAATGGTGTATTGATTCTTCTTCCCACCGAGGACCAAGTCACAGCAGCCCTCCAGGAGATGTGGCGGATCGCAAAACCAGGCGCGACGGTCTGGATCGGTGAGACTCCGGAGGTTGACGAGTACGCGCATCACAAGATCTATCGTGGCACTTCGATGCTGGCGTTTCTTTGGCACATACTGAAGAACAACGGAGCCCGAGCGTTCGTTGGAATGTGTCGCCGATGGCTGAGAGCGACCTTCGGCCACGAACAGATCGTGTTGAACTCTGCCGGAATGTACTACGCTCCTCCGGCCAAAATGATTGCACTGGCGGAATCGTGCGGATTACGACTGAAGTCCTATTTTCGCCACAAAGACCTGGACGACGATGGAAACCCCGTAAACTCGCAATTCCGCTATGACTATATATTCGGTAAATGACCTTGACGGTTTGGGCGATTGAATAAGAGTGAGACGCTTGTTGTCCGGGCGGACGCTGGTACCGAAATCGGTGCCGGCCATGTCATGCGGTGCCTGGCCCTTGCGCAAGCATGGCAGGACGCCGGTGGACGAGCCGTGTTTGCTTTGGCGAGCGGCATCCGCGAAGTTGGCGAACGGTTGCGGTCGGACGGCATGGAACTCGTGGAGATTCCGGGAACGCTAGGCGGAGAAGACGATGCTTCCCGAACGGCCGAGCTCTGCCGAGAGCATCTTGCGTCGTGGCTGGTGCTGGACGGTTTCCATTTCTCTCAGCAGTATCGAGCGACGGTCAGAAGCGGAGCAGATCACATACTGTTGGTCGATGATCACGGCGAATTCGCTCCGTACCAGTGCGATGTGGTCTTGAATACGAACCCCTACGCCTCACCCCAGATGTATCCCCCGCGGGATGATCGCGCGCACTTTTTGCTCGGCGCCGAGTTTGCGCTCCTGCGGCGCGAGTTTCTGGAGCACCGTCGGGAGTTTCTTGAGGTTCCCGAAGTTGCCCGCAGGATATTGGTCACGTTTGGCGGCAGCGATCCCCGCAATGTCACCATGCTGATCGTTGAGGCCCTGAAGGGGCTGAGTGATCCGGGCATCGAAGTGAGCGTGGTTGTAGGATCGAGTAACCCGCATCGTTCAGAACTCGAAGAAGCGATCAAGAAGTCGCCGAATATGCGGCTCCTATTCAACGTGGAGAATATGCCTCATCTGATGGCGTCGGCAGACCTTGCAGTTACGGCGGGCGGTGGTACGTGCTACGAGCTGGCATATGCGGGGGTGCCGATGTTCCTGATTACGATGGCGCAGAACCACGAGCAGACCGTGCGGGCGTGGGGTAACCGCGGGGCGGCGGTGAATGCTGGATGGTTTCACCAACTCAAGGTGCCAGAGCTGAGAGTGCAGTTGACAGAACTGATCGCTGATCGAACATCGCGTAGGACGTTAGCGCAAAATGCGGCCCAGATGGTCGATGGGCTGGGTGCGAGACGAGTCGTCTCGACTATGCTGGGCAGGCCGACAGGATTGGATCGATGATGCATCCGGAACGTTGGGAAGCGGGCAGCATGTTTCAGTGGGAGGCCGATATCTCTTCCCCCACGTTGTCACTGCCTCAGCCTTCTGTGTCCTACCTGGTTTGCCGTCATGCGATCGCGGCTCTGTGTGCGGCGCAGCCGAACCGGCCGGTGCTTTGGCTGCCAACTTTTTTCTGTCCCGAGGTCGCGCGATTTTGCCGGTCCGTCGCACAGATTCGCGAATACCGCGACGATTGCCGATGGCATGAGCCCGACTGGAGCAGCCTGCAGCCTGGTTCGAACGATCTGGTTCTCGCGGTCAACTACTTTGGCGTTCGGAGTCCCGAACCATGGATCCGATGGCATGAGCAGCGCCCTTGCATCCTGGTGGAGGATCACACACAGGATCCGTTCTCAAGTTGGTCCTTGCGGTCCAACGCGGACTATGCGGTGTGTTCGGTTCGTAAGACGTTGCCCGTTCCCGACGGCGCGATTGTATGGTCGCCGAGGAGACTTCCGTTGCCGGCGCCGCCCGCTGAAGATCATTGGCGGGGCAGCATGCTGAAGCTGAGTGCCATGGTCTACAAGCGCGACTATTTGGCAGGAACCATACCTGCCGGGTGCAAGGATCGATACCGCGAACTGCAGTTAAGTGGAGAACAGGAACTTGGAACGGCGGCGATATCCTCGATGTCGCCAGTGTCGGAGGCTGTCCTCGCTGTCGGTATTCCGGATCGCTGGCGAAAGAGAAGGATTGAAAATACCAGGGGTCTGCTGCGCTCGCTCGAAGGCTGGAAAACTGCGGTCCCAGTATTTACGACGTGGCCGGAGGGCCATGCGCCGTTCGACGTGCCTCTAGTGTTTCCGGATCAGACTGCAAGAGACCAGTGCCAGCGCGAACTGCAAAGCCAGAATATATTCTGTCCGGTCGAGTGGGTGTGTGATACGCCGGACCAGGTCGCTTCGGATCTGTCTTCACGGATATTAAGCATTCCAACGGACTGTCGCTACACGGCGGAAGACATGGCACGGATATCGTCGGCATTGCTAAGAATAGGCTGACGAAGCGACGCGCCAGTCTCTGCCGGTGCTCTTGGAGAGTCTCTTGTCTGAGGAATTGTCGCGGCAACGGCGGTTCGTGCTTTCGGGTCACCAACCCGTCTACTTGCCGGGCATTCTGCTCTTCAACAAGATTGCACTGAGTGACGTGTTTATGTTCGTGGGGCACTGTCAGTATGTGAAAAAAAGCTGGCACGCCCGCAACCGCATACGGTTGGGAGAACGCGAGCTTTGGCTGAACATTCCGGTGAAGACCTCGGGCCGCTTCGAGCAGGCGATCAACGAAACGTTCATGGTGAACGAGGTTTGGAAACGCAAGCACCTTGGCAGCATCCGGCAGGCGTACCAGAGAGCGCCGTTTTTCGAGACCTACTATTCCGAACTGGAAGAGCGGCTCCTGGCACACGCCGGAAGCCTCGGCGACCTGAACATCGGGATCATCACAATGATTCTGCGCTGGCTGAACATCGGGACTCGGGTTGTCGACAGTCGCGACTACGATATCCAGGGAACGAAAACCGATATGCTGATTTCAATGTGCCGGGCCGTCGGTGCTGACCGTTATCTGTCGAACGAGGGCTCGCGCGACTACGTGGATGAAGAGCGGATGGCGGAGGCGGGAATCCAACACTGCTGGCAGATTTTCGAACACCCTACTTACTCACAACTGGGTACGTTCGTGCCCAACATGAGCGTAATTGACCTGCTGTTTCACGCGGGACCCGAAGCGGGTAAATTGATCTCTTCATGCGGCCGGATCGAGCCAGGGAGATTCGCGCCTGTGACGGAGCGAGCGTGAATGACGAGTAGCACGATCACCATCGGGCAACATTTGATCGGGGCAGGGCAGCCCACGTACATCATTGCCGAGCTATCTGCCAACCACAATCAGAGCTTCGATCAAGCGGTCCGCATTGTCCACGCGGCGAAAGACACGGGCGTCGATGCGGTGAAACTGCAGACATATACCGCAGAGACGATCACCATTTCTTCCGATCGAGAGTGCTTTCGCATCAAGGGCGGGACGCTATGGGATGGGCGGACGTTGTATGACCTCTACCAGGAAGCCTTTACTCCCTGGGAATGGCAGCCAAAGCTGAAGAACCTGTGCGACGAATTGGGGCTGGACTTGTTCTCCAGCGCATTCGACCCATCGGCGGTAGATTTTCTGGAGCAGATGGGAGTGCCGGCGCACAAGATCGCGTCACCTGAGCTGGTCGACATTCCGCTGATTCAGAAGATGGCGCGCACCGGCAAACCGATGATTCTGTCGACCGGAATGGCGACCACTGAAGAAATCGACGAGGCGCTCGGCGCCGCGCGCTCGGCGGGTGCGACGCAGATTGCCCTGCTTCGCTGCACCAGCGCGTATCCGGCGCCCCCGGAGGAAATGAATCTAAACTCTATTCCGGACATGGTACGCCGCTTCGGGCTGCCGGTGGGGCTGTCGGATCACACGCCGGGAATTTCGGTTTCGGTGGCCGCCGTATCGCTCGGCGCTTCGCTGATCGAGAAACATCTGACGTTGTCGCGCGCGGACGGCGGGCCCGATGCGGCGTTCTCGCTGGAGCCGCAGGAATTCAAGGCTCTCGTCGATGCTGTGCGGGTGGCCGAGGTGGCTCTGGGACGAGCCCAGTATGGCCCTACTCCTCATGAGGTGGAGACACGAGCGTATCGCCGATCCCTGTTCATCGTGAAAGATGTCAAGAAAGGCGAGATGTTCACCTCCGAGAATATTCGTTCGATCCGGCCGGCTGACGGTTTGCATCCCAGGCATCTTCCGGAAATAATCGGCCGTCATGCCGCCATCGACATCGAGCGCGGAACCCCTCTCACATGGGAACTGGTCGCATAGCCTCCAAAACTGATAGCACCCAGAGATACGCATGAACAAGCTGCACATGAAAGTCCTGTTCTTGCATCCCGAAGACACGCCCAATGGAGGCAAGTGGAGCCGGGAGCGGTGGGATTTGATTGTCGACTTAGGTTTCGCGGGCCAGGGAGTCTATGCGGAGTGGAGCCAGCGGCAAAAGACTCGAGTGCTGAGTATCCACGAATTTGCGAAGTCCGCACAGAGCTACCGCTGGGTGAATGAAGTTTTTGACCGAGGGAGAGGCCGCCTTCTTGACAGAACCGGACTGGATTGGTGGGAGATTCTGGCGATGGAGCGTTACCAGGATATTCATACGCTCTACCTGTTCCACCAACTACGCAAGGAGTTCGGATCAGCCGAGTTGACGGTGGCGGCAAGCCGTCCTCACTCGGCGACGAAATCGGCAGAGCAACTCTTCGCGGTGCCGATTCCATGCTTCGAGACTGCCAGGGTAGGTCCAATTCAGAAGGCCGTGCGGGCACTCGGAACGGCTCGTAATCTTCGGGTCGAGCAGATCTTGGAAATTGCGCTGGATAAGTGGGACAGCGGGTATCGGATTCGTCGGCAATGGGCCCGAGGTCGAGCAGAAGTTAAGAACCCATGCATGCTGTTGCCGTCGGCCTATTCGAATGTAACGCGCTCCGAGTTGGCCTATGCAGAGCAGTTGCCGTCTCGCCAGTTCCTGCTGGTCACGACCAGGAAGAATGCGAATCCGGCACGTGTTCCCGGCAATGTCGCAGTGGCATCCCTGGCTTCGTACGCATTGCCTTTGAAGTCGATACAGGATGAGGAAGCGGAACTGCAACAAGCGTGGCGCGCTTTTGCATCGCAGATGAGCGCCGAGGTCGAGGAGTTCCGCATGTGCGCGAATGCCTGCGTGTGGGACTATTTCCCCGGTCATTTGAAGCAAGGCCTGCTCCTTCGCGATGCATGGTCCCGTCTGCTGCGGGAAGAGCCGGTGGTTGGCGTCCTCTGCGGAGACGATCTGAACTTCCACACGCGGCTGCCGCTGATCCTGGCTCACCGGCAAGGGCTGAACTCGGCATATTGCAGCCACGGCGCACTCGACTCCGGCTTTTTCTTCAAGCGGCCATTCTCGAGTCATTTTCTGGTGAAGGGCGAGATGGAGAAAGACTACCTTGAGCGGGCGGCCGCTATCGATGCCGCACGAATCATTGTCGCGGCCCCGGGTGTGCGGAAGTTCGTCGGCCGGAGAGAGAGCGATGGTGAGGCGATCGTCTTCTTCTCGCAGCCGTACGAGATCGCGGGCGGACGAGGCGACCTCATCTATCGTGAGATCATGCCTCGGTTGCATGCGGTGGCGCGCGCGAACGGCCGAAAATTGATCGTCAAATTGCACCCCTTCGAGAGCAAGCGCGCACGGCAAGCGCTCTTGAAGTCCTCACTCACCACCGCGGACGCTTTCGAAATCGTGGACGGCACGACTCCTGAGCAGGTGATCTCCCGCGCCTGGTGCGGAGTGACACTCGATTCCAGCGTTGCAATGGAGTGTGCTCTCAGCGAAATTCCATTCTTCCTGTGTGGATGGCTCGACTTCACAGGAGATGGCTACTTGCAGCAGTTCGCCAAGTTCGGCGTTGCCCATGTTCTCGACCGACCGGAAGAGATTCAGCGGATTCCCTCACTGGTAGCCGGCTATCGTCCGGATGCAGCTATTTTGCGGCGGCTCTGGCAGGAAGGGGATCCCAATCAACTCGAGACGGTATTGTTCGGCCCGGGCAACTCCCACTGAAACCATGCGCGTTCTAAGCCCCATCCTGCGTCAGATCGTTTATCCCGCGTTGGGTAAAGTGGGATTCTTCCGACTAAGAGCCGGGATGAGCGTGGTGACGTATCACGGTGTCTTGCCTGAGGGATACAGAAATACGGATGCTTTTCTTGACAACACCTTGATCCGAATTGATGCCTTTCGTGCACAGCTGGCGTTGCTCAAGCGCTACTACAACGTAGTTTCACCAGCGCGGTTCCAGGCGTGGCTTCGAGGGTCTGAAGCGTTGCCCGAGCGTGCCGTGCTAATCACATGCGATGACGGGTTCTTAAACAACCTGACGGTGATGGCCCCGATTCTCCGCGAACACGGGCTGCAGTGCATTTTCTTCTCTACCAGCGACTCTCTCGGCAAAGCGCCAGCCATGCTCTGGTACATCGAGCTGTACCTGATGATCATGAAAGCTCGTGCAACCGGGGGAGCAGTCGACTGCGCCGGGATCCATGTCCCGACGCCCGACGGCGACCAAGAGACCAGGCGTACTCAGTGGCTGCGATTGACCCGCGAGCTTTCACGATTCACTGCGGAGCACCGGCAAGCATTCTTGTCGGAACTTGCCCGGAGGTGGCGGCTGGATGCGGACTGGAAGGCTTCATACTTGAACGATCCGTTGCTGGCTCAGCGTTTTCAGTTGCTCGGAGCGGAGCAACTGAGGCAACTCGCAGATGCCGGAATGACCATAGGCGCTCACACACGCAGTCATCCTGAGTTGTCGCAGCAACCGGATGAAGAAGCCCGGAGAGAAGTCATCGAATGCCGGTGCGAATTGCAGGAGTGCATCGGTAGGTCGATCTGGGCGATGGCCTATCCCTTTGGAAATCCTGCGACTGTGGGCGAGCGGGAGTTTCGTCTCGCGCGGGAAGCCGGATTCGAATGCGCGTTCATGAATGTCCCGGGGAAGTTCACCGCGGAGAACAAGTTCTCGATGCCGCGTGCGCACGTTACAGCTGACATGAGTCTGGGAGTCTTTGAGGCGCATGTCTCGGGTTTCCATGAACGCCTACGACAGAGATTGCGCGGAGCGTGAATAGCAAGATGGCAAACAAGGTGAACGGCCGGCGAGCGTCTGGCAGGGTTGGATTTCCACAGCAGCGCGATGTCGCCCGCCCACAGCGGTGTGTATGCTCAAGTTTGAATTCCGTAAACGGTGAATCTTGCGCCTGACAGTGTTGGAGCAAATACCTGAAGAGCCAGCGCTGAGGCGCGCGTGGAATGACCTCGCGCTGCAAATGGAGAAACCTCAGGTCTTCTACACCTATGATTGGGCCATGGCCGTGCAGCGCGCCTATGCGAAGCACGTTTCCCCGCAGATATTTCTGGCATATGAAGAGGATTCGCTTGCGGGCGTGGTCGCGCTGGGCCGCAGAACCACAGGCGAGTTCGCGTTTCTCGCGGCCGACACAGGCGACTACTGCGACTTCCTGTCCGAACCGGGCAAGCGGCAGCAGTTCATCGAAATGGTCTTCTCGGAACTGCGAAACCGCAAAGCGGCTAAGGTTGTGCTGACTAATCTCCCTGCGGACTCGGCTTCCGCCGATGTAATTTCCGGCACCGCGTCAAAAGGGCGATATCACTTACATGTGCGCCCCGCTTACGACTGCGCGCAGGTGCGGCTGGGTTCAGCAGAGGAGCGGGAAGCGTTAAAGCAGTCGGTGCACGCGAAGAAGAGGCTGCGCCGGAACATCCGCGAACTGACGAAACGCGGCGGTGTGACGCTCTGGCATGAGACAGGCTGGAACGAGATCGAGGATCTTCTTCCTTCGTTCATGCAAGCGCATATCGCTCGCTTTCTCGAGACGGGAAAGCTCAGCAGCCTGATCACCGAGGAGCGGCGAACGTTCCTGCAAGAACTGGGCCGCGAACTCGCGCAGTCCGGATGGCTTGCGTTCAGCCGCTTGTTGGTAGGTGACGTTACGGCCGCCTGGAACTACGGATTTCGCTTTGCCGGAAGCTGGTTCTGGTACCAGCCTACGGTCAACGAGGTCTATTGGGATTTCTCTCCGGGATACTGCCTTCTGGCCAAGATCATCGAGCTAGGCTGCGACATGCCCCAGTTCAACGTCGTGGACATGGGGCTGGGTGCTGAAGGATACAAAGAGCGATTTGCCAACGAGAGCCGCAGAACGCTGTATTGCGAGCTGAACTCGTCGTTGATTCGTCATTGGCGCACGACCATGCGAGCACGTCTGTCCGCAGCGGTTACGGCTTCGCCGGCAATCGAGAAATCGGTTCGGTCATTCGTCGCGCGTGGGGCGGAGATTCGCAACTCCGTTCAGGTGAGGGGCCTAGGGGGTGTGCTGTGGGCGATGATGCGTAGAATCGCGCGCGCTCTCTTCAGTCACGACAGAGTTCTGTTTTTTGAATGGCCACCGGATAGTCGTTCTCCTGAGCTGCCCGCGACGCATTTGCAGCTTCTCACTTCCGAGACCCTGGGGAGAGCGGCGGTACAATACGGGAACGATCCAGCCAGCTTGCGATTCCTAATGCGATCCGCGCAGCGCCTTCGATCTGGTAACGGCGACGGATATGCGTTGATGACTTCGGACGGACTGCCGGTGCATTTTTGCTGGGCGAAGGACTTTCAGGGTTTTGAGATGGCTGAACTGGATCGCAGCCTGCACGCCCCTTGCAACAATGCTGTGATGATTTTCGACTGCTTTACGCCAGAAGCGGCACGGGGCCACGGTTTCTTCCCGGAAGCGATCGCGCTCCTGGCTCGGGATTTGACATCGCGTGGGAAGTCGGCCTGGATTTTCGGAGCCGAAACCAATCAAGCGTCGGTCCACGGGATTCAGAAAACTGGTTTTCGGTACAGATTTACCCTGGGGCGGCGAAGGCTCTTCTTCTTGAGCAGCGTAGCGGATTCTGTGCACGCGGATGAGCAGTTGCGCGATGAAAGCACAATATCAGGGTGATCCGGAAATCGGTCTCAGGGGAATCGTTTCATGGCGTCGCTTTCCAACATACCGACTGAGGCAATGACGGCGCCCGAATCCGCACCGGTACTCCTGCGCAATGAATTCCGGCGCAACATGGGCCAGATCTCTCGGCACTCGATCATCTTCTTCGCGGGCACGATCTTCACCATGGGTGCTGGTTATCTGGTCAAGATCTATGTTGCGCGGGTGCTTGGGGCAGAGTTGCTGGGGTTGTACGCGTTGGGTATGACGCTGGTCAGTCTGACCCAGCTCTTTGGCTGTCTGGGTTTGAATTCTGCCAGCGCCAGGTATGTCGCCGTCTACAGCGCAACAGAACGATACGAACAGCTCCGTGGGTTCCTCACTTGGAGCGTCGGCATTATCTTCTTCCTGAACCTGCTGCTGTCCATCGGTCTCCTTTTCAGCGGTGAATGGCTATCACGCCGCTTGTACCACGCCCCTGAACTGGGGCAGTTTATTCCGCTGTTCGGCGTCCTCGCGGTCCTGGGAGCCTTGCATGTTTTCTACTGTCAGGTTCTTGCCGGATTCAAAGACATCGCGAAACGGACGATCATCACCAACTTCATAGGAACGCCGGTGGTAATTGTTCTGACGGTCTTGCTCCTTGCCGTTGGCACCGGGATGCGGGGTTATCTGTGGGCACAGATAGTCAACTCGATCGTAGTTGTCGGACTGTTGATAGCGGCAGCCTGGAAACTGACACCGAAGGCAGCGCGGTTCTCGTGGGCCGCTCCACAACCTCTTGATGCAGAAGTCAGAGCATTTGCCGCAGCAGCTTTCGGCATGGGCGCTCTCGATTTTCTCGTGACGCAGGCCGATAAAATACTGCTGGGACTCTACCTGAACCCCGCACTGGTGGGTATCTATGTCGTGGCGTCGACGCTGTCGGGGCTGATTCCCTTGGTGCTGCAATCGGTGAATCAAATTTTTGCCCCTGTGATCGCGGACCTGCATACTCGAAAACGCAACGATGTCTTGCAAAGATTGTTTCAGACGCTGACAAAGTGGGTGTTTGGCCTTACGCTGCCGCTGGCTCTGGTCGTCATCGTTTTTGCTTCGCCGCTGATGCGCATCTTTGGAGCAGTTTTTGAAGCGGGATGGCCGGTGTTGGTCATCGGCTCCATCGGTCAGGTCGTAAATTGCGCTGTCGGGTCGGTTGGGTACCTGCTCTTGATGTCTGGAAATCAGAAGCGTCTGATGAGGGTGCAGTTTGTGATGGTGGGAGTGTCGTTGTTGATGAACATCACTCTCATCCCGATCCTGGGGGTCGTCGGGGCAGCGCTGGCCTCTGCGTCGGTGAACGTGGCCGGCAACATTTGGAACCTCCTGGAAGTACGCAAAGCACTTCAGATTTTCCCGTACAATCGAAGCTACTTCGCGCTTGTGATTCCGGCGACGCTTTCCGCCGCCACGGTAGTTCTGCTTCGGAACTGGACTAGCTCGATGGTCCGCCCATGGCTCGGCGTCCTGGCGGCCGTGGCCGCGTCATACCTCGTGTTTTCCGTGGTCGCCGTAAGGTTTTCACTGGACGACGACGACCGCATGATTGCTACGAGTGCATGGGCGCAGATACGAGGCAGCTTGTTTCGGAGATGAGACATTGAGCCCATATAGATCGGTGCAGCTTCCGGAAGAGTTGTGCGAACGGGCGGAGAACTGGAGCAAAGGCCGATTCGACAACCTGGAAGCGCTCATCGTATTCGCGCTGCAGGAAATCGTCTCGGAGGAAGGAGACAAGCTGGACCGCGAAGAAGAGGAGCTGGTTCAGCAGCGTTTGCGCGATCTCGGTTACATCTGAAATGGCGCCGGATGCGCCAGTCTCTTTAGCTACCTTCGATGAAACGGCGTTCTCTAGTCCTGGTCACGGTCGATTGTCTTCGCGCGGATCGCGTTGACGTTCGGGGGGATGCCTCCCGCGTGACGCCCTTTCTTGCCTCGCTGGCAAAGGAATCGGTTTCGTTTCTCCACGCAGTGGTGGCTGGGGCGCCAACATACTTTTCGCTTCCCGCGATTATGGCGTCTCGCTATCCACTGAGCCTGGGCCGAGAGGTGGTCGGCATCGCTCCCGGCGAATCAACGATCGCGAGCATTCTGCAGGGATCTGGCTACCAGACGGCGGCCTTTATTGCAGCAAATCCCTACCTCAGTCCGCGTTTTGGCTACAGCCAGGGTTTCCAGCAGTTCTCCGACTTTCTGGGACAGGAAGGCTCGACACTCAGCGAGCCGGCAACGATTTCCGAGGGCAAACGCCCGTCCCGGCTAAACCAGAGCTTGGGGCGCTTATCGCGGAAAACAAAATTCACCGCCGCCGCGTACGACGAACTCTATTTTCGCTACTGCCAATGGCGGTCTGCACGCCAGGAATGCTCCATGGATCAGTTGCGCCGTTATCCTGCGGCGGATGTTCTGGTCGACCGGGCATCGACATGGGTGCGGGAGTTGGGGGATCAACCGTTCTTCCTGTGGCTTCATTTGATGGATCCGCATCATCCCTACTATCCGCCCGAGGAAGGTCTTCGATTGATGTCGTGCTCGCATATCACGCCAAAGCGAGCCCGATTTTTGAATTCGTTCTGGAATCGGGGGGACTTGTCCGCAGGCAGACTGCAGCGGCATCGGGAAGAGGTCACGGCTTTGTACGATGCCGGGGTTCGCTGGGTGGACTACCAGCTTTCCAGACTTGTGAGCGTCCTGAAGGAAACTCGGCGGTGGAGTGACACCATCTTCGCAGTCACTGCAGATCACGGTGAGGAATTCCTCGAGCATGAGACCCGCTATCACTCGCCCACAAGCCTTTCTGAGCAACTGCTTCGTGTTCCTCTTCTCCTGCATGCGCCAGAACCCCTCGGGCCGAAAGTCGTCGCAGCGCCATTCAGTCTGATTCATCTGGCGCCAACGTTGCTCGATGGCCAGGGCGTCGAAGCGCCACGCTCTTTTGCGGGGCGGACGCATTGGAAGGAGATCGGCAAGGGAGAAATGTCGGGGAGTCCTGTCATCAGTGAATGTATCGACGGCTGCAATAATCCACTGCGGCGGACGAATCGCATTCAGCCTCGCTTGCTGGCCGTGCGTGATGGGGACTACAAGCTTGTGTTGCGTTTTCGCGACGGCACAGACGCGTTGTACGACATGAGGGCGGACCCAGAGGAAAGGAATCCGCTCACTGATGGCGTGGCGAGCGAAAAACGAGTTCAACTGTTAAGGATAGCGTGGGAGCACTTGCGGCATTCACGCGAGGGTCGTGATCAACGGTTGGCTCTTCGCGCTCGGCTCCGGGAGGCACGCCAGCGAATTGAGCTGAAAGTCGGGAACGCGGAAAAGTCGCAGGTCGAAAGTGCGGTCGTCGCCGGGGAACATGGATAAAGTCCGCCTATTGTTCCTGCCATTCGTGGACGCGGACAATGTGAACGCGCAGAGTCTGAATGTCCGCGAAATCGCCTTGCGTCTTGATCCGGAACGGTTTCAAACAACTGTCTGGTGCGAGCGCGAGGCCGACACACGCCTGCAAGGCAAATCCGCGATCTGCGTGAAGAAACTGAGGGCGCGGAGAAGGACGGCGGTCATTCTGGCAGAGATGATGTCTGGCTACGACATCATCGCCTACATGGATTACAGCCCGGCAAGTTACCTCTTCTTGCGTTTGCCGAAATCGCTGCGCCGCGTAGCCAAAGCCGTACTGCATGCCGAAGCGCCGGCAGCGCAACTCGTGAATCCGTCGAGGACTCTGCGCCTTCTCTACGAGGGTGTCGTGTCACGCTGCGATTTCTACACGGGAATCACAGAGTTCGTCGCCAACGACGTTTACCGAAGCATGGGGCGGAAGGTGAGTTACGTACTTCCCGTCGGGGTTGATACGTCCTTCTTCACGCCGCCTGCAGTACGAACCAACTCCGTCCCGGTGGTTCTCTTCGCTGGAACTTTGATTGAACGCAAGGGGCCACAAATCGTTCTCGATGCCGCCTCTCGCTTCCCGAATGCTATATTCCGTATCGTCGGCGCCGGAAGGGGTGGTTTCGACGAAGTCTTGCGGCAGAAGATCGCGCAGGCAAGCCTGCAGAACGCAAGGCTTGAGGGCCCGAAGACTCAAAGTGAGTTGCTTGAGATCATGCGCAGCAGCGACATCTTCCTTCTGCCCTCGCGTCTGGAAGGAATTCCGAAGGTATCGCTGGAAGCCGCAGCGACCGGACTCCCTTGCATTGTTTTTCGCGACTACGAGACACCCTCGGTTGTCGACGGAGTCACCGGATTTCAGGTTGGAACCGAAGAAGAGATGATGCTGGCACTTGGGAGGCTGATCGCGGACCGCCAGCTACGGGATCAGATGGGGTTGGCTGCTCGAAAGCATGTTGAGAAATTTGACTGGGATCTGGTTGCCCAGCATTGGCAGAATGCCTATCTTCAAATCGCGACGGCCCGGACATCGTGAACGAGGAACTGGTTGGCATCTCCAATTTGCCGGGCGCGTCTTCGTCGCGTCCTCTCCATGTCCTGACACTGACTCCCTTCTATCCCACGAATCAGGACGACGCGAGTGGATGCTTCGTCTATGAACCGCTGCTCGCGCTGGCGAAGCTGGGCATTCAAAACACCGTGTATGCTGTGCAGCCTTTTTATCGCGGCCGTTTCAGCAGCGACACTCAATCGATCACTGTCCGGTGGATTCGTTACGCCGCTCTGCCGAGTGGCCTCGGCTTGCCTACAGCGGGAGCTTTTGTATTTGCGCATGTCGTCGGCAAGTTGCGGGAATTGCACCGCGATCATCCAGTCGATCTGATTCATGCGCATGGAGCCCTGCCATGCGGCCACGCTGCAATGCTCTTGAGCAAAGAACTTGGGATTCCGTTTGTGATCTCAGTGCACGGCCTCGATGCCTACTCGACCGTGCAGGTCAGCGGCCGCGCTGGCCGCTGGTGCCGCCGCATCTCGCAGCACACGTTCATGGCTGCCCGGCGCGTGATTTGTATCAGCGAGCATGTTCGAGAGGCAGTTCTGGAGGGCGTGGGAAAGAACGCCCGCACGTCGGTGGTATACAACGGAGCCGACCCGGAGATGTTTTCGCCGGCACCGCGGCCCACGTCAGCCGACACAACGATCCTGAGTGTTGGGAACTTGATCCCGATCAAAGGGCACGAACTCCTCGTCCGCGCCGTGGCTTCGCTGACCGCGGAGTTTCCTTCACTACAGCTCGAAATCATTGGCAGAGGTCCTGAACGCCGAAGGCTGGAAAACCTTGCAAAGCAACTGGGATGCGAGAAACGCGTTGCGCTTCTTGGTCGTCGCTCGCGCCGTGAAACGGCGGAGGCGATGCGCCAGTGCACGATCTTTGCGTTGCCCAGCCGCTACGAAGGTTTGGGTTGTGTCTATCTGGAGGCCATGTCTGCCGAAAAACCGGTGATTGGGTGCCGGGGACAGGGAATTGCCGAGGTGATTCGTCATGGTTCAAACGGCTTCCTGGTCGGCCCAGACAACGAGAGGGAATTGGCCTTGGCCCTCTCGATGTTGTTACGCGACGAAGCGAGCCGCCGTAATGTGGGCGTGCGGGCTCGGGAAACTGTCCTCGACGGCTTCACCCTGGCGCATCAGGCCGAGAGGCTGGCACGGATCTATCGGGAGTGTGTCCGATGAGGCGCCGTCTGGTGATCCTGACCGAGATCATCTCTCCGTATCGCATTCCTCTCTTCAACGATCTGGCACAGGACCCTGACCTAAGTCTGCACGTAATCTTCCTCGCTGAAACGGACCCCGCCTTGCGCCAATGGCGGGTCTACAAGGAGGAGATGCGCTTCTCTCACGAGGTTTTGCCGGCGTGGCGCGGTCGCGTTGGACGGACGAATCTTCTCTTGAATCGAGGAGTCTGGCGTGCCATGACAGAGGCCTCGCCCGATGCGGTTCTGTGCGGGGGCTACAATTACGTCGCCTCGTGGCAGGCGCTGTGGTGGGCACGGACGCGAAATGTGCCATTCCTCCTTTGGTCGGAAAGCAATCGCTACGATGCTCGACGCGGCCGCGCACTGGTAGAAATCCTGAAAACTGAGTTCCTTCGCAATTGCAGTGGATTCGTAGTCCCCGGACAGGCCGCCGACGCCTACCTTCGCGATCACAAGGTTCGGCAGGATCGAATCTTTGTCGCTCCGAACGCCGTCGACAACGATCTGTTTAGTTCTCTCGCAACGGCCGCTCGACAGAGAGCAATGGCCTTGCGCCGCGAACTGGGCCTGCCTGACCGCTATTTCCTGTTCGTCGGGCGGTTGGTGCCGGAGAAGGGCGTCTTCGAACTCCTCGCCGCGTATGCTCAACTCAATGAACAGATCCGCCGAGAGGTCGGCCTGGTATTTGTGGGCGATGGGACCTCCCGCGGCGCACTGCAGGAGCAGGCCGATGCTGTTGCTCCCGGCGTCATCAAGTTTCCGGGCTTTGCCCAGCGGGAGCAACTGCCCTCTTACTATGCGCTCGCCGAAATGCTGGTCCTCCCGACCTATACTGACACTTGGGGCCTGGTCGTAAACGAGGCGATGGCGTGCGGCTTGCCTGTGATTCTCAGCCGGGTTGCCGGCTGCGCTCCTGATCTGGTGCGGGACGACTGGAACGGTGTTTTGATTTCTCCACAAAACGTTCCGTCGTTGAAATCAGCCCTGACAAGACTGAGCAGCGAGACCGTAGTTTGTGCGACCATGGGGAATCATGCTGCCCAGCACATCCGGCGATTTTCGCCAAGAGAGTGGTCCGTCGGCATCAGCAAGGCGGTCGCAGCCATAGCTACGCATGATTGAACGAATTCCAAAATGTGCGGTGTTGGCGCCGCGGATCGACCTTTGTGTTTTCTTTAGTGACTTCGCCCTGCGGCACTCGCGGCTTGGCTGTAACTGGTTCCTCGACACGACTTCAGCAGCGATTCGCACTGTTTCTCCCGGTCCATGACGCACTTGTTCATCAATTATCTGGCCGCCTCAGCGGGTGGCGGGCTGACGTATGTACGTAATGTGACTCCACTGTTCTCAGCCACACCCGGCTTCAGATTCACGGTGGCGCTCAGTCCCGATCTGCGGCGCGAATTTGGGCATCTCCCGAACGTAGACTTCGTCGAACTGGGACTTCCCCCCGCGCGCAGATTCTGGTACGAACAGCGAACCCTGCCCGAGTTGATCCGCAAGAGTGGAGCCAACGTGCTTCTTTCGGCCGGGAACTTCGCGTTGCGAAAATCGCCCGTTCCCCAGATCTTGCTCTCCCGAAACTCCCTCTATGTCTCAGGGGACTTCTCGCGCGATCTCCTGGAGCGGCGAGAATTTCGCATGTGGCTCGACTTGCGAGCGCGCGCCTTTCTCGCCAAGCGATCCATCGAATGGGCCGACGTAACCGTGGCCCCGAGCCATGCCTTTGCCAGCGAGTTGCAGCGCTGGACTGGGGAGAACGTTATTGTGATTCACCACGGATTCGATCGCGACGCCTTCGTTCGTGACACCACCCCACTCGCGCCTGAGGTTCAACTGAAGTTGGACGCCGTCGAGGGAGCGTTCAAAATCCTGTTTGTCAGTCACTACAACTACTACCGGAACTTCGAGACATTGATCCGCGCCTTGCCGATCGTGCGCGATCGGCTGTCTGGAACCCCGGTGCGGCTTCTACTGACATGTGAACTCGCTGCCGGTAAGAATCCGGGCCAGTACCGTCCCGATCGCGCCGCAAATCTGGTGAGGGAGTTGGGTGTGTCCGACATGGTAGTGGAACTGGGGTCGGTTCCCTACAAGAAGTTGCACCAGCTATACGGGCGTGCGGACGTCTACGCTACCCCAGCGTACACCGAGACATTTGCCCATCCTCTGGTCGAAGCGATGGCCAGCGGCGTTCCGGTGGTGGCCTCCGACATTCCGGTCCATCGCGAGATCTGTGGCGCCGCTGCCCTGTATTTTGAGCGGTTCTCTCCGGAAGCCTTGGCAAACTGCATCGTGAGAGTCGCTGAAGATAAAGTCATGCGGGCGACAATGGTTGACGGAGGAACCAGTCGAGCCGGCGATTTCTCGTGGAGGGTTCACGTGAATCAGATCCTCGAATTGGCACGGAATCTGACTTCCAACGACTGACACCCCAGAGTCGTTGTTCGGGGCAGAATGCTATCCGCTGCTAGCGGTCTTGCGCTGCTGGGCTTGGATCTCTCTTGTCATTCCGAATAGCAACACGAGAGATAGAAGAAGCAGGAACCAGGTCTGGTGCGGCATCAACACTCGATCCCACCACCACGAGTGTGTTACGAACTCCGGGATGCGTCCGAGCCGGGCTTCCTCCTGCAGGACAGTTGCGCCGGGCACCAGGAAGGGTAGCATCACGACAAGCGCAACGTTGGCCATTCTCCGTTGGTGCTCCGGCCGACTCAGGCACCAGCACAGCGGTATCGCCAGAATCGATGCATCGTAAAAGCGGTGGTACAGGGGCAGCAGGCCGATGACAGCAATCGCGGCCAGGGCTAACAGTTCAAAATTCTCGGCCCGCGTGCGGAAAACGAGAACGCCCCACGCGACGATCAACGCTGTCCCAACCGAAAAGGCCATCAGATTGGCGGAACGTGCACCGTGGGTGAAGGAATAGAACGGCACCTGCAAATTGATCAGCGTGAAGCGGATGGCATTGGCGGTTGTGAAGTCGTCAACCCTGTTTTTGGCCGCGGCGAATCGAAGGTTGTTGAGATAGTCCGGAAGCCAGTGGACACCGGCGAATTGCATCCAGGCGGCCGCAATGGCCACCAGAAGAACTGTGAGGGCGACTGCCGTTCCAAACAGCCGCCATCTCCCGCGAAGCAGATAGTAGAGAACCAGGAAGACCGCGATATGAGGTTTCAAACTGCACGCTAGTCCGAAAAGGACTCCCGCCCAAACATCGGATTTTCGGTCAGCCGCCCAGATACCTGCAGCGCAACAGCCAACGACGAATATCGTCTGGTTGGCGCTCGCGATTCCGGTGTGGAATGGGGCCAGAGCGAGGCAGGCTGCGATGAAGGCAATCCCGCGGGATTCGTGAACTGAGAAGCGCGCCACTTTCATCAGGGACCACACGGTAACCGCAAAACTTGCCAGGAGAACGAACAACCACACGGCTTTCGCGACGGGCCAAGGCAGCGCCGCAATTGGGGCAAAGATTACCAATGCGCCGGGAGGAGGAGAGATATGGACCCGGACGGTCTTCGGATCGAGCGTACTGCCGACTTCGTCGCGCCACATGGCAACGAACTTGTTCGGATCGGCGAAGTTCTCTCCTCGCAGCCAAGTCCTGCTGCTCGAGTAGTACTGGGCAAGATCATCCCAATTTCCATGATGAAGGTAACGAACCGGGCCGCGAGTCACGAATTCCGTTGCGGCCAAGATCAGCAAGATCCAGAGAAGGATCTGGTTCCTTTTGCTGTTTAGGGGATGGGCGCTTTCGTGAGTCCCAATCGCTGCCATGTGGTTCAATTTCCGCCGACACAAGCGCTGTCTAGAGCGGACGCGACGCGCTTCTGTTGCTCCTCCGTCATCTCGGAAAACAGCGGCAGGATCACCCCATGATCCTGCGCTCTCTCGCTTTCAATCAGATTTGGACAGTGTTTGCTAGGAGCACACTCTAGCTCTGCGCAACGCCAGGTCGCCGGGTCGGCGTACGCCGGCTCGCGGTGCGCGCACATGATTCCCCTGCGTGTGGCAATCGCTTCATCAAGCAACTTCTGCATCACGGTACGTTGATCGAGATGCTCCGGCAGCCGCACGCAATAACTCTGCCAATTAGACCTCGCCCACGACGGCTCTGTTGGCAACGTCAAGCCGGGGATATCTCCCAGCAGTTCCGTATAGCGCGCAGCCATCTGGCGCCGCTCTGCAATGGCTTGAGGAAGGCGCTTCAATTGCTCGCGCCCGATGGCTGCCTGTATGTCGGTCAGGCGGTAGTTAAATCCCAACTCCGGATACGACTCAAACACAACGCTCGCTGACGAATGCCGAACCGTGTCGGGAACGCTCATGCCGTGTTGCCGCCACAATCGGAACTTGCGGTCGATGGCAGGGTCGCCTGTCGTGAGCATTCCGCCGTCGCCGGTTGTCAGCAGCTTTCTCGGGTGAAACGAGAAGCAGGCTACGTGTCCGTGCGGCTTGCCGATTCGTTCCCACTGGCCTTGCCAGAGGATCTCGCTGCCGACCGCGCAGGCCGCGTCCTCTACCACGGCGATTCCGCGCCGGCGAGCAGTCTCGATGATCGCGTTCAGGTCACAGGGCATCCCCATCTGATGCACGCATAGGATGGCTCGCGTGCGATCGCTGATGGCATGTTCGACGCGCTCGGGCGCCATGTTGAACGTTCCCGGATCGATGTCAACGAACACCGGGCGAGCCCCGCAGTATCGGATGGAGTTGGCCGTCGCGATGTAGGAGTGACTTACCGTGATGACTTCATCTCCAGGGCGCACTCCCACGGCCAGGAGCGCAAGGTGCAACGCCGTGGTTCCGCTGGAAACGGCGCAGGCGTGCGGGGCGCCGACGTATGCCGCGAACTCGCGCTCGAGAGCGGCTACCTCCGGCCCCTGGGTGACCCAACCTGAGAGAATTGCTCTTTGGGCCGCCGCCACTTCTTCAGGGCCGAGGAGCGGACGGGCTACGGGGACAAAATCTTTAGGCATGATTGGCGATATTCTTCGCGACTTCGCACGGCTCTCAGGCAGCGGATGATTTCTTCAGGGTCGTATACCACTCTGCAACTCGATCAAGACCTTCTTTCAGCGAGACCGTCGATTCGAACTTCAGCAATCTCCTCGCCTTGGAATTGTTAGCCAGCAGGCGCGGCACGTCTGCCGGACGAGATTCGGCGTAAGAAATCTCGGCTCTTGTGCTGCCCACAACCTCAGCCACCATTCTCGCCAATTCCTTGATCTGAATTTCCGTTCCGCTTGCCAGGTTGATCGTGTGCCCGACAGAGTGATGTGATATTCCTGCGACGAGTATTCCTGCAGCGATGTCGGAAACGTACGTGAAATCCCTTGTCTGCGTACCGTCGCCGAAAACGACCATCGGCTGGCCTGCCATGCAGCGTAGCATGAGCCTCGAAACGACTTCGCCGTTGTCGTCCTCTTGGGGGCAACGCGGCCCATAGGAACTGAAGGGGCGCACCACGACCGTTGGGTACCGATAAGTCTCCCAAAATGCCCGCGCGTAGCACTCTCCTGCCAGCTTCGAGGCTCCATGCACAGTCATCGGCATCGTCGGGTGCTCTTCCGTGATCGGAAGAGTTCGCGCCGCGCCATAGACCTCGCAACTCGAGACGTAGACAAAACGCATGACCTTGGCGGCACGCGCGAGATGAAGGAGCTTGAGGCTGGCTGAAGCGTTGACTTCGTGACTTTCGAGCGGTGAATGGATCGAATGCCTCTCCCCAACGCAGGCCAGGTGGAAGACGAGGTCCACGTTGCGCAGCAGGGAAGCCATCGACTCCTCATCGCGTATGTCTGCGACAAAGAGTTCCACGCCGGCGGCAGCTAATCCTGCAAGATTCTCCCGCTTACCGGTTGAGAGGTTGTCGACGACGGAAACTCGAAAGCCCCGTGCGATGAGTTGGTGCACCAACTCTGATCCGATGAATCCAGCACCACCCGTTACCAGAACCCGCTGTTTGTCCACTGAACCCTGAGCCCTCCGCCGTTTCTGGGAATGATGATTCTATCAAGGGATTGAACCAGGCGGACGACCGAGAGTCGCCGTCGACGCCGGATGATCGTCCTCAGAACTGCCAATCTGACTCCTGAGTTGCGCGAGGCTCAGGCCCTTGACTCCCAGCAACGCGACTCCCGCAAGCACATTCGCCACAAATACCCAGGCATGAATCACAACTGTCAGTGCCAGCGCAGTGCTGGCCGCGACACCGGCAATCTTGAAAGCCTCCGTCCCGAACAGTTCGTACGTGCCGAGACCGCCCGGCGCCGCTGGAATCATGAACCCCAACCCCAAAATTGCTGAGGCAACCACGGCGGACTTCAGACTGATAGAAACACCCAGAGCCCGGGCAAGCCCCCAGATCAATGCGGCCTCTGTGGTCCAGATGACCGCGGTGAGGAGCATCAGAATCAGCATGCGCTCCCAGGAGGTGACGGCAGATACACCGTCAGAGAACGACGTCAGGAGGCCGTCAAACTTTCCTTCCAGCGAATTCAGATGCATCAACCGGAAAATGCGACGGACCAGGTCGACCATCACGTTTGTCCGATAGCGCAGGAATACCAGCAGCAGCAAAGCCGCCCCAAAAATCAGTGCGGCGATCCTCGTCAGTCCAAGAACCCAGTCAGGAGGATGCAGTACCCAAACCGAGAAGATCACCATGGCGATCAGCGCCAGCCCATCCAGAACTTTCTCGACCGCAAGAGTGGCAATCGCTCGACTACTGTCGATCAGGGAACTGGTCGAGCCGGTGAGAGTGCACCGCGCCAGATCGCCAGCGCGCGCTGGCAATAGAAAATTCGCCATGTTCCCGATGCCCAATGCGGCGAGACACGAACCAAACGATGGCCGTGACGACGAAGGAAAGATCAGCTGCCAGCGCCACGCGCGCAACGGAAGATTCATACAGAAGACAGCCAGCGGAATCGCCAGGAATGGTCCGCTCAAACGGCCGAGTGCATGCCAGGATTGCTTCAGATCAACCTGCCTGAGCAGAACCGCCACGCAGGCCAGTCCGACAACACAGCCAACGATCACCGACTGGATGCGGAACTTACGTCCCAAAGTGACGCTCCACCTTTACCGACTGAGTGTCGGTGGCGTCCATTTCCGAAGCCTCTTCTAAAAAGTATGTCGGGCGATGCCGGGCCGCTTCGAGCGTTCGCCAGAGATATTCACCCAGGACGCCGAGCATCATCATCTGCACGCCGCCCATGACCAGCACGACGACAATCAACGAGGACCAGCCTTGTACCGGTCTGCGCGATATAAGTCTGAGCACGATGACAAGTAGAGCGTACGCAAATCCCACCAGGCTAAAGATCATCCCGAGATAAGACATCGCGCGCAATGGAGCATATGAGAAAGAAACGAAGGCGTCGGCGAACGCTTTTAGCTTGCGTTTGAGAGTCCACTTGGACGTGCCGCCTGCACGGCGCTCCTTCGTATAACGGATCTCCGCCGAAGAAAAACCCAGTCGAGCGATTTCTCCGCCCAGGCTGGGATCGCTTCCCGCCGATTCGAGCAGGGCGTACAGAACCTTCCGGTCGAGCAGCGCAAAATCGGAACCGCGTGGCGGCAGATCGACTTCTCCGAGCAGGTTCAGCAGACGATAGAAAGTGTCCGACAGGAATACATCGATCTTGGAGACACCTTCGCGCTCCTCGCGAACCGCCCAAACCACGTGATGCCCCGATCTCCACAGATCGAGCATTTTGATAATTAGTTCGGGTGGGTCTTGCAGATCGGCAGCCAGGAACACGGCACACTCGCCGCGTGCCCGCGCGAGGCCCGCGAGAATGGCAACGTGACTTCCGCCATTCTTCGCCAGTCGCGCGTAGCGGAACTGGCGATCGGTCCTGCACAACTCCTTCAACATCTCAGGTGAGCGGTCTGCGGAATGATCGTCAACGAGAATGATTTCGGTGGTCAGTGGAGCCAGTTGAGCTGCGAACGAGCGCAATCGTTCGATGAGTACGGGAAGTACGGCCTCTTCGTTGTAGACCGGCACTACGATCGACAGATTCGGATTTGTGGTCGACTCCATTTCACTCCGGCGCTGGATGATTCTCGAATTCCTGGAACACATTGCGCTCAGAAATACGATCGTCGCGAAGCAGGAACACGGAAAACTCGTAAGGCATGTAATCGTGGCGAAGCGCTACCCGCCGCGTCAGGCGCTTACAGGTTGCGAGTGCCCATGCTGGATCGGTGTGGTGAGCGCCCGGCTTCTGGAAATCGACATAGCTGCTCAGGAAATCTACGCACACAGCCTTTCGCGCGTGAGAGAACATCCGCCGCAGTGCCGTTTCGATGTGACTCGCGTTATCGCCACTCGGCAAGGCGGCGTTGAACGTCCCGGATGAAATCACGAAATCGTATTCTCCGATGGACGCGCCCTCATCTGTAATGTCTGCCTCTCGCACATCAAGACCCGGACGTCGTTCCCGGGCGATTCGCAGAAGTCCGGGGACGATGTCAATTCCGGTGTATTGGCCTTTCCAGCCGTGATCTGTCAGAAAGTCGTAGAGGTCGGCAAAGCCGCAACCCACGTCCAGCACTGAAGATTCCGGCGCAGCGAGGGCCGCCTCCGCGAGAACTTGAAATCGAATTTCCTGACGTCCATGAACGCCCCAACCGAGCGCGGCAGGCGAGTAGCCGAATTCCTTCAGCCGTTTCTCATAGCGCTCGATGTAGTCCAGCCGATCTTCGCTTCTCACTCTGTGCCCACATTCAAGATCTTGTTCAAATTCCCGCCCAGTACGTTCGCGCGTTTGTCCGGTGGAAGCCCGCCTGCAATTTCATCGAAAGCCGCCAGTGCCGATTGGATATCAACCTCCGGAAAGTCCGAGCCAAATATCAGTCGCCGATCAAACGTGTTCGCTAGATAGCTTAAATCAACCGCGAGAGAACTGGAGCGGTAGCGAGTCAGAGTAAACGAGAGATCCAGAAACGCGTTCGGGCAATCGCGGATCGCTTCCGCGAGTTGCAGGATCCAGCTTCCCCCGCCATGCAGTAACACAAAAGTCAAGGAAGGGAAGCGGCCGACGATTTCGTGCAGCGCATCGACGAGCGGTTTCCGATTTGTCCCGCCCCGGTAGTAGAGCAGGGTATCGAGCCAGACTGGGAGCGGGGAACGCCACGAAGCCAGCTCTTCCAGGATCGCCAGACACCGAGGATCAAGAGGATCGTAGCGGTTCAGGCGCGGATGGAGTTTCACTGCCCGGTATTCAGATCCGGCCAACTCCGTCCGCAAGTGACTCGCTGCCTCGGCTGGCGTCGCATATGCCGCCGGATTGAACGACGCACACGGGATCAATCGCTCGCGGTGCCTCTTGCACACTTCGAGCACGAAGCGATTGTCGATATACCCTGGCAGTCCGACAAGGACCGCACGTTCCACGTGAGCCACATCCATTTGGCGCAATAGCGCGTTTTCACTGGCGTCGAGTTCCGTGTGGAACCAACGTCCATCGGGTGTCACATGCGTAATGGAATCGAAAATCATAGTGGACAGTGCTTCCTCACGCCATCACGTACCGGATGGAGGCAATCGCCCGATCCGCGTTGGCAATCGCCTCTTCGCGTGACTGACCGGTGGCCACTACATAGCCGGGGCGATCGGCATCACCGGCTATCGGCGTGACTACAGTCCCCGGAGTCATCTGAAAACCAAAGTCGAGAATCCCGGGGAGTTCGCGAGCCTCAGATACGCCTAGAGCCTGGCGAAATACACCGAGCGGCGGCGCAAAGAACTTGTAGCAGGCGCCCTTCTGGTACTTGGGATTTATATCAGGGTCATCGCCCAGGAAAAGTAGCGCCAGCGTCTGAGGCATGCAGACTCCGCTTGATGCTTCCACGATCTGCCCGAAAATGTGGCCGCCCCCCGGACGTCCTCCCAACTCAACTAGAAAGACGCCGTTGTCATTGACCATGCATTCGCAGTGGAAGGCACCGTTCTCAATCCCCAGAGCCTGAGTCGCCAGTGACACAACCTCGGAGGCGCGCTGCAGTTGCCGATCCGCAAATCGTGCCGGATAGTTCAGGGCCATCGCCACCCGGTATTTTGGATGTTCCTGCGGTTCTTTGTCGGACCAGGCGAGAATCTGCGTTCTTCCCTTCTTGACCAGCCCCTCAATGGTCATCTCGGTGCCGGAAATGCACTGCTCGACGACAAACTCGCCGTCGCGGCAGTTGGTTTGAGCGTAGCGGATGGCCCAAGGAAGGTCCGCAGGTTCGGAGACACGGCTCACGCCGCGACTTCCCCAATTCATTGCGGGCTTCAAGATCACGGGATATCCGATGGAGGCAGCCGCGTCAGCTAAGTCGTCCGCAGACTCGATGCGGCGGAATACGGGTTGGGGTAGACCAGCAGCCTGCCAGGCGTCGCGCATCAATCCCTTGTGCAAACAGCGCAAGGCCACGTCTGGCGGGAGATTCGGCAGCTTCAGGTCGCTGCTCGCCTCTGCCGCCGCAAGCACGCCCGCCTCGTTGACCGCAAGGATCAGATCTACCGCCTTGGCGGCTGCATATTCGGCGACCGCCGACGCGTTGCGAATGTCGAGGACGGCATGATCATCAGCCACTGCGAATCCTGGAGCATCATTCGCTCCGTCGGCTGCGAACACCCGCAAGCCAATCTCCTGCAACTTTCGGATGGAGTGACACATCAGGCGGCCAGCGCCCAGCTGAAGCACAGATCTTGTCTTTGCGGGCATCTGCTAGAGAGGTTTCAATCCCAGCAGGCTGACAGTGCTTTCGCCTGCTTCCAACCTGCGGTACCAGTCTTTCTCAAGGTTCATTCTCGAGGCGCTTTCTTCCAATACTTCAGCGGCGCGAACCGCAGGCACGACCACCACACCGTCATCATCCCCGACGACGATATCTCCCGGACACACCGCCACTCCGCCGCAACTGACCGGCACATTCAGATTGCAAGGCCATCCCTTATGCGGTCCGCCGGGACAAGTGCCGCGAGCGAAGATCGGGAACGATGCGGAACGATTCTCAGCCGAGTCCCGGATGCATCCGTCGACGACCACTCCCGCCAATCCTCTCTTCTTTGCCGCCACCGTCATGACATGCCCCCAAACGGCGCTGTGCATGCCACCTCGAGCTGCCAGCACGAGAACGTCCCCGGCCTTGGCCATCGACAAAGCCTGATGCGCTCCCCAGTTGTTGGACTCAACGGACTGTATCGTGAACGCGGGTCCGCACAATCGCATTCCCGATAATATGGGCCGAATGCCCGCATCCATAGACTGCATTCGGTTCATGCAGTCGCTGAGGATTCCGGTCGGCACGGTGCCGACTCGCTGGATTAGCTCTTGAGGCGGCCGATCGAAATCCCGAATTACCCACTGGCTCATAGTGCATCCTCTAGTTCGACCGCCGCGATTGCATGGGCCCGAGTAGTGCCTCGCATTCGCCTTTAAATCGAAGTTCAAACTCAAGACTGTCGGATCCTAGCCGGCCACGCCCGTCATCTGTGGTGCCACCAGCCGCCGATTGATTTCTGCCTGAACGCGCCTTACCTGTTCGGCTTCGTTGTCGTCGAACCGGAACCGCACTCCTCCGTGCCCGTCGCAAACTCCAATCACGCGGGTCGGACGGTGGACGCTGTCCACGATCACATCGCCCGAGCGCCCCATCGCGCCACCCGCGACAACCGACACGCCGTCGAGAGTTTCCCAGCCGAAGCCCTCGCGAGTCTGAAGCAGGGACTCGTGCGCTGCCGACAGCGTTCCTGTTAGGGCTGGCCAGATGTTGACCCGCAATAGCAGGCATCCACGGCTCTGCGCGATCGCAATCCCATCCGGCGGGATGGCGCCAATGCCGGCATCTACAACATACGCGCCCTGACTCAAGTGAGTCGCGATCCTGGCATCGAACCAGGGTGTCGCCGCAGGCCACACGACTACTATATTTGCGGCCGACACAGCATCTTGTGCCACGCCGGACGAGGCGTGCACGCATGAGAGTTGCAAGGCATCTTCACGGAGGGAGAGCGTCCGCAGTGGCTCTGCCTCGCCTGCAGACGGACATTCGACATCCTGCAGCACGGTGACCCGCGCTCCACGCTCGGCCAAACGCAAAGCCAGAGATCGGCTTCGCGGATGGTCGCCGGCGATCACGATGCGGGAATCGCTGAGAACTTCGTGCAGCAGGCGGACCACCTGTTCCTCGACCGCCTCGACCCATACCCGGCTGTCAAGATAGGTCAGTAGCGCCGTTTTCTTCAGCGCGGCGCGCACAATTCCGGCGGCATTGGCGGGACTGGATGGTTTGCGGTCGAGGTCCAGTAAGACCACGTCGACTTTGCCGTCGACAGCATCCAACGCCGCTCGCAATTGCTGTTCGCCCGCGAACTCGATCGATCCGACGATGTGTGCCTGGGTGGCGTGGATGTTCCCCGATACCGCGAAGTCGTCGAGTATTTTCTCCGCGGCGACGGCGTTCAGCGCCGAGAACTTTCCGGACTTTACCGCGCGTGCGCGCAGTTCTTTCAAGAGCAGCTCCAGTGCTGCGCTTGACGTCTGTTCTTTTCCGGACTTGAGGCTAAACGCCGGAATGGAGAGCACGCGGGGCATCTTCATGGCAGCGAGTTCGCGGCTCAGGCGCTCCAGCAGTTCGTCGGGCGCTGACACCTGATCTTCCTGGCACAGCCGCACGATCAGATCTCGAACGTCGATGTGATGCTTTTTCGCGTAGCTCTGCACTTTCCCGGTGAATGACGAATGGAACTTCGCCATCCCGCTGGTGACGGCCATGGGATCGATACCGCGTCTGCCCAGCAGTGGCTGAATCAATCCCTGACCGACATCCATGGCCGCCTTCAGGTCGATGTGCGACACCAATCCCCGCCGCTGGAGAATGGCGATCAGGACCTCGGTCACGGTATTTCCCGCCGATCGCCCCATTCCCTGCAAAGAGGAGTCGACAAGCACCGCTCCCTCTTCGATGGCGCGCAGAGTGTTGGCCATCGCGAGAGAGAGATTGTCGTGGCCGTGATATCCGAGCGGAGAGGAACTCTCTGCCTTCGCGGCTCGCAGATAGGCGGATACCGAGTCTGGATCCATGCTGCCGGCTGAATCCACGAGGCACGCGATATCTGCGCCCCACGAGTACACTTGCGCAACGATCTTTCCGAACTCCGCTGGCGACACCGCGTAGGACTTCATCGCGTTGTACGAGACCATGAAGCCCAGTTCTTTCGCCAACGCGATATACGGTTCTGCTTGAGAGGTCTCGGTAACATTCGTTCCGATGCGAACGAAGGACATCCCATATTTCGCCGCGAGGCGCAGATCTTCTTCCCGGCCGATCCCGGGAATGAAGAACATTCCCCATTTCGCGTGCTTGAGAGATCGAGCAGCGGCATCCAAATATTCTTCGTCACTTGCGGCCGCCGTGCCTTTGCCTGCCAGTGAGGCGTTCAGGCCCAAACCGTGTCCAACCTCGATCCACCGGAAGCCGACGCCTTCGAGCGCTGCGGCAATCGTTGCGGTGTCTTCGGCCGTGAACTGAAAATCGATCAGGTAAGAGCCATCGCGGAGCGTCACTTCGAGGATGTCGGGAGTCACATCGAATGTCGCCATAATCAGTCCCCGGGTGCTGCTACTTCGTTACTGCAATCGGCGCTCTTGCCGTCGCCCTGCTAACCGCGGTGGCGACTTGCGCAACAGACTCCGCCGAAAGCTCAGGATAAAGCGGAAGTGACAGAACCAGTCTGGCCGCCTCCTCCGCGTTCGGAAACGCTCCCGGTCCATAGCCCAAGTCAGCATACGCCGGCTGTAGATGCACAGGAACGGGGTAGTGAATCCCCGTCAGGATCCCTTCCGCGGAGAGTGCTGCCTGCAGTCCGTCGCGATCCGCTGCTCGCAGGGTGTACACGTGATAGACATGTCTCGCCCATGGCATCTCCGCAGGCGTTTGTACTTCAGAGTGCGCCAGCAGTTTGTTGTATTGCTGTACCAGGGCGCGGCGCGCCTCCGTCCACTGATCCAGGTGGCGGAGCTTCACTCCTAGCACCGCACCCTGGAATCCTTCCATGCGGTAGTTGTATCCCTTCAAAACATGGTGATATTTGCGGTCCTGTCCCCAGTCGCGCAACATCCGCACGGTTCGGGCATACTCTAGATTGCTGGTGGTCACCGCTCCGCCCTCGCCGTAAGCACCGAGATTCTTGCCCGGATAGAAGCTGAAGCAAGCCATGTCGCCGATGCTTCCCACCGGACGGCCCTTGTACTGTGCGCCATGGGCCTGTGCGGCGTCTTCGATCACGACCAGCTTGTGCCGCCGGGCGACATCCATGATCGGATCCATGTCCGCCGGTTGCCCGTACAGATGTACAGGCAAGATGGCCTTTGTGCGCGGAGTGATGGCCGACTCAATCGCTGCCGGGTCCATCGTGAACGAGCGCGGATCGATGTCGATCAGTACTGGTCGGGCGCCGGCGTAGACCACAGCAGCCACACTTGCGACGAACGTAAACGGAACGGTGATGACCTCGTCCCCCGGCTCTACGCCGGCAGCCAGCAAGGCCAGATGCAGCGCGCTGGTTCCGGAATTCAGTGCGATGCATTCCGACGTTCCGCAATACGTGGCGAAGTTTTGCTCGAAGTCCGCGACCGCCGGTCCTAGCACAAACTGGCAACTCTCCAGCACGCGGGAAATCGCCGCATCAATTTCGGGCTTGATGCTCTGGTACTGAGCCTTCAGGTCGAGGTACGGGACTTTGACGTTTGCCATGAGCCTTCTGAATTCTAACCCGTCGAGGCTGCGAAACTACGCGGTTGCTTGTAGAGGTGTGATCCGTAACTCCACGGGCCGCCCCCGCTGTGCCATTGAGGCCGAAGCCGCCTGCAGGATCTCGACGACGCGGAGTCCGGCGCTGCCTCCGGTCTCCGGTTCAACCGTATGCTCGATACAGTGCAGGAAATGATCGATCTCTCGCCGCAGCGCTTCCGTTCCATCGATCTGCGGCGCCAGCATATCTCCGGTGCGGTATCCAACCAGCATCTGATACAGCTTCTCCGGGTTCTGATGATTGTTCAGCGTGATTCCTTTGTCGTACACCTTGATCTTCTCGCTCTGGTCGAGATCGTCGTAGACGATCATCTTCCGGCTGGCTCCGATCAGCGTGCGCCGCAGTTTCACCGGCGCCAGCCAGTTGGCATGAATATGAGCGATCTGGCTGCCCTCAAAGAACAGGGTCATATACGCGATGTTTTCCGTCCCGCCAGGTACGTGGCTCAATCCAGTCGCCGAAACTGCACAGGGGCGGAAGGGCAGGACATAGTCCATGATCGACAAATCGTGCACAGCCAGATCCCACAGCACATTGACATCATGCTGGAAAAGTCCCAGGTTCACGCGCGCCGAGTCGTAGTAGTAGATTTCCCCTAATCCGCCGCTTTCGACGAGTTCGCGGATCTTGCGCACCGCGCCGGTGTACACGAACGTGTGATCCACCATCAGCACGAGCTTCCGCTTCTGCGCGATATCCATGAGGTGCTGCACCTGGGACGTATCAGAAGCCAGCGGCTTTTCGACGAGCACATGCTTGCCGGCCTGCAGCGAGCGCAAAGCAAGTTCGTAATGCGTGGAAACCGGCGTAGCAATGGCCACGGCGTCAATCGCCGGATCTTCTATGAGTTCACGACAATCGCGGGTGGTGCGGATGGTGGGGTATCGGGAGTTGAGCAAGCCCAACCGGTCGTCGCGCAGATCACTGACGCAAGCCATCTTGGCGCCCTTGGCCTCAAAACAATTTCGCACCAGATTGGGGCCCCAATATCCGTAGCCGATGACTCCGATTCGAATCAAGATATGCTCCTGTCAGTCCGTGGATCGCCCCGACTCTCTGCGACTCAATCGCGCTGGAACTCCCTTCGCAATCTGCCGGTCAGGGACGTCATGCGTGACCACGGCTCCCGCACCGATCAAGGCGCCCTCTCCGATGGTAACGCCACCCAGAACCACAGCGCCGCTTCCAATGGAGGCTCCGCGCTTGACCAGCGTGGGGATGACCTTCCAATCTTCCTCCGTCTGAAGGCGTCCATCGGCCGACGCCCTGGGATAGAGATCGTTAATGAACATCACGCCATGCCCAACGAATACGTCGTCTTCAATCGTGACCCCTTCGCAGACAAATGTGTGCGAAGAGATTTTGCACCGATTTCCAATGTGCGCGTTCTTCTGCACCTCGACGAATGCTCCAATCTTGGTATCGTCGCCGACGGTACAGCCATAAAGATTGACCAGATCCGGCTGGAAGATCTTAACCCCACGGCCTAGGACAACATTGGCAGAAATTGGCATGGGGACAATCCTATGCGGCGAGCCTGGATGGCGGGAAAGCCCGTCCTTCCCGGCATTTCGCCACGTAAAAACAACACGCACGATACAACAGAATGCCGGATCCATCAACGGCTAGGGGGATATTCCAGAACTAATGCAGTTTCTCGTGTCTAATATCGCCGAGGAAGTCCAACCACGACCCGGCAATCACGTCCCAATCGAACGTCCTCTGGCAACGCTCGAGCGTAGTCTGCCCTAGACGTGCGCGTTCCTCGGGATGAGACAGCAGATGCGAAAGAACTTCAGCGAATTGCTCGGTGTCATTGGGATCGACGACTCGGCCTGTATCGGAGAGCACCTCCGGGATTCCCCCGCGATTGGAGCCGACAACCGGAGTGGCGCAGGCCATTGCCTCCGCATTCACCAATCCGAACGGCTCCTCGAATAGCGAGGGGCACGAGAAAAGCGTTGCCCTCTGAAAGTATGCGGGCAGCTCGCTGTCATGATCCAGGTAGCCCGGGAACCCGATCTTGACGCCGCATTCCGCCTCGATGGCTGCCGTGGTTCGCTGCACTTCCTTCACGTAGTCGGTTTCTTCGTGTGTGCCGAATCCGCTGCTTCCGCTGACGATCAGCTTGGCGTCCGGGTGGGATTTCAGTACCCGCTGGAACGCCCTGAGAAGTTGCAGCGGACCTTTCTCAGGGATCAGCCTTCCCGTGAAGAAGATCGTCTCCCTTTCTCGCACCTCTTCCCTCGGGAAAAAGATTTTCGTGTTTACCCCGTTGAAGATCACCCGCGTCTTGCTTGCCAAGGCGTTGGACTTCGACGCCGACTGCGTCTGTATGTAGGTGCTACAAACTGCCAGCGCGTCGAGTTGGGAAGCCAGTCCGTCGAGCATAGAAGCAGTCCAATGACCCAGGTGATCGTTCTGCAGGTGAAGGATCACTGTTCCCCGAAATCCCAACGATCGCAGCAGGGGTGCCCATTGCGGGCGGTTGTGGATGTGGACTACCGCGAAGCTGCCGAGACGGGGCATCAAGGCACGCAACCAGAAGTAATCCTCGTAGCGCCGCAAAACGGGTACCTGCGAGATAAATGAGCAGGCCCGCCACCATCCGCTGGTTTCGTGAGCGAGCGGGTACGCTGTGCGTCGATCAGTCGGAAAGCCGAAGACAGTCAATTCGATCTGGTCTTGCAGCCGCCGATACACTTCGTATGTCCAACGGGACAGTGCGCCGCCGTAATAGCTACTGAATTGCGCTCTTCCCGACAGCAAAACCGCCACAGGTAGCCGAGCCATTGAGGTTTCGTTCTGAACTGACTCTTTTCTATCACCCCCAACGAAGTATCACCAGTCCGCCGCAAGGGTTGATGATTGCCGCCGAAGTTGGGAAATAGTACAACTGGAAATCGGCCATATGTGCGGAATCTTTGGCATTGCAGCGCGTAATGTGCGCATCCCGGAAGGCTTGTTGGAGCGGGGCACGCAGTCGCTGGCTCATCGCGGTCCGGATGACTCAGGGACCGTCGTACTGCACGACGCGAACAATTCCGTGGAGATTGGGCTCGGCAATCGGAGACTGGCGATCCTCGATCTGTCCCCTCTTGGCCACCAGCCCATGCAGGATCCCGAGACTGGCAACTGGATCGTCTACAACGGCGAAGTCTACAACTTTCGCGATGTTCGCGACGAACTCGAACGGTCCGGAACGCGTTTCGTCGGCCACTCCGACACTGAGGTCGTGCTCAAGGCCTACGCACGCTGGGGAGAGTCATGCCTTCTGAAGTTTCGCGGCATGTTCGCCTTTGCCATTTGGGATAGTCATCGGCAGCATCTCTTCCTTGCCCGCGATCCCATGGGCATCAAGCCGCTCTATTACGCTCACACTCCGTCATTCTTTGTCTTCGCTTCCGAGGTTCGTAGCCTGCTAGGAACCGGGTTGGTCGCTCGCCGGATCGATCCTGCGGGCCTCGCGAACTATCTGACCTTCGGCTCGTCCTATGATCCGCTGACGCTGATCGACGGAGTCCACGCCCTTCCTGCAGGCCACAGCCTCGTGTGGAAAGACGGCCTTGTTCAGCAGTCCCCGTACTGGGATCTCGTGGACGATCCGTTATCGAGTGCTGAGTCCGGACGGCCAATCTCGACCGACGAACGCGGCGTGACCGACAGCCTGCGCTCGCTCCTCGAAGAGTCCGTACGAATGCAGCTGGTGAGTGATGTCCCTGTCGGCGTGTTTCTCTCCGGCGGTATTGACTCGAGCGCTCTAGTGAGCATCCTCAGTCGCAGTGGCGTCCGGCCCTCCACGTTCTCTATCGTTTTCAAGGAAGCCGATTTCTCAGAGGCCCAGCATTCCCGTGCCGTTGCCGCGAAATTTCAGACCGACCATCACGAAATCGAAGTTTCCCAACTCGATGTGCTCGCAGCCGTTCCAGACGCGCTCCGCGCCATGGACCTGCCCACCATGGACGGCGTCAATACATTCTTCGTTTCCCGCGAGGCGCGCAAGGCGGGAGTGAAAGTGGCGCTGTCCGGGCTCGGTGGCGACGAAATCTTTGCCGGATACTCATCCTTCCGGACCATACCCCGCGTCGAGCGCATCACGCGATCATGGAAGCACCTGCCCGCGTTTGGGCGGGCCGGGCTAGCGTCTGTGTTCGGCGCGCTCGCTCCGGATAGCGACCAGAACCGGAAGCTGGAGCTGATGATGTTCGACGGGGGAAAAGGCATCCACCCGTACTTTGTCTCTCGAATGTTGTTTGTGCCTGAACAGCGAAATCTTCTGCTTCGCGACCAAAACGAATCCGCGCTCGAAACCGCAGCCGCCGCACAGCAGGATCGCCTGCGCCGCGCCCTGTGCCTCGACCCGGTGAATCGCGTTTCCTATCTCGAATCGCGCTGTTATATGCTCAATACACTGTTGCGCGATTCTGACTTTATGAGTATGTCCCAGGGTCTGGAAGTACGAGTCCCCCTCATCGATCACCAACTGGCGAAGACAGTGCTGGCCCTTCCCGGGAAGTGGAAACTGAACGGAACGCCAAAGAAGCTGCTGGTCAACGCTCTGGAAGGATCATTGCCGGACGAGATCATTCATCGTCCGAAGCGGGGATTCACGCTGCCCTTCGAGCACTGGATGCGTCAGGAGCTTAGACCCGAAATAGAGCCAGTGTTGGCGCCGGACAGAATCAATGGCGGCCCGCTCGGCGGCGTTCTGCGGGGTGATGAGGTGCAGAAAGTTTGGCAGTCCTTCCTGCGTCGCACCGTATCTTGGTCTCGTCCATGGTCTCTTTTCGTGCTGCAACGGTGGTCGGAACTTTATTTGTGACTCATCCCGCGATGCCAAGAGTGGAAGATCTCGCGAAGTCGGTGGCCCCACAATTGAGCACAAAACTGCCCATCAGCGTCATCGTCGCCGCCAAGAATGAAGAGAAGAATCTGCCCCGGTGCCTTCAATCTCTTCGTGAGGTCGGCGAGGTCTACGTGGTTGACTCGGGTAGTACGGACGCGACGCCTGAGATCGCGCGCTCCCACGATGCCAAGGTGGTCCAGTTTCACTATCAAGGCGGATGGCCGAAGAAACGTCAATGGGCGATCGAGAATCTGCCGCTGGCCTTCGACTGGATTTTTCTTGTCGACGCGGATGAAGCATTAACACCCGTGCTCGCGGAAGAGATTCGCCAAGCCACTCAGAATCCCGGTATCAACGGCTACTACATCTCACTGCGGATGCACTTCCTCGGCCGCCTGCTCCGTCACGGCGGAGCCGGTTTCTGGAAGCTGCCGCTCTTTCGTCGGGGCAAGGGAGGTTATGAGTGCCGCCTGAAGGATCAGGACGCGTCCATGGCCGACATGGAGATTCACGAACACGTCGTCGTCGAGGGCGCGACCGCCAGACTGAAGAACCCACTGGAACATCACAACGTTGAATCGCTGTCCCGCTACATCCGCAAACATGACGAATATTCGAACTGGGAAGCGAAGGTCTGGGTCGAAGGCGATTCAACAGAACTTGCCCCGTCACTCTTCGGCACGCAGGCACAGCGTCGCCGCTGGCTGAAGACCAGGTTCCTTCGTCTGCCCGGTTCGCCGCTTTGGTTCTTCTTGTTCAAGTATTTCTTCAGCCTGGGATTCTTGGACGGTGTTCCGGGTTTGATTTACTGCGGTTTTCAAGCAGTACAGGTCTTCCACGTCAAGGCGAAGATCTTCGAGTTACGACGCGCCTCCAGAAGCAAAGAGAAAGATCTGGGATGAGCTTTCTGTCGGAATCGACGGTGACGGTATGGCGCGGAGAAGCCGCCCACTATTCTGCTCAGCCGCCGTTCTCGCCCTCTCAGTCTTACCCCGAATACGTCTTTGGCAGCCCAGCAGCGGAAACGAACCCAGCCTACGAAGCGGTCCGAAACTGTTTCCGCATCGCGGGACTGGATGCGGAACGTTTCGATACGCCCGAATGGAATCCTCTCGCCGCGCTCATTCGCCCGCGCGAAACCGTGCTGCTGAAGCCGAACATGGTTCATCAGCGGCATCCGCGCGATCCAGAAGGTTGGCGCTATGTCATCACTAACGGGAGCATCATTCGCGCGGTGGCGGACTACGTCTGGAAGGCGGTCGGGCCGGAAGGAAAAATCATCCTCGCCGACGCGCCACAAACGGACGCTTCTTTTACCGAGATGGTTCGGCTACTGGGGCTTGATTCGATTCAGGAGTGCTATCGTCAGCGAGATCTGAATTTCGAAATCGTGGATCTGCGTCAGGAGGAGTGGACCACCCGCGGCGATGTCGTGGTGGAGCGCCGCAAGCTGCCACCAAATCCGTACGGCGCCGTCGCTTTTGATCTGGGATCATCCAGTGAATTCCTCGACCACTCCGGCGCTGGCCACTATTACGGAGCTGACTACGACGCAGGTGTTGTCAACCGCCACCACAGCGGCGGACGCCACGAATATCTGATTGCTGGCTGCGCCATCAGAAGCGATGTGGTCTTTAGCCTTCCAAAGTGGAAGACCCACAAAAAGGCCGGTATTACAGCGAGCCTGAAGAATCTGGTTGGTGTCAATGCCGACAAGAATTGGCTGCCGCACCACACAGAAGGTGTTCCGGCCGCGGGCGGAGATGAACACCCGAATCCGGACCTCAAGCACTACACCGAGCGCAAACTTGCTGCCGCGGTTCGCAATTTGTCGCGCACTCTGCCCGTGGTCGGGCCGTGGGTTCATCGGATGGCTCGCAGTGTGGGCCAGCCCGTGTTCGGCGACACGGAGTCGGTCGTCCGCAGCGGGAACTGGTTCGGCAATGACACCGTTTGGCGGATGTGCCTCGATCTCAACAAACTGGTTTCCTATGGCAATCCAGATGGCACACTGCTGTCCCCGTCATCTGAGAATTGCAAGCGCCATTACGTGCTGGTCGACGGAATTGTTGCCGGGCAGGGAAGGGGCCCATTAAATCCGGACCCACTGCCCACGGGGAGCGTTCTGTTTGGAACCCATCCACCCAGCGTTGATGCCGTGTGCGCATATCTCATGGGATTCGATCCGGACCGCATCCCGATCGTCTCTCGCGCGTTTCAGTGCCGTGCCTACTCGCTCGCGGATCACGAGTGGCGCGACATCGTGGTGAAAAGCAACCGGCGCGAGTGGAGCAAGCGGTTAGTGGACATCTCTCCGTCAGAGACGCTCCACTTCGAACCTCACTTTGGCTGGAAGGGGCACATCGAACAGAACATGCCGGCGCCTGCGTCAACTGCCGAAAGCAACGAGGTCGCACAGCGCCGATGAGCGATAGCCTGTCGGAACGCATCTACCCTTACCTACCGGTCTTTCTTCAGAACGCCGCCTGCTGGTACTACGGCGAACGCGAATCCCGCGTGAGATTTGGCTCTGAGTTCGACGCGCATCTCCGGCAACTTCTGGATTCCGAGACATGGAGTGCCGGTGAGATCGAGGCCTACCAGAACGAGAAGCTCCGGGAACTTGTTGCGCATGCCTACGAGTTCGTCCCCTACTATCGAGAGCGCTGGAAAGCGCTGAAGATCTCTCCGAGCGACATCCGGTCGCGTAAAGATCTTCCCAAGCTTCCGGTTGTGACGAAGGAAGACGTCCGGCAGAATGCCGAGAAGTTCCTCTCGCAGAAGACGCCCCGTTCAAGACTTCTCGCACGCCATACCAGCGGCACAACGGGCAAAGCCCTGCATTTTTGGATGACCCGCGAGGCAATCGCCTTTCAGTGGGCTGTTTGGTGGCGACACCGTTCTCGTTTTGGGGTGCATCCAGAGGCCTGGCACGCTAACTTTACAGGCAAGCGGGTCGTTCCTCTCGGGCAGCGCACGCCCCCGTACTGGCGCTGGAACCGCCCGGTCCATCAGGCGCTTCTCACTATGCACCACTTGAACGCCGAGAAGATTCCCAGTGTGATGGAGTTTCTGAATTCACATCAGTTTGAGTTCTATTCTGGATATCCCTCGATCATTCACATGCTTGCGCTGCACGCAGATGCGGTAGGCTTGAGCCTGAAGGCTCCGCCCCGCGCGGTGTTCACCGGGGCTGAGAACCTGCTTGACTTTCAGCGACGTGACATCCAAAGATTCACCGGCGCGATTCTTACGGATCAATATGGATGCTCTGAAGCCTGCGGAAACGCGTCACAGTGCCCCAAGTTCGATTACCATGAAGACTTCGAATTCGGCATCCTGGAAGGGCGTGAACTCGGGCCGGGGAATTCGGCGCGCAGCATCTTGTGTACCGGCTTTGCGTGCGACGCGTTTCCGTTCATTCGCTACGAAGTTGGCGATGTCGGGGTTGAGAATTCCGAGGATTGCGCGTGTGGGCGCAAATCCCGCGTCTGGAGCCGAATCGAGGGGCGCAAGGATGACTATGTCATCACGCCTGAGGGACTCCGCATCATGCGCTTTGACTACATTTTCAAGAATGCGTTGAACGTGGAAGAAGCGCAGGTTGTTCAGGAGGTCATCGGCCAGATCACGGTTCGGATTGTCCGGCGGCCCACGTACGGTTCGAAGGACGAAACCGCAATCAGCGAGGAAGTCCGGCGCTGGATCAGCCCTGCACTGACGGTTCGATTTGAGTATGTGCCGGAAATTGAACGCGAGGCAAACGGCAAGTTTCGCGCCGTTCTGTCGCGCCTGCAGCCGCAATCGGATCGCGAAGCGACCTAATTTATGAAGCAGGTTCTCCAGGACGCGCGGACGGGAGCCATTGCCGTCGAAGAAGTACCAGCGCCGCAGCTCTTGCCGGGCTGCGTGCTCGTACGGATTGCATCGTCGCTCGTGTCCGCGGGAACCGAACGTGCCTCCTCTGAGTTCGCCCGCAAGAATCTGCTGCAGAAGGCCAAGTCGCGGCCCGATCTTGTGCGCGAAGTGATCAGTAAAGTGCAGCGCGACGGGATCTTCTCCGCCATCAGCGCCGTTCGCAGCCGATTAGATCAGCCACAGCACCCCGGTTACAGTAGCGCCGGAACTGTGATTGCTGTCGGCGAGGGCATCACGGACATTCAACCTGGGGATCGTGTGGCCTGCGCTGGCGCAGGCTTCGCCGTGCATGCCGAGATCGCGTGTGTGCCACGGTTGCTCGTCGCACGCATTCCAATGTGCGACGGCAGACCCGAAGTTCCGTTCGACGAAGCCGCATTCTCGACTCTCGGAGCAGTGGCCCTCCACGGCATTCGCACCGCAGAGGCGAAACTCGGTGACCTCGTCGCGGTGATCGGCCTCGGCCTTCTGGGTCAGCTGACCGTGCAATTGCTCAAAGCTGCCGGATGCCACGTTCTGGGAATGGATATTGACCCCTCTCGTTCCGATCTGGCCCGCCGAATGGGCGCTGACACGGCCGCGAGTACGCCCTCCGATTTTCGTGAGATTTGTAAGGCTGCCTCCGGCGGACTAGGTGTTGATTCGGTTCTTATCACCGCGGAAACCTCCAGCAGCGATCCCGTAAATCTCGCAGGATTGGTTGCGCGCGACCGCGCCATCGTGGTGGCTGTCGGCACCGTCGGCATGGACGTTGACCGCAAGGCCTACTACGAGAAGGAACTCGACTTCCGCATCTCGCGCTCCTACGGCCCGGGACGTTATGACGCCGCCTACGAGCAGAAGGGCCGCGACTATCCGATCGGCTACGTCCGCTGGACTGAAACCCGCAATATGGAAGCGTTTGTTCAGTTGCTGGCCGAGAAGAGAGTCAATGTCGATGCCTTGATCACGCATCGGTTTGGCATCGACGAGGCTCCACGAGCCTATGAGTTAATAACCGGCAGAGCCCGTGAATCTTTCCTGGGAGTCGTGATCCATTACCCTGGGGTCGCAGACGAGTCTCGCAGTATTTGTCTATCGAAAGCGGCTGGACAAGCCGGCGAGAGATCGAGTTCCTCCGGTGTGCGCGTCGGATTGCTCGGAGCCGGAGGCTTTGCCTCTTCCACGCTGATTCCGGCGATGCAGGCTTCTCGCACAACCTCGCTGATTTCCGTCTGTGCCGCCACGGGAGCGCACGCTCAACATGCAGCCCGCAAGTTCGGATTCTCCGCGTGCACCACCGACGAAGCCGATCTTATTCAAAATTCCGAAGTCAACACGGTCGTGATAGCCACGCGCCATCATCTGCACGCCAGGCAAGTCCTTGCCGCACTTGCGTCGGGGAAGAACGTCTTCTGTGAAAAGCCTCTCTGCCTCGCAGAAGACGAATTGTGCGAGATAAGCCGGACGTATCTCGATATTCCAACGGTGGGACGCCCGGCTTTGATGGTTGGTTTCAATCGCCGCTTTGCTCCGATGACCGTCCGGCTGAAGAAATTTGTCGGAGAGATCTCCGAGCCGCTGGTGCTCCACTATCGCGTCAACGCCGGCTATCTCCCCCCTGACCACTGGATCAACGACCGCGAACAGGGCGGCGGGCGCATCCTGGGCGAAGTCTGTCATTTCGTCGACTTGCTGGCGTTCCTGGCGTCGTCACCAGTCGTTGAGGTTTCCTGCCGGCCGGTGGGAAGTTCCGCTCGATATAGCGGAGACAATGTGCTCATCTCCCTGCGCCTTGCCAACGGATCGGAAGGAACCATCAGCTATCTCGCCAACGGGGACCGCTCATTCTCCAAAGAGCGCATTGAGATATTCGGCGGAGGTAGCGCCGCTGTTCTCGAGGATTTTCGCCGCCTCGAGTTGGTGCGCAATGGGCGCAAGGAAACGCTTCGCTCGCGCTGGAGCCAGGATAAAGGCCACCGTGCCGAATGGGCGTCATTCGTGAAATTCCTGAAGCAGGGCGGTGATCCGCCTATTCGGTTCGAAGACATTCTCGCTTCGACCTTGGCAACCTTGAGAGTTGACGCGGCCTGCGCCGTTGGGGGTTCGATCAAGGTTGACACGGCAGCTTTCGTTGAGTCTGTACACAGTCAAACGGGTCCCAGCCTGAAAGCATGACCCACCGCACGCGACCTCATGAGAGAACAAGCTAGTTCATGCTGATCTTGGGCCTCAACATGTTTCACGCGGACGCCTCCGCCGCCGTCATTGTGGATGGAGAGGTGAAGTTCGCGATCGCCGAGGAGCGACTCAACCGTCACAAGCATTTCGGCGGATTCCCCGCATTGGCGATCAAGGCCTGCCTCGATGCCGTCGGAGCGAAGATCTCTGACGTCGATCACGTGGCAGTGGGTCAGGACAGCGACGCGAACCTTGCGAAGAAAGTTCAGTACGCAATCTCCAATCCTGCCAGGATCCTGAACTTTATTCGCCTGCGCCAGCGCAAGGAGGCGATGCGAGACGTACGATCCCTCATCGCCAGGGCCTTCGATGTTGATCGCTCGACATTGCGTTTTCAAGAGCACCATCTGGAACACCACATCGCCCACATCGCCAGCGCCTTTTACTGCTCTCCGTGGGAGAAGGCGGCTGGCTTCAGCTACGACGGTTCAGGCGATTTCGTCTCAACCATGATGGCGCGTTGTGAGGGCAACGAAATCCAGATCCTTGATCGCGTGTTTCTCCCGCACTCGTTGGGAAGTTTCTACACCATGATTTGCGAGTTCATCGGCTACACGAAGTACGGCGATGAAGGCAAAGTCATGGGGCTCGCTCCCTACGGCAAGGATACGTACTGCGGCGACATCGGGAAAATCGTCGTCGCGAAAAACGCAGGCTTCCACCTGGACCTCGGCTACTTTAAGCCCCTCGGAAGCAATCAGGGTATGCAGGTTCTTCCGGACGGCACCGTTCGTCTTGCCCGTCACTTTTCTGATCGTATGGAGAAGTTGTTCGGTGAGCCGCGCGAGCCACATTCGGAAATCACGCAGCGTGATATGGATCTGGCGTTTGCCATGCAGCATCACTTCGAGCAGATATTCTTCCATCTGTTGAACCGTCTGCACGCACGGGTGCCGCTCGATGAACTCGCCATGGCCGGAGGATGCGCGCTCAACAGCGTGGCCAACGGGAAACTGTTCGACGCCACGCCCTTTCGCCGCACCTACATACAACCCGCGGCGGGAGACGAAGGTTTGGCCATCGGTGCCGCGCTGCACACGTTTCATTCCGTTCTCAAGCAGCCGCGCCGGCATGAACTGAAGAATGCGTATCTGGGCCCCGAATTCTCTGACTCGCAGATTCAGTCTGCGCTGCAGAGTGCGGGTCTCAAGTATCAGCATCATGAACGCAGCGCTCTTCTCGAGGCGGTGGCGGAGCACATTGCGGCCGGCAGTGTTGTCGGATGGTTCCAAGGCCGTATGGAGTGGGGCCCGCGCGCGTTGGGGAATCGTTCAATCGTGGCGCATCCCGGCCTGCCGAACATGAAGGATGTTCTCAACGCTCGCATCAAGCACCGCGAGTGGTTCCGGCCGTTCGCACCTTCAATTTTGGCCGATCATCAGCACGAATACTTCGAGCATGACCACCCGTCGCCGTTCATGTTGCACGTGTACAAGATTCGGCCCGATAAAAGGAAGTCGCTCTGTGCGGTGAACCACGTGGATGACACCGGCCGCCTGCAGACTGTGACGCGTGAGGAAAATCCGCTGTATTACGATCTGATTTCCGCCTTCCACCGCAAGACGGGTATCCCGGTCATTCTCAACACCAGCTTCAACGAGAACGAGCCCATCGTCTGCACGCCACAGGAAGCTATTGATTGCTTTCAGCGGACGCGCATGGATATGCTGGCGATCGGACCGTTTGTCGTGACGAAGGCACAGCAAGAGAGAGGCTGACAGGCCGACGAAGTCAGGCCTTCATTCAGTGCATGAAGAATCCGGTTCCGGCCACGACGAGGCCAACCACTCCAAGCACGATCCCGAGAGCCCAGAAGAACCTTCGGCCGGACAACAGGGTAATCGAGGTGATCACCAGTCCGACTTCAAGAAAGACTTCTCCGAGATCGTATCGATTGGCCCGATTTCTCTCCGATGCAACCTCTGCCTCCAAGTCGGTGGCTTTTTCCTTGATCTTCTCCTGATCTCCTTCGTATTTCTCCGCCTCGCTCTTGTACTTCTCCCGAAGGCCCTCGACAGCAGCTGCGTCCTTGCTGGCCTCCACAGAGAGAAGATCGGAAAAGATCTTGTCTTCGTGCTGCCGGATGTTCTTGGCCTGATAATAGGCCCATTGGTCTGCAGCCGTTGCCTGGAGAACCACCTCTTCCGTGTGCGCGCGATGCCCGAGCAAGGTCACCACAGCGACCAACACGGCGAGGATCGCCATCGTCACCGAAACCGGAGCCAGCGTGGGATCGTGCTTGGCATGTTCCGCGTGTTCCTGAAGTTCGTTTAGTTCTTCTGACATTCGGTTATTCCCCCATGACTTTCACGATTACCCGCTTGTCCCTCTGCCCATCGAATTCCGCATAGAATATCCGCTGCCACGTCCCCAGGTCGAGCTTTCCGCTAGTAACCGGAACGATAACCTCATGGTGAATCAGCAGCGCCTTGAGGTGCGAGTCGCCGTTGTCCTCCCCGGTCTCGTGATGCTTGTACTCCTTTCGGAAGGGCGCCAGATGCTCCAGCCACTCGTCGATGTCTTCAATCAGTCCGCTCTCATTGTCGTTCACGTAGACTCCGGCGGTAATGTGCATGGCGGATACCAGCACCATGCCTTCCTTCACGCCGCTCTTTGCCACAATTTGTTCCACCTGCGGCGTGATATGAACGTAAGCCCGATGGGTCTTGGTGTGAAATCGCAGATATTCCGTGAGTGTCTTCATAATCTCGGGGAAGTCTTCTAGCGCAGGGATTCTGCAATCTTGCCGCTGGCGATGAGCTCGGCGATCCGGGCCAGATCCTGATACATGACGCGATCTTTCTCCATCGTGGCGCAGACGCTGCGAATTGCGGCGTGGGCCGCCTGTCCCGGTTTCGATGTTTTCAGCGGAGCGAGAAAATCCACCGCCTGGGCTACTGCCATGGCCTCGATCGCCAGCACGTTGCGGGTGTTCTCTACCACGCGCTGTAGCTTGAGGGCGGCGGTCATCCCCATGGAAACGTAGTCTTCCTTGTTTCCGGAGGTGGTAATCGAGTCGACAGATGCCGGATGCGCCAGAACTTTATTCTCGCTGACCAGTGCGGCTGCCGTAACCTGCGCCATCATGAAACCGGAATTGAGTCCTGCTCCAGGTGCGAGAAATGGAGGCAAGCCCTCGCTCAGCGCCGGATTTACCAGTCTTTCGATCCGCCGCTCGCAGATGCCTGCCAACGCGCTCATGGCAATCGCTAGGAAATCCAGTGCGAAAGCCAGTGGTTCTCCGTGAAAGTTCCCGCCCGAGATTACGTCTCCACCGGAGTCGTTCGGATCGGCGAAGAACACCAGAGGATTGTCGACCGCCGAATTGGCCTCCGTCTCAAAAACAGATCGGCAGTGGGCCAGAGTGTCGCGGACTGCCCCGTGCACCTGCGGAATACATCGCAGCGAGTAGGCATCCTGAACCCGGCCGCAGGCGCGGTGCGACTCCCGGATCTGGCTGCCTTCCAACATACGCCGAAGGTTCGCGGCCGACTGCATCTGCCCGCTATGGGGACGCGCCTTGTGGATGCGTTCATCAAATGCTGTGTCCGTTCCCTTCAGGGCATCGCACGAGAGTCCGCCCAGAACGTCTGCGGTGTCTACAAGAGTCTCCGCTGCCAGCAGAGCCAGCGTCCCGATGGCCAGCATTGCCTGTGTGCCGTTGATCAGAGAAATCGTTTCTTTGGATTCCAGAACGAGCGGCTTGATCTGTGTGCGCTTCAGGGCTTCGGCGCTGCTGATGCGTGCACCTTTCTCGTCGAAGCATTCTCCCTCACCGATCAATGTGAGTGCCAGATGAGCCAGGGGAGCCAAGTCTCCGCTAGCCCCGACACTTCCCTGCGAGGGAACCACCGGTGTGACGCCGCGGTTCAGCATCTCGCACAGTGTATCGATCACGACGGCGCGGACGCCGGAATGTCCCTTGGCCAGCGAATTCGCCCGCAGCAACATCATGGCGCGGGTCTCCGCAACTGGCAGAGGAGCGCCCACCCCCACCGCGTGCGACCGCACCAGATTCACCTGCAGTTCGCGAATCTGATCGCCCGCGATCCGCACATCGCTCAACTTGCCGACGCCAGTCGTGATCGCGTACGCGACTTTATTGCCGGCGACGATCTCGTCCACCACCGCCCGTGCCCGATCCACCAGTTCACGCGCATCCGGAGACAGCAGCACTGGCCGCCGCGCCACGGCAACCTCACGCACGTTCTCCAGCGTCAGATTGTTTCCATCGATATGCAGAGCGTTCAAAGGAATCCCCGTTTTCCTACTTGCGAACCGCAGCCCGGAAGACTGTCAGATACTTTGCGGGCAGAGCGGATACCTTCATCTCCGAATTCGTGACGATATGGATCGTCTCGCCTTCGGCCAGCAACGTGCCAGCACCCACCCGCTCCAGTTCATAACTGAAGATGATCACCGACTCGCGAACCGTCTTGAGTCGTGTCCGCACGACAACCTCTTCGTCGTAGAAGACGGGCGCCCGATAGCGGCACGTAGCCTCGGCCACCGCGATGAATAATCCGTCTTCCCGTTCCATGTCGCGATAGGCAAATCCCATCTGCCGCATCAATTCCACACGTCCCACTTCGAACCAGATCAGGTGGTTCGAGTGATATACCACGCCCATCTGATCGGTTTCCGCATAGCGCACGCGCAACTTCGTTTCGTTTACCGCCGGATGATGGTTCGAACTCATTTCCCCGTCCATACGGGCTTGCGTTTTTCCAGGAACGAAGAGATGCCCTCGCGAAAGTCGGCGGTCTGTCGAATCGCCGCATTCTCCCGCACCGCCGCTGCAATGTGCGCGTCCAGTTCCATGCGGGCATGATCGGTCAGCAGTTGCTTGGTGGCCCGCAGAGACGATGCGCTGTTCTCCATCAGTACTGCCGCGAGTTCTCGGGCGCGCGTCAGGAGCGACTCGGCGGGAACCATCTCATTCACCAGTCCCAGTCTCACGGCTTCCTCAGCCCCGAAGATTCTACCGGTCAGCAGAAGATCGCGCGCCTGCTTCTCCCCAATCTGCCGCAGAAGAAACGTCGACACAATAGCCGGCACGAATCCGATCCGCACCTCGGTATATCCGAACTTAGCCTCGGGCACGGCGAGAGTGAAGTCGCAAAGCAGCGCAAGCCCCGTGCCGCCGGCGATCGCAGGGCCGTTGACGGCAGCGATGGTCACCTTTGGGAACTCGTAGAGCGACCGGAACAATTGCACCATCGTCTGCGAATCTTCCAGATTCTGCTCTGCCGTCCGGCCCAGTAGCGCCTTTAAATTGTCCAGGTCCATCCCGGAACAAAAGGCCTTGCCAGCCCCCGTGACTATCAGCACGATCGCATCGGACTTCGCCACCTCGTCGAGCGCGCGAACAAGATCGTCGATCAGTTCGAAACTGATGGCGTTGCGCTTCTCCGGACGGTTCAGCGTGATGGTAGCGAGCTTCCCGTCGAAGGCCAGTTGAATGGTGTGGTAGTTCATAAAGACGATCTGCCGCGCGCACATTTCTCAACGCGCGGGCGCACTCAGTCGGCCGCGTCCGACTCCGAATATCTAGCGGCAATTCCCCCCGTCGCCTTCAGAAGAGTATCCAGTGATTTCATCCGTGGCAACTCCGCACCCCGCTTGCGAAGCGCCTCAACCACCTTTTCGGTGGCGATGTTGCCAACCAGCGCATCCTGGGCGAACGGACACCCACCGAGCCCCCCAATCGCCGAGTCGAAACGCCGGCAACCGGCATCGTACGCGGCCAGAACCTTCTCCGCTGCCAACTCAGGTCGGCTGTGCAGGTGGACTCCGATCTCCAGGTAGTCGTATTTTGCTTCGATGGCTTGCACTACCGCTCGAATCTGTTCCGGACTCGCCATCCCCACCGTATCGGCAAGTGAGACCATGTGCAGGTCCTCGGCCTCCAGCAACCCGACGGCATCGACCAACTCGTCCACACTCCAGGCGTCTCCATAGGGATTCCCGAACGCCATTGAGATGTAGACCACAATCCCAAGGCTGGCGTCATCCGCCTTCTTCTGGACCTTCTCCAACTCCTCAAGTGCTTCCTCGGGAGACTGGTTCTGATTTTTCCTCAGGAACGTCTCGGAGATCGAATACGGAAATCCCAGCGTCGAAACCGCGTGAGTCTCAATGGCCCGCTGCGCGCCCTTTTCGTTGACCACGATCCCGATGATCTCCACATCATCCGGCGGGTCGAGTTCCTTCAATACTTCCTCGGAATCTGCCATCTGCGGTACAGCCTTGGGAGAGACGAACGACACAGCATCAATGTGTTTGAACCCCGCGCTGATCAAGGCTTTTAGGTAGTCGACCTTCAGGTCTGCAGGAATGATCCCCTTCAACCCCTGCCAGGCGTCGCGCGGACACTCGATAAGTTTAATAGTTTCCGCCAAGTTCGATCCCTGCGCTAGTTGCTTTGTTTCCCGTGTGTAATGTCTTTAACCAATAAAGGGAGAGCCAGCAGCAATGCCAGCATCCCCAACCTTCCAAGCGCGCCCCTCAACCCGGGCATGCTCCCGGTGGGCCGATTTGTTGCAAACTTGCCGCTGTCGACGTCCAGGCTATACACGATCGGAGAATGAGTAGACTTTTCGTACGTCATGTCCAAACGGTACTGCCAGACTTGCGCAGTTCCAACGCCAATAACAGCGGCGAGGAGAAGGACTTTAGTGAATTTGCTAATCATTTCTGAAGCCCTGCGATCAGTTTATTGCGGCCGAGTCATGTCTGCAGCACTCCGACTTTAAATTCGGGCACATCCGGATTCAGTGCCGCCGCGTCCAGCGCCTCAGTAATCGCATCCCGCGTCTCGACCGGATCGATGATCTTGTCGATCCATAACCGCGCGGCTCCGTAACGCGGATCAGTCTGCTCGTCGTACGTACGCTTCACCGACTCGAAGAGCTCTTTCTTTTCTTCGTCGCTCAGTTTCTTGCCGCCCCGTTCCAGTTGTTTGACTTTGATCTCAACCAGCGTTGCTGCCGCCGAATCCCCGCTCATCACCGCATATCGCGCCGACGGCCAGGCGAACACGAATCGCGGATCATAGGCCTTTCCGCACATCGCGTAGTGTCCGGCGCCGAACGATCCGCCGACGATCACCGTAATCTTCGGTACCACAGAGTTCGAAACCGCGTTCACCATCTTGGCTCCGGCTTTGATGATCCCGCTCCATTCCGCATCGCGGCCAACCATAAATCCGTTCACGTCGTGGAAGAAGACCAGGGGAATCAGGTTCTGGTTGCAGTCCATGATGAAGCGGGCCGCCTTCTCCGCCGACTCGGTATAAATGACGCCGCCGAACTCTACTCGCTTGTTTCCCTCGTGATCGATCTGCTGGGCATGCAGTTTCTGATTGGCGACGATACCCACCGCGAATCCGCCGATCCTCCCGTATCCGCAAACCAGCGTCTTTCCATATTCTGGCTTGTACTCATCAAAGCGGCTGCCGTCGAGTATCCTCGCCAGTATCTCCTTCATGTCGTACGGACGTGCCGGCGAGGGGTCATAGATTCCGTAGATTTCCTCCGCTGCTAACGCTGGCGCGACCGGCTTCTTGCGATCCCACGGGGAAAGTCGCCGATATCCCGATTTCTCCACGATCGACCGGATGCGCTGGATGCATGCCTCGTCGTTCGCCTCGCGGAAATCGACCGTTCCGCTGATCGCCGCGTGCATGGCCGCTCCGCCCAGATCCTCTGCCGAAACTTTCTGGCCGATTGCCGCTTGCACCAATGCCGGCCCGGCAAGAAACAACCCGCTGCCGTCGGTCATCAACACGTGGTCGCACATCACTGGCAGATAACCACCCCCGGCCACGCACATTCCCATGATTGCCGCAATCTGCGGAATACCCAAAGCCGACATCACTGCATTGTTGCGAAACACGCGTCCGAAATCGTCAGTGTCGGGGAAGACATCCTCTTGCAGGGGAAGGAACACTCCCGCCGAGTCCACCAGGTAGATGGTGGGAATGTGATTCTCGATGGCGATGTTCTGTGCGCGAATGACCTTCTTCGCCGTCATGGGGAAGAAGGCGCCGGCTTTCACCGTCGCGTCGTTGGCAATAATCATCACCAGCCGCGTACACACTCGCGCCATACCAGTGATCACGCCCGCCGCGGGTGCTCCACCCCATTCCTCGTACATATCGTGCGCGGCATAGATGCCCAGTTCGAAGAAGCTGTCGGGGTCGACCAGCTTCGCGATTCGCTCTCGCGCCGTCAATCGAGCCTTGGAGTGCTGGCTTTCAATCGCTTTTGCGCCGCCACCTTCGGCGATTTTCTCTTCTTCATTGCGTACCTGCGACATCAGGTCAGCGAGGAATCGCATGTTGGCTTCAAAACGAGCTGAGGTGGGATCAATCTTTGTCGTCAGCACACTTCCTGCTGTCGACGTATTGGGGGCCAGAGGTTCATTGCGGTCAGCCATGGGAGTTTATGAATGCGGACTGTTTACGGTATACCAGCGGGGCAGACCCGCGCAACGGAACCGGGCTTCGGACTTAATCAGGGGATCGCAGCCGGGCAATCGCTTCGGCCACGGGATCTTGCGCGATCGCGTCCACCAATCCAATGCGCAACGCGCCCGTCGCGGTTACCTTCTCTGCCGCCAAGAAGATCTCCAACGCCCGGCCCTTTCCAATCAATCGCGGCAGGCGTTGCGTCCCTCCCCAGCCCGTGATCAATCCGAGGGCCGCACCGCGATGCCCAAACACTGCATGGGGTCCCGCAATCCGCCAGTGACACGCGAGCGCCAGATCCAGGCCGCCACCTATGCAATACCCGGAAATCGCCGCGTAGACCGGAGCAGGGAAGCCCTCGACCTCCGCCATCAATGCCTGCCCCAACTTCGAAAACTCGTAAGCGGATGGACCGTTGAGCGCCGCGATCTCCTCCAAATCCGCACCCGCGGAGAAGAACTTGCCGTTCCCTACGATGATCAGCGCGCGTTGATCCCGCTTCAGTTTGCGCAGCGTATCAGTCAACGCCACAACGCAGTTTCGCGTCAACCGATTCGTGCCGTCTTCTGACCGCAGACGTACGATCCGGACGTCGTCCCGTTCCTCCAAAGCAAAGAAAGTCTGCGACATGAATTCGCGAACTCAGGACTCTACTTGGTGTGCTCGATCCACTCTGCCAACCGGCAGCCGTCCTCTTCCAGCAGAAACGTCCCTGCCCCGAAGCACTCTCCGACGATCCGGTGCGAATCCGGATCGCGTGCCGCCCGCGTGATCCACTGCTGCCCCACCTGATACTGCGCTGCCGTGAACCAACGCTGCGGCAGAACCTCCACCAGTCCAGCGTGCAGATAGAAGACGAACAACGCAAACGCCGGATCGTCACGCTCCAGCGCTTTGTAGCTTGTCGGGAGAATCAACTCGTCGATGCTCGACAGCTCAGACGGCACTTCGATCTTATGAGTGCCGGCTTCCAGTGACAGGGGAACCTCAAAGTCCGCAACGGGAGCGGTAGCCGCGTAGATTCTCTCGCTCGACTGCTTGAACCAGCCGGCTACCTCGGCCAAATCGAAACCCTTGAGCTGATCGGGATCGAAACAAGTCAATCGGAGACTGCGCCCTTCCGGACACCACACTCCAAGGAAATTCCCGCCAACAGGAAACGGCCGGCAGTAGGTGTTGAGCGCCAGCCGGATCGTGTCCGTTTCCTGCTCCAGCCCAAGAGTCACCAGGTGCGCCAAGGGCCCTTCGGTTCCGTGATGCCTCCACACGAAACGCTGACCGGCATGCGACCGAAACGTGGGGAATTCCTGCCAATACCAGGGAGTGGGGCCAACAGTCTGCGAGAGAAGTTTCCTGGCTCGAGCCGCGTCCATGCCAGGCATTATCCCGCGGCCGGGACGCCCGGGGTCTTCACGTTCTTGCGGATGAATTGCACAATGTCATCCATCGCCGTGCCCGGCTGGAAAATGGCCGCTACGCCGGCCTTCTTCAGGCCCGCAACGTCCTGATCCGGAATGATCCCGCCCACCAGCACGAGCACATCATCCATCTTGTTCTGCCGCAGCAGGTCCATCACCCGCGGGACGATCGCATTGTGCGCTCCGGAGAGGATCGAAAGCCCGATCACCTGCACATCTTCCTGCAGTGCCGCCGTGACTACCATCTCTGGTGTTTGCCGCAGGCCAGTGTAGATGACTTCCATCCCGGCATCGCGCAGCGCTCGAGCAATAACTTTCGCGCCGCGGTCATGCCCATCCAGCCCGGGCTTCGCTACCAGCACACGTATCTTTGCGTCAGCCATCGAACACCATTTAATCACAGAGCGCGGCGAGGGCGTCAGAGCGTCTTGATATCCAGGCTCCGCCACAGATACCAGCAAGCCACGCTGCGGTAAGGCTCCCAGGCTTTGGCGATCTTTTCCATCTGTTTTGCCTTGGGCAGCTTGCGCTTTCGATAGTGGCGCTTCATCGCCATCTGGACGCCGTAATCGCCGACCGGCAGCACATCTGGGCGCCGCAGGGAAAACATCAGGAACATGTGCGCTGTCCACACGCCGATGCCCTTGACCTGTGTTAGATGCTCGATCACCTCGTCATCCGACAAATCCGCCAACTTGGAGAAATCCAGCAGACCGTTCGCGGTTTTAGCCGCCAGGTCCTTCAGGTAGGCGGACTTCTGTTTGGACAGGCCAACGCCGCGCAGCTCGGCGTCAGTGAGCTTCAGAATTCCACGCGGAGTGAGCGGCTCGCCCGCCAGCGCAGCAAACCGATTCCAGATCGTCACCGCCGCTTTGCCATTGAGTTGCTGGTAAACGATCGCCTCGGCCAGGCTCGAAAACTCAGCCGGACTAAACGTCATCCGGCACGGACCCACCTTGGCGATAATCGCCCGCAACACCGGGTCGCACTTCTTGAGATGACTCGTCGCCTTTCGCATGGTCTTCTACATCTATCACACAAACCGGCATCAAGGCGAATAAAACACGAATGCCGGCTATCGCGACCGCTTCACCGCGATTCCCATCACTTCGTAGCGCCCATTGCGCAGCAGTTTGTCCGTGCCGATGAACGCGCGCGCTGGAAAATCGCCGTGAAAGTAAGTCTTGTAGACGGCGTTGAAAGTGTCGTAAAGCTTCAGGTCCGTGCAGAAGATCTGCATGGATACCACGTCGTCCATCGACAACCCCGCCGCCTCCACTGTGTTCTTGATTCCATCCATGACCAGATGTGCTTCCACTTCTGCGTCGGCCGGAGCCATGCCGGTTTTCGGATCGAGTCCGATGTGCCCCGCAATGTAGAGAGTATCGCCCACCAGCACGGCATCGCTGAAGGGCAAATCCTTCCTGTCTGCAGATCGCGGGTGCACGATGAACTTGCGGTCGGCCGCCTGCGCAGCCAATGAGAGTGACACCAAGACAGCAATGCAAGCAATTTTGCGCATCGTCATTTTGCTCCTCTTCTTTATTCCCGGTCCTCAAGTCCGTTACCGCACGAAAGACAACAACAGACCAGCCGCTCCTCCTCCGAGCACAATCCACATAGGACTCACCTTCCACCGCAAAAGTATTGCCAGCGATACCAGCGAGATCAGCCACGCCGGCCAGGCGCGCAGCGCGTCCACGCCTAACCGAAATGTCACACCTCCCATCAGCGCTACCGCACACACATTGACTGAGTCGAGGAATGACGCAATCCACGGCGACCGCCGCAGCCGGAACAGCACCGGCGCCAGCAGTGCGACATAAAGAAACGACGGCAGGAATATTCCGATCGTCGCGACCACCGCGCCCGGAACCCCGCCCAGCAGGTACCCAATGAACGTCGCGGTCGAAAACACCGGTCCCGGCGTGAATTGCCCGATCGCGACCGCATCCAGCAACTGCTGACGCGTCATCCAGGCGTGCTGCTGTACGAGTCCCTGCTCCAGAAACGCCAGAAGCACGTAGCCGCCGCCATACAGTACAGCGCCAATCTTCAGAAAGAAAAGACCGATCTGTGCGACGGATGGCCGGAACCCCACCGCTTCAGCCGCCATGGATCCCGAAGCCACGAAACCTGCCAGCCGCAGCGAAGAAGGGACCCGCCTCCAGATCGCCACTGGAAGCACGAGAATCCCGGATGTTCGAAGCACGGAAGCCTGCTTCGCCAGCATCCCAACCAACCCGCCGCCGAAAAGAATCAGCAGAGGATTCATCCCGAACAAGAATGCTGCCACCGCGACCATCCCTAACAAGGCAAGCAGCGGTCCCTTCACTGCAGTCTTACCCAGGCGCCAGATCGCAATCGCAATGACCGCCAACACTGCTGGCTTGATCCCCGACAGCACCGACGCCGCCTGCGTCAGCGATCCGAATCGTACATAGGCCCACGCAAACGCCCCGGTAATCAGAGCCGCTGGCAGAATGAAGCTCGCGCCGGCCACACATAGCCCCGCCCAACCCGCTCGAACAAACCCGACGTTGATCGCCGTTTCCGTCGAGGTCGGTCCCGGAATCAGGTTCGCCGCCCCGAGCATGTCGAGAAACTGCTGTCGCGTGACCCACTCCCGCTTCCGGACGACCTCCTCCTCGAACAGTGCGATGTGCGCCGCCGGCCCGCCGAAGCTGATGGCCCCAAGCTTGAGGAACAATGCCGCCAGCTCGCGTAACCGCGCTGCCCGAGAAACGCGGACAGCTATCTCGTTCGGTCGGGCTTCTTCCACCGGAGATACGACTCCTTCTGCCGCTTGAAAAGGATGAGACTCTTCGGAACGTCAGACTCGTCCTATGAGAGATACTTCAGCGTAGTTTCCAGCAGCGCCGCCGTTGCTGGGTACGGATCCCCCGGCGCATCAAACTCCATCGAGCAATATCCCTTGTACCCATGCTTCTTCAGCACGGCAAACGTCTTCGCCATGTCCACGTGAGTGGCGTTGCCCTTTTCGTCGGGCTCGCCGTCTTTCACATGGCAGATTCCATAGGCATGTGAAAACATGACCTCCATCGCACGTTCCTGGAAAGCCTCGTCGTGCGCCGCCAGCGAATTGCCGAAGTCCGGCAGAGCTCGCAGCCAGGGGCTGTTCACCTTCTCAATCACCTGAGCGATGAAAAACGGATCCTCGCTGACAGGATTGTCGTTCTCCAGATGAACCACGACGTTTTTCTTCGCTCCATACTCCGCATTGCGCGCCAGTGTATCTGCCGCCAGTGCCACATCCGGCTTGTTGTCGCTACCGCCGTCGATGTGCGTCCGAATACTGGGTGAAGCCAGCGCTACGGCGACATCGATCCATTCGTTCGTCGCGGTCACGGATGCCTTGCGCTCGGCTGCATCCGTTGCATATTGGCTATGCCGCCCATCGACCGCAATGTCCACCACCGACGACTTCGCTTTGTCCACCGCCGTGCGGAACTGCTCAAGATACTTTGCATCCGTAGAAGGAAAGATCGGGCTCCACGGTTCAATGTGGTGCACGTTGAACTTCTCAGCCATGTGTGCGGCAAAGTCTTTCAATTCCATTTGCTGCGCTCGTGGAACGCTGCTGGGGGTCTTGCCGTCCCATCCCATCCATCCCACGATGTACTCGCGAAACGGATACGCCGCCACCGCTACTCGTCCTCGCGGATCGGAAGGAAACGGAATGGATGGACCCGAACTCGCAGCCCGCACAAGACTCGGCCAAAGCAAAGTCCCTGCGGCCGCACCGGCACACTGCTCGATGAATTCTCTACGGGTGTTAGCGCTCATGCGCGAGAGTGTAGCAGAAAGTTTCTGGTACCGGCGGATGGGAAAAGAGTCTGGTTCGAAAACGACGATCACTCGTAAAGTGGCATCGGAGATTCTCGGCCGCGCTTAGGCCAACAGAACCTGTGGCTCGAGTACAATCTCGCTGTTCAGCGAGCGGGAAACCAGGCAGGCCTTCTCCGCTTTCTCTAGTAAGCGTATCCCGCGCTCACGGTCTGCCTCGTCTTTGATCGTCAATATGGGCCTTATCGTCACGCGAGTGAACCGATACCCGCCCTCGCCCTTCTCCACCGTGCCCTGTACCGAAACGTCCAGCGCTGCAGCGGAAAACTTCGAGAAGTCGGCAATCGCCTGAAACGTAGTCAGGAAGCAAGTTGCGACTGCGGAAGTGAAGAAATGCTCGGGAGTCCATACTCCGGCCTCACCCTGAAACTCCGGCGGAGCTGAGAAGTTGATCTCGGGTTGGACGTCCTGCCCCTTCGCCACTCCGCTCCGGCCGCCTTTCAAACGGGCCGATGAGACGAAATTCAAGCTGTTCCCCATGCTTCATTCCCCCATGAAAAAGAAACCAGTTTCCGCCGCATCAGTCAGACAAATTGCGCCATCAGATCACGTGCGCGGCGATCCACTGTCCGACGATCCGACTGACCGCAATCACGGCTACTGCTACTCCAAGATGTTTGACCACTTCCGTCACCGTGCTGACCTGCCGATGTCTTGCCAGAATCCACGTGAGAACCGCCAGCAACGCCATTCCCCAGCCGATGCCGGCCGCCACTGCGACGTGCCTTGGCAGCAACGCCACCACGAACACGAAGCTCAGACACACGACGAACCGCGTGCCGAAATTCGTCAGTGTGCCCACAAACGCATCTTTCCGTTCGAAACGTTCCGACTCCTGATACATATGCACGCTCAGCGAATCGGTGAGATTATCGGCGACGGCCGCGATCAGCAAGGCACTGATCAGTCCCGCTCTTCCGGCGTTCGCCGCCTCCAGCCCGACAATCAGGGCCATGCTGGTGACAATGGCTGCGGTTCCCCCAAAGCTAATCCGGCTTGGTCGAATCATCTCTCCCAAATCTAGCGGAATGCGCGGCTCCGGTTGGTGACTGTAATCACTTCCAATGTTGCCTGAATGCGAACCCCGCGGACTGCTCATTCCTACGCGGATTTGCCGTCGCAACCTTCCCCAGACCCGTCGGAGCGAGTGGTCACTCGATTCCCAAGCTAATCTTTCTCCAGGTATTCTTCGGGTACATCGTCCTCGGGAAGTTCACGCGTGCGAACTTCTTTCTCGTCCGCGTTGTCAGCTTCCTCGACTCCAGCGACTGCACCGGCCTCAAAGAGATTTCCTTCCTCGACCAGTTCATCTACGCTCTCTGAACTCGCACCCTCTGTCCGAGACAGACCTTGCAAGTCGCCCGACTGCCGGCCTGACGCGACTTCTGAGGAAGCCACGCTCCGAAACTCCTGCTGGACCTCTCTTTCCGGGTTCACAGAGAGGCGTTGCTTTCGGGCACTCTTTCGCGGCGAAGTCGATCTCGCCCGAGCAGGTTTCTTCTTGGCCGCCGGTTTGCGCGTTCTCCTTACAGCTTTCTTGGCTGACACCTTCTTCTTGGTCCTCGCGCTTTGCGATTTCCCCTGCCGGCTCTTACGGGTTTTCTTTTTTGGAGGCATGCCAGCCAGTCTATCATCGCAATTCCAAGGCAGTTGTCGACTGGGTCGAGGACGTTTCACTGGCGCCGGAACTGATGGTCGCCAGCGTTGACTCTAGAAGTTTGTGGTGAGGCGCAACGCCAGACTACGTGAGGGCCCGATGGCATTGCCTGAGAAGAGGCCGCCGAAGTCGATCACGTCCACGATATTGGTAAGGTTTTGCCCGTCAATCTGAAAATGCACGTTCGCGCGTTCCGACTTGTACAGGCTCACGCCTGCGGAGGCACTCAATTGGAAGGCTGGCCTGATGCGTCCACGATCAAAGTTGACTCGATCGACAACTTGTTGACCGTATGTCTTCACTTGATCGGCGATGCATTGGTCTGGACTGACGCTGCACTGAAACTCAAACGGTAATCCGCTGTCGAATTGGACTCCCCCGGCAATCCACAGGCGTGGTGCCGGCTGATACCGTAGGCGACCTCGTACTGTGTTGCGTTGATCCTGAGAGACCGCAAAAAAGCCGGTCGAAGGGATATCGGCATCGTCGCCCAGGAAGAGCCCTCCAGTCACCGGGTTCCAGGCATTGCCGAGCTCATAGGAATAGCTGAGGAACCCCGAGAACTTCTTCCACTCTGGCAAATCCAGTTTCGCCTCCGCTCCGTAAATGATGGCCTTACGAAAGGAGATCGGGAAGCTGATTGTCGTGGCGTTGATCTGGTCGTCGTCGGCGAAGTTGTTCACGATGCGCCGGAAATAGTTGGCATCGAGCCTGACTGTGTTGGCGAACACCTTGGTCAATCCTGCTTCATAGTAGTTTCCCGTCGAAGGGCTGACCGGCAGTTGCAGCGAGACCGGGTTCAGGGTTGTGGCGGCTGTCGCACTGGACAGCAGCAGATTCTCAAATGACGGCGTCTGGAATACCCGGTCGTAAGAGAAATGCACGATGAGATTGGCTGACGGGAAATAGCGTGAGAGGGCAAGGCGCGGTTGCAACACCTGCCGGTTGACCATGAGTTGATAGTGGTCCCAACGAAGGCCGACATTGGCCGTCCAATGGCCGAGATGAATCAGATCCTGGACGTATACAGCCTGTTCCAAATCCGGGCGCTGCGCCGCAAAGCCGAACGTGAGAGGTGTGTTCGGATCGTATTGACCCGGGTCAGTGATGCTGTAGTTGAAATTCTCGTGCAGGAGCAGGCTGTCCGACTCCACTCCCACTCTAATCTCATGGCGGCCGTGACTGATTGCGAGATTGCTCTTGAAATACCCTTCGCGAAAACGGTTGTGCTGCAGGATTTCGATCGGAGTTGAGTTCGCATTCGAGTGGAAGTCATTGGCGTTGTCGCGAACCATGCCTCTCAGATCGGCCAGCATGTTGGAGGAGAAGGTGTGCTGGTATGAAACGATGCCCATCGTCTCCAGGTTGTCCGCGGTTTGAAGTTGTCCTGCAGCCTGCTGCAGTTGTTCATTAGGCAGTTCGTATCGCGACAGGTCGTGTCGGAGGCTGAGTCTCAGGCGATCGTTTGCGGTCAGATCGCGCTGGTAATTCGCGGAAAAATCCCCGAGCGTACCGCGATTGGTGTAGTTCTGGACCACCACCGGATTGAGGTAGCGGCTGGTCATACCGCCACTGGCACTGGCCCCGAATGTGTGCTTGCCCCGCGAATATTGCCCCTGCGCAAATGCTCCTGCCGAATCGAAGGTGCCGCCGGAAAGCACAAGTTGGCCGTGCAGGCCCGGCTGCGCGTCTCTCAGCGTATTGACCTCGACCACTCCGCCCATCTTGCGGCCGTATTCCGCGGGAATCCCAGCCGTGTAGATGCTCAGAGACTGCACATCCTCGGCCTCAATCTGCGGGCCAAAGCTCGGCGAGCGGTTATCGATGAGAGGGATTCCGTCAATCACAAACTGTGTCTGATATTCCGAGCCGCGCGGATGCAAGACGGCGTTTCCTTCGTCAAGCCATCCCGGTTGCGAGTTCACAAGATCCTGAATCGAGCGACCCGGAACGGAGCTGACTCGATTCTGAATGGTATCCGAGCCAATCCGGCTGACTGATCCAGCCTGTTCGGGGTTGATGAGAGTGTTCGGGGCACTGACGGTGACCGACTCGCTTTGCGTCATAACCGTCAAGCCGATCGAATGCTCGGTTGGAATCGAGGAATGCACATCAAGCGATTCAGACACTGGCGCGAAGCCAGGCTGGTTGATCCGGACTTGATAGACACCATAGGGCAGCCGTTGCAGCGTCAGAGTGCCCTGGTCGTCAGTGTTCAGAACGCGGCGGTACTGACTCGCCTCGCTGACGATTTGAATCGACGTCTTTACCGCGAGACCCGATGGGTCGGTCACCTTCAGGCGCAATTCGCCGGTATTGCTCTGGCTAAGGAGGGACCAGGAACAGGAGAGCAGGAAAAATACGGCCTTCCCCACGAACGCGCAGAATCGACTGGTCAAAGTGGATGCCCCAAACAGTGCATGAGAAGTATGAACCGTCCCACTTTTCGAGTATTCCATCGGAGGCACTTTGGTCCAGACTCTTTGCGGTCCCTAGAAATCAATGTACTCGAAAAGCTGACACTGGGCGATGTATCGAGGCCTACACTCCGAGGGAAGCGAGCACCGGGGGATTTTGCACAGGCGCGATTGGTGCTTGGCCTTGCAGTGGTGATAGGATGAGTGCGCTTCGAGGTACTCGCCATCAAAGGCGAGTGAAAAGGGAAGCGGGTGAAAATCCCGCACGGTCCCGCCACTGTAAGCAGCGAGCCAATCGCAAAATACCACTGTTCCGTTTGGAATGGGAAGGTTGCGAACCGGCTGTGACCTGCAAGTCAGGATACCTACCTCGCGGCAATGCGCGCCCCGCTTCGGAAGAAGGCGGAAGGTGAAAAGAGCCGGGTTTTTCCTTCGGCACGTTTCTTGCTCTTCTCTCATCTTCCCTTCCTTTCACTGAGGCGTCCGTGCATACCCATACTTTTGAGGCGTGGACTCCTCGACAATGCTCACCTTCTTGATCGGTGGTGCTCGTAGCGGCAAGAGCAGGGTTGCAGCATCGCTTTGTCCGACCTCGGCCCGAGTTGCCTACATTGCAACTGCAACGGCCGGCGACACAGAGATGCGGGCTCGGATCGCACGGCATCGCCGGGATCGCCCAAGTCATTGGGCCACGTTTGAGGAACCTCTGGAACTCGCGACACTCCTGCGTCGTTTGCGGGAGGAATACGAGATTCTGCTGGTCGACTGCCTGACGGTATGGCTCAGTAATTTTCTTTACCGCTACCGCCGCCGTTCTCCCACCCAACTCGAACAGTCTGTCCTGTCGCAAGTAGACGAAATCACCAGGACGGCCGCCGGAGTTCGCCTCATTCTTGTTTCGAATGAAGTGGGATCCGGGATTGTACCGGTCACAAAGATCGGGCGACTCTTTCGTGATTTGCAGGGGTTGGTGAACCAGCGAGTTGCGGCGGCAGCCGATCAGGTTGTTCTGACGGTTGCCGGTATCCCTATACCACTCAAGCCGTCTGGCAATCGCATCCCGACAATTCCGGAGAGTTTTCGATGAAATTGCTTTGCAATGTCTGTAGATTGTCCTGCCTTCTGATTCTTGCGACTGCGTTCGTGTTGGCGCAGGAAACCATCAGCATCAGTGGAGTGGTAAGAGACCCGCAAGGCGCCGTCATTCCAGGCGCAACTGTGGCGCTCATTTCTCGTGACAATGCCGTCAGCGTGAAGACGCTCTCCGACCGCGCAGGAGGATACCGGTTTGAACACCTGCTTCCTGGCTTGTACCTGCTTAGCGCAAGTGCACAAGGTCTCGAGACTTCGCAGGTGCAAACCGTGGACGCGAGCGCGGGATCGCGAAGCGAGGCCGACCTTCACCTGCGGGTCGCCGCCGTCTCGGCAACCGTGAGTGTGACAGCCTCGGGGACGGCGCAAACGACGGATGAAATCGCGAAATCGATCACGGTGGTCAGTTCCGAAACGATCAGTTTCCTGGACAAGAGCACGATCACGGATTCCTTGAGCTACGTTCCTGGATTACGCATCGAGCAGCAGGGCGGCCCGGGAGGAGTGGTCTCGATCAAGACCAGAGGCCTGCGGAATCAGGATACAGCGGTGCTCATCGACGGATTCCGCTTTCGTGACGCCGCCGCTACGCAGGGGGATGCTTCCGCACTGCTGCAGGACTTGACCATGACCGACGTTGATCGTATCGAGGTCTTGCGAGGCACCGGTTCTTCGATCTATGGCACGGATGCGACGGGCGGCGTGGTGAACATCATTACGGACGCAGGCGGCGGCGAAACACGCGGGTCGGTCCTGCTGGAGGGCGGTTCGCTGGGGACATTTCGCGGACGAGCAGGAATTTCAGGCTCGATGTTGGGCAAAAGACTAGGCTACAGCGCCGGCATCGCCCATCTGAACGTAGCCAGCGGGTTGGACGGAAGCCTACCCGATAGAACCAGCACCGCACAGGGACGCTTCAACCTCGCGCTGTCGAACAATACGCATTTGACCGGACGGATTTTCATTGCTGATTCTTTTTCACGCGTTACCGACTCGCCAACGGCGATTGGAGATCTGCCTGCGAACGGTGTGATCGACGCGCGTCCCTTGTCGAATGCCGAGTTGAATCGCTACGAGGGCGGCACACCTGTTTCCGGGCTGAACGTAGGCGACGCGACTTTCATTCCTGATGCCGACAACCCGGATTACAACCGCTCAGCGCGGATCTACTCCGGTGCTCTGAGCTTGAATTCGCACATGGGCGACGCGATAGGAATTGTGGCCAGCTACCAGGGTCTGTCCACGCACCGGAATTTCGATAATGGACCTCTGGGAGTTGGGTTTCAACCGTTCGGTGGCAATGAAATTTTCGGCTACGACGGCATCATTCACACCGCGACCGGAAGACTGGATTGGCGGCTGGGCAAGTATCAATCGATCAACGCCGGCTACGAATTTGAAAGCGAGAATTTCTACGGCAATACCGTCGAACCGACGCCGGCCGACAATTCCACTGCCAACGTCACGCAGCGGAATCAGGCGCTGTTCGTGCAAGACCAGTTCCATCTGCTGGACGGCCGGCTTCAGTTTGCCGGTTCGTATCGAGCCCAGTTTTTCACCCTGGATGCGCCTTCGCTTCAACCCTCTACCAGCGCCCCGTACGCCAGCATGTCGTTCAGTGCGCCACCAACGTCAAATACTTGGGATGTGTCCGGTGCGTACTTCTTCCGCGGAGCCGGGACGAAGCTCCGCGCTCACGTCGGCGACGGCTATCGTGCTCCATCGCTGTATGAGCGATTTGGAACCTTCTTCAGCAGCTTTTTCGGTTACAGCGCCTACGGCAACCCGGAGCTCAAGCCGGAACGATCGACCGCCTTCGAGGCGGGTGTCGACCAGAGCTTCTGGTCACAACGCGTGCAGGCTTCGGCGACTTACTTCTATACGCGACTACATGACGTGATCGTCTTTGGTGACATTGACCCTACGACCGATCCTTATGGTCGATTTTTCGGTTACTTGAATACCCACGGTGGAATTGCGCGCGGCGTTGAAACCAGCGTGTCCATTGCGCCGGTGCGGCGTCTCAATGTGCAGGCGGCCTATACCTTCACCAATGCCCGCGAAGCGGCGGCACTCGTCCCCGGGGTTTTCCAGACCTACGTGACGCCCGATCATCAGTTCTCGATTCTCGCGACCGGGCGTGTAACGCCCCGAATCACACTTATCTTTGGAACGGTGATCGCCAGTTCATATCTCGCGCCCGTATTCGATTCGGTGACGTTTGCCAGTCGGGCATATCGGTTCGAAGGAGCGAGACACGGCCAGGCAGGCGGGAGTTACCGTTTGCCGCTGGGGGAATCCAGCGCGGTCCGATTCTTCGCCAACGTTGAAAACGTCTTCAATCAGTCGTACTACGAAAGCGGGTATAGAACACCGAGGCTTACCGCGACGAGCGGATTGCAATTCGAGTTCTAAGGGATGCGACGCAAAACCATTCTGTGGCTCTTGATTCCTCTGTGGTCGGCGGTTGCCTGGTCAGCGCCGCCCCAACGGATAATCTCGGTCTCTCCAAATCTGACAGAAATCCTCTACGGATTGGGCGTATTTGATCGTGTCGTGGCAGTCTCGGACTACTGTACCTATCCGGCAGCGGCGCTGTCACTGCCGCACATCGGCGGCTGGTCTTCGCCAAATCTGGAACGAATCGTCAGTCTCCATCCAGACCTGGTGGTCATGGCCGACGCGCAGGCACCGCTTCTTGCTTACAACCTGCAGCAGCTTCACATTCCCGCCCTGGTGACTCCTAGCCAGACGGTCGACGACGTATTCTCCGCAATTCGTGACGTTGGCGCAGCAGTCGGAAAGGAACGCGAGGCTGCGGCCTTGGCAGCCGAGACCAGAGCCACGCTGGAGCGCGTTCGCAAGCGAATGAAGGGCGTGACCCGCCCAACCGTTCTGCTGGCTGTCGATCGTTCGCCTGGCAGCCTGCGGGATCTCTACGTCATGACGGATGGTAGCTATCTGGCTGATTTGGTCGAGATTGCGGGAGGGCATGTCATAGTGCCACGGGCACAGACGGGCTATAGCAAGATCAGCAAAGAAACGCTGGTGGCCCTGAATGCCGACGTCGTGTTCGAACTGCGGCCAGGAACCCTCGCGAACGACGCGGACAGAGCGCGCTTGGAATGGCAGGAATTGCCGGAACTGGCCGCTGTAAGAAACGGCAAAGTTTACGAATTGAAAGAGGACTACATTTCTCACAACTCACAGTTTGTTGCGCAGACAGTGATGTTGTTCGCCCACATCCTTCACCCGGAAATACCGGCTGCCCAACTGGTGGGACCATGACAACTCCAATTCTGGAAAGCTGTCACGTCAGGTTTGAGTTCACGCCGGAACGGCCGGCCGTTCGTGATCTATCGGTCACGATCAATACCGGAACCCTGTGCGCCATCATTGGACCCAATGGAAGCGGTAAATCTACCCTCGTCCGGCTGTTCGCGGGGATTCTGAAGCCCACCTCGGGCGACATCCTGATTCAGGGTGTGAACCTGCAATCGATCCCGAGACAAAAGGCGGCGCGGCAACTTGCCTATGTCCCGCAATCTTCGGTAATGGTCTTTCCTTTTACTGCTCTCGAGGTCGTGCTGACCGGCCGGAGTCCGTATCGACCTCCTTTTCGATTCGAAAACGAGCACGACCGCAAGGTGGCGATGGAAGCGCTCTCTATGGTTGATGCCGCGGGGTTGGCCGAGCGTCCGGTCACGGCGTTGTCGGGTGGCGAGCAACAACTGGTGACGGTCGCTCGTGCGCTGGCGCAGGAACCCAGGTGCCTGCTTCTCGATGAGCCTTCCGCATCCCTGGACCTTCGGCATCGCGCTGCTCTGATGCGAACGCTAGTTCGCTTGCGCGACACGCTGCGGTTAACCATCTGTGTCGTCACGCACGACCTCCACCTGATCGATCGCGAGTTTGACCGGGTGATAGCCCTGCGCGGCGGGCAATTGGTGGCGGACAACCATCCCAGTGAAGTGCTCACGGCTTCCGCTCTTGCGGAAATCTACGAAGACCCCAGCATACGCACGCAGAGGTTCGAAGGAAGGACACTGGTATGGTGCGATTGATGGCCCGATTCCTCGGGCGCTCGCAACCGGTCAGTGACCGGCTATCCCGAGTGCTGGCGATTCTGTTCGTGCTGCTCGTGGCGGTGGCAATCGGTTCAGCTTGTGTCGGAACGCAGAAAATCCGCTTGGCTTCAGTCTTCTCGGATCCAATCACGCACACGCTGCTCTTCCGTCTGCGCCTCCCGAGAATTCTGATGGCAGCGGTGATCGGTGCATCCTTGGCGGTCGTGGGGGCGGCCCTGCAAGCTCTCTTTCGAAATCCGCTGGCGGATCCTTTCATTCTTGGGGTCTCGGGCGGAGGCACGGTGGGGGCGAGTCTGGCGATCGCACTCGGCATTGGCAGAAGTGTGGGCGGCGTGCCGTTTCTATTTCTGGCGGCTTTCTTGGGCGCATTGCTTGCCGTGTTTCTCGTCTATCGCATCGCCCGTGTGGGGCGGGTGGTTCTGCCGGGAGCTTTACTCCTTGCGGGCGTGGCGGTGAACTTGATTGCCTCGGCAGCCGTGCTCAGCATTCAGTTCTTTGTCGATCCGAATCGCGCGCACCAGATTCTGCGCTGGACGACCGGCAGTCTCGACGTCGTAGGCTTCACAATCATCGCGCAGATGGGAGTGTTCTTGTTGCCAGCGTGGATCGTTCTGCTGGCCATGGGCGGAAAACTTCACCTGCTCGCCGTAGACGAAGAAACGGCCATCACCCTGGGCGTTAACGTCAAGCGCAGCGAGTTGATCATTCACCTGGTCTGTTCCTTGATGGTCGCAGTCACAGTCGCTGTCGGCGGTGCGGTTGGATTTGTCGGGTTGATCGTGCCGCACGCCGTGCGTCTGATCTTTGGCGAGGATCTTCGCATCGTGCTTCCAGGATCTCTGCTGCTGGGAGCGATCTTTCTTATCGGCGCAGATACCGTGGCGCGGACCGTTCTTCCTTCGACGGAATTGCCCGTGGGAGCGGTCACGGCCTTGCTGGGTGGCCCAGTATTCCTCCTGCTCTTGCGTAGACGGCAACGATACGCGGCCCTGTGAGTGTGGCACGGCTGACGAGAGCCCCTAAGCCACTTTGAGGACGAGATTGAATATGACAATAACGGGTACGCCAGATGTCCTTTTCGAGGAAACGATCCGCAGAATTCAACCGGTCGATCCTGATCTGCTGGAGGGGGCCAGAGCACGCCAGCGGCTGCTGACCAAGCCGGAAGGCAGTTTGGGTCGGCTGGAAGAGGTAGCCAATCGCTTCGCCGGAATCTTTGGCACACTTGCGTTTCCCCACTCCAAACCACGGATCGTCGTTTTTGCCGGAGATCACGGAGTGTGTGCCGAGGGGGTCAATCCTTTTCCTCAGGAAGTTACCACGCAGATGGTGTTGAATTTCGTCCGCGGCGGAGCAGCCATCAATTGCCTGGCTCGAACCTGTGGGGTGGAGTTGAAGGTCGTGGACGTGGGCGTGATTGGTCCCCTGCCAAAGATCACCGGACTTATCGACCGCAACGTGGCCAAAGGTACGCGGAACTTCTGCCATGGCCCAGCTATGACGCACCAGGAAACCCTGGCTGCACTTTGCGTCGGCATTGAGATGGCCCTGGAGGCCGTCACCGATCAATGCGATCTGCTCGGGTTCGGTGAAATGGGAATCGGCAATTCCACCACAGCCAGCGCCGTCACCGCCGCGCTGACCAACCGTACGGTCAGAGAAGTGGTTGGAAAAGGGACTGGAGCCGATCCTGATTGCCTGATGCGTAAGATTTCGGCGGTCGAGCGCGCATTGGAATTGCACCGGGAGAATCTGGACGATCCATTCAAACTGCTGATGAGCATCGGGGGATTGGAGATCGCAGCCATGTGCGGATTTTGCCTCGGCGCCGCTGCCAATCGTAGACCCGTGCTAACCGACGGTTTTATCGCGACGGCGTCTGCCGCTCTGGCCGTCAGGCTTCAACCCAACGTACGGGACTACCTTTTCGCCGCGCACACCTCGACCGAACCGGGGCATGCCTACCTGCTCGAACTGATTGGACAAAGGCCGCTACTCAATCTTGACATGCGGTTGGGAGAAGGAACGGGCGCAGCCTTGGCGATGAAAGTCGTGCAGGCAGGGGCGGCCGCGCTCATGGAGATGGCGACGTTCGAGTCCGCCGGAGTATCGTCGGAGAAGGACGCCACACCGAACCTGTGAGATCCTTGCTCGCCAGCATTGCATTTTGTACGCGCATTCCCATTTCCGCGGCGTTCACCGCCGAGGAAGTCGGCCGGGCAGCGCGCTGGTTTCCTCTGGTGGGAGCCTTGCTGGGGCTGGTTTCCATTGTCCTCTCTCGCTTATTGGTTCCAGTCATGCCCCCGATGATCGTTGCCGTTCTGATTCTGCTCGCGGAGGTATTCCTGACTGGCGCACTTCACTACGACGGGCTGGCAGATACAGCCGATGGTCTGGGCGGGGGCAAATCGCCCGAAGATTGCTTGCGAATCATGCGCGATCATGCCATTGGCAGCTACGGTGCCGTCGGCCTGATCTTGCTGGTTGCACTGAAGCTAACCACGATCAGCACGCTCATCTCGAGGAATGTGTATTCTCCGTTTCTGGTCCTGGCTCCGACGATCGGGCGGTGGAGCGTTGTCCTGCTCTCGCGTTATGTTCCGTATGCGCGTCCGTCGGAAGCGGTTTCGCGTCACGTTCGAACGGCGGAAGTAGCCTGGGCGACCGTATTCTGCGGCGCCGTCACCGTGGGACTAGCGAGTTGGCGGGGTGCGATTTCGTGGGCAGGGGTTGCAGTCGCAGCGAGCTTGTTCGGGTACCTCTGCCGGCGAAAGATCGGCGGCGTTACCGGAGACACATTGGGAACGACGGAACAACTGAGCGAGAGTATCGTCCTGCTATTGGGCGTTGCCATGCGGTAGACGTATGCCACAAAACTCAGAACAACATACCCGCGTTTGGCTCATTCGCCATGGCGAGCCCTGCTCCGAAAGCCGAGGGCGATGTTATGGACGGCTGAATGTCGGCCTCTCGGCGGAAGGTCAAAGACAACTGCGCGCGGTCTCCACCCGACTGCGGGATGAGCCGATCGGAGCCGTCTACGTCAGTCCGCGCAAGAGGGCGATTGAAAGCGCCGAGATTCTCGCACCAGATCACTCATGTCCGATCACGATCGAGGAGCGGCTGTGCGAAATCGATTTCGGCGATTTTGAAGGAAGACCCTACGATGAGATCGCCAAAACGCATCCCGAACTCTATCGACAATGGATGGAGCACCCGACCGATGTGCAGTTCCCCCATGGCGAGAGTTTCGGGCAGATGCAGACCCGAGTGTTGGAGGCTGGCCGGGAGATCTATGCACGTCATCGCGGCGAGACCATCGCCATTGTCTCGCATGGCGGCGTGAATCGTATTCTGCTCGCTGCCGCGCTGGAGATTCCGGCAGCCAATCTTTTCCGCATCGCCCAGCGCTACGCGGCGGCGAATCTGCTGGTCCTGATGGGAGACTATCCCTCCATTGAACTCATTAACGCCTGAGATCGTTTCCTGTTAAGGCCCGGTTGGGCAGCGGTGCTCAACGGTGTCACGGCTGCTCCGCTGATGGTTGTCATCGTGCTGATGCATCTAGTCGGAAGATGATGGCAAAGTTCCCAGTGTCGTCTTGCCTGATGTACGTAGACTGGCTTGCTGCCGTCGCGATGGGTTGCGTCTGTGCCGGCGCATTCTCGCTTGGAAGACATGACGGACATTGGTTGAAACACACGGCAAGGCAACGCCTAGGGGTCACGCGTGTTTCACGAACTTCAGGGAAGCTGAGTTCATGCAATAGCGCAGATAGGTTGGTTTTGGACCGTCGTCGAAGACATGGCCCAGGTGGGCGTCGCATTCAGCGCAGGATACGGCTGTGCGGCTCATTCCAAAACTACTGTCAAAAGCATTTCGGACATTTTCCTTTGCAATCGGAGCCCAGAAGCTTGGCCATCCAGTGCCCGATTCGAACTTCGTATCGGAACTGAATAGGGCATTGCCACAGCAGATGCAGCGATAGAGCCCTTTGTCGTGGAGGTCGAAATACTCGCCCGTGAAGGCTCTCTCCGTGCCCTCTTTGCGCGTGACCTCAAACTGGAGTGGTGTTAACTGTTGTTCCCACTCACTATCGGTTTTCTGAACTCTCTTGACCTGTGCTGGTCCGAGCTTCTCCCCGGAGTCGCTGTATTGAATGATCTTCACGGTGTCCTTCTCAGCTGAGCCCAGCAAGATGGGGCTGGCACACCGTTCGATCAGACTTACTCCCCCGGCAGTTGCTAACGAATTCGCAATAAACTGTCGACGCGTCCACATAGAACCCCCGTCACCGAACTATCCGAACGTAAACGCAAATGCCTGCACACCCGGATCGAGGAACTCGATTTCAAAAGTCCGGTCTTCGACCGTTCCTTTTTGCCTTATGAGTTGATAGAGACGATGACCCTGCACCGTACCCCCACCATTGCCATCAGTGTCGACCCCGTGGTCCTCTCCCGGCGGAGCGCCATCCAATTTCACTCTGAAGCGCACCGGTTTCCCTTCTTTTGTGGTCCCCAGCACAAGGTGAAGGTCGCGGGCATGAAAGCGAAAGACAATCTTCCCGGCAGGTGCCTGCAGGACTGCGCTTTCTTCCCCCACCTCCCAACTGCCACTCAGTGCCCATTGATTGAGCGACAATCTCGGCACTGGGGTGTAGGTGTGACGCGAGTCCTGCGCGATGTGTTCGGTCGACGCAAAATGCTCCGCCCGGCGATACCCAATGTAGGTCTCCGGTGAGCCTACGCTGCCGCCAGGAGCCGCTTCCGCTCCGGTCCCAGAAACGTCGATGGTACTGAATGAAGAGAGTGGTGCTCCGTTCTCCTTCAGCAGTTCCTGGATCACGCGTTCTGATTCATCGTATTCACCTTCGCCGAAGTGGTGATGCCGAATGCGACCCTTGCCATCGATGAAATAGTGCGCCGGCCAGTATTCGTTGTTGAACGCCCGCCAGATGCCATAATTACTGTCGATGGCAACCGGGTAGGTTATTTTCAAATCGCGAACCGCCTTCTCTACGTTCGAGCGTTCCTTCTCAAACGCAAACTCCGGTGTGTGAACGCCGATGACGACAAGGCCCGCATCCTTGTACTTCGCCGCCCAGCCCTCGACATAAGGCAGAGCACGCAGGCAGTTGATACAGGAGTACGTCCAAAAGTCGATGAGGACGACTTTTCCGCGAAGAGACTTTGTGCTTAGCGGTGATGAGTTCAGCCATGCAACCGCCCCGCCCAGGTCGGGGAGAGAGCCTTCATCGGGGAGGGCGACCGGGGCCTCTGCGCCGGCGGCGAGAACGACGGGTCGCGCCGTATGCAGCTTATCAATTAGATGTTCTTCGGCTTTTGCCGTGTTGACGAACGAGAACTTTGTGAGCAGGTTCGTGTCCCATCCCTGCGAAATGGCTACTACTCCTGCGATGACAGCCACGCCTAGTCCGCGGCGGATCCAAACTTCAAATAACAATGAGCGTTTCATAGCGGAAAACATTCGGTTGCCAGCAAAAAGCGCGAGGCCCAAAGAGGTCGCAGCACCCAACGCAAAAGAAAGGAGAAGCGCCGATGATCGCGTGCCCGGGCCTTGAAGCGCAGCCCCGGTCAGGATCAAGCCCAGAATTGGCCCCGCGCAGGGAGCCCAAAGCATTCCGGTCGATACGCCGAGAATGATGGACCTGCCAACACCGTCCTCCTTCGACGGATGTCCTTGCAGCTTCGCTCCTGCCCTAACGAACGGACGACTCAGTATTTCGGCGACGGAAGGAACGAGCAAACTGATTCCCAGCAGAAGGAAGATGAGCATTGCGACGTAGCGGCCGCCCTGGTTGAGTCTGACGACCCAATGGCCGCCATAGGCTGCAGCGGTTGCGACAACCGCAAACGTCAATGCCATTCCGGCGAGCAGCGGCAGTCCGGAGCGGCGAAATGGTTGGTTCGCGCGGGCAAAGACAAATGGCAGAACCGGCAAGATGCAGGGGCTGAGGATTGTCAGCACACCACCAACGAAGGCTAGTAGATAGATCAGCATCGGCTTGTCTCGATCCTAGTTGCTCTCCACGACAGAAGTTTTCGTCGTTACTTCTTGTAAAGATCTGGAAGGACGTGGCGAAGGCGATCGACCTTGGGAGCGTCATTGATCGCGATGTACGGGTTGTCGGGGTGTAGGGTAGCGTAATTCTGATGATAGGACTCAGCGGCGTAGAAGCCCTTTAGAGGCACAACCTCTGTAACGATCGGACGAGAGAACGACTTGGCCTGCTCCAGTTGCGCAATGTACGCCTCTGCGATGCGCTTCTGCTCATCATCCGCGTAGAAAATCACCGAGCGATACTGGGTGCCGCTGTCCGGACCTTGCCGATTCAGTTGAGTGGGGTCGTGCGCTACCGAGAAGAATACTTTGAGAAGTTGCCCGTAAGAGACTTGCGCTGGATCGAACGTAATCTCCACCGACTCAGCGTGCCCCGTCCGCCCTGTACTCACAACTTCGTACTCAGCCGTGGACGAAGAGCCGCCCGAATATCCTGAGGTGGCCTTGGTGACGCCTTTGACATGCTGGAAAACGGCCTGGATGCCCCAGAAACAACCTCCGGCAACGACCGCAGTCTGTTTCCCTGACTTGTTGGCCAACGGAGTGTCTAGCGCCGGACTAGGCAGACTAACCGCGTTTTCCGCCGCATTTGCCCGGTTCCAAACACCCACCATTCCGAGGGCAAGAACCCCCACAATCACGACCAAGCTACCCGCCGTAAGACGCGTCATAATCCCCCCATCGCAACATGTGATTCACTGGTTCCCAAAAAGTCGCAAATGAGCGGACGGCGAAGCCTGAGGACCATCTAGACATCGAGCTTGATCCATGTTGGGGCATGATCGCTTGCGTTCTCCTGCCCACGCGCCCATCGGTCAACCCCGCCGTCCACCAGGCGCTCTGACAGGTTCGGCGAAAGCAGAAAGTGATCGAGTCGCATGCCTTTGTCCCTCGGCCACCGTTCAAATTTGTAATCCCAGAATGTCCAAAGCGGCCCGTCCGGATGCAGCTTCCGCATGGCATCGGTCCAGCCCTGAGCCAGCAAACGCGCAAAGGCCTGTCGGCTCTCGGGTTGGATCAAGGCATTGTCATCCAACGATCGAGTTGGATAAATGTCTTGCGGAGTTGGCACGACGTTGTAGTCACCCGCCAGCACCACGGGTGCGCCACTCGCCATAAGTTTCGCGGCATGGGTAGTGAGGCGCTCGAACCATGCCAACTTGTAGTTGAATTTCGGCCCAGGCTGCGGATTCCCGTTGGGCAGGTAAATTGAAGTGACTAGGACTCCTTGAACGGCCGCCTCAATATATCGAGCTTGGTAATCTCTGGGATCTCCCGGCAGGCTTGTGCAGGTCAGCACTGGAACGTGGTGTCGCGCGAGAATGGCCACGCCGTTCCAGGAACGCTGCCCTTGCCAGACCGCTTCGTAGCCGAGAGATCGAATAGCATTGACGGGAAAGGCCTGCTGCTCAGCCTTGAGCTCTTGGAGACTGACGACGTCAGGTTCAGCTTTCGCTAACCACGCGAGGAGGTTGTCGAGTCGCTTATTGATATTGTTGATGTTGAAGGTGGCGACTTTCACCAGATTCCTTTTCCGTCCCGTCACATGGGAGCGCTCCTAAACCGAATAAACACGTTCGTGGTTCGGAGCATGGATTATTTTAATAGTGGAAAGAAGTGAACAAGCCCGACAAAACGCTAACCTATTCCAATTGGAAGGACCTTGGTTCGAAGGATTGTGACATGCGAAAAGGGTTCACCAGAAAACCACAAGCGGACGAGCCCGCGACGCGCGTCAAGAACTACATAACGCCGAGCGGGCTTGAACGCCTCAAAGATGAGCACCGTTTTCTGCTCACCCGGGAACGCCCGGCGGTGACGGAGGTAGTGGCGTGGGCGGCCAGCAATGGCGATCGCAGCGACAACGCCGACTATCGGTACGGCAAGCGGCGGCTCCGGCAGATCGATGGGCGGATTCGCTTTCTCACCAAGCGAATCGAAGCCGCGGAAGTGGTGGACCCGGAAGCTCCGAGAACGGGGCAGGCCGCGGCGAAGGCATTCTTCGGGGCGACCGTGCGCTATGCCAATGCCTCGGGAGCGGAGCGAGTGGTGAGCATCGTAGGCACCGACGAGATCGATCTCAACCGCAACCACATCAGTTGGGTGTCACCTCTGGGGCGCGCGTTGATGAAGTCGTCCGAGGGCGACAGCGTAGTCGTCCATCTGCCGGGCGGGACTGAAGAACTCACCGTGCTCGAAGTCTGTTACGAGCGCATCGATGTGGAACCCTTCCGTGAACCGGCTGGATCCGAGTCCTCGGCGAAGGGACTTCCTCGGCGACGCTGAGCCACCTGACGAAGGTAAAGGAAGGCGGCACGAGGAAAGGTTCCATCTACCAATGCCTGCAAGGGGCAATTCGTGCAATCAAGGAGCGCTATGATGATCGAAACATTGATACTCAGAGCCAGCCCATGAACAAACGCATTTTTCTCGCAGGCGCTTCCGGAGCCATCGGTCGCGAACTCGCGCCGCTGCTCGTTGCAGGCGGTTGGCAGGTATTGGGAACCACACGCTCCGTAGCCAAGCTGCCTATGCTGCGTGAACTCGGCATCGAGGGTGCCGTGGCCGATGTGTTCGATTCCGCGCGGCTGCGCAAAACTATTGCGGATTTTCAGCCATGGGCCGTCATCCACCAATTAACGGATCTGCCCTACGCGCTCGAATCGAGCAAAATGGCCGATGCCCTGATACGGAATGCACGCCTGCGGCAGGAAGGCACAAGCAACCTTGTAGAAGCGGCAACGCTTGCGGGTGCGAAGCGGTTGATCGCGCAGAGCATTGCGTTCATTTATGCTGACGGCTCTCTTCCGCACAAGGAAGAGGATCCGCTACTCGCGGACACACATCCGACCTACGGCGGAACGGCGACCGGCGTTAAGAGTCTCGAACACCAGGTACTCAGCGCCGCGCTGGAAGGAATCGTCCTTCGCTATGGCTTGCTGTATGGGCCGGGCACCGGATTTGATGCCCCGATTGCACCGGGATCGGTCCATGTCAGCGCTGCTGCCAAAGCGGCGGAACTCGCGGTGACACGCGGCCAGCCGGGCATCTACAACATCGCCGAGAATGACGGCAGCGTCACTACGGAAAGGGCGACTCAGATTCTCGGCTGGGATTCAAACTGGCGCCCAAACTTCGTCCGCTGATCGGTGCAATTGAGCATCGGCGGAAAATTCCGCCGACAAATACGGGCCCCCAAATTCATTTCTCCAGAAAAACAGGAAACGTCCCGTCTGCCCCGGGTTTTCCCGGCAATGTAAGCTCTCGGAAGCGGAGTAACCCGTTTCCCGAAAGCCGCGCGAAGCGGGACACCCCTTCGATTTAGACCGCTGGAGGACCGGCCGACCGCCCAGTATTGACAATTGTTGTCACAAATGACAACATGCATGAGAGAGGTTGCGGGTAGCGATGCCGGAGACCCGTAAAACACGGCCGATCTCATGGCTCAAAAGCGCCTTGAAGGAATTTCAGGATTTCCCCGAGACGGCGCGTTCGATCTGTCTGGCCGCGCTCACGATGGCGGCCGAAGGCGCCAAAGCGGACATCGCGAAGCCATTGCACGGCATGGGATCTGGCGTCTTTGAGATCGCACTGGCGTTCAAGGGCGATGCCTTCCGCGTGGTGTATGCACTGCAGTTTTCCCACGAAATCTGGGTCGTGCATGCGTTTCAGAAGAAATCGACCCGGGGCATCAAGACGCCCAAACACGAGATCGACCTGATCAAGGACCGTCTCAAGAGATTGAAGGAGATGTTGGGATGAAAAAGGAAAATCTGGACCTCGTGCGCGGGAGCGGGAACGTGTTCCGCGACCTCGGGCACAAGAACGCTGATGCGGAGCAATTCAAGGCCATCCTCGCCGCCGAGATCATCAAGGTGATTGACCGGGAGGACCTCACGGTGCGCGCCGCGCATCGGCGCACGGGGATCGCTGCCGCCGATTTCTCCCGCATCCGCAATGCGGACCTTGGCCGCTTCACCGTGGATCGTCTTATATCAATCCTCAACCGGCTTGGGGCACGCGTGGATGTGAAAATCCGGGTGCGGCCGGCCAGCCGGCTTGCGCATGAGGCTACCGCGTAGGACTGGGGAACGGTCCGTCTGTCCCGCGGTTTCTTGTCCCGAGGTTTCGGAGACGTCCCGTCTGTCCCGGGTTTACCCTGGCTTGAGCGGGGATGGTTAGCTCGCACGTTTGCTTTTACGGACATTCGAGAAATTTTCGGAGTTTCACGCTCATTCGTTCGATCTGGCGAATCTCGCATTCCCAAATAGTCAAGACGCGCCATCCGGCCGTCCTCAGTTGAGCCCGTACACGTCTATCACGTTGTCGATTTCCCTCAATCTTCGGCAACCAGAATTTCGTATTTGATGAGGGTCGTGCACCACGCGTGCAATGATGACCATGCCAAAAACATCCGTTCACGAACAATGCACAGTGCCGTGCTCTAAGAACGATGTCAGGTTTTCCCGGCAAGTCTGGTGCATGAAGGCGATAACGGTAACCAAAACTAAAGAGAAGTCGGCGCACTGCAATCTCTGCCGAAGTATCTTTCACACGAACGGCACGCATCACCGCTGTTCGTTGCGCTCGGGTCAAGCGATCCATTAAAAGATGTTACTTCCGACTAGAAAAAATTACGACCGATGACGACGATGCTCCTCGTCATGGTGGACATTGCAAAGCGTAATGAGGTTTTCAGCAACGTTTTCTCCCTTGTTTATGTGGTGCTTAACGTGATGAAGTTCAAGCATCTTTCTGGGGTCTTCCGGCGAAAGCAGCGTTCTGCTCCATCCACATCGGACACACTTGAACCCGTCCCTCTGCAGCACAGCGACTCGCACCGGGTCCGGTATTTTTCGGTCGTGCTCGTAAGTTTGTCGATCTTCTTCAAGCACATACACTCCGACCTCTAAATCTTGGCGACCGCTGTTTTTTGTCACAATCGGCCATCCCTGTTCGGTTCTTAACTCTCTTACCCGTCGCGCCCACTCCTTCTTGTCTTTAGCAGATGTCTAAGTTGTCCGCTTTTTAGCCCGATTGCGCTAGAACACTCGTCATAAGCACAGAAATGAAATGAAATTGGACTCTATCGGCAGGCAACACGTAAGCTAATGCGGATCAAACCTTACTTTCGAGTTCCACTTATGAAAACGGAGCCTATCGATTCGTTTGCAGTTGGGCAGATTTACACGCACGACACAATGAGGTCAGTGCTTAATGTTGGCAATCTCGGGGGAATTCGTCCTTCGATCGATGCACAAGGACGACTTAGGCACATCGCTATTGTCACTTCGGACGAAGATTGTGCGCGAAGTATCAGCAGGAACCCCTACGCTGACCAGATCGAGAACGATGTGTTGACCTTCACAGCGAGTGGTCGCGAAGGAAATCAAGTTCTTTCGGGGATGAACAAGCGTCTAGTCGAACAGTACGAAATGCCTACTCCTTTCTTTGGATTCGCGAATACGGGTCGACAAATGTACCGTTTTCTAGGCTTGTTGCAACTACTTCGACACTATCCTGACGTACAAGCAGATCGAAGGGGCAAGCTCCGGAATGTGTGGATGTTCGAGTTTCGGATACATTCTCAGCCGACCGTCATCCAGATTCAACGAGCAAGAGACGTCTTGGATGTGTTGTTCCGAGAATCGAACTCTGGAATTCGATCTGCTGATGACCAACAAACTTGTCCTTCTGAAATTCGAACCCAAGACAGCCTGCGGATCGAATCGCTTCGTTCTCAAATGCTCTCAATCAGTCCGCGCGATTTCGAACATCTTGTTGCAAAATTATTTGCAGCAAGTGGTTTTACCCAGGTTCACACTACGCAGTACCAAGGCGACGGTGGAATAGATGTGAATGCTTATGTCGTACAGGAAAATGCATTTTTCGCGGGTACACATGTCCAAGCGCAGGTCAAACGCTGGAGGCATACGGTGGGAAGTATTGAAATCAATAGTTTTCGTGGAGCGCTGTCAACTACCGCGAAAGGCGTCTTCGTCTCAACCGGCTACTTTACAAAAGCAGCTGTCCAAGAAGCAGGAATATCAACGAAACCGGCCATCGCATTGATTGACGGCCGAAAGCTTGCTGTACTCTGTGAAAATAATGGTTTGCTATCGTGATCTGAAGATCAAAGGTTCCGAACGCGTGTTCTCAGCTACCGGCGGTTTAATTTCTACCGGCAAATACCTCAAATGCTTTCTTTAAGATCGACACCCAAAAGGCTTGCTACATCCTCAAAGGTTTTGCAGTAACCACACGCCTCAGGTGCCAAACCCTGATGCTCTGCATCATCGCCGTGATAATCGTTCATTTCTTTTGAATGCATTTCCATGGCGTGCTCAAGCAACTTCTCAACCAATCTGGCGTTTTCCTCGGTCATAATTTTTCAACCACAACGCATGAGATTGTACTGTCAAGCACCGAATGAATTCCTTCATCCGATGCATTTTCTATAGTTTGTCTTTGAAAAGTTAAGTATGCCCGATTCGCCGGGCGAATAAAAGGTAAACATTTGCACAAGGAATAAAAGTTATCCACAGGCGAACGTTGCTGGGAACATTCCCAAATTGGGCGGAGGGGCGCCTGGCCTAGGCTTTTGGTTCGCTGGCACAGCCACAAAAATCCGTGCCCCGTCCTTCGCGCGCGTTGCGAAGAGCCTGCCCTAAGCCTGCCGAAAGGGGCGGGTACGCCGCAGAATGCAGTGACAGTCTTTGACTAACGACAAAATCTCATGGCGCAAGCAGTATCGTACCCCGGCGCGTGGAGCACTTCTGATTCGCCTACTCTGTTCCTACCCTGTCTGCTTCTTGTGTTGTTGTCCCCGCTTTTCTGCTATAATGTAGCTACGTTGCTACATTAAGGGACAGAGCCCATGGCCATTACAAAACTGTCGAGTCGAGAGTTCAATCAGGACACGAGCAGGGCAAAGAGGGCGGCGAAACGAGGTCCCGTTTTCATCACCGATCGAGGCCGTCCATCGCACGTGCTGCTTACGGTGGAGGAGTATCAAAGGATCACTGGGGGGCAAAAGAGCGTTCTGGACCTGCTGGCGATGCCAGCCGCCGCTGAAATTGAATTTGAGCCGCCCCGTCTGCTGGGAAACCTGCACGAGACCGCGGACCTGACCTAAATGTACATCCTGGATACCAATGTAATTTCAGAATTAAGAAAAGGCAGGAAGACGCATCCCAACGTCAAGAATTGGGTCGAACCCTTACCCTCGGGCAGTCTCTACATCTCGGTCATTTCAGTACTGGAATTGGAGATCGGAATTCTTCTCGTCGACCGGCGCGACAAACAGCAAGGCGCGACCCTTCGCGCGTGGATGGATGGTCACGTATTGCCCACATTCTCCAGCCGTATCCTGGCCATTGACACCGCCGTCGCGCAGCGATGCGCCACGCTTCACGTACCGAACCCTCGCTCCGATCGTGACGCACTCATCGCCGCCACAGCCCTCGTGCATGGTCTTACCGTCGCGACCAGAAACGTAGCCGACTTCGAGCGAACCGGAGTGGGGGTGCTCAATCCCTGGGGGGATTGAGCAGAAGACTATGTCGGCTCGTCCTGGGACATACGCCGCTACAATCCATTCCTTCCTTTTTACCGAGCTAACTGAAGCGCATGCACGGGCGCCATGCTTGTGACCGGTGGTACGGTGCCGGCCGGTTTGAGCATGACCCAGAGAATTCGATTAAATAACGCATCATCAATGCGATCAGGGGCACTAAAATCGAGGCCTTCTGACATTCTGGCAGCTGCGCTCTGTGCCGGGTTCTTCTCGTTCAAATCCACCTTAGGAACCGTGGCGCTGTAGGGTGTGAGGTCTGGGGTCGCGGCAAACATGTCTGCCAGAGAGCGGCTGAAGTAATCGAATTTGGACATACGTCCCAGTCCCAAAATGTCTTCGAGAGCCGCGATCACGTCCGTTGTGTTGGCGAATCGGTGCACCGTGCCCGGACGGTTATAAGCCGAGATGGCGAGAAACGGTGAGCGGTGTGAGTCCACGTGGTCAGCGCCGGCCTGCGAATCGTCCTCCACCACAAAGACCACCGTGTCCCGCCAGAATGGAGTTTGCGAAAGCGCTTCCACCATTCGGCCCAGGGCAAGATCATTGTCGGCCATGCAGGCCCGAGGCGACGAATGGCCCGCGACGCCGCCAAGCGTGTGATCTCTTGGCAAGTACACGAGGGACAGCGCCGGCATGTCGCCTTTGCGAACAAAGTCGTGCAGCTCTTCGATCCAGGCGTCGGCCCGTTTTTGATCGGGAATCTCCAGGTCGGTTTCCGGATAGCTGGAGCTTACGTCAGCCGGCAGATCGTGCGCCGTATCGGGCCCGACCACGATATCGCCGTAGTCGCGGAACCAGATTCCTTTCTTGGCGGCAAGGTTCCACAAATACCCGCCCAGCGGGTTGTCGGCTTCGTCGCCAGCTAGGTCCGCCCGCCGGTTGGAATACATGGAAGGAACTGTCTTTTCGCCGTAATCGGTAACATAGGCCGCTGTGGACCAGACGTGTCCTTGGCCACTCACTTCTGCGTTGGTGAAAAAGCGGTCAAACAGCCCGAAGCGAAGCGCCAGAGCGTGATAATTCGGCGAGACGTCCTGGCCGAAGAACACCAGATTAGGGTCACCGTCTCCTTCTTTCATATCACCAAGAACTTGATCGTAGGTACGGTTCTCCTTAACGATGTAAACCACATGCTTGAAGGGCGGATATCGCTTGGTGGATCGCTTCTGTCCCCAGCCATTCGCTTCCGCTACCCTGCGCGAATCCTGAGCTAGTCGCGCGGGACTAAGATCAGCGGAAACGAACCGTAGCGTTCCGTTGAGCTGGCCCAGGTCATAGCCTAACGGTTGGAGCCGCTTTCCAGGAGTTGGCCCGTCTGGGTTCGCGTGGCTACCGTGCCCCTTTCCATTTAAGATGAGCAGCCCCTTATCTACTTCCAGAACGGCGGTCGGATACCAGTCTGTCGGAATGCGGCCAGCCGGACGTAACGCAGCTTGCGCGGATCCGTCCGCAGTATTAAAGACGGCGACGGCATTGTTGTCGGCTTCGGCCACAAACAGCTTGGAGCCGTCCCGGGAAAGGCTGAGCGCATTGGGTGTACTTCCCTCTGTAGGAGCGCCTGGAGCTTCGTCTTTGAGATAGCGCAAGACTTTTTTCGCGTGTGTATCAACCACCGCAATCCGGTCTGTGCCCGCTAGCGCGACAAACAACCGCGATCCCGATAGATTCGACTTAAGCGCCGAGGGCCGCTGCCCAACCTCGAGCCGGCCGGTATATGACAATGTTCCGTCCGGGTTGGTCCGGAACGTCGAGAGAGTGTGACCACCCCACGCGGAGACATACACATTGCCATCCGCAGCCACTTCTACCGCGTAAGGATAATGGTCGGTAGAAAATCGCTGCACGACCTTCCCCAAAGATGGGTCCACCACGGCAAGGCTGTCGCCGACATTCTCCACAACGTAAAGAAGATTCCCCCGCGTCGAGGCCGCAAGGCCCGCCGGATATCGTGATCCTGTTTTGTCCTCTTTCTTTTGTCCCAGGACGATTTTTTTGTCCAGGGTCGCAACCCCGGCGCTCCACGAATAGCAGTAGATCAAATCTTCATTGCCGCCGGAGACGTACAACTCTTTGCCATCGGCGGAAAATGCCGCACCATAAAACGCCGCATCCTGAGGAAGAGTCTGGTTCACGCGCCGGGTGGCGAGATCGACAACCTGGATTCCCTGCTCGCGCCAGCCGCTCAAGACTACAACCAGCTTTTTGCCATCTGGCGCGAGCGCCATTCCCAGAGGCATGCTGCTCAAATCAACGAATTCTCCTTCGGGATCAAGGCGCACTCCGGTTGCCAGAGGAGTTGTGTAGGTTGGCCCCGAAGCCGGCTTTTGTTCCTGCGACAACAGCAACGCCGGCATGAAAAAGAAGAAGCCGATGTTCAGCAGAAATCGCAGCGTGCGGGCAACTCGGCGTGTGCAACTATTTCCAACATTAACCATAGTTAAATTGTCCTGTAAGCTGCTGAACTTGACTCATCTGCGCGAAACGGAATGCAGGGCATGCCCCTGTTGTTGCATAGACGTTTCAGTATGGTATGCGTGAGCCATTTCTGTGGGCCCACGCGAACCCTCGGCAAGGATGCCTAGTGGTTCACACGGGTGTGCGTGAGGGACAAATACGGGGACAGACGGGACGTACCCTATGCACAACGGCCTACGAATAGATCCCGGGCGCCTCATGTCCAAGCTTCTGCACGTACTCAACGTATGACCCGGGATAAACAGTAGGATGGCGGTCCGTGCCGCTCTCACCGCCCAGTTCGAGCACGCGTGAGCCAAGGCCGCGCAGAAACATTCGGTCATGCGATACGAAGATCATGGTGCCTTCAAAATCCTTGAGGGCGTCCACCAGCATCTCCTTGGTCGCGAGATCCAGGTGATTGGTCGGTTCGTCAAGCACCAGGAAGTTTGGCGGGTTGTAGAGCATGCGTGCGATTGCCATCCGCGATTTCTCTCCCCCAGACAGTGAGCGGATCTTCTTGTCCACGTCTTCGCCCGAGAACTGGAATGCTCCCGCCAGGGTCTTCAGCGCCCCGAGGCTATCGTGGGGAAAATCTCGTTGCAACTGTTCGATGACGGTCAGATCGGGATTGAGCACGTCCAGCGATTGTTGCGCGAAGTAGCCCATATATAAGCTGGCGCCGAGCCGAACGCTGCCGGCATCCGGAGCACTGGCCCCGGCAATCATCTTGAGCAGCGTGGTCTTGCCCGCGCCGTTTCTTCCCATCACTGCCCAGCGTTCTCCGCGGCGGATTGTGAGATTGAATCCTTCATAGATCACACGCGGGCCGTAACTCTTGTGGAGATCCTCCAGGACGGCCACCTGTTCGCCTGATCGCGGAGGTAGGCGAAACTCGAACTTTACCACCTGCCGTTTCTTCGGTAGTTCGATCTTCTCGATCTTATCCAAAGCCTTGATGCGACTCTGTACCTGGGCCGCTTTGGCGGCATGCGTCCTGAACCGATCAATGAAGCGCTGCTCCTTGGCGAGCATCGACTGCTGCCGCGCAAATGCGGCCTGCTGATTAGCCTCTCGCACCGTCCGCTCGCGCTCATAAAAGTCATAGTTGCCGGAGTAGGTGATGATCTCGCCGCCATCGATCTCCGCAATCTTTGAGACCAGACGATTCATGAACTCACGATCGTGCGAAGTCATCAGCAGCGCGCCCGGAAATGACTTGAGAAACTTTTCGAGCCAGATGATGGATTCGATGTCGAGGTGGTTCGTCGGCTCGTCCATAAGCAACACATCCGGCATTCCAAGCAGCACGCGTGCCAGCGCAACCCGCATTTTCCATCCGCCGGAGAGAGCGCCCACGTCGCCATCAATCTGATCGTCCTTAAATCCCAGGCCGTGGAGCACTTCCCGTGCTTGCGATTCAAGTGCGTAACCGCCTAGATGCTCGTACTCCTCCTGAACGTGGCCGAAGCGCTCAAGTATGCGGTCCATTTCGTCAGCTTTTTCTGGATCGGACATGTCGTGCTGCAAGGCTTCGAGTTCGTGATGCAAATTCCCGACGCGTCCGCTGCCTGCGATCGCCTCATCCAGGACCGAACGTCCCTGCATTTCCTCGACGTCCTGGCGAAAGTAGCCGATCGTCAATTTCTTGGGGACAGATACTGTGCCATCGTCCGGACTTTCCTCGCCGACCACCATACGGAAGAGCGTTGTCTTGCCCGCCCCATTGGGTCCAACCAGCCCGACCTTTTCCCCGGGATTCAACTGAAACGAAGCATCCACGAAGAGCAACTGCTTGCCATATTGCTTATTAATGTTTGAGAAAGAGATCATTTTGAAGGGAGCAAAAGCGCAACTCGCGCCATCGGACCTCTTCCAGTGTAGCCCGGCCGGAAAATTCCGGGCCAACGCGGGTCAATAATGGGATCAGGCTCCGGTACGAGCGCCCACATAACCGCGCTCAGAACTGACGGTTAGTCGCCGGGAGAGCACCGCATATACCAGTAGCAGGGGTAGCGTCAGTACGGACGTTAGGTTTGATGGCGCTCGCGACAACAAGCTCCGACGTCAGACTCTTGGTTTCAGAGCCGATCAGAATTGCTGAAATCCGACGCTCTTCTCCAATGCCTGAAAGCGCGCCTCGGAGTGCAGCACGTCGAAATCGGGCTCCGTTTTCAGCGTTACCATGGACGAGCAACGGTGCTGGTAGCAATCCTCAAGTAGAGCGAGCGCCTGTTCTTTGTCTCCGCTCTGCGCGAAGCAGCGGGCTGCCTCCAGCAGGACGCCCTCTCTCTTGAACATCTCGCCGTCATCCCGGAGAATCGCGTCGAATCCCGAGGTCTGGAACTTGCGGCCCAACGCCTGGGCCTTCTCAGGCGTTGTGATGGCCTGTCTCAGAGCAACGGCTTCCTTGAACATGCCTTTATGCCGGAGAGATCCTTCCAGCCAGAAAATGGCTACGCCGAATTTGGGATCCAATTGCAGCGTCCTTTTGGCCTGAGCGATCGCCTCGTCGTAGCGGCGTCCCCAGTACAGGGAGCGTGCGAGGTTGGCATTGACGATCAGCGAAAGAGGCTCTAGCTCGCGGGCCCGCTCATGTTGATCGAGGGCTTCGTCGTGTCGGCCCTGCAGCGATAGGTAGCCTCCATACCAGTTTCGTCCGAGGGCGTCGTTTGGGTTCAACGCGAGGCCCCGCTGGAATTCTTTTTCCGCATTCGCCCAGTCCCAGTCGTACCAGGTGTAAGCCGTGGCCAGCGCGTAGTGGGCGCTGGCCAGCTTGTCATCCAGTTCCAGCGCCCTCTCAGCCGCTGCTTTGCCGCGGGTCAAAGCTTCCTGCCCGGGAATGGAGGAGTAAGCTCCGGCCACGATGTAAGCGTCGGCCAGTCCTGCATAGGCGGGCGCAAAGTTTGGATCGAGCTCGAGCGCGCGGTTGAAATGCTCAATGGACTTTTGCCAGCCGTCATCCGTGTACTGATAAAAGTAGTAGCGCCCCTTGAGATAAAGCCCGTAGGCTTGCGGGTTGACCGTCCGCCCTTGAGCGAGGGGCTTGACCACCGTGCTGATGCGGCGAGCAATGTCGGTCGCCACCTCGCTTTGCAGGTGAAGGATTTCGCTCGCATCGCGATCATAGGTTTCCGCCCACAGGTGCATGTCGGTTGCGACCTGAATCAACTGCGCCGTAATGTGCACTCGGTTGCCCGCACGGGTCACGGTCCCTTCCACCACCGCATCAACATTCAACTCGCGGCCGATGTCGCGGATGCTCTTCCGCGTACCCTTGTAGCGCATCACCGACGTGCGGGAACTGATGCGCACGCTGCTGGCATTGGCGAGGTCGGTAATCAGTTCATCAGTCATGCCATCGGCGAAGTATTCCTGATCCGGATCTCGGGACAGGTTCTCCAACGGAATCACGGCTAAGGCGTTTATCTGCGAAGTGAGATGGAGACGATTGGTGAGCCAGTTTCGAGAGCCTCCTACGTTGGCGGCAATGGCAATCGCCAAAATCGCCAAGACGGAGAGTCCCACGATCCATCCATAAGGGAGCGCTCGGCGCCTTGCCTGCTGAGGTGATGGGGGAGCGACCTGCGGTCGCTGTGGCGTGACCGTCGCCACAAAGCGGTACCCCTTGCGCGGCAGAGTTTCAATGAACTGGGGATTCTCGGCAGAGTCACCAAGGGCCCCGCGAAGGTGGAGCACCGCCTTATTCAGCCCTCGGTCGAAATCCACGAAAGTGCCGTCCGGCCACAACCGCCGCACGAGGGTCTCCCGGGTAACCAATTCCCCCGGCTGCTCCAACATAGCGAGCAGAAGCTTCAAGGGTTGATCGCGGAGTTGCAGCTTTTGACCGTTGTTGGACAATTCCCCGGTCTGTGCATTCAACTCGAACGTGCCAAAGCGGTAGGAGGTCTTGTCACAAGAGGAACTTTCCATACAACATGCCCCAGTAGAGGTTGAAAAAGTCTATCACTAACCTCTTCTGCGGGAATAGCGTCTGATCCAATTCCTAACTTATTCATAATGTGCGTTTTGGAGTCGCCGCAATTTCCCTTCTGTCGAGTCGGCGCAACCGCCACTCGACGGTTACTGCCACCTCGGAATCGAACGGGAATCTACATTCCACACGCAGGGAATCTCCGCGGGATTGACCCACAGCTCCTCTTGCGAAAAAGTCAACCTGATTCGAGCGTCCTGGTGGGGACCCAACCAGCAAGTCTTCAAGAGAAGGCGTCGGCTTGAGTGGTCGCAGCAGACGTATTCGAAACCATGGAAGCAAAAATACGACGGCTCAGGAGACTGAATATGAAGGCAAGAATTGCAAATGCGGTTGTGGGGATGCTGGTTTTCACCGGCTTGTGCGGGATTGCCTCGGCGAAGAACTGCAAGGACGTCACCGTGAAGGTGCAGAATCACTTCGTACACGCAGGCAACAAGCTGCAAATCAAAGTCGTGGACTTTGATTACTGGGACAACAACGATGCGAAGTGGAGGGAGGAATTTGGCATCGACAATCAGATCGTCGACTATGGGGACAAGGAAGTAAAGATCGCCACGCGCGACCTGGAACATGTGGGCGGGGAAAAGGGTGTGCGCGTCCGGGTGCAATTCAAATACTTGTCCGCGAGTAGCGGCAGTTGGAGCGAGATTCTGAATGCCGAGTCCGACACCTTCACTTGTAATGCGGACGGCCCGAACAGCGTCACCATAGAGGTAAAAGGCATTTAGCGTTCCCCCATCAGCGGCAGTGGTTGGAGAGCCCTGCTCTTGGGGGGGTGCTCTCCAACCACGGTTTACGCCGGCGTGTTCCGATTCCCGTAATCCTGCGATCTAGAAGGAGCGATCATGAAGAGCAATCGGAAGTTGCGGGCTTTATCGATGCTGTGCGCCGCTGCAATGCTGTCGTGCACTCCCGCAGGAAAGGCATTGGCGAGTCACAACAAGGGGGACAGCCGAAGCAGGGAACCAAAGACCCTTTACGTCTGGGCCGGAGATCAGGCGCGGTTGTCTCCCGATTTCCTGGCGGTTATCGACTTCGACGAAGACTCAAAAGACTACGGAAAGGTAATTCGAACTGTTCCCGTTCCACCTCCCGGTAACGTCAGCAACGAAGCACACCACTGTCATCTGTCGGCTGACAAGAAAGTTCTTGGCTGCGGCGGACTACTGAGTCTCCTTCGCGGGCAGAACGGGATCTTCTTTTTCGACGTCAGCAATGCGCGTTACCCCAAGTTCCTGTTTTCAACGTCGACCTCCAAATCCAGCATCACAGACGACTTTCTGCCACTGGACGAGGGCGGGTTTCTGATCACACAAATGGGATCGCATACCGGTGGAGAACCGGGCCGGGTCGCAGAGTTTGACAAGAAACTGCGATTCGTCCACGAATGGCCCTCTCGGCCTCCGCAGGACGGATTCAATCCGCACGGCGTGTCCGCGCGCCCTGAGTTGAACTTGATGGTGACTTCTGACTTCATGATGCCATCGAGTTCGTTGAACATCGTGCCCGGTGATCCTATGCTTCGGGGCTCGATCCGCATCTGGGATCTAAAGGAGCGAAGGATTGTTCGCACCATTCAAATGCCGGATGCGATCGGCACGATGGATGTGAAACTGATCCCCGGTGATCCTCAGGGTCGTGCATTCACTGCCGGTATGTTCGATGGCCTCGTTTATCTGGTGAACACTCACGATGGAACCGCAGCATCCGTATTCGATTGCGAGAACATCGTTCCACATGTTGAGGTCCCAGTGCGCGGCGGCATGACGCAGCTCCTGGCGATGCCGAGGAGCGGCGACCGCCTTCTGTTTGCATCTTTTCAGGCCGGGCAGGTTGGAATGCTCGATGTAACTGATCCCGAGGCTCCTTTCCAAACCGGAATCGTGAGCCTGGGGCTCAATGCGGGTCCCCATGCTATCGCCCTGACAGATGACGACAAGAGGCTGGTAGTCACTGACTATTTCCTGAATGAAGACGATTTTGGCAAAGTCCACTTCGAAGGCGATCATAAGGTTCACGTCATCAAGGTCTTCAAAGATCATCTGGAGTTGGACCCCCGCTTTAACCTCGATTTCAATAGCGCCTTCCCCACAGGGCCCGCACGGCCGCACGGAGTGGCGATGAAGTAGCTTCCCCCGACGAGTTTGACTTCAAGACAAGCGATTGACTGGGGCGTCATGCCCTTGGTCCGCTCATGCGAAACGATTGACACCCAGGAGAGAGATTCATGACGCCAGGTCTGCTGACCTTGTTCTCTGCCGTTGTTTTGACCCTCGCTATTACCAGTTGTGGGGGCAGCGGCGCCTCACATTCGAAGCCAAATACAATTGGTCCCGCCGGCGGGACTGTCACCGAGTCGACTGGCGCGCAAGTTGTAATCCCGGCAGGGGCGTTGACGCAGGACACTGCGATTGCGGTAACCAAGACAAGCCTTGGCGCACCTCCACTACCGGCAGGTATAACGCCCTTTGGGTCGATCTACGCGTTTACGCCGCATGGCACGAGCTTCGCCGTTCCCGTAACGATGACTGTTCCGTTCGATCCCGCGTTGGTGCCCACAGGTTCAACCGCGACGTTGTACAAGACCGATGCGACGCAAGGCGCTTGGGAAGAGGTTTCCGGCAGTAGTGTCAACGGCAGTTTGATGAGCGGAAAAGTAACGAGCTTCTCCTACGCTTTTGTTGGATTGAAATACTACGGGCCCAGTCGGCAATGGCAGTTCTTCCTGGACGACAACCTTGATGGGCTGTTGCCCTTCGGGCCCGAAAACAGTCAGGCTGACTTTGTTTCGGTTTCTGACGGCGTGGACTTAGGGCAAGTGCCGGGATTGCCACAGAACGCGCGAATGGATGTTTTCTCGAGTGCCAATGGTTTTACCTATTGGACCTTGGCCCAGGCTCCCCACGTGGACGACCTTAGCGTCAGGGGTGTTCTCATTGGATCTGAAGCCAGCCTGCGGACGAACTACCTCTTTTACAAACGAGCGGCCGACGCCACGTTTCAATTGGTGGTAACCGCGGCTACGATGCAGCTCACCGATACCTCGCCGATAGATCCCACCTATGCGCAATGTCCGTGGTCGCCTGATCAGGATCCTGTGGATTGCGAGCGAGTCATGCAGGCTGACCTGGACTTCGAAGTCACCCTCGACAACATCAGCCTCAACCAGGGCACAGCCATCGCCGGGGGCTATGCCCGCCTCACCGGCTGGAACGATAACTGGCATATCCAGGCGGGTTCGGCCGGGGTAGGACGAGCGATCTGGGAGGAGTCATCCTTTAACCTCGATGTCACGTCCAGTGCGGTCACAGCCTCGCTCCCCGCCCAGATCGTCATCGATGTTCCACTCGACAACGTCGATGTAGGCCAGGTCTTCGCCGTGCAAGTGGTAAGCCAGAGCCATGCATACAATCACCGGCAGGGGGAAAGCAACGCCAGCGCCTTCTTCCGAGACCCGGCACATCCGGATGGGTTAATCGTGCAGGCGACGGGTGTCGAGTCCGCTCCGTCTGACATGTTCGTTGACGTGCCGGTGAACTCTGTCGCAGGCCCCTGCCCCGGCGGCTTGACTGCGGCGGGCGGGACGGTTGAGTTCTCATCGGCTGCGTTTCGCGAACCAGAGTTTGGCGGAGGCTCAGGGGCGCGGGTGACATTGCGGCGCGCAGCGGGGAGTCAAGGCGAGGGAAGCGTCCTGGTCACGACCAGCGACGGCACCGCAACCTCAGGCACCGACTACAAGGCAACTTCAACAGTCGTTCACTTTGCCGACGGTGAGTCCGGGGAACAGGTGGTCAATATTCCTATTCTCGCTGATGCTCTCGAAGAGCAAGACGAGACCATCAATCTGGCGGTATCCGACCCTCATGGGTGTGTACAGCTGGGCAACCAGCAAACCGCGGTACTCACCATCCTCGACGACGACCATCCACAGACGCGCCTTAGCTATTCGCTGGGCGGCACTGTCACTGGCCTGGCCGGCAGCGGGCTCGTCATCAAAGACCTGATCAGCGGAGCCACGGCAAGCCCCGGCAGCGACGGTGCATTCACCCTGTCGTCTCCGGCTTCCTTTGTCGACAGGTCTCCGTATGACGTCATCATTGCCACGCAGCCAACCAACCCGGATCAGAGTTGTACCGTAAGCAATGGGACTGGATCTGTCAGTGAGGCCAACGTCACCAACATAGCGGTGAGCTGTGCTTCCTCAGTTCCGAGCGGCAGCCTTGACCCAAGTTTCGGAAGCGGAGGGCGGGTCACCACCACGATCGGGTATTCGCCGGGCATCGTCGATGCAAAGATGGGGATGGCGCTGCAAACCGATGGCAAAATCTTGTTGGTTGGCGGCACGATCCTGGCCCGCTTCAACGCCGACGGCACTCTTGACAGCAGTTTTGGCACGGGTGGTCAGGTCACTGTGCCATTCAATCAGAGCGGTTTCGACACCGCCCAAGACGTTGCGGTCCAGGCAGACGGCAAAATCGTCGTCGTGGGCCTCACGACCAGTTCCATAACTTTCAACGACGATTTCGCCCTGGCCCGTTTCAATTCCGACGGAACTCTCGATTCGAGCTTCGGTTCCGGCGGAAAGGTAACGACGGACTTCTTCGGCAGTGTTGACCAGGCACGCCGCGTACGGATCATGCCGGACCAGAAGATTCTCGTGGCGGGATCTGCCGTCACGGTGATTTCCTCGATTAGCTCAGTCAGGCACTTTGCCCTTGCCCGCTACAACACGGACGGCACCCTGGACACCACGTTCGGTTCAGGAGGCAAGGTCGATGAGGCCGCCGGCGCATCATTCTCGCAGGCCCGAGGGATGGCCATTCAGAGCGACGGCAAGATTGTTGTCGCAGGTAGCGGCGCGACTGACGGCGTCTCTGATCCCGACGTCGCAATCACGCGCTTCTTTGGCGACAACGGAATCCGCCCCCCAGGCACGCGAGACGATACCTTCGGGCCTACGGGCAAGGGCTTCGACCTGACCAATCTCGGTTTGAGTACCGGCTTTGAAGCTGGCGTCGACGTCGTCACTCTTGCGGACGACACCATTTTCGTTGCCGCCGAGGTCACGGTGGGGCCCGCGTCACCGCCTCCTGGTCTGAACAGCCAATTCACCCTCGTGTCATTTGACCCCAACGACAACCAGCGCCGTCCGCAGCCCGCGATCATCCCGATCACCACTGAATCCGATCGCCCAATGCAGATGCTTCTACAGTCCGACGGCAAGGCTGTGATCGTCGGCCGCAGTGGTGACCTGAGTTCCAACTCCGATATGGCGATTGTGCGATTCAAGGCCAATGGCTTAACCCCGGACGCGAGTTTCGGAACCAATGGCGTGCTGACGGTCGACTTCTTCGGTGCCCGCGATAGCGCGGAAGCCGTCGTACAGCAGCCGGACGGCAAGCTGGTCGTCGGCGGCTTTGCGCGTGTCGGAAATGGCCTTGTGTTTGCGCTGGTGAGGTTAATGCCATGAAAGCTCAACAAAGACAGGACGGCAAGCGATCGCACTTGCTGTTGGACAGCCTACGTTCCACGTGGTCCCGTCGCTCCGCATTGTGCTGGGTGCCAGTCGCGCTGCGGTGCTTACCGCCGTAAACAGAGAGCAGGAATTCGGCCCTCTTTGCCGAATCCATTGCATGTGTGATTGTAGGGTTATTCTTTATTCTGATAACTACATTGTAATCAACAAGATAGAGTGGTAGAGGTGGCGGGAGCCGAACTATTCAGCGTGTTGTGCTCGGCCACAACGATTGTCGAAGGCGCAGACCACTCCGCACTTTGCCAACACCCGGTGGAGTTACAGCCCCTCGACATGATCGTTTGGCGCAATCACCCGTGCCGGAAGTCGCAGGTTTCCGAGATTTGAAAGTAGTCCAGAAGCCAAGGGTCTTCGGGTCTTTCCGACTGCTCCAGTATATAGCGGTGGCTGATGCCCTTGAATGATACGGAATCGACAGAACCCAACAGACCCTCTCCACCCATGGCGCGAAGCGCGTTTCTTACGAGTTCCTGCGGGTTTGGTCGGTGTGAGTCTTAGCGAATAGAGCAATGGCAAAAGGGTGAGTGCCGCTACTAGACAGACCGTACGAGCCACTGACACGGAATAGCCCCCAGAGATTCACAGGCTCGTTATTCTTGCTCGGATAAGATTATTAGGCAACCTCGCCACTGAGACCCGAAGGGGCCCTCATCTCGTTTACGGGACCGGTCAATGACAATCGGATCGGTGGGCAATCTCTACTGAATGTTCGGAATTCGTAAGCCCTGGACCAATTTTGTTACAAATTCCGAACGCGATTTGCTGGGACCAAAGCCCCCTTGACCGCCGTCCAGTCTTGATTTAGAAAATGGCATCACTCCCCGTTGAGGTTCTGTGCCATGTCAGTCTCGCGGAGTCCAAGTGTCTGCCTCGTGCAACCTCATCCACTGGCGCTGGGCGCATTCAAGAAGAAGCTGTGCCGCAGTTGTCGTGTAGTTGTTGTCTCCGACTGTCCTCTACCTACGAATGCGATCGCGGATGATTCTGAGGCGGTCTTTATCTTTGACCAAGCGACCATAACGCTTCCAATAGCTGTCTGTCTGGAGAATTTACGCAAAAATTACCGCGATCCAAAAGCGCTATTGCTAACTCGAGCCTCTGGCCCGGACGAGCAATTCCAATGGTTATTGCTCGGCCTGAAGGGCGTGGTCCTATATAAAGATTTCGATGATCAATTGCGGCGTGCTGTGAATTGCGTGATCAGCGGTGGATATTGGGTAACTCCTGACGTGCTGGCCGAATACGTTGTCGGCCGTTCCTCAAAATCCAGTTCGCGAACGCGAAATGGGCTCACCGATCGCGAGGCGGAGGTATTGCAGCTTCTCAAGTATCGCTTCTCTAACAAAGAGATCGGATTGAAGCTGGCGAGGAGTGAGAGTACCGTCAAATTTCATGTGGCGAACATTTTCAGCAAATTGGGGATTCATGACCGCCAATCCTTGATGGATTTCGTCGAATCCGCGGATACCCCTCGGCTTAGTGATCCTGCCGCGAACGCTTCGCCATCGCGTGTACCACCGTTGCCATTTCGGACGATCCGGGCCTCGTGACTAGGCATCACGATACTCGTCGGCTCGAATTCGCGGCAGTGCATGACAGGAGGACTAATTGGATCATCCCCTTGATGAGCTATGGGAAGGTGATATATCGAAGATCCTTGCGGCTGCGGTGCCGAATGGCTTCTGGCAAGATAAGCAGTACTACGCCTTTTGCCCTTTCCACGAAGACCAGGATTACTCTTTCTCCTACCATGAGACGACACGTAGCTGGCGCTGCGCCGCCTCATGCGGCGAGGGTGATCTGGTGGCGCTTGGCGTCCGCCTGTGGAACTGTGGAGTAGATGCGGCCGTGGAGAAGTTGATGGCTTTGTGCGGTCAACGCCCTGCAAAAGTCGTGCGACGCTATCCCTACCTTGATGCCGACGGGCAGTTTGCGTTTGAAGTCGTGCGCTACTCCCCCAAGTGTTTCGATCGGCGAATCCCAGTCGCGTGGATATGGAAGGACATCATGGGGGCATCCGAGGATAGCGACCGCATTCTTTATCGGCTCCCAGAGGTGATCGTCGCTCCGGACGTACTGATCGTCGAAGGGGAGAAGGATTGTGAGACGGCTCGCAGCATGGGATTAGTGGCGACCTGCAATCTGGGAGGCAGTAGCCGGTGGCACCGGGACTACGTGGAAATCTTTCGTGGAAAGCGCGTGGAGATCATTGCCGATGCCGACGATGGTGGCCGCCGTCACGCGATTCAGATTGCGGGCAGCCTTGTACCAGTCGCCGAATCCGTGAAAATGATTGAGTTTTCCAGTGTGAAAGATCTGACGGAATGGGTAGAGGCTGGCGGTACGATCGAGGAACTTCTCGCGATCTTCTGGAAGACTCCGGCGCTTCGACCGGAAGATGTGGAAGGCTGGTGGGACCCGAACGGCACCGTACATCTCCAATGCGGCGCCAACTTTCTGTCGAATTCGGAGTCTGCTGTTTCGGCGTCCCCTGTTTCCCAAGAGGAATAAATGATCTGTCCCTCTGCCGTAATCGACATCCCTTTGCACCGTATTATGGTTCGCTCAACTAAGGGCGATTACCTGAGGAGTTAGCGCGTCCGCGTGAGCACCATTCTTCTTGTAAATCGGGAAGGCATGAGTTTCACTCGCGCCGTTTTCAGCCTAGCCAGAGATCGTGGCTTTAGCCTCTAGGGCAGGTTCTAGATGCGAGCCATAGCTTGCATCAGGGCCAAAGAGTGTGCATGAGAATTCGTGCCGCCCTACGGGACTCGGTCGGACCCGCTTTTACCCAAGACTTATGTCCTCGGCTAACGAATATCGCCACTCCGTGGCTGGAAGGAATGACGGGTTCTAATCCATCCTTACTTGCAGCAAACGTGGTTCTCACGCACACTCTAAAGCCCATATTGTTCGAGAAGTCCCTGACGGCGCGACTGAAGTCGTGCCGCTCCCAAATCGACTCTTGGATGACTTCTACTCAAGAATTTCGGAGCGCGGCCGAGACGAATAACAAAGTACTAAATCGTCCGGCAGAATTACAGATGGAAAAGGCTTGACTCGTTGCGGATTTTTCGAATCAATTCCCTCGGTGGCGACAATCATCTGCTTACAGTCATAATCGCTCTGAATCCAGTCTCGCCGACCGAAAAACCACCGGTCCGGGCTCTGAGGCTCTAAGTGGGCGACCGAACCCCAGGCTTCCCAGGAGCAAGTGCCAAGGATGTAAAGCTCGCAAGCCATCGGTGGCACAGCATGCAACCAGCCCTGAACGAAACACGAATCTCGATCCTCAAAAGACAAAAGTAATTCCAGCATCCTGTGGTGGAACATCGCGGGATGGCGGACTATGAGCACGTACGCGGAATTAGGATGAACGAACATCAGGAGATTGCGAAGCGCGTTGATCATACTTTTGTCTGACGGAATCGCAACATAGTCGCACTGGGGATGTTCTTGCGCAATCTGAAGGAATTCATTGGTGCGCTCCGGCACGTTTCCGTGGTCTCCCAGCAAAATCTGATACGGAGCGAGAGTCTGTGCAGTGAGAGAATCCAGCGACGCTGCAAGTACACAAGGGCGCGGGTCATCTAGAAGGATTACGACCGACACTGCATCATTACTGTCATTCTTTCCGCGCTGGGGAACACCAGAAGAACGAGAAGGCTGCACCAGGGGTTCGAGTTCCATCGCAGGAGTTTCAAGTTTTTCGGCCGGTAGCAATCTGCCCTCTTGACGGGTACGCACGCGAACTCCTGCTAACCCAAAACCTTCGTCCGCAATTTTCGGTCTCGAGTGTCCGCAAATGCCATGGCGAATCACTGCTTTTGCAATGGGAGCTTGCCCGAATCCCGCTGGATTGACCGCGAGTGGAACTCCCGCCTCACGCAACTCATAGCGTCGGCGGTTGGCAGTGTCCGAGGATCTTGCGGCTGCCTGACGAGTGTGGCTCTGATGCAGCAGTAAACTCCCGCTTTCCTCTGCATAGGTTGTGAGCTGTTGTCCGGCGCGCCACCACAGATCGGCGTCTTCGAATCCCCAATCGCAATACGATTCGTCATAGGCGCGATTTGCGATCAACCAATCGCGGGGAAGAACCACGTAACCTCCGCGCGATAGTCGGTTTCCGCCATAGGCGACGCTCAGCATCTGGCGAAACATCGTCCAACCGCCGTCATAGTCTTCTGGCACGTGCTGCGCAGAGATATAGCTGGGCACGCAGCAGAGAGCATCGACGCATTTAAGGCCGCATTGCGTAAAAGCCAAAAGATAAGGGTGAAGAATCATGTCTGCATCAAGCTGGACCACATGCGTCACGGGCGGCATTCGAAGCAGCGCCGTGTTAAACGCGAGGGCTTGGTTCCAGATTCCGGTGTAAGCAATCTGCAGATAGGAAATGCCGAAGTCCCGCGCGAGGGCTTTCAATTCACTCGCAGCGGACGCAGAGCTCCCCAGATCAGATATTGCGACCCATGCCGGAGGCGAGACCTGCGCTGCTAACGAGCGCAGGCATTGGCGCAACGGTTGAGGCCGGTCGCGATTGGTAATGACGATCCCGAATTCAGGCACGGTCGCAAGTGTAAGCCATCGCCTGGACAAACTGAGCGGCTAGCTGGCCGGAGGGGAAGCCGACCTGTCCTGCCGGACAGTAGCCAAATGGAACCATCGGCATGCATAGTTGTGCGGCCACTGTCCTCCTAGTTTGTTCAGGTTCTTGCCGACCGCGACTAGGTACCCAATTAACCGCACATCACGTCCTGCGAAAGGGCTGCTCTATGGAGCTTCTGCATCCTGGCGTATACGTCCAAGAAGTGCCGTCCAGTGTCCGACCCATCGAAGGTGTGAGCACTTCGACCGCGGCATTCATCGGTATCACTGACAAAGGTCCAGTTCCGGGACACATTCTGCCGACGGGGAAGATGGCACAGCCGGTTCTGGTCACCAGTCTGACGGACTACAACCGTCAGTTCGGTGGATTTCGAGTCGACAGCTTTCTGACCTATGCGGTGCGCTCTTTCTTCGAGAATGGAGGGCGCCGAGTTTACATCGTCCGCGTGTATCCAAGTCCGGCGGGGTCGGTGGGTTCCTCGCCTTCCGCCTTGTTTCCTGGCGTAGCGGGAATCGCCGTCGGATCGGGCGGGGCTGCGTTCAACGTCCTCGCCGCGAATGAAGGTGCTTGGGGAAACAACATTTGGGTACAGATTCAACCCAGCTCCGACGGCGACACAGTTAACAACTTCAAGCTTGTCGTGATGTACGGACTGACGCAAGCAGAAGCGTCGGGGAACGTTATTGAGTCCTACGACGGCCTCACATTCCAGGGTAGTCCTTCATTGCTGCCTGGCGCGACCAGTCCGGGTTCTTATGCTCGCACTGCTGTCAACAGCCGCTCCGAGTACATCGCGATCATCAATGATTTCACAGCACGCCCTGCTGCGATGGCCAATCCTGTGCAATTGGCGGGAGGCAGCGATTCGGCATTGCCGGCGCAGTCCGATTTCATCGGCGCACCCGCGACCGACAATACCCGGACCGGAACTGGTTTGTATGCTCTCGACAAGATCACCGATGTGAACATCATCGCGATTCCCGGGCAAGGCGATCCCACAACGGTCAACGATGGGATGGCCTATTGCAAGAACGAAAGGCCGCTGCAGGACTGCTTCTTCATCGGCGATGTCGGCTCAGTCGTGGACGGTTCCGGCGTTACCCAGGTGCCGCTGGCGAGAATGGACACGACGGCGCCGTCGGTCGTCACCATCGCAGATGCTCGCGCCTACGCGACGACCGGTTTCAGCGGTCTGCCGCTGAATAAATCTGCGGGAGACTACGGAGCCATCTATTTCCCCTGGGTGTATGCGCCAGATCCGATCGGAGTCGGCAGAAACCCGAAAATCCTGCTTCCGCCTTCCGGCTACATGGCGGGTATCTATGCGCGAATCGACGGCTCGCGGGGAGTATTCAAAGCTCCGGCAGGAACGGAAGCAGGCGTGGCCGGGGCGCTCGCACCTTATCGCGAAATCAGCGATACCGAACAAGACTCGCTCAACCCGGTTATGGTTAATGCGATTCGTACGGTCCCAAACAGCGGACTCGTTGTGTGGGGATCGCGAACGATCGGCAGCGATGCGTCGTGGCGCTATGTTCCGGTTCGCCGTATCGCGATCTTTCTTCGCGTCAGTATTTACTACGGAATCCAGTGGGCGGTTTTTGAACCGAATGACGAGCCGCTGTGGGCCGAACTCCGCCTCAATATCCGCGCCTTCATGCTCACCCAATTCCGGGCAGGCGCGTTTCAAGGGTCCAAGCCGGATGATGCCTTCTTTGTGAAATGCGACAGCAGTACAACCACGCAGCAAGATATCGACAACGGTGTGGTCAATATTCTGGTGGGCTTCGCTCCGCTGAAACCCGCGGAGTTCGTAGTGTTGAAACTTAGCCAGAAAGTAAATCAGCCAACGCAATAAAGGAGAGATGATCCGATGGCACGAATGACGGCACAGACAAATCGCTTCGACCCCTATCGGAACTTCCGCTTTAAGGTGAAGTGGGACGGACAGTACGTTGCGGGGCTGACCAAGATGGGGAGCCTGAAGCGCACTACGGAAATGGTCGAGTTCCGGGAAGCTGGAGAAAACATTGTCAGCCGCAAGCTTCCCGGCAAGTCGAGTTACCAGGCGGTCACATTGGAGGCGGGTGTCACCTACGACACTGCATTCGAGGACTGGGCTAACTTGGTGAATGATTTTGCCAGCCACAGTATCACCAGCCTCGGCGAGTTCCGCAAAAATATTACCGTGGACGTTTACAACGAGGCGGGAGCCAAGGCGCTCTCGTACAACTTGTATCGCGCGTGGGTTTCGGAGTATCAGGCATTACCTGACCTTGACGCAGGAGCGAACGCCGTCGCCATTACCACAATCAAGTTGGAGTTTGAGTGGTTCGAGCGGGACTTGCAAGTGGTGGAAGCGCAGGGACCGGCGCGCATCGGATAAGGCATGACTGAAGCTCTCTTAACTCGGGTCGTGGTGTCTCTGCCGGGTGGCATGGCGGAAGAGGGCCAGTGGGTGCGTGAAGCCGAATTGCGTGGGCTGACTGGCCGCGAGGAGGATTGGCTGGTGCGGCATCCAGCGACTCCCAGCGCGCTCAGCGTCACGCAACTGCTGAGCGGATGCTTGCTGCGACTTGGGGGGCACGAGATCACTCGCGACGGGATACGGCAATTGCTCGTGGGCGATCGCGACTTCCTTGTATTAATGCTGCGACAACTCACGATGGGAGATGGCTTCCAAGTCGTGCTGCCGTGTCCGGCGTGTAACAAGAAGATGGATGTTGCCTTTAAGACAACCGATGTGCCGATTGAAACGGGGAAAGCGCAGGCCGTCTATGAACTTTGTGTGGCCCTCGGATCGCCCAGGGAACGCGTGATTCGCTTCCGGCTTCCGACGGGAGCCGATCAGGAAGCGGTTTTGGGTTCTCCGCTGGAGACAGCCGCCGACATGCTCCTCGACCGGTGCGTCCTTGACGATGGCGGACTTCCGTTAAATCGGGACGAGCGCGTCGAGTTGGACGATGCGCTCGAGCGTCACGCGCCGAAGGTCGAGTTGGAACTCGCGCTTAAGTGTCCGGAGTGCTCGCAGGAATTTTCCTACCCATTCGACACGACGGCATTTTTCCTGCAGGAACTGCGGAGCAACGGCCGCCATCTGCTCCGGGAGATTCATAGTTTGGCTTTCTATTACCACTGGAGTGAAACGGAGATTCTGAACCTCGATCGGGAACGCAGACGAGAATATCTTTCTTTGCTGAGCGACGAACTGCGAGAGGCTTAGGGTTCTCGATAACGAACGATGGCAAATTACCTTTCACGATTGGCTGCTTCTGGCGCTCGCGTGACATTCAATGCGAGATCGCCCTTCGTGCCGCCGGCCATGCCGCCTTTGGCCGAACCCAGACAGCAGGGAAGGGCAGGCTTCGAAGACCTCATGGGATTCGAACTCGGAGAAGATCCAAGGTCAGTTGCGCTGTCCGACGCAAGCGCCGCGTCGGCCGACTTAGGACCATCACAGGCCCCCGTTACTGCCAAGACTCGTGTCGCACCAGAGCTCGCATCGCCACAACCGAAACCTCCATTTTGTCCGCCCGCAGTAGATGTTCGACGAAGTGATGTTGAACTTCGACAAGCCGAAGATGCATTGGAGGCCGGTGCTGCTCATCCGGCTGAGCACTCCGAGCGTTCGAACCTGAAATCCGACACCGATGTCAATGCCGAGGCCGCCGCGCCGTCGCGCGAGATGTTTTCGGCGAGCCAATCGATCCGCTTTGACACTACTTCAAAATCGAGTCCGTCCACTGATCGCAGCGTCGAAACTGATGGACGAAGCGCGACTCCATCTAGTTCGCAAGTCCGTCGGGGGATCGAGCCCGCCTATCTAAAGTTCCCGACCCCTTCCGAGATAATTGCCGCCGTTCCTTCTTCTTCAGGCTTCCACTCCGTCAACCGGAAGGCGCATCAATCCTTTACGCAAAATGAATCGCAAGCGGAACAAGTAACGAAGAATATTTCTGGGGCCTTGGAGTCCACTTCACGGAAAATGTCGTCCGCGAAATTTCCCGTTGCCGAGGCAGATGCATCAAGCGCTGGCAAGTCCCCGAGCAGAGCGATTTTCAGAGCCGTGGCACTTCCCAGTGTGCCGTTGATATCTAGGGCCAAGGAGCCGGACACTCAGATCTCGATCGGTCGAGTCGAGGTTCAAGTCAACAATCAGCCTTCAGTTTCTCCAACTCCCGCCATGCCTGCGACGAAAGCCAATGGCAACCGCCAGGACACTCTCCAAAGGCGTTTTTTGGATCGTTTCATGTTGAGACCCTGAGTTGGGCAGGAGTTTGGGATCGGAACTATGAGCTTTGCAGCGGTCTACAACGTAACCCGGGCACTGAGGATGTTGCTGCACAACGAACTCGTGAAGGTGAGCTCCAGCGCGGTGGTAACGCTCCTGCCGCCAGGTGACCAGCTGCCGGAAACATCCGGCGTGAATGTCTACTTGTACCGCGTGCTGGAGAGTCCGTTCTCCAAAAATCGGTCTTGGCCGGGCGACAAGAAAACTGCCCCTTCAGACCGTCCCGCCCTGGGTCTGCAATTGTTCTATCTGATGACGCCGCTGGCCAAGAAACCGGACGAAAACAGTTTCGAGCTGGGCGACGACAGCCACACCATGTTGGGCGCTGCCATGCTGACCCTGCAACAGAACCCGATTCTCAACGATGTACACATACCTCCCACTGGCTCATCTCCCGGGTTCGACGCGGACGTGGTGTTGCCGGCGTTTCTGCGAAATAGCTACGAGAAGGTGAAATTCATCCTGGCTCCCGTGGGCCTTGAGGAACTGTCAAAGATCTGGGCCACGATCAATCAGCCGTATCGCCTTTCTGTTGCGTATGAAGCGTCGGTCGTCGAACTCACACCGACGACACCACCGCCGGTGGATGCCGGAATTGTCATTACGACCCGACCAACGATCATTGCCTGGCAAGCGGCCAAGCTGCAAAGCCTGGTGCCAGCAAGTGGATCGCTGGTCCACATTGTCGCGGGCAAAGTAACAGCTAACCAATTGGTCATAAACGGATCGGGACTGACCATCCTCGGGCAGACTTCCATCGTAACCGTCGCGGACGAATCTGTTCCGATCGTCGCCAGCACGCCTCAGCCAGATGAGTCGTTGACCGTGACCTTGCCGTCGAACCCTAATGCCGGGCCGATCGCTGACGTCAACATCCTGCTGGCGGGCAAAAGCAGTTCGCCGCTGAGCTTCAACATCATTCCATGGTTGTCGTTTGTCACTCCGATCCGCACCGCGCTTGATCCGGGTTCGCCGGCAGATTTGACGCTGCAATTGAGCGGGATTGGATTCACAACGACTCCCGCATCGGTTCGCCTCGAACGATCGACTGGAACGAATACGGTGACCGCGTTTGGCGCCGGAGGAACCGATACGCAAGCCAAGATCACGATTCCAACCGGACTGGTAAATGGACTGTACCAAGTGCGGCTAGTTCTCGCCGATGGCGCAAGCAGCGCCACCAACAGTCGCACCCTGCAAGTCATACCGCTGGTCAGCACACCAGTCGCGGTGGCGGTTGTTGTGGTCAACGCTCAGAACGTGCATCGGCTGACCATCAATGGGAAACGTCTTGATGGTGCGGATGTCCGTATCGCGATCGACAACCTGGAGTACCAGACAGGAACCAACGCCAACGCCAATCAGCTGGTTTACACACTTGGAAAATTGCTTGACGCGGGCAGTCACACGCTGTCGGTAAATGTTGACGGACAAGCGTCAAGAACAGTGCAGTTTGCGATTTAAGAGATGGACGGCACACCAACATCCTGGGAAGAACTCAATCAGCGATACCTGACAGCATCGCTGGCGGAAGTTCGCGTTCTTCTGGAACGTCACCTGGGAATGGCAGGTGGTAGCCCGCCGAAGCAAAAGCCCGCCCCTGAGGACTTAGAGGAACTAGGCTCGCCGCCTGCGCTCGAACGTCTGGTCAGCAGTTTTGGGTTGTCGGAGTTCGAAAGACTGTTGCTGTTGCTGTGTGTGGGGGTCGAACTAGACACCAGTTTTGCTGAACTTGTCTCGCAGGCGCAGAAGACGGCTTCGCAGCCAACGCTGAGCATGGCAATGGCAATCTTGCCCAATCCGCATTGGAGCGCGGTCACTCCGGTCGGGCCGTTGCGGCGTTGGCGCTTTCTGGAAGTGCTCGTACAGCCGGGAGTCCCAACGGTTAACTGTCCTCTGCGGATAGACGAGAGGATTCTGCATTTCCTTGCCGGAATACAGTACCTCGACGACCGGATCGATGGCGTGATTGAGCCGGTCGCTCCGCAGGAGTTGGTCGCTTCGCACCAGAAACTGGCGCGGGATATCGCTCAGAATTTTCAGATCGCACTCGCGACTTCGCGCCCGCTGCCGATGATTCAGCTTTGCGGACCAGAGGAAGGTGTGAAGAGCGCCGTTGCCGCTGCCGCGGGCGTGGAGATGGGACTCCGGATGTTTGCGGTCGGGGCAGAAAATCTCCCAGTCAGTGCTGCAGAACTGGAAGCCCTCGTCACGCTGTGGGAGCGGGAAGCTGTCCTTGGGTCCGGCGCTCTTCTGGTTGTCGCCGACGCCGAACACAACGACCAGCGTACTACGTCACCCGTGAGCCGCTTGTTAGAGACGGTAATGGGGCCGGTATTGCTCAGTTCTCGCGAGCGCTGGCGTCCGCTGCGACGTCCCGTTCTCACCTACGAAGTCGCAAAGCCTTCCTCTTCTGAGCAAGCCGAAGCATGGGCTCTTCGCCTCGATGCTGCCGGAATAACAACGAACGGGTTCGCCAAGCGGCTTGCATCGCAGTTTAATCTCAGCCTCGCTGCGATCGATCAGTCGGTGCAGTTCGCGACTGCGGTCAAAGAGGATGACGGCAACATGAACTCACGCTTGTGGGCCGCCAGCCGCTCGCAGGCCCGGCCGCGTCTAGAGGATCTGGCGCATCGGATCGAGCCGCGTGCCGGTTGGTTTGATCTGGTGCTCCCCGATCAGGAGAAGAACCTTTTGCGGGAGATCGCGTCCCACGTTGCCCACAAAGCCGTGGTCTACGACGAATGGGGCTTCTCGAAGACTTGTAGCCGCGGTCTCGGGATCAGCGCGCTTTTTTGCGGAGGCACGGGCACAGGTAAGACCATGGCGGCCGAGGTGCTCGCCAATGAACTGCAGTTGGATCTTTACCGCATCGATCTTTCCTGCGTAGTCAGCAAGTACATCGGAGAAACAGAGAAAAATCTGCGGCGGGTCTTTGACGCCGCCGAGGATGGCGGAGCGATTCTCTTCTTTGACGAGGCCGACGCATTGTTCGGCAAGCGAAGCGAAGTCAAGGACAGCCACGACCGCTACGCCAATATCGAGATCAACTATCTGTTGCAGCGGATGGAATCCTATGGCGGGCTGAGCGTGTTAGCGACCAACATGAAATCGGCCCTGGATCCGGCGTTCCTGCGGCGCTTGCGATTTCTGATCACCTTCCCGTTCCCCGACTCCGCGTCAAGAGCCGAGATATGGAAGCACATTTTTCCGCAAGCGACTCCTCTCGATCGATTGGATATCGCCGCTCTGGCTCGCCTCGAAATCGCGGGCGGCAATATACGGAACATCGCTCTCAACGCCGCATTCCTTGCCGTCGCAGCTAAGGAGCCGGTACGGATGGCGCACATTTTCAGGGCTACCCGGGCCGAATACACAAAGATGGAGAGGCCGTTTTCCGAAATAGAGATGCAGGCGTGGCAATGAAAGAACTCTTACAGGAACGACCAAAACCCGAGCCTGTGAAGGCAACCACCTCGCCCCTGCATGCCTTGTCGCGGAAGTGCGCCTGTGGAGGATCGACCGGTGCCAGCGGTGAGTGCGACGATTGCCGCACGAACCGGCTCTTGGGCAAGCGAGCGCCGGGCTGGATCAATTCTTCGCGTGGGTCGGGCGAAGCTGGAACGGCGATTCGGAAACCTGCTCAAGGCAGTCGCACAAGCCGGCTCCGTTTAAGCGAACCAAGCGATGCGTGCGAGATCGAGGCTGATGAGGTGGCCGAGAAGGTGGTTTCGAATCTGGGGACGTCTGCTCCCAAGTCGATTTCTGCAGACATCCCGTCTTCCACCTTGCATCGTCAGGCGGACACGGACGCCGGCACAGTTTCGGATGCGGGCACTACGCCCGACGCCGGTATGGCGCAGGACGCCGTCAGTGCGGACGGCGGAAGCGACGCAGGACCGAGTCCTGCAACTGATCAGGACGGCGGCGCAGACGACGATACAGATGACGACGACATCACCTGCGATGACTCAGGCTGCCCGAAGATGGAAGGTCATGCATCTCCCGGTTCCGGCGCAACGCCAGTCAACATTCCAAAGCACGGCGGCCATGCGATGCAGAGTTCGGTGCGAACGCTGATGGAGAGCGGTTTCGGCCACGATTTCAGCCGCGTCTTGATTCATACCGATTCCGACTCTGCCCTGTCCGCCAAGCGATTGCGAGCGCAGGCTTACACCATTCGCTCCGACATCTACTTTGCCGCTGGCCGGTATGCGCCCGACAACCATGAGGGACTGCGTCTTCTGGCTCATGAACTGACGCACGTTGTGCAGCACGCGAATCACAGCTCGACGCCTTCAACAATCCATCGCAAGAAAGCAAAGAAGGAGGAGTGCAGCGGCGATTGCGCCAGCCCGAAGGCGCCGAGACATGATGGGTGCACGTCTGGAAGCGATGCGGTCAACGCCGCCAAGTTCATCAGCAGCATCCTGGTGGAACGCGCTGCCCACTTGGCCACAGCTACGTGGTCCGATAGTTCTGTGACTTCGTATGCGTGTTCTCCCAGCACAAAGTCGGGCAAAGGCGGCAAAACGCCTACTCCTACGGGCGATTTTAGGATTGGCGTAAAGTGCGATTCTTGCCACACGAATCGCAAAGGGGACGGTATGGCATGGTTCAGCGGAATCGATGGCAGACGGATTGGTTTTCACAACTCGCAGTTGGTCGGGCCAACCCACGAGTCGCATGGGTGTATCCGAGTCGCTTGTGGTCACGCAAAAGAGATTCATGACAACACGAAGAGCGGAACAACCGCGGTGAAGGTGAAGCCATGAAAACCGGGAGTGCGCGCACTTCACCGAAGCGTGGGATAGAGATTGGCTCGCTGCATCTGTCGATTCAGAACGCGCACGGTCACGAGCATCGAATTGGCCCGATAGCGGGCAGGGCTGCTTCGATCTTCGCTTCTCGCCTGGAAAGCTATCTTGCGAAGAGCGGGGCCACGCAATCGAAATCCATCGACGCCGTCAGCTTAACCGCACCTGTGCCGATGAATCTGCACTTGATGGGCGACGAGCACGCGGCGCAAGAGGTCGCCTCGGCGTGGTTCGAAGCAGTGAAGCTACGACTGAAAGGTTATTAATCGGAGAGTCGACCGTATGGCAGCACTCAAGGGAGCGTTTCTGAATATTGGAGCGGGATTGCTCGGCGCGCTACCGAACGTGGTGGTATTCCAGTTCAACCCCGACCGCGTGTCGCGAACACCGGCGCTGGCGCGCCAGCCAGCGCCCCCCGATGGCTCAGGAAAGAAGCCTGCCGCCCAGCAGCCCGACAAGCCTTCGGAGTCGATCAGTTTCACGCTGCGCTTGGACGCGAGCGATCAGTTGGCACAGTCGAATCCTATCGCGGCCGCCAGCGGCATTTTACCGACGCTTTCCGCGCTGGAACTGCTGATGGTACCAAGCAGCGGCTTGTCGATTGATCTGTTCGGCCTGAGCGGTGGTTCCAAACCCTTTCAGCTGCCGCCGCTGACACTTCCAACAATTCTGTTTTTTTGGGGCCCATATCGCATTCTTCCCGTTTCAATCACTACCTTGAGCATTACGGAAACCGAATACGATCCGCTTTTGAATCCGATACGCGCCGAGGTTTCTGTCAGCCTGCAAGTTTTGACACCCACGCAACTGGGAGATTCGACCTTGGCGATCGGCGCCTACAACTATTCCGAAAAAGTGAAGGAAGTTATGGCTGCCATGAATCTGGCCAATGCGGTTTCGATCGGTGTAGGAAGCGCGCTGTCACTGTCGTTGTAGATCGCGGCAAAGGAGGACAGTCGGAAAATATGATTTTCAAAGGGAGCCGCTATCAGTCCGTCGGAGTCTACCAGGCGGTTGACGCCCTTGGCAGGACCGTGACCGCGCTGAAAATTCGATATATACCTCCGACTCCCGCGGGATATCTGCACACGTTCACGAATGATGAGAGGCTCGATCTACTAGCGTCGAGATTTTATGGTAACCCGGAGAAATTCTGGTTAATTGCAGATGCAAATCCGGACATGGATCCGGAAGACTTGTTACAACCTGGGCGACAGTTGTTGATTCCGCCCAACCAAACATAGCGTGGCCGACAAAAATTTCAAGCTCGCATTCGGCGGCAACGACGCCACCGACGACCTCTATGGTGACGTGGTCTCTCTCTATATAGAGGAGGCTGTTGGCGTGGCCACTTCGCTTCGTCTGCGGTTGGTAACGAGTCTGGGGGACGATGGCACCTGGAGCCACATGCAGGACGATCAACTGGCGCTCTACACCAACATCACCGCCGAGATCGGCTTCAGCGGCGGCCAAGGGCTGGCGGGAGCCTTGGGCAGCGCAGCCAGCGCGATTTCAGGAGTGCTCGGAGACTCCTCAGGTGGAGACGACGGATTGATTTCCGTGTTCGATGGCTACATCACGGAGGTGAGGGTCAACCTGGGCAGTGAGCCCGACACGTCCACGATCGAAGTTTCGGCCCTGGATACGAGTGTGCTCATGAGCCTGGAGGAGAAAGTTGCCACATGGGACAACATGTCGGACAGCGATATCGTCCAGCAGATTGTCAGCGCGTATGGGGTGACAATGCAGGCGGATTCAACCGCTACGGTGCATCAGGATAATGATACGACCGTGGTGCAACGTGCTTCCGATCTTGAGTTTGTGCGCGCTCTGGCTGCCCGCAATGGCATGGAATTCTATTTTGAGACCGATCCTTCCAGTGGCGATGTGACTGCCTACATGCAGCAGCCGCAACTGACCGGAGCGCCACAGCCGGATTTGTCAGTGCAGTTCGGAGATCAAAGCAATCTGAAGACATTCTCTCCGGTGCTGAATGGAATGCGTCCGCTGTCCGTGAAAGCGCAGCAGACTGACGTGCGCAACGCCAGCCCCAACTCGGCTCAGGTGAGCGAAACGCAACTCACGAAGTTGGGTGCTACCGACGGCAACTCGATGATTGGCAGTCCGCTAAACAGTCTGGTCACGCCGCAGGACACGCAGGCCCAGATGTTGTTGTTGGCTGTCCCAACCAGCGACGCCACCGAACTTCAGACGATCGCCCAGGCGGTGCGGGACGAAGCTGCGTGGATCATCGCCGCGACAGGCGAGGTAAATACGGACGCCTACCAGAGCGTGTTGCGGCCACATCGTGTCGTGCTGATTAAAGGAGCAGGCACGCCGTACAGCGGCAAGTACTACGTTTCCCGCGTCACCCACGAGATGAAAACAGACGGCAGCTATAGCCAGACATTTGAAGCATGGCGCAACGCGCGGGACGTTGATGGCAGCGAGGATTTCGGTGGTGGTGGGTTGGGGATCGCAATTCCGGGAGTGTGAGGGAATGAGTTCAAGCGTCAATTACAACAACGATGTACTGGCCAAATTAATTTCTAAGGTCGAGGGGCGGTACTACGGAAAATACCGGGGCATCGTCACCGACAACAACGACCCGGACGATCTGGGCCGCGTGAAGGCCAAGGTTCCGCGTCTGCTCAACGACGAGGAGACCGGTTGGGCTCTGCCCGCTTTCAGCTACGGCGGGCTCTCCGAACAGGGCTTCTTCGCTGTCCCCGATATTAATGCCGGGGTGTGGGTTGAGTTCGAAGGCGGCGATCTCAGTTATCCGATCTGGACCGGAACCTGGTACAGCAGCGGTTCGATTCCCGAGTCCGCAAAGCCTGCGCAGAAAGTGCTGAAGACACAGAGCGGACACAAGATGATTCTCGATGACGATGGCGGCAGCATTGAGATCACCGACAGTAACGGGAACACCGTGACGATGGATTCGAACCAGATCAAGATCGCAGTTGGCCAGGCCAGCACGATCGTGATCGATGCCCCGACGATCGATCTGGTCGATGGCGCGAGCCATGCCCTGGTGTTCGGCGACGATCTGCTGCAGTACCTCAACCAAATCGTGCAATCGTTCAATAACCACATGCATCCCGGGGAATCGACAGCCTCTGGCGGTGGACCCGTGACACCACAGTTGCCGGTTCCGACCATGTCAACTCCTTCGAGCAGCTTACTTTCTACGAAGGTTAGCACCGGCTAGACGAGATTGTTGACAGGTCGAAAATCCCCGCAGGAGAGACGAAGCGAGTGGCCAACCCGATACAAAGCGATCTGCAGCAGCCCCGTTTTCTGGAATATCCGTACGGCGTCAGCGGACGGGGCGGGCCCAACACCACAGATCCTGCGAGTCATCTGGAGCAGTTGATTCTCCAGGTACTGTTCACGAATCCCGGCGAGCGCGTCAACTTGCCGCAGTTTGGGGCAGGCGTGCAGAGGCTTTTGTTCTCTCCCAACAGCGATGCCTTACGCACGAGCACGCAGTTTGTGATCTCGACCAACCTCAACCAATGGCTGGGGGACCGCATTACGGTCGAGCAGGTCAACGTGACCAGTGAGCCTGGATTTGAAGAAGAGGTCACGATCGAAATTGTCTATGTCGTACGGCAGACCCAGCAGCGGCAGAGCATGCAGGTGAAGGTGTAACGGTGTCACAGACTCCTGTCATCCCGAGTATCGATTGTCCGAATCCGCGGTTGCATCCGGGCATGCAGGGCATCGCGCGCGTTGCGGTGGACGACGCGAATGCTCGGCTGACCGTGACCTTCCTCGCGCCTTTCGTTCTTCCCCGTGATGCCTACTTGCTTAATCCGAGGAGCTACAGCCTCAGCGGTGGGCAGACGCTGTTTCCGCGGGTACTACTGGCGCAGCCCGCCAGTCTCACAAGTCCTCCAATCACTGACGAACCCGCCGTAGTACTAACATTGGATGCGATTGGCGACTTCTCGATTTATACGTTGACGGTAAGCGGTTCCGGCGTCGATCCGTTCTTCGCCAGCCACAAACTTCGATTCCGCCTGAGTTGTGACGATCGGTTTGATTGCCGGGTACCATCGGCAAGCACACTGCCGCCTGCGGAACTCGACGTCAACATCGACTATCTCGCGAAAGACTACTCGAGTTTTCGCCAGGCCTTGCTGGATTTCGTACCTACCCGGCTCCCCAACTGGACGGAGAGGAGCGAGGCAGACCTCGGGATCGCGCTGCTGGAACTCTTCGCGGCAACCGGAGACAACCTTAGTTATCTACAGGACCGTGTGGCTAATGAGGCATTCCTCAGCAGCGCGACGCAGCGGCGTTCGGTGGCCGGTCATCTCGCTTTGATCGGCTATGAGATGGATGAGGGCGCCTCCGCCTACACCTTCCTGCAAATGCAGGTCAACACGGTGCATGCGCTCGCGAGCACGCCGACACAACCCGGTCTGGCGGTTTCGAATAGTCCCAGCAGCGCGAGCGAGCCGGTAATCGTATTTGAAACTCTGGGCACTGCTACGTTGCGCCCGCAACATAACCGCATCGCAATCTATACGTGGGATAACCAGAGTTGTTGCCTGCCGGCGACCGCGACAACCATGGCGTTGGCGGGAGCCTTTCCTGACCTGAACAGCGGCGACTACCTTCTGATTCAAGACAACGCCGGACATCGCGATGTCGTGCGGTTGACGAGCAAGCCAATCGTCACTGCTCCACTCGGTGGATTATTCGGAGGACTGTCCTCACCACCAGTTGGATCTCCGCCAACGAACCTGATCACGATTGTCTCCTGGTCTGCCCAGACACCGTTGCATCAGGATTATTGTTTGTGCGACACCTCGACTTCTCCTCCGACTGCGTGTACCTGGGTATGCGCGAACATGGTGCCGGCAACGCATGGCGAAACCGTCACCGAGGACCTGCGAAATCTCAGTCCTGACCAGGCTCGAGCACTGCAGTTGGAACTGGCGGCTCTTCCGCCAGGAGCGCGGCGGCTTCGACAGCGGCTTCCATTGACCCACAGCCCGCTCGCGCATCTAGAGCCCTCCGTCGCCGGTTTGGCAAATGGCGAGCCCACGCCGGACGTTATGAATGATCCGGTCGCCCAAATCCTGACACGCACGTCGCAAACAATCAGCACGTTGCATGTTGCGGTCGGCGGAATCAGCGGCGATTGGCAGGAAAAGGAAACTCTGCTGAACTCGTCTTCCGAGGATCACGTCTTCCGCGTCGAGATCGCCGATGACGGCGTCGCCACTGTGGTTTTCGGAGATGGAATGTTCGGCATGCGTCCGGACGAAGGAGTGCGTGTCACTGCGACCTACCGCGTCGGTGGAGGCAGCATCGGGAACATCGCTGCCGGAGTGCTGACGCAAGTGGTCGGGCTCGCGCCCTGGCTCGACAGCTTCAGCAATCCTTTGCCAGCCCAAGGGGGCAAGGACCTTGAATCCCGGCAACATGCCAGAACCGTGGGACCCCCAACCTCGCACAACCCGCTCGTGGCAGTAACCAAGAACGACTACCAAAACGCGGCGGTAGCGTTCGTCGATCCGTCGCAGCAACATCCCGTCCAGCGCGCGAATGCAAGTTTTCGCTGGACCGGAAGCTGGCTGACCGCGAGTTTGGCGATCGAACCGACCGCCACCGTCGATTTAACGGCAGACCTGCGGAACGAACTGATCAGCTATCTCAACGGCCGGCGGCTTGCCGGTTACGATCTGGAGATTCTCCCAGCCCTCCATGTGCCCCTCGACCTCATTGTCGAATTTTGCACTGCGGCGGGATTCCGTCCTACGGATGTTCAGCAGGGAGTCCTATTGGCCCTGAGCAGCCTCGATCTTCCGGGCGGCAAGAAGGGATTCTTCCATCACGGTCAGTTCACGTTTGGCGACTATGTTTTCGTGAGCCAGTTGTACGCAGCAATCATGGCTGTTCCAGGAGTGGACTCGGCGCAGATCACGCGTCTATCACGGCTGCATTCGCCTTTCCCCGATGCTGAAACCGCCACCAATCTTGCGCAAGGATTCCTGCAAGTGGCCGCGGATCAAATCGTGCGCCTAGACAACGACAGAAACTTTCCACAGAACGGCACTTTGTCGGTCCTGCCCAAAGGAGCGGAATGATGGATCTGACAACCGTTCTGTGCAATCTGCCGCCGGGAACGACTGCGAATTGTTGCTCCCCCGCACCATCCACGGTTGCGGTTTCAGCCAACGTTTCTACCGTCGCAGGCCTTTCGGCGATCCAATATCGCATTGGCACATTTTCAAGCTTCCGCCGCACCATGCTCGCGGACGTGCCGAAGCCTGATCTTTTATTGTCGAATGTAACCACGACGCTCACGACGCCGGTAGACGCATCGAGCACGACCATTCAAGTTTCAGACTTCACACAGTTTCCATCATCCAATCCCTTCCGTATCAAAATCGGCACCGAATATCTGCAAGTGATTTCTGGCGCTGGAACGCCGATCTGGACGGTCGCGCGTAGCGTCGATCAGTCAGCACCATCGGCTCACTTGGTGAACGATGCGGTGGCATACGATCCCGCCAATCCTTTTGTCAATTGGCGCGAAGGCAACGACAGTGACTATCACACGATGTTCATCGAATTGTGGGCATACGTGGCTGATGTGTTGACGTTCTACCAGGAGCGCATCGCGAACGAAGCCTATCTGGGAACCGCGACACAGCGCGACTCGATGATGCGGTTAGCCGAGTTGATTGACAACCATCCGAGTCCAGGCGCCGGGGCTAGCGCCATGGTTACGTTCTCGATGGCGAAAGGAAAGACCGCCACGGTGCCCGCCAATTTTCGCGTGGGCAGCAAGGCCTCGGCGGGAAAGGCAGCCGCCGTTTTTGAGACCTCGGGTGCAGTCACGGCTGTCAGCGATCACAATGCGATGCCCGTTGCCACAGTCCTGCCGCAGGACCAGTTCGGCCACATTTCCTCCACCGTCCGTACCGTCGTGCTGCAGGGAACGAACAACCGTCTGTCGGTCGGTGACTATGTCCTTCTGGTCACGAATGAGAACAATTCCGGAGAGTCAGCAACGGCGTTCCGCGTGCAGAGTGTTGGAACCGACAAGGCGTCCAATACAACGACCATTACGTGGACCGATCGTCAGGGAAGCTCCTACGGCGGAGGAGCAATACCAGTGCATCTTTACGCATTCAGAGTGACCGCATCAGTCTTCGGCAGCAACGCGCCGGAGTGGGACAGTCTTCCACCAGCACTGACTGTGGGCCTGGCGAGTCCGCCTACCCAGCCAATTTATTCTGAGAACTGGGACGATGCCAGCAAGCCTTCTCATTACCTGCCGTTGAAGAACAACGAGTCGGACCACGGCAATCCTTCGCATGGTTACATCTTCCTCGACTCGGTTTATGATGCGATTAAAGCCAGTCCACAATCGCCGGGATGGGTAGCGTTACTGGCAAACAGTCCCGGCCCTACTTTCGTCGGACAATCCATCGGCGGTTCGCCGCTCTCCATTGTGTATCACCTGACTGCAGCCAGTTCAGTGAGCGTAACTGGCTTCACTCTGAACACCAAGGTGACGCGCCTCGGGTTGGGAAACAACCAGACGGTTCAAGGGAGTAAGTTTCCGATTCGCACAACCAGCGTGTTTGCCGCAGCGCAGAGGCTCGCTCTGCAAAACAATTTGCCGGTCCACGACCCCGCGGGAGGAAGTTCGATCGTGGTGTCGGGCCTTTACCCGCTGCTACAGACAGGGCAGCAAGTGATGGTCAGCGGCAAGCTGATCACGAGCGAGAGTGCCCAGCTAGGCAGTGCCCCGGCTTTCGATTTTCTTGCCAACACAACAACCCTGACGCTGCGCAGCCCATTAACCGGTCAATACGATCCCACAACGACATCAATCGTGATTCAGGGTGAAAGGCTTGTTCCAGCGGGCAACGCATGGGTAAACGACGTCACCATCACGGTGTCGGGAGTGCATTCGAATCTGCAAAGCGGCCAGACTCTAGTAGTGCGCGGGACGCCGGCCACGGGTTCGCAATCCGGGATGATGGGCGCGGAGGCGAGAGTCCTTTCTGGTCCGCCGATTCTCGACACAACAGCGCAGACCACAACCCTGAATTTCACCAAAGCCCTGACCAATCAATATGACCGCGCCAGTACGGTCGTCATGGCAAATGTCGTGGCAATCACGCAAGGTGAGACCGTGAGGGACGAAATCCTTGGCAGCGGCGATGCCACCCCGCTCCAGTCGTTCATTCTCAAGAAAAAGCCCCTGACGTATCTGCCTTCGACGAGTTCGGAAGGGCTAGCGGCAGTTCAGAGTACGCTGACGGTAACCGTAAACGGCGTCGCGTGGAGTGAGCGATCCAACCTCATTGAGAGTGCCGCGAGCGCACAAGACTACATGCTCCGCACCGACGACTCCGGGCAATCCACTGTATTTTTCGGCGACGGCTTTAAAGGGGCCACACCTTCCTCAGGGCGCGACAACATTCACGCGCGCTATCGCAAAGGCCTGGGGACTTCCGGCAACGTGCTCGCCGGCGGAATTCAGCAACTAGTGGACTCGGCCACAGGATTGCAGAAAGTCACGAATCCCGCGGCGGCATCCGGCGGCGCCGATCCTGACACAATCGCAGAAATTCGCGTCAACGCGCCAGCCAGCGTCACCACGTTCGGCCGCGCAATCAGCGCTCCAGATTATGCCTCACTGGCTTTACAGTTTCCCGGCATTCAAAAGGCGACTGCGAGTTGGATCCGCATCGATGAAAATCTCAAGCCCGTTCCTGTTCCCTATGTGCAACTGACCGTGGGGACAAGCGACGGCACGCAGATCGAGGGTTCCATCACTGGCAAAAACCTGCGCAGCTATCTGGACAATCACCGCGACCCCAACATCCCCCTTCGTATTCTCGACTTCAATCCTGTTTACGTCGATGTGAATCTGACCATCGATGTCGAGGACAAATATCCGCGTCAGGCAACTCTAAACCGCGTGCTGGCCAGACTGAACCCCGGAGTCAATCCGGGCGGCACCTACGGATACTTCTCATTCCAGAACCTGCAGTTCGGACAGAACATTCACTTGAGCGTCCTGTACGCGGTCGTGCAAGGTGTCGAAGGAGTGCGCGATCTGCGATTCAGCACTTTCCGGCGCATGGACACCGACTCTGGCAACCCGGCCATGGTTCGTAATGACATCTTTGTACGCCCCACAGAACTGGCGGTCATCGGCAACGACGCCGGCACTCCCGATCACGGATTGCTCCAGGTTGAGCTGGGAGTGGGAGGTTTTGTCGACGCATGAGCCGCAACGACGCCCAGGATTTCGCGCAACGCCTGTACGCGCGCCTGCCCGCGCACTATCGTACGCGCGACACGGAACGAGGCCTCGCGCTGTTGGCCCTGCTGCGCGTTGTTGGAATGCAGGTGGCAAACCTCCGCCAGGACATGGATGTCCTGTGGGACAACTTCTTTATTGAAACCTGCGACGATTGGGTGGTCCCCTACATCGGAGACCTTCTGGGCACCAAGCTTCTGGCGCATCCGGTCGGGCAAAGCGAAAGGCTGGATGTTTGGAACACCATCGCCTGGAGGCGCAGCCGTGGCACCCCTCGCATGCTGCAAGCGCTGGCTTCGGCGATCAGCGGTTGGCCGTGCGATTTCGTGGAGTTCTTTCAGCGGCTGGGATGGTCGCAGAACCTGAATCACCTTCGTCCGGGCGCATTACTCACACCAGATTTGCGCGACTCGTACGCCCTCAGCCAGTTGGGAAAAGCGAACGAATCGCTCCTGCACTCCGCCGATTTCAAGCCCGCCTCTGATCTTGATCAGGCCCGCACGTCGGCATCATCGCTCGGCATGGGGAAAGATGGCTGGGGAACTCCGGGCCGATACCAGATCAAGAATCTCGGCTTCTTTCTTAGACGCCTGCAAACATTTCCCGTCGATGGAGTCACTCCGGCGGCAGTCGCGCCGGGATCAAATCCCGATCCCAACGCTACGTGCTTCACCTTTGATCCGCTGCACCGCGATGTCCCGCTATTTTCCGAGGCTGCGGGGGCGCCGATTTCGCGAGCCGATTTCGCGCATGCTCCTTGGCATTATTTCGGCAAAGACATCGGAGTAAGGCAGTATGGGGTTCTGCTGGCGACGTCCAGCCAGCCTCAGCCATCGTTTTCGAGTAGCTCGGTGCCGTTCACTTTTGACCAGCAAGGCGCTGGCCTGACGCTCGATGCGACGCAAGGGATTCGCCTGATCGATCGCGGCACCGCGTTCGAGGCAGGTGGAGTGGCATTCGTGGTCACCGCTGATTGGCAGCAGGACGATGGCACGGTGGTTACCCTCGGCTCTCTCAATACCTATGAAGCTGCCTTGAACCTGGGCACGGAATTTCAAGCGGGAAGCGTCGCCACCAGAAACGGAGTGCTCACAATCTCAGTCGCGCTGCTTACGTCCGGGAGTTCTCCCTGGATTGTCCCGCCATTCTCGGGACAGCAATCTGTGCGATTCCCTGGAGCCATAGTGGCTGTTCGCCGCGCCCAGCAGAGAGCCCTGCGGACAGCGGACGGTCTCTACATCTATCTCCCGCCAATTCATCTGAATCCGGGTGGCAAACTCACGTTGTGGGTCGCGGACGACGGAAGCACTTTCTATGGATCCACCCTGGATGTGCTTTCCCAGGCGCGAGCATCGGAAGGACAGACCTATCCTCAGTGGAACGTCCCGCCCAGCGCCGAGCCAGCTTTGGATTTTGTCGCGCTCAATCGTGGGTCGCAGGGATTGGTCATCGTGGATCGCTCCCGCTTTGGCGGCACCGCTGCGATCTTTACCGCCGAACTCTTTACGGGCGTGCCTCAGATGTTGGGTGCAATCGCCACCGTTGACTTGGCTGGCTCCGCATATCCGCGGCTCAATGTTCCCGCATTGTGGCAGGCCTTCACGTTTGGCGCCGATCCCAACGCGGTCAGCAGCGGAGGAGTGCTAGACATTCTCGTTCAGCCACTGGGCGTGGCCTCTCCTCCAAACGTCGGCTCACCACCCGCAATCAATAGCATTCCGACCACCGAGTTGGTTCTCATGAACCGGGCAGGGAAGAGTCTCCTCATTTACTTGCCTGAAATTGTCAATGCGCCGCCGCAGGGCGTGCGTTTTGTGGTCGCTGATGATGGCAGTACCTACTTCTTTCCCGCCGATAGCGCGGCGCAGGCTCAGCTTGTCAGTGGAGCGTCGTTTGCCAGCCTCGTGCTGGCTCGCGGTTCTGCCGGGCAGGTTCTCCCGATTGCTGGAATTTGGCCGCTACAGCAACGCCGTCCCGCGGCCATCAACCTTTGTCGGTGTGAGCGCCGCAGCATGTTACGGGCCGACGAGTTTGGAGTAGATCCGGATTTGGGCCGCTTCGCCTTTGCCGAAGGTGATCCGGCAAGCGGAAAGGGCGCATTGAGCGTGGACTTCGTTGAGGCGTTCGGAGATAGGATCGGTGCGGTAAATTTCGATCGCCAGATTGATGCATCGCTCCTGGCGGCGCGCCTCGTATCCAGTTCGGGCGATGCCGATATCTCTCTTTCGGCGCGTCCGAACGCTCCCGTCTACACGACGATCGCCGCTGCGCTTGCCGCGGCGCAAGAGGGCGATATCGTCGAAATCGTCGACAGCGCCACGTATGCGCATACTCTTCCCGTTGCATTCCCCTCGGGTTTCGCGCAGAACCTTGCAATTCGAGCGAAAGCCGGAAAGCGCCCGTGTTTGACGTTCTACAACGGCCCGGGCTCTCCCACGCCCGCGAGTTTTCTGGTCACGAGCTCGATGCAATCGCTGGAACTCAACGGACTCTTGATCAGTGGTGGGCCGATTGTGCTGCACTCCCCTGTGCAGAACCTGGCGCTGATCGCTTGCACACTCGATCCTCAAAGCAATGCGATGTACGCCCTGCAAGCTGACTCCACATCGGCAACCGGGTCGAACTACCTAATATGCCGATGTGTTTCTGGCGGCCTGCGTCTTGGGGATTCGGTCCTCAACATCACCGTCGCAGATTCAATCCTCGATGGAGCCGGTGGAATGGCGATCGCTGCGCCGGTCGTGCTCTCGAGTCCTCCCGCCGGTTTGCCTTCAGCAGCGACTAACGCCACTGTTCAATTGGAGCGTGTCACGGCGTTGGGTACCGTGCTTTGCAATGTTCTGCAGGCGAGCGAATCCCTGTTAGACAGTTACGTGTTCGTGAAGGACCAGCAAGCCGGATGTATCCGCTTCAGCCGCTACGAACTGGGATCGGTCCTGCCCAGACGCTATCGCTGTGTTCCGAGCGAAGAGCAAGGAACGACGTGCAGCAGCGGTCGCGCGCGCTGCATGCCACCGCTTTTTAACTCGCGGAGATTCGGACGTCCCAGCTATGCGCAACTGGCTTCCGCTGGTCCGCCGGAAATCTTTGTAGCGAGCGAAGCAGGTTCAGAAGTGGGAGCTTTCGCCAGCAGGCTGAATACGATTCGACTGAGCAACCTCAAGGTCAAATTACAGGAATTCATGCCGGTGGGTCTGACTCCCGTCATCATCGTGGCAACCTAGAAGGGTCACTTATGAAGGGCGATTTCTCGCGTATCGTATTTGATCGACGTAACCACTACGCCGGGGTCTTGCACCAGCAAGGCCGCGTCTGGCTCGACTCCGACTGGAACGAAGACGTATTCGAGCGCCTCGATCAGCTCCAGCAGGAGACTCTCGACATTGTCGGTCCCTGCGGCGTTCCCGCGCCAGGTACGGCATTTCAGATCATTCCCGGAGCTGATCCTGCGCATCCGGAAAATTTCTCGATCAGCGGCGGTGACGACGCTAAGGGGCGCGCTTATGTAAAGGGCCTTCTTTGTCGGACGGATGGTCCTACAACCTATTTCACTCAGCCCGATCTGCCTGACCCTCCACCGATCGTGATTCCGCGCAATGGCGGAGATACATTCGCGATCGTCTATCTTGAAGCATGGCGGCGCTTAGTCACGTACCTGGAGGATCCGTCAGTTTCTGATGTTGCTCTGGGCGGCCCCGATACTGCGACTCGCGTCAAAATTATTTCCCAGGTGAAGGCGCTGGTCGTTCCGCAGGGAACAGTCTGCGCCGACTTGCCCAGCTTGTTGCCCCCTGACAATGGGACGCTGACGACGCTGCAACCTAAGGATTCGCAACCGCCTGATCTCTGTAGCTTGCCCGATCCTGCCAACTACACGGGGCGAGAGAACCACTTCTACCGTGTAGAAGTTCATACCGGCGGCGATGTTCTGGTAACGGTCGGCGGCCCGGGACTTACTCTGAACGTTCTCCTCGGACAGAATTCCACGGCCGGCTCGACCTCGCTCACGCTCTCTGCCGTGCTGACCAGCGATCAAATCGCTTCAATTCAGCGATGGGGAAGTGTACTTACAATAAATGATGACGATGGTCGGGCCGAACAGATCCAGATCGCCACCGTCACCGCTGCCGGCAACGTGCTGGTGCTCGCCTCGCCGCTCGCCAACAGTTTTACCACCACGAAGCACGCGCGAGTGCTGGGCCTGGCTGAGTTTAAGTGGTCGCGAGATAACGCAATCTATGCGGCGGCTGTGACCAGCGTGGCCGGTGACCGGCAAACGCTAATGCTCTCCAGCCTCGGCAGAGATCAGGCCAGCGCGTTGCGTGACGGCGACATCGTCGAAGTGTCCGACGATGCTAGTGAGCTGGGACCGGCGCGCGGCCACCTGACATACATTAGCGGAGACCCGGATGCGGACCTGCTGAAGGTCACGATCGCCGATCCGCTTCCGCCAAGATTCCGACTCAGTACCGACCCCAATCCGCCCGCCACCGATCGGCATTTAATTCTGCGGCGATGGGATGGCCGCGGAGTTGCTCGCGACAGATATGACGACAGCGGAACGCCGGACATGAACCTGGGCAATGGCGTTCACATCCAGTTCGGCGGCCAGAATCTGCGGCCGGGAGATTACTGGAACTTCACCGCGCGCAGCGTGGATGGATCCGTTCAGCCCTTGTCACAAGCGCCGCCAAACGGCATCACGCGTTACTACTGCCCGCTTGCTCTCGTGAGATGGACTCCGGTGATTGTAGGCAGCCCTCCTGCGAGCCCACCGCCATCTTCCGACTACGAGATGGAGGTTGTAGAAGACTGCCGGCGCAAATTCAATCCCTTGACGGAAATCCCCGGCGCAGAGCCGGGCATGCACATCGTTGGTCTGTTTGCTCTCAATGCGGCTACGGGCGGACGTGCGCCTCTTCTCAACGACCAGGTATTCAATCCGGCCTCGCTCTCAGGTGGCATTGATATTGTTTTAGACCGCAATGTCGATCCGGTTAGTGTGCAGCGGCCCACTTGTTTCGTAACCGTAGAAATCCCGTTTACAGCTCAAGGACAGGCGATCTCCGCACCCGTCGTCGCTTACCAAACGCTGTCGGTTGTCGGAGTTCTCAACACTCGCGGCCGAATTATCTCGTGGCGGCCCTCAACTGCGGCAGGTCAGGTGTTAGCACAAGTCGCCACTTCCGCTGGCGGGACCGACAAGGGAATCCTATGCCGCCTGACGCTAAAGGGAAATTTCATCTGGTCCTTGGGGAACTCTCGTTTGTATCTCGATGGCGATAATTTCGGCGCACCTAAAGGACGCTTGACGCGCCTGCTCGGCACGCCCGCCGGTATCCTGACACCTCAAGCCGGCACCTCTTTACCGAGCGGCGACAAACGCAG